>Ga0126378_10004571_pt1 | contig 10601 bp, 7 predicted proteins | sample PanSoiMetPlot_23_FD_92587 | JGI IMG/M metagenome (GOLD analysis project Ga0126378, IMG submission 92587) | Tropical forest soil microbial communities from Panama - MetaG Plot_23 | ecosystem: Environmental > Terrestrial > Soil > Tropical forest > Bulk soil | place: Panama | collected 2016-02-17
ACTCGCCGAACCTGACGGAACCCTGTCGCCAGTCCAGCAGGCATTCGCCGACTGCCACGGCCTGCAGTGCGGGTTTTGCACCCCAGGCTTCCTGACCATGATCACGGCCGCGCTGGCCCGCAATCCTGACCCGTCAGAAGCCGAAGCGCGGGAGATCATCGGCGGCAACCTGTGCCGGTGCACTGGCTATCAGAACATCGTGCGGGCCGTGCTCAGGGCCGCCGAGCTGCGACGGGTCGCCGGGTCGGCGACCACGCGCGCGGAGGGGGCGGGCGCGCCGTGACCGCGATCTTCGGCGAGCCGATACCGCGGGTCGAAGACGACCGGCTGCTCCGCGGCGCGGGCGCTTACGTCGACGACCTCGGGCACGACGCGCTGGCGGTGGCGTTCGTCCGCAGCCTGCACGCGCACGCTCGGGTTGTCAGCATCGACGCCTCAGGTGCGTTCGAGGTAGACGGCGTGGTCGCCGTCTACACCTACAAGGACCTCGCGGGCAGGCTGGCCGAGCCGCTGCCCCTGCTGATCCCGCATCCGGCGCTGACGCACGGCAGAACCGGCTTCCCGCTCGCCGCTGGCGAGGTCAACTACGTAGGTGAGCCGGTCGCGATGGTGATCGCCGCCGACCGGTACCTGGCCGAGGACGCGGCCGAGCGCATCATGGTCGACTACGAGCCGCTGCCCGCCGTGGTCGGCGTGGAAGCCGCGCGAGCCGCCGAGCACCTCGTGCACGACGACGTGCCCGGCAATGTCGCCGGCCTCCTCGTGCAAGAACGCGGGGACGCCCCCGCCGCGATCGCGGCGGCACCCAAAACGCTCGAGCTCGACCTGTCCATCGAACGGTCGGCGTCGACGCCGCTCGAGGGTCGGGGCGTGCTCGCCAGGTGGGACACCGAGTCGCGGCGGCTGCGGATCTGGACATCGACCCAGACCTCGACGGGCGTCCGCGCGGCCGTCGCCGCCAAGCTCGGCCTGGCGCTGGCGGACGTCGACGTGATCACGCCCGACGTTGGCGGCGGGTTCGGTGTCAAGATCGTGCACCCGTGGCCCGAGGAGGTGCTCGTGCCGTGGGCCGCGCGGGCGCTTGGCCGCCCGGTCAAGTACACAGAAGACCGGCTCGAGCACTTCGTGGCCAGCGCGCACGAGCGCGGGCAGCTGCACCATGTCAAGGTCGGGTTCGACGAAGACGGCCGAGTGCTCGGCCTGGACGTGCAGTTCTGGCATGACAACGGCGCTTATATCCCCTACGGGCTCATCGTCCCGATCATCACTTCGACGCAGCTGCTCGGGCCGTACAAGCCAGGCGCGTACCGGGTGGAGTTCAGCTCGCTGTACACGAACACCGTCATCGTGACCCCGTACCGTGGCGCCGGCAGGCCGCAGGGCGCCTTCGTTATGGAACGAACGATGGATGCGATCGCGGCGGCCCTCGGCCTGGACAGGACCGTGGTACGGGAGCGCAACTTCATTCGCCCAGAGGAGATGCCGTACGACCACGGGCTGATCTTTCAGGACGGCAGGCCGCTGATCTACGACTCGGGCGACTATCCGGCCGCGCTGGCCAAACTGAAGGCGCTGATCGGGTGGGAGGGATTCGAGTCTGAGCGGGCCGCGGCGCGCGAGCAGGGCAAGCGGCTCGGCATTGGCCTCGCGTGCTACGTGGAGGGGACCGGAGTCGGGCCGTACGAAGGCGCCCACGTCGTGGTCGAAACCTCGGGCAAGGTCAAGGTCGCGACCGGCCTGACCTCGCAGGGACAGGGCCACCACACAGTGCTCGCGCAGATCGCCGCCGACGAGCTTGGCGTGCCGATCGGCGACATCGAGGTCGTGACGGGCGACACGCGGGCCTTCGGCTACGCGGTCGGCACGTTCGCGTCCCGCACGGCGGTTATGAGCGGATCGGCGGTCGCGCTGGCCGCGCGCGCGGCACGAGCCAAGGCGATCAGGGTCGCGGCCGCGGCGCTTGAGGCGTCGCCTGAAGATATGGAGATCGCCGACGGGATCGTCAGGATCAAGGGCGACCCAGAATCAGGGATCGCGATCGGCACGGTCGCCGTGCTCTCCAACCCGCTGCGGTACGCCTTCGACGAGGCGGCGCAGGCGGCGACACAGTTCGCCGGCGGCGACATCGACGCCCCGCCTGTCGCCGAGGGCGAGGAACCTGGGCTCGAGGGCAGGCAGTTCTTCTCGCCGATCAGATCGACGTTCGCCGCTGGCATGCACGCGGCCATCGTTGAGACCGATCCGGACACCGCCGAAGTCCGGGTCGTGCGCTACTGCGTCGTCCACGACTGCGGCACGCTGATCAACCCGCGCATCGTCGAGGGGCAGATCCACGGCGGAGTAGCGCAGGGAGTTGGCGGAGCGCTCTACGAGCGGATCGCCTACGACGAGACCGGGCAGCTTCAGAACGCGTCGTTCATGGACTTCCTGATGCCGTATGTGAGCGAGGTGCCAGAGCGGATCGAGATCGATCACCTGGAGACCCCGTCGCCACTCAACCCGCTTGGCGTGAAGGGCGCCGGCGAAGCGGGCGTGATTCCTGGGGCTGCTCTGTTCGCGTCCGCGATCGAGGACGCGGAACAGATCCCGATTACCTCGATGCCGATCTCGCCGAGCGACCTGTTCGAGCTCCGTCGCGCTCGCGGTACCGATGGTCGCGAGCGATGAGCTCTTCGAGCCTTGCGCGGCGTACCGCGCCGACCACCGGAGGCATGTCGGCAAGCTGACGGGCCAGGTCCCGCGCCGACGTCGCGATGTGGACGGTGGCGTCTTTGGAGCTGCCGAGCTTTGCGTCGGGGTGCGTAAGGAGCACGACCCGCAGGACGGAGACCTTGCCGCAGTGCGAGCTCAGGAGTTGCTCGAGCAGGTCGGCGGGCTCGTTGAGCTGAACGCTCGGAGAGAGCCCGCGCCCGTCGGTGAATGCGCCGCGCTCGAAGATCACGTCGTGTCGGGTCGTTGTGAACAGCCAGTCGTCGCCGTCGCAGGTCACGGTGGCATTGAGGTGCCTCGTCTGCATTGCGACAAGCCCGGTCGGGCCGAGCAGCAGGTAGTCGATCTCGCCGCGCGGGTTGCAGTACCCGCGCACCAGGACCCAGTCGTCGGCGAGCACGCTGGCGAAGTCGGCCAGTACCTGCGGCTCGCCGTCTAGGTGCGGGATGTCGCGGGCGCCGCTACCAACGGCGGCATCCTGCGGGCGTTGCGGCGCAAGCCGCCGCAGCTTGCTGACCGCGAGCGCAGCGCGCGCCCAGGCGAGCCACTGCCGCTGCACGCGGGCACGGTCGCGCGCGCTACTGGCTCGCCTGACGAATAACTCGTGCCTCGCCAGCTCGTCAGTGACGTCCGTCCGCCCGGCCCCTGTGCGCCAGTGCCTGCCCGCGCGCTTGCGATGCTGGGTCGCCAGTCGCAGTGCGTCGGCGGGCTGGTTGGAAAGCTCGATGATCCGCACTGCGCTGCCCCTTTCCGCGTCCTGCCACTTGCGACAAGGACGAGTTAACCCCCAATTCGGCGTCCGCCGCAGCGATGTGGTGCAGGCCGCGTGCGATGCTTAATGCCGTGTCTGGCGGCGCCCGGTGAGGACTAAGCGGCTGCGGGTCGGGATCGACACGGGCGGCACATTCACTGACGTCGTGGCGTACGACGAGAGCAGCGGCGAGCTAACCGTCACGAAGACGCCGACAACGCCCGCCGACCCGTCAATCGGGTTCACTGACGGGCTCACCAAGGTGCTCGGCTTGCTTGGCGCGGATGCTTCGGCCGTGGCCGCAGTGAGCCATGGCACGACCATCGCCACCAACCAGCTCCTCGAGGGCGACGTCGGTCGGCTCGGATTCATCACGTCGCAGGGCTTCGAGTTCCTGCTCGAGATCGCGCGGCAGTCCGTGCCCGACGGGTACGGCAACTCCTACTTCTGGGTGAAGCCGCCAAGGATCGTCCCAGCCGACCTGGTCAAGACCGTCGGCGGCCGAATGGACCATACCGGAACCGAGTTGCGACCGTTCGACGAGGAAGCAGCCGTCACCATCGCCCGCTGGTTCCGCGATCGCGGCGTGGAGGCGATCGGGGTGTGCCTGCTGCACTCCTACGCGAACCCTGTGCACGAGCAGCGGATGGCCGCGGTGCTGGCCAGTGAGCACCCGCGGGCCGTGGTGTCGATCTCAAGCGAGGTGCTGCGCGAGTACAGGGAGTACGAGCGGTCGATGACCACGCTCCTCGACGCCGCCGTCAAGCCGCGGGTGTCAGGCTACCTGCGCTCGATCGGCGACCGGCTCGGCAAGCTCGGCGTCGACGGCGCAGGCGGGCCGCCGCTGCACGTGATGACTTCCAACGGCGGGGTGCTCTCCGCGGCCGAAGTAGTCCGCCAGCCGATCACAACCGTGCTGAGCGGGCCTGCCGCCGGAGCGCTCGGCGCGGCGCTGATCGCCACCCAGGCGGGCATCGCGCGCGTGCTCACCTGCGATGGCGGCGGCACGTCGACCGACGTCGCCGTGGTAACCGACGGCGAGCCCGCGCTGACGACCGAGGGCAAGGTCGGAGCGTACCCGTCGATGATCCCGATGGTGGACGTGGTGACTGTCGGGGCGGGCGGCGGCTCGGTCGCCTGGATCTCGGCGGAAGGCGCGCTCAAGGTCGGTCCGAGATCGGCCGGCGCTGACCCGGGGCCAATCTGCTATAGCCGCCGCGGCACGGAGGTGACGGTCACCGACGCGCATCTGGTGCTCGGGCGGATCCCGCCGCACCTGCTCGGGGGCGAGGTGCCGCTCGACACGCTGGCTGCAGCCACTGGCCTTGGCGAGCTCGCCGGCAAGCTCGGGCTGACCGCCCATGACTGCGCCACCGGCATCCTGGAGGTTTCTGCCTGGAACCAGGCCAACGCGGTGCGCCAGATCACCGTCAAGCGCGGGCTCGACATTAGGGACTTCACGCTGGTGACGTTCGGCGGCTCCGGCTCGCTGCTGGCATGCCCGCTGATCGACATACTCGGCGTTAGCGAGGTGCTTGTACCGCCAAATCCCGGCAACGTGTCGGCGTTCGGGCTGCTCACCGTCGACGTGCGGATCGATCGCGTGCGCACCGCTGTGCGCAGGCACGACGCGCTCGACCGCGGCGCCGTGGCCGCGATCTTCAGCGAGCTCGAGCAGCAGGCGCAGGAGGCCCTCTCGGAGCAGGGCTTCCCGGCCGCGACGCGGCGCCTGGTCAGGTCGGCGGACCTGCGGTATTTCGGGCAGGCGTTCGAGGTCAGGGTTCCCGTGCCGTCGAGCGAGTCCGCGTCCTTCGACGCTGCCACGGCCGACGCGGTGGCGAGCGCATTCCACGAAGCGCACCGGGCTCTGTACGGGTACGACTTCCGCGGCGACTCCCGGCAGCACGTGGAGTGGGTCAATCTCAGGGTCACCGGGATCGGCCCGATCCGCAGGCCGGTGTTGCCCGAGCTCGCGCCGGGTGACGGCGACCCCGGCCGGGCGCGGACGGGCAGCCGCCCCGTCTGCTTCGCCCGCGGGGCCGCTTTCGCCGAGACCGATATCTACTGGCGCGGTTCGCTGGCCGCCGGCGACGCCGTCACCGGGCCCGCGGTGATCGAGGAGTACGGGGCGACGGTCCCGCTGCACCCGGGATTCACGGCCATCGTCGACCGGTTTGGCAGCCTGCGGCTCACTCCCGACTCGCCGCGCGGTTGAGATGATCACGGCCGGAGGACAGGGCGAGCGCAGTCCGCGGCAGGCATCCGTGACAATCCGTTCCGCCGAATTGGCCGACGCGCCGCGGATCGCTGAACTGCTAACCGAGCTCGGTTACCCAGTGGACGCGGGGGCCGTGCGCGAGCGGCTCGCGTATTGGCTGCCCGATCAGGCCAGCAAAGTGCTGATCGCGGACCTGGATGGCGGGGTCGCCGGGTGCATCTCGTTGCACGCGATCCCTTACCTTGAGCGCACGGGGCGCTGGCTGCGGATCGAGAGCCTCGTGGTCGAGGCTGGCCGGCGGCGGGGCGGAGCCGGACGCGCGCTCGTCGATGCCGCCGAGCAGCTGGCCAGGCAATGGGGCTGCGTGCTGATCGAGGTCACCAGCAAGCGGTCGCGAGCCGACGCGCACGCGTTCTACCGCAGGCTCGGCTTCACCGACGTCTGCGACCAGGCAGGCCGCTTTACCAAGGAGATCTGAATGACACCAACGGTGCGGACTCGTACTGTCCTGGCCAACGATCTCGAGTTCGGGATCCTGGAGGCCGGCTCTGGCCCGCTCGCGCTTTGCCTGCACGGATTCCCGGATTCGGCGCAGACATGGCGCTACCTGCTGCCGGAGCTGGCTGATGCCGGCTTTCACGCCGTCGCGCCGTTCATGCGCGGCTACGCGCCGACCGGGATACCAGCGGACGGGGCCTACCAGATCGCCGCGCTTGCCGCCGACGCGGCAGCCCTGCATGACGCGCTCGGCGGCGACGCGGACGCCGTGCTGATCGGCCACGACTGGGGCGCGGAGACCGCCTACTGCGCATCGGCTCATTCGCCGCACCGGTGGCGCCGGCTCGTCACGCTCGCGGTGCCGCCCGCTGGGCTGGACGCCGAGTTGTTCAGCGACTATGAGCAGCTCAAGAAGTTCTTCTACGTCTTCATGTTCCGCGACCCGCTTGGCTTCGCTGAAGAGGTCGTGGCCGCCGACGAGATGGCGTTCATCGACAGACTCTGGCGGGACTGGTCGCCTGGGTTCGAAGCAAGTGAGCACTTGTCGCTGGTGAAAGAGTCGCTGCGGGAGCCGGCGAACCTGGCAGCCGCGATCGGCTATTACCGCGCAGTCGGCGCCGCGCCGCCGGGCAGATATGCCGCGGAGGAGCGGGCGCTCGGCCGCCAGCCGCCGCAACCCACCTTGTACCTGCACGGGTCCGCGGACGGGTGCATCGGGGCCGACCTGGCTCGCGGCGCCGAGCGCCTGCTCGCACCGTCGTCTCGCATGATCGTGATCGAGCGGGCCGGCCATTTCCTGCACCTGGAACAGCCAGCGGAAGTCAACGCGCACATCCTTGCCTGGATTCGTGCAAGAACTCCGCCTGCCTAGACGAGAGACCTGCTCCTCAATAGCTCTAACCGACGTCCGTGATCCTGCCAGGTTGCAATGGCTATGAAAATTCACTCCAGGCCCATTCGCGTCCTTCTTAACTCTTCCTTAACTATGGGCCGCAGAGTAATATAACGATCACTTACTGTCATACAGATTAATGTTTATAGGTTATGTATGTATTTCGTGACTTATTTGGTGCAATGGGCCGGTCCGGTTTCTACGAGCCGGGCCATACGCATCTGCGGGGAGATCTGCCGCCACTCGGCGCGAAAGGCCGACTGGGCGGCCCGAGATTCCGGCGGGCCAGCAACGGAGCGACGAAAGGAGTGATCGAGCGACGAAGGGATTGATCGATAGCGCCAACGCAATCGACCTGTAGCGCGCGGCGCTGGTAGGGCGCCGCTCCAAGATCCTTGTTCCGGGGAGAGAACATGAGAATCTCGTATCCAAAGTTCACCAAGCGGAGTTGGGCGGCGGCCGTCATCACCGCCGTCACGCTCGGATTCGGACTAGCCATCCCGGCGGCGAGCGCGGACCTTCCAGGCGGGTGCGACTTCGCCCCGACCGGCACGACCCCGTCGTGCGTGGGACCGCTGGCGGGCAGCACCTTCGAGGGGGGTGACGGCAACCTGCTGGTCAACACGTCAGGCAACACAGACTGGGTCAATGCCCCGAGCCGGGTCGTGGGAATCGATAAGGCAAGCGGCACCGGTGACAACGCCTTCGGGCAGGGCACGAAGGAAGACAATCCCAACGTCACGCTCGTGACTGGGTCGATCCCGCCCAACAAGAGCAACCTGACCCGGTTCTATGTCGGGTCCGAGTTCGTCAGCGGCAGCAACTTCCTGTACCTGGCCTGGGAACGGGACAATGCTCTCGGCAACGCGAACATGGACTTCGAGATCAACCAGGTAAGCCAGGTCAATAATCTGTCAGCATCGACCACAGGGCCGGTTACCATCACCAGGACGCCCGGCGACCTGCTGGTCACATACGACTTCAACAACGGCGGAGGCAAGCCGGTCATCGGGCTCAACAGGTGGCTGACCAGCGCAACCGTCCCGACCGTCACGGGATTCACCACGAATGTGTGCCTGTCGAGCAACACGTTCCCCTGCTGGGGTGACCACGTTGACCTGAACGGCACCGATTCCGAGGGCGCCGTCAACAACCTTGACGCCGTGTCTGACCCAATCGCCACCGGTCAGCCGCTCTCCGAGAACCCCGTCCCGGCACTGGAGTTCGGCGAAGCGGCCATCAACCTCACCGCAGCCGGGGTTTTTCCGGCCGGGACCTGCTCGGCGTTCGGGAGCGTGTTCCTGAAGAGCCGGTCATCAAGTTCATTCACGTCCGAGGTCAAGGACTTCGTGTCACCGCAGCCGGTGAACATCAGCAACTGCGGGACGGTCAACATCATCAAGCACACAGACCCACGAGGTATCAACCAGGACTTCAGCTACACCTCGACGATCCCCAACCCGGCCAGCGGCTCGAACTCGCCGAACTGCTCGACCGACCCGACTCCCTCCAGCTTCACGCTGAACGACAAGAACGGTGTTGACCCGTCAACGCCGATCACCGCCGGCACCCTCAATACCGAACATTGCGCCAACGTGCCAGCGGGCAGCTACACCGTCACTGAGGGGGCGGAGCCGGCTGGCTTCACCCTGGAAAGCCTGCACTGCACGACTGATAACGGCGGTAGCGGAAGTCAGAACGCGACGAACCCGTTCCAGGCCGATATCACTGTCACTCCGGGTAGCACAGTCACGTGCACCTACACCAACCAAGGGTCAGGGGCGATCCAGGTCAACAAGACCGGCAAGAACCTCAACCTCGGAACAGGCCCGCAACCGCTCGCCGGCGCAACCTTCATGGTCGGCGGTCAGTCCAAGACCACGGACGCTTCCGGGACGGTCTGCTTCGAGGGCCTCCCCCTCGGGACACCCATCACCGTCACAGAAACGGCCGCGCCGACCGGGTACGCGATCGACACGGCCTCGAAGTCCGTGACGCTCACAACGGCGGCGACCTGCAGTAGCTCGCCGACCCAGGTGAACTTCACTGACACGCCTCTCACCGACATCTCCGTCCATGCGCAGGCCGAGCTGGCAGGCGCCACGCACACAACGATCTCGTGCGTCGACTCGGCCGGGCACAAGATCACATCCGACGTCGGGCCTGGCGACCCAGTCACGCTGACCGCCAACGGACTGGCACCAGGGACCTACACCTGCACGATCACCATCGACCCGTGACCAGGAGCATCTAGTCTGGAGGAATTAGCAACGTAGCGAGGGGCGGCCGGCCGGCCGCCCCTCGTTCGTCACTGCCGACCTTGTCGCCGGGCGCGGAAAGGGGCGGCCGAGCGCGGCGGCCACTTCCTGCACCTGGAAGAGAGCGGAGGTCAACGCGCACATTCTCGCCTGGATTAGTGACTCGCCGCGCGAGCCCACAGAACGAATAGGAATGCCTACGGATTAGGTAGGCATTAACAGGGTCGCGTGTGCATTAAATCTGGGCATCAATGGCAGCTGGCTCGGCCGTGGCTCGGCGCTCGTCTGGTCAGTAGCCTGGACCGTTGCCCTTGTGCTTGGTGCTGGGCTTCTTGGTGATCAGCTTCCCGGTTGTCGCGGAGACGACGTACCAGGTTCCGCCGAAACTCTTGAGCCGCTGTCCGTTCACGAGATGGGGTCCGGTGTCGGCCCGGTAGGCGTATAGCGGGTGGCCGCCGTAGGTCAGTTGGTGGCTCCCGCCCGCGCGGATGACGTCGCCCACGAGTGACTTGTTCAGGCCCGGGCCCAGCTTGGGCACCCCGCTCACGGCGAGAGGCGGCCAGATGGCGGCACAAGAGCTGGCGCAGGCCGATTTGTTGGCCGTGTCGGCGCTCGAGGCGTACAGCGTGTAGCCCTTCCCGTTCACGAGGATGGCGCCATAGGCGGAGCACCAGGTCGAGACCGCGTCCCGCGAGGTCGAGCCAGGCATGGAGCCGGCGCAGGGCTTGGCCGTTCCTGAGGACGACGACCCGGCGCTGCAGGCAGCCAGCGCAATCAGGCTGGCAATGAGGACAATGGCAGGGACGCGCTTGGCCATGGGTTCCTCCTGTCGCGGACCCAGGTCCGCTCCGACTGCTGCTACGGGCAATACGGAGCCGGGTCCGGGACGCCGGTGAGGGTAGTTTTCGGGCAGATGGGCAGGATTAGGGGCGGCCTCGGTTTCTGGCTGAAGTTAAAGTCCTTCGCCAGGTTGCCGAGGATCGGGCTGTTCTCCCGGACATCGGGTCGGCCGTCGGGACGCCCGTCGGTCTTCGGGTTGAGGCGCTGGCCGCCCAGGAAATCGTCCTCGATGAACTTGAGGTAAGCGTCGAACGACAGCGTCTGGTGGTCGATGTAGCCCGCCTTGGCGTAAGGGCTGATCACGATGCCCGGAACGCGCAGTCCGTAGCCGAGGCGGTCGACCTTGGGTGGGCGGACGTTGTCGTAAAAGCCGCCCCAGTCGTCCCAGGTGAGGAAGATTGCGGAGGAGTTCCAGTCCGGGCTGCGCATGACGGC
>Ga0126378_10004573_pt1 | contig 10597 bp, 8 predicted proteins | sample PanSoiMetPlot_23_FD_92587 | JGI IMG/M metagenome (GOLD analysis project Ga0126378, IMG submission 92587) | Tropical forest soil microbial communities from Panama - MetaG Plot_23 | ecosystem: Environmental > Terrestrial > Soil > Tropical forest > Bulk soil | place: Panama | collected 2016-02-17
CCACGATCGAGCCGCCGCCGGTCGCCGTCATGGCCTGAACCACATACTTGCAGGTCAGGTACATCCCGGTGAGATTTGTGCGGATGATACGTTCCCAAACCGGCAACTCGAGGCGGTCGATCCGTGCGTCACCGGTGAGGCTCATCGAGATGCCGGCCGCCGCCACGGCGGCGTCGAGCCCGCCCCATCGAGAGGTGACCGTCGCAACCGCGGCGGCGACCTGCTGCTCATCTCCAACGTCGGCCGGCAGCTCGAGCACGTCAGCGCCTGATTGCCGGAGCTGTTCGGCGGTGGCGGCCAGGTCCTGTTCGCGGATGTCGAGAATGGCGACCGAGACCCCCTCGGCGGCGAGCCTGGCCGCCGCCGCGCGCCCGATACCGCCGGCGGCTCCGGTGATGAGCGCACGCCGTGGCACGATCGATCCTCCCTCTACCGCCGCGTTCACTACGCTCCTCGGTCAGCCCTGCCCAGGGTGACCGGTGCCACCGCAGGTCCAGGCGACGGCGGGCACGTAAGCCCGACGGAACCACCGGCCAGCCTGATCCGAAGGGCCACCACGGGCGAGAGTCCTTTGCTGGAACATTCGCTCAGATCGTGCACATTCGCTCGTTGGCAGTATGGGCGCGGAGACGGAGGGATGGCAAGACCCAGAGGGGATTCGTCCCCGAAGGGCTTCGCCGCCGCCCGGATCGCCGAGTACAGACGGCGGAATGCAGTGCCGAGCGGATGCTCCGTCACATGCAGATCATGCAGTTCTGAGCGCCCTGTGCCAGCGATGCGATCGAACTATGGAGGTGGGCACATGCACGCTGGCCGGTGGCGCCGTGACCGTTGCCGCGGCGATCTGACTACCAGCTTGGCCATCGTCCGGTAGGCCGAGGGCCGCGCGACCGTTGCCTGGCAGCCGCGGCCCGCGTCGCGCCATCCTTGGTCACGCGGTGGTGGGGTGCGCTTTGCGTGCCATACGGGCGTAGCGTCAGTGGGCGGCGGCCACCATGGCGGTGTCACGCCCGGTGCTGCGGTCGGCGTCACGGCCGCTCCACGTGGCGCATTCGGCTATCGCGGCGGCGAGCAGGTCATGCAGCATCTGGTCGGGCTGGGGGACGCACGCCTGCGCGATCGCCTCGGCCGCGGCATGCACCGTGGCGGGCGCGGAGTGTCGGCAGAAGGCCTTCGGCGAGATCGCGATGCCACCGGTGAAGCCGCGGGCCCACCGGGCAGCGTGCGGAACGTCCGCCAGCACGGCCCGGCTCTGGTCGTCCAGCCAGCCGGCTGGCCGGCCGTCCAGGTCGGCCAGCACCCGCTCACACGCCAGCACCGACACCGCCATGACCTGCTGCTGCGCGGCCGCCACCACCGGCAGCGCCATCCGCGCGCAGATCAGCGCGATCCGCGCGTCGATGTGCAGATCCTCGCCGGCCAGCCCGATCACCGACGGGATCAGCGGGACCAGCCGGGCCCGGCCGGCGTCGGAGGTGTAGTCGTTGACATCGCGGGCGAGCGCGGCCAGCAGCGGATGCGTGCAGGCCGGGTGATCACTCCACCGCTCTCCCGCCAGATACGACGCTAGCTCCATGAAACACGCGCCCTGGCGCGGGCCGCGGTGCTTGCCGCGGGACAGCACCGGTACCATCTCCGGCGGGTGAGTTTCGTAACCAGACACGGCCACCTCCAGCAGCGCCGGCAGACCTGCTACCACCAGTCTGCCCGGCCGCGGCCGGACTGGCGAGACGGCGCTAATCGCCCGGATCCGCTTTCCAGCTCGTTCTCTTGCACCGCCAGGTTGCCGAACATGATTCGGTATGGCGCAGACGGCTCGCATGGGTCACCGGTCGCCGGACAGGTAGCAGGCAACGGCGAGGGCCGAGTAAGCGGCTAGGAGGACCGCTCCGCTCACCCGGGTCGTTCTGCCCGTCCGCAAAACGAACGCCGGAAAAGCGGCCGCTGCTGCCATGGCCGCGAGTTCGACTGGACGGAAGCTGAGGGCAAGCGGCGTGAAGCCCCACGAGATGAGGGCTACCAGAGGTATCACCAGGCCGGCGATCTGGGCACTGGAGGCCAGCGGGATCTCGGTTGCCAGCTTGACCCGGCCGCGCCGCGCCAGCAGTACCGCGCTCGCGTGCTCTGTCGCGTTTCCGATGATCGCCACGATCACGACCGCGACAAAGAACTCCGACAGGTGCACAGCGTAGGCGAAGGCTTGTAGCGCGCCGACGAGTGTTTCGCTGACGAAGGCGGTAGCGATCGTCGCAACGCCGAGCACCACGAAGGCGGCAGGCAAGGACCAGCCGGTGTCTTCGGGTTCAGCCGACCTAAAGAGCTGCCACTGGCGGCGCAGGCCATATCGGGTCACGATCACGTACACGACCAGGAGCAGTATGGCAACAGGAAGCGAGAGCCTGGCGAGCGAGCGGCGTTCCGGATCGCCAAGAAACCCCGGCGCGGCAGCGACGAGCACAAGGACGGTGGTGAATCCGACGAAGCCCAGCGAGATGTAGGCAGATGGACGATCGATGAAACCCCGCCGGCCCAAGAGAAGCGTGAAGCCCAGGACGAGCAGGAGGTTGCTGGCGATCGAGCCCACGAGCGACGCCCTGACGACAGCGGCCAGCCCCCCGGAGACGGCGATGATCGCAATGATCAGTTCCGGCGCGTTACCGAACGCCGCGTTCAAGAAGCCGCCGACCCCGGGACCAGTGTGGCCAGCCAGGTTGTCCGTCGCCTCGCCGATCAGCCAGGAAAGAGGGATCAGCGCCGCGCCGGCAAGCACGAACAATGTCAGCTCGCCGACGGCGTCGAGCCGATCCAGAACCACGACCAGCAGCGCCAGCGGCAGCGTCACGAGCAGCGTCAGGAGAGCACCACGAGCGATGTTCCCACCGGCCCTGCACACACCGTCACCCTACTGGGCGACGTCCGCCTCTCCCGGCGCTCAGCTGATCCCGGCGAGACCGGGAGCTGGCTCATGCCAAGGGCTCGGTAGACCCGGACGCAGCGGGCGGCGGCATGGCACGCAGCGTCAGCGATCGCCCCGCTATGCCGACCGCCCCGATGCCCCTTTCACGCCCCTGTCCAGCCCGTACGCCTCGACGGAACCAATCCCACGCCAGTCGCCGAGCGCCAGGCTCCAGCCCCATGATCCCATTACCACCAGCTGGTGGGGGCCGCGATAGAGAACTCGCACCGGCCCCCTCGAAGGGTCTCGCGCCTTAGGCCACACTCTGAGTCCGCAGTGCCTCAGTTCTTGTTGTCGCTTCTGAGATAGGTCAGAACGGCGAGGACGCGGCGGTTGGTGTCGTCGGTCTGTGGGAGGCGCAGTTTGGCGAGGATGTTGCCGACGTGCTTGCCGACAGCTGCCTCGGAGACGACGAGGTGCCGGGAGATCGCGGCGTTGGAATGGCCTTCGGCGATGAGGGCGAGGACCTCACGTTCGCGTGCGGACAGCGCCGACAGCGGGTCGCGGCGGCGCCGCACCAGCTGGCTGATGACCTGGGGGTCGACGACGGTTCCGCCGGCGGTCACTCGGCGCAGCGCGGCGATGAACTCTTCGATGTCGGCCACGCGGTCTTTGAGCAGGTAGCCGACACCGCGCCCGTCGCCGGAGTCCAGCAGGTCGGCGGCGTAGCTGTGCTGCACGTACTGGCTGAGCACGACCACGGCCAGCCCGGGATGGGCGCGGCGCAGCTCCACGGCGGCGCGCAATCCCTCGTCGGTGAAGGCCGGCGGCATCCGGATGTCGGTGATCACCATGTCCGGAGCGTGCTCGGCGACCGCGGCCTTGAGCTCCTCGGCGTCGCCCACCACGGCCACGGCCCGGAACCCGAACCTTTCCAGCAGCCCGGCGAGGCCCTCCCGCAGCAGGACCCCGTCCTCGGCCAGGACTACCCGGGTGCCGGACGTTTCTGCGGGCACGGTACCTCCACGCGCACGACGGTGGGGCCGCCGTGCGGGCTGGACAGCAGCATCCTGCCGCCGGCCACGGCCACCCGGTCGGCCAGCCCGGTCAGGCCGGTGCCACGTTCCGGGTCGGCGCCGCCGTGGCCGTTGTCGCTGATCTCGACGGTGAGCACCTTACCGTTCTGGCGTGCAACCACGGTCGCGCTGGTGGCTCCGCTGTGCTTGGCGACGTTGGTGAGCGCCTCGGCCGCCACGAAGTAGGCGGTGTTCTCGACCTGCTGGGGCAGCCTCCCGCCCAGCTCCGCCTCGACGGTGACCGGCAGCGAGGCCTGGTCGGCGAGTTCGCCGAGCGCCGCGGGCAGGCCGAGGTCGGTGAGGATCTGCGGCTGGATGCCGTGGATGAGCTCACGCAGCTCGGCCATCAGCTGCTTGGCCTGCTCGTGCGCGGCCGCCACGGTCTGCGCACCGGGCGAGCCCGGCGGCATGTCGAGCCGGGCCAAGCCAAGCTGCATCGTGAGGCTGACCAGCTTCTGCTGCGCGCCGTCGTGCAGGTCGCGCTCGATCCGGCGCCGCTCGGCCTCGAACGCGTCCGCCAGCCGGGCGCGGGAGGCGGACACCTCGGTCAGCTCGGCGAGCAGCCGCTCCTCCGGCCCGCCGAGCAGCAGGGCACGGGCCACCGCCGCGTCCGCGCCCGCGACCAGCGTCACCAGGTAGGGAAGCAGCGGGAGCAGGGCAATGCCGACGATCACGTAGGGCACCGCTTGCGACACGGTCGAGACCTGGCCGACGAGCAGCGCTATCGGGCCCAGTCCGGCCGCCACCGTGAACGGGCTGGCGATGAGCACCCCCGCCAGCAGCATCGCGAGCAGCGCCGCGACGCACAGCACTGGCACCAGGGTGGCGAGCAGGATGGCGTAGCTGGTCTCGCGCCACGCGGCCGGGTCGGTGTACCGGGTGCGCAGCCACGCCGCCGCCCCGCCGGCCGGCGGCCGTTTCCGTGGGCCGGAACCGGTCGGCCTCGCGTCCACCATGCGCAGCCGCCAGCGACCGGGCACTGCCACCGGGAGGGCGATCAGCGGCCCGAGCGCGGCCACCAGCGCGGCGCCGAGCAGCACCAGCGCCACGATCGTGCCGACCGGGAGGCCGCCAGCCGCCAGCACCAGCCAGGGCACGGCGGGAACGGCCAGCCCGGCGGCGGCTACCAGGGCGGCGGGCAGCGTGACGAGCAGGTAGCCCAAAGACCGCCAGGGCCAGCCGGTGAACGGCAGCCGGCGCCAGCCGACAGCCTCCAGGGCGGTCTGCGGGGCACCGGTACGCATGCCCATCACGGTAGCCGCGCCCGGCGGAACTGCCGGTCACGGTGCGTGTAGTCATCAGGTATGCCTAGCCCTACCCGGCCGTCAGGTATGGCTAGCACTACCCGGAATCCGGTTCCCAGTCGTAGTGACGGTCCGCCGGCCAGCTGATTACCTCGACACCCGTGAGAGCGATGACTCGTGAGCAGATAGAGGACGCGGGCCGGCCGGACCAGGCCGCCCCGGTGCAGCTAGCAGGCGTCAGCAAGCGGTTCGGCCGGGGACGGGGCAGGGTGACGGCGCTGGACGGGGTGACGCTGTCGTTCCCGGCCGGGTCGTTCACAGCGGTGCTCGGCGCCTCCGGGTCCGGCAAGTCGACCCTGCTGCAGTGCGCCGCGGGCCTGGAGCGGCCCAGCTCCGGCACGGTGCGGCTGTGCGGCGCCGACCTGGCCAGGCTGTCGGACCGCCAGCAGGCGCGGCTGCGGCGCCAGCGCATCGGGTTCGTCTTCCAGGAGCTGAACCTGGTGCCCGAGCTGACGGTGGGCGAGAACATCGCCCTCCCCCTGCGGCTGGGGCACCGGCGGGTGGACCGGAGCGGGATCGAGCGCGCGGCGGCGCGGGTGGGCCTGACCCCAGGCCAGATGCGCCGGCTGCCGTCCGAGCTGTCCGGCGGACAGCAGCAGCGGACGGCGATCGCCCGGGCGCTGGCGGTCCGTCCCGAGGTGATCTTCGCCGACGAGCCGACCGGGTCGCTGGACCCGCACACCGCGCAGGGCGTGCTGCGGCTGCTGCGGCGGACCGCGGACGGGACGACCGTCGTGATCGTCACCCACGACCCGCAGGTGGTGCGGTTCTGCGACCGCGCGGTCTTCCTGGGCGCGGGCCGGGTCGACTCGATCGTTGACGCGCCCGAGCCCGGGCAGGTCGCGGCCAGGCTGCACGCGCTCGGCGAGCGAGCGAACGGGAGGGACGCGTGATGAGCGGGTGGGTGCTCGCCGGGATGCGCCGCAATCCCGGCCCGGTAATCGGCACGGTGGTGGCAGCCGCGACCGCGGCGACGCTCACCGTCGCGGCGGTCTCGGTCGGGACCTCGCATTCGCCCGCTCCGCTCGGCCGGCTAACGGGCGCCGACGTGGTGGTGGCCGGGGACACCCTGCTGCACGTCACCGTCGGACGGGGCGCGGGCGCGGATCCGGAGAGCGCACCGCTCCCGGCCTACCGTGGCGTCCCGGCGGGGCTGGCGCGCGAACTCGCCCGGGTGCCGGGCGCTGCCAAGACGACGAGGGAGACGGGGTTCCCCGGCGGGACCGCACGGCCGGGCACGGTGGACCTGATCGCGGTCACCGCCGATCCCGGAGTCAGCCCGGGCACGCTCGCGCACCGCATCCGGGACGCCCTGCCCGGGGGGGCCGGCTACACGATCGCGACCGGCGCGGCCCGCGGCGGCCTGGCCGATCCCAACCTCGCGATCGAGCGCGCCAACGGCCAGGCCCTCGGCGGCGCGGTCATCCCGTTCCTGTTGATGGCCGCGCTGTTCGCGTTGGCGGCCACCACCGCGCTGTCGGTGAACCTGCGACAGCGCCGTTTCGCGCTGTTGCGCGCGATGGGCGCCACCCGCGGCCAGGTACGCCGGGCGGTGCTGGCCGAGCAGGCGATGCTCGCGGTCGCGGGCGGCCTGGCCGGGTACCTGCCCGGCGCCGCGCTGGGCGCTGCGGGCGTGCGCGCGCTGGTGGCGCACGGGATGCTCCCGCCTGGATCAACCGCGTCGCCCAGCCCATGGCTCGCGCTGTTCGCATGCGCGATCAACCTGCCGGTCTGTGTGCTCAGCGGGCTGGTGGCCGCCCGCCGCGCGGCGCGCACCAGCCCCGCGCAGGTGGTGCGTGAGGTCAACTACGAACGCCGGCGGGCCCACCCGGTCCGCGTCCTGCTCGGCCTGGTGGCCGTCGCCAGCGTGGTCGCGCTCAACGTGATCTCCCTGCACCAGAGCGGGCCAGGTGTCCAGGCCGCCCTGGCGCTGCCCCTGCTGCTGGCCGGCATGGCGGCGTGCGCCCTGCTCAGCCCGGTGCTGGTGAGGGCCGTAGCGGCGGCGGCCAGGCCGCTGCGCGCGGCCGGGCCGACGGCCCGGCTGGCCCTCGCCGCCATCCGCGCGCTGCCGCGCCGCACCGCCTCCGCGGTCGTCCCCGTCGCGATGGCCGTGGGAATGATCGGCGCGGTGGCCTTCTCGAACACGAGCATCGCCCACGCCGCCGACACTCAGTCCGCGCGGGCCGTCACCGCAGGCGCCGTTCTGACCAGTAGCCGCCCGGCCGGTAGCGGGCTCGAGCCCGCGCTGCTCGCCCGGGCCGGCTCCTTGCCCGGCGTGCGTGCCGTGGCGGGGGTCAGCTCGCTGCAGATCGCGGTCACCGACCCGGACCTGGAGTACCTGGGCGGCGCGGCGATCTCCGGGGGGCCGCTGGACCGGGCGCTGAACCTGGGCGTCGAGTCCGGGCACCTGAACGAGCTCCGAAACGGCCAGATCGCCGTCAGCGCGATCGAGGCATCGAGCGGAGTGCTCGGGGTGCACCTTGGCTCCAGGGTCACGGTCTACCTGCCGGACGGCACCCCGTACACGGCGACGGTCAGCGCGATCTACGCGCGGTCCCTGGCCCTGGGCGACGTGCTCATCCCGGCGTCAGTGGCCGCCGGCCACACCGGCACCCCGCCCGGCTACGGCCAGATCCTGGTCGACGGCGCCCACCCGGCCCAGCTGGCCGCGGTGGCGTCCGCCTACCCGGGCGTGCACGTAGCCGGCCGGCAGGTCTACAGCGCCCAAGTGCGGCAGAACAACGCGCAGAACGGCTTCGGCGACCTGCTGATCCTCGGCGTGATCGCAGCACTGGCGGCGGTGACGATGGCCAACACGCTGGCCGTGGCCACTTTCGAGCGGCGCCGCCACGTCCGCCTTCTCGCCCAGGTCGGCGCCACCAGGCGGCAGCTCGCGGGCATGTTCGGCTGGCAGGCGCTGTTCGTAACGGTCGTCGGCATCGCCGCGGGCGTGGCCGTGTGCGCGGGCGCCCTTGCCGCTATCAACCGGGCCGTGACCGGCAGCCCGGTGCCCTACGTCCCGGCCGGCCCGGCCGCGCTGATCGTCGCCACCGTCGCAGCCCTCGCCACGGGCACGATCATGGCGTCGCTGCGGGCTATGTCGCGCAGCCGAGCGTGAGCATGCGGCAGGTGGCGTCAGCTCATCGGCCCACAGCACCACCGTTTACCCGGCCTGCGCCGGGATGGACCGGCAATGTCTTGCTGGCGGTCATCACGATGGCTGCTGTTGCCCGGCCCACTGGGTGAAGGTGGCGTCGAGGGAATCGATGAGGCGGATGAAGGTGGCGTCGACCGACTGGGGCAGGCCGAACCCGCCGGCCGCTTCCAGGGTGGTGAACCCGTGCAGGGCAACCCGCAGTACGCGGATCGCGTCGATGGCGTCGCTGCCGCCGAGGTGGTAGCCGTCGAGCACGGCGAGCAGGACCGCGACCGCGGCTTCGCCCACGCCAATGTGCTCTTCGTCGGTGGGGTCGGGGGCGCGGACGCTGGCCACGGACAGGCCCGGGTGTGCGGCGGCGTAGGAGCGATAGGCCCGGGCGATGGCGTGCAGGGCGTCGCGGCCAGAGCGGCCGACCGCGGCTGCCGACATCGCCGCGGTCAGTTCCTGCACGCCGAGGACCGCCAGGTCACGTTTGAGCGAATCGAGGCTGTCGATGTGCTTGTACAGGCCAGGCAGCGAGACGCCCAGCCGTTTGGCGACGGCGGCCAGGGTGAGGCGGTCCAGGCCCGCCTCGTCGGCCACCTCCGCGGCCTCCGCGACGACCCGCTGGTGAGTCAGGCCCATGCGCGGCACTGGGTGTTCCTCCCGGCCCGGGCTGCCCAGCTGGGTGCGCCCAGAAGTGCCGCTCGCTCGCGGGCCACTACCGCCCCGCCCGGCCGAGTACGATGCCCGTCCCAGTCACCCAGGCCAGCAACAGCGGCAGTGACAGCCACGCGGCCAGGGCGAAGGTGTTGTTCAGCAGCGCGTACCCGACGCCGGACGCGGTGATCGCTACGGCCAGCGCCACCCCAGCCCACCGCAGCCAGTGCGGCAGCAGCCCGGTCTGCCGGGCCAGCACGGTGCCCGCGACGGCCATGGCGGCCAGCAGGAACATCTTCACGCCGTCGAGCCGGTTGACCGCTTCGGTGACCGCCGCGGCTGTGCTGGCGTGGTCGGCGGGCACCACCGAAACCGTGAGATACAGGCCCAGCACACACTGGACCAGCCCTACTGTGGCCGCGGCGGCGCCGGTGCCCAGCGTCAGCCAGGCCGCCTGGCGGGCACCCACGCGCAGGCCGGCCCGCCCAAGGGCTGTCGCCACCACGGCCAGGGCCAGCGAGGCTATTCCCTCGGTGAGCAGGAATTGTGCCGCGGCGGCCGCTTGGTGCCCGGCGTAACCGGCGACCACCTCGGCGCCGGTGGAACGAACATTGGTGGAGGACGGCGCGACGGCCAGGCCGACCAGCCACGCCGCGGTATAGGCGATGCCGGCCACCGCTGGCACGGTCAGCAGGCCCCGGCGCGAGGGCTTGCCGGTGGTGCGGGCGGGGGCAGCGGTCTGCGGTGTCATGAACGGCTCCAGTGCCTTGGTTAGCGATAATAACTCTGAGGTTACTCATATTAACTAACTAGGTCAAACCGGCTCCCCGGCTCCGCCGAACTAGCGGCACTACCAATGGAGGCTGGTGGAACCGGGCAGCACCGGCGGAGGTACGGTGAGGCGAACGCATGCGTCCAACCGGGGGACACGTAGGGGGGCGGCGTGATGGCTGTGACACGAGGGGCACTCTTCGCGGGAGCCGCGTTAGCGCTGGCACTGTCCATGAGCTTCACGGTCCCGGGGAGCGCACTGGCCCTGAACGCGGCCGCCTCCTCGGCCGGGACGGCCAGGAGCGCCGACACTGCGCTGGACCGGGCTCTGGCCCGGTTCGTGCGGCAAGCGGATGGGCCGCCGGGGGTCGCGGTGGTGGTGCAACGGGGGGGCCGGGCCGTGCTGCATCAGGCTGGCACGGCCGATCTGGCCACTGGGGCGCCGATCCGGGCCTTCGAGTCGATGCGGCTGGCCAGCGTCGCGAAGGCATTCAGCGGCGCGGTGGCCCTGTCGCTGGTCGCAGCGGGCAGGCTATCCCTCAGCGACACAGTTGGTCAGCGGCTGCCGGGCCTGCCGCACGCCTGGGCGCGGGTAACTCTGCGAGAGCTTTTGCAGCACACCAGCGGGATCCCGGATTTCAGCCAGACCAAGGCGTTCCAGAAGGCCCTGCTGAAGTCCTTGCTGAAGGCCCCACCGCCGCGAGTTCTGCTGTCCTTCGCCCCAAAGAAGCTTAATTTCCCGCCCGGGTCA
>Ga0126378_10004575_pt1 | contig 10596 bp, 14 predicted proteins | sample PanSoiMetPlot_23_FD_92587 | JGI IMG/M metagenome (GOLD analysis project Ga0126378, IMG submission 92587) | Tropical forest soil microbial communities from Panama - MetaG Plot_23 | ecosystem: Environmental > Terrestrial > Soil > Tropical forest > Bulk soil | place: Panama | collected 2016-02-17
ACCGGCGTGCTCGGCCCGCACTCGAACGCGCATGGCCCCACCGAATTCCTGCACATCCCCACTGGCAAGCGCGTCTCGGTCGTCATCGCCCAAGTCCTGGCCGACCATCATGCGCGAGCGGGCTCGTCGTCAGCGTCGTCGTCATCGCGCTCCTGACATTTCCGCCAGGAGCCCCGCTGCGCGATCCGGATACCGGAGCGATCGTCGGCAACTCGCCCTTCATGAGCAGCCTGATTGTGCAGATCATGCTGGTGTTTCTGGCGATCGGCGTGGCCTACGGAATCGGCGCCGGGACAATCACTAGCATGGTCGACGGCATTAACGCCGTCACTAAGACATTTGGGGGCCTGAGCGGGCTCATCTTTCTGCTATTCGTGATCAGCCAGTTCCTCGCCTATTTCACCTACAGCAACATGGCGACGATCGTCGCGGTGAACATGGGCGACGCCCTAGAGCACGCCAATCTGGGGATCATCCCATTGATGCTGGGATTTATTACGGTTACCGGGCTCGCCGGCTTGCTGATCGTCGGGGCGATCCCGAAATGGGCGCTGCTCGCACCGATCTTCGTGCCGCTCTTCATGAAACTGGGGGTGGCCCCTGAAGCGTGTTGGCGGCCTATCGGGTAGCCGACTCGCCGCCCAACGTCGTCACTCCACTGATGCCCTATTTTGCGCTAATCGTCGTCTTCGCGCAGCGCTACGACAAACGGGCGGGCGTCGGAACGGCTATCGCGATGATGCTACCTTACGGAGTGGCGGTCTCGGTCGTCTGGATCGTCTTATTGCTCGCCTGGGAAATGCTCGGACTGCCTTACGGAGCCAGTTGATCGATCGGCGGCTTAGCCTGCGGACAACGCAGCGGCAGAAGCGCCGGCACCCGCGAGCGCGGCGCGCAAAGTCTCTTCCTTGCTTTCGTCGAAGGATGTGCGTATCACCGTGCCGCCTTCGCCTTGCAAGGCCGCCAGGACCTTGTCGGCCGTCATCTTGCGGATCAGCATGAAGAGCGCGGCGTTGCCGGATTGCAAGTGCTGCGCGGCATCTTTCATGAACGGGTGCCGGCATCGGTCAGCGCGCCGCCCAGGGCTCCGGAGGCCGCGCCGATTGCCGCGCCGGCCAGTGGCATCAGGGAGATCATGCCGATCAGCGCACCGCAGAACGTCCCCGACAGGGCGCCGGAAGCGGTGGGATTGAAAAGCTGATTGAGTTTGGCATGGCCATTGGGCTGCTCCACAGCAATGACCGCGTCGCCCAGTTCGATCAAGTACTCCTTCTGCATGTCGAGCCGCTTCTGACGAACTTGCTCAGCTTTTTCCTCTGACGGAAAGGCGATTTCGACGAGGTCGGCCATTTATGTCCACTCCGCAATGCTTAGGAATTAACGTGAAATTGCACCGTAGGCGCCTAACGCCAGACCCAGCCCCAGCCCGAGCTCGAACCCCGGCCGGGGCCCCAGCCCCACCAGGCTGCCGGCCAGCCTCAGCCCCACCAGCCCCAGCCGGGACCCCAACCCCAGCCGCCGCCGCGCCAGCCCCAGCCGCCACCATGCCACCCGCCACCGCGTCCCTGAGCATTGCCGAGGTGCGGCGAGGCAATCAAAATGGCCAAAACAACGGCGAGGGCGTTCGCCAGTTTGCGTGTCATGGGGTGTACCTTCCCCGCGCTGAGGTGCGAAACTCGCTAGATTCTGGCAATCGTTCTAAACCGCGTCATCAAATTTCGGCATAAAGCGCTTCAACGCGGCACGGGCCGTCCGGCGCGCCGAACCTCAATGGGATTTTGTGCTATCGTTCGTGAATGACCTTGCACGGCGCGCGGCAACATCTCCCAATTTTCGTGTTGGCCGGGCTGACGGCAGCCTCGCTCGCGGGATTGCTGCTGCTGCCCGCGATCCCGCAGGACCAGAGCTACCATCAATTCGCCGACCAGCGGAGGTTGTTCGGCATTCCAAACTTCTGGAACGTCGTCTCCAACCTCCCTTTCCTCGCAGTGGGTGCCGCAGGATTGCGGCGGTTTCACCACAATCCGGCAACGGTCATCTTCTTCTTGGGTGTGTTCGTGACCGGCCTCGGCTCGTCCTACTATCACTGGGATCCGAACGATAGCACATTGTTTTGGGATCGGCTGCCGATGACGCTGAGTTTCGCAGCGATCCTCGCACTCGTCGCCGAGGAGCGAATGAGCGCCAAGACCGGTGCCATTCTGCTGTGGCCCGTGCTCGCCATCGGCCTGTTTAGCTTATTGCTGTGGCGCTGGACCGACGATCTGGGGCTCTACTTCTGGGTGCGGTTCTTTCCCGGCCTCGCGGTGTTATCACTCTTTCTGTTGTATCCCACCAGATATACCGGAACTCATTATTGGATCATCGCTGCGGCGCTCTACGCGCTTGCCAAACTGTTCGAATTCACCGACGTGGCGATCTACTCAGCCGGAAACTTACTGAGCGGACACACCCTAAAACACTTCGCGGCTGCAGCCGCTTGCTTTGCGATACTAACGTATTTCAAGGTCCGCCTGCCTATTGCGGTCAACGCAAAGGAAACAGCGACGGGACCACTACGATCATTATCAACGGCGCCAGGATCGTAAAGCGAGCGCCTACCGCATGCGAGCCACGACTGCGGTTTGCGGCGCCGGCCCCAGAAACTCCGCGATTACCCCGGCGTCGCGGCGGATCATTACCTCCCCGACCGCGACCAGCTCGTCCACCAGGTCCCGCGGCAAGGTGAGGCCCGTACGGATTGAGAGAAATCGTGCGCGCGTCTCGGGTTCGTCATAATCGGAAAGGCTGATGCGCAACACCCTCCCGGCGACATCGTCGCATGGGTAGCCCAATATCATGCTGCCCCGACCGCAGCGCATCCGGCGCAGCTTTGCGACGAGGTTCTCGACGGTGTGTTCGATGGCGATCACGGTCTCGAGGTTGTAGGCGCTGATCTGCGCGCCGGTGGCTGCCGAGACGATCTGCCTGAGGCCGCTGACGATACGCTCATGCGGCCAATCCGGGTTTGGCGCCGCTTGGCCATCCACACTAATCACCAGCACACGGCGTACTGGCATCAGGCCGCTCGTGAAGCGATCTGCCTGCGTCTCCATCAGCAGGGCGTCATTGAGCAGCACCCGCAGCGCGAGATTATCGGAAATCCCGCCATCCATCAGGTGAATCCACTTGACCTGCTCCGGGTCGGAGTAGCGCTGCAGCGTTTCGAATAAGGCGCGTGCACGCAAATCGTTCTGGGCGCGCTCCCAGGCCCTTTGCGGCACCACCGGCGGCAGCGGACACTCCGGTCCCCGGTAATTGCGCAACGTCATCGGGCCGAACAACACTGGAAATCCATTGGACGCGGCGACCGCTTGGGCGACTGGTACGCTAGCGAGATTGGAGCAGATCACGTCGAAAGTCTGCGGCAGAAAGCCAAAGGGACGGCCGAAGCTAATGTCGGTCGCGTTGATGCTAACCTGAGGGCGCCCCCGCCCCGCGAGATGGGCAAAAGTCGCACCATGAAACATCAGCCGGTCATAGACCTGCGTCATCCGGTCGTTCGTACCGACCAGCGGACTGAACAGCCAGTCCCAATTCCACGGGAGAACGAAGGTACCCCAGATGTAGGCCTCGATATCGGGATAGAGGAACTCCTCGGGGAAGGTTTCGAACGATTTACTGCCGTAGAGCCCAAAATGGGCCGCCGGAAACGATCCACCAGAGACGCCTGCCAGCAGGTCGATTTCATCGATCAGCGTGCTGTCCTTCCCCTCGGGCCGCACATGGATGTCTCGCATCCCGCGCAGCACCCCATGAGCGAAGGCGGCGGAGCGCTTGCCGCCGCCCGATAGGGCCACCAGTACCAGCACGCTCTCGGCGCCGCCAAGGCGGTTCACATCCAACAGGCGATATTCGGTATTCCCAGCGGCCGATCGCAGCGGCTCGTTCATCGGAACGGTCAGCGACGAGCAGGCTGCGAGCACGAACAATGCCAGCGCGGTTGACATCCTCAACCTGCAAATGACGGCGCGCATCATCAGCTGGCGCTCCGGGTATTGGTATCCGCTGAAAGCAGGGCCGCAATCGACCGAGTCACGGGATATCGGGCGCAGACGACCGCGAGCGCGATGAGGATCGGCACACCGATAAAGGCGCCGGCCACTCCCCACAGCACGCCCCAGAAGAACACCGCAAACAGCACCATGAAAGGAGAAACCGAAACTGCGGTCCCTGCGACGCGGGGCTCGATGTAGCTGCCGATGATGAACTGCAGGAGGTTGAGGCCGATAAATACGACAAGAGCGGCGTAGAGCGATTCGAACTGCGCGGCCGCGAATACGGCGGGCAGCAGGGTTGCCACGAACGAGCCGATAAAGGGGATGAAGTTCAGCACGAAAGCAATCACCCCCCATTCGCGCGCCAATTCGAGGCCATAGAGTCCGGCGAAGGCCCAGAATGCCAACCCCGTCAGCACGCTCATGCCGAGGCGCACCAGCATATAGGTCTGCAGACGTGCCGCGATCTCTGCCGCCGTGTCGATCGCGGCGACACCAGACTGCCCGTCAGCGATCCGTCGCAGGCGCTGTCCGAGCGGTTCTGCCTCGAACAGGCCCAATAGGAGGAACACAAAGGTCACTATAGAAAAACTGAGGACGCCCTGCAGGCTGCCCCCGATCGCGCGCAGAACTTGCACGAGCCAGAGGACATTGATCCGTTCTGCAAACAGTTCTGCGGCATATAGACCGCGCCGCTCGAGCAAATCGGCTGCATGCATGTACAGGCTCTGGAGCCGCGATGCGTTGCCGATCACCCACTGCGTTATGCCACCGAACCCCCAGATGACCAGCCCGCCGGCGCCGATCGCGAGTACGGCGACGGCGGTCGAAATCAGTACGGCAATCACCTGTGGCACCAGTGCCTGTAGGCGCCGCTGCAGCGGCCAGACCAGCGCAATGATAAACAGCGCGAAAGCGACAGGTGCCATCACCGCGCTCGCCGCCCACAGGCCCGCCAAGGTGAGGACCGTGGCGCTGATTATCGCCGCCCAGCGAAGCGTGGGATCGCCGGTCAGGCGCTTCAGCCCCATGCCAGCATCGCGGCGCCCAGGATGATGACGAGCGTCAGCAATGAAACGCTCGCCACTGGCCATTGCCGCAGCCAGCCGTCGGCCCGCTCGACTGCCTCTCCCCAGGTGACGGTAGCGCGCGTTGCCGCTTCGCCCACAACCACGATATCTCCTGCCGGTACCCGCGGCAAACGGTCCTCCCACAACCACAGCCCAAGCGCCAGCACGCCGCCGATCAGTACCGGCCATAGCGCCTCCCAGAGTGTCCCGGACGCGAGCGCCTGGAACGAGCTTCCGGTCCCGACCGCCGAAAACAGCACCCACGGAACCGCGACGGCCGCAACCGCCACAAGCAGCCAGGGGCCCGTGTAACCGGCGGGCTGCGCCGTCTCGGTGTGGTCAGGTGCGGTTCGTATCAGGCAGCGCAGGAAATGCAGCATCAGCAATGTGCTCCCGGCTGCCGATATTGTTGCCAGAGCGCCGACGACGCCCTCGCCGAACTGCGCCTTAACGGCGAGCTTCGCCAGTGCTCCGCCGGTCAGCGGCAGCCCACCGAGGCCTAGCGCCAGCACCGCCGCGGGGATCAGCACGGTCCACAAACGTCCCCCGGCGATAGCCGCGACGCCGATCGCGAGAAACAATCCGCCCTTCACAAAGACATGATGCGCTGCAGAAAAGCTCGCTCTCAGCCCAGCTCCCGCATCACCGGCCGCGAGCCCCATGCCGAGCGCCGCCGCGAGCAGCCCCATTTGGCTAATGCTAGAATAGGCGAGCACCGTTTTCGGGTTCCTTTGCGTGATCCCGACCGCGACCCCGTAAAAGGCGGAGAACAGCCCGGCGGCGGCCAATGCCTCGCCCCATTGCGGCATCGATGCACCAAACGGCAGAAAGCGAATGAACCCGATCACCCCGGCCTTGACCCCGGCGCCACTGAGCGCCGCCGCAGCCGGGATCGGCGCCGCGGTATAGGTAAGAGGCATCCATACATGCCCCGGCACGAGGCCGATTTTCAACCCGAACCCCAGGATCAGCAGTACCAGTGCCGCGCCGCGCCACGGCGAGTTTGGCAGCGCCGCCACAGCGTCGCGGATCAGGAGGCTGCCATCGGAAACGGCTGCCGCCGTAAACACGAAAGCCATCAGCAGGAAGGCCTCGCCCGACACGGCAAGCCCCACATAGATGATGCCAGCCCGCCAGCTGGCCGGAGTGCCGTCATGCACGACGAGACCCCAGGCCGCCAGGCTGACCACCGAGTAGGTCAAATAGAAGCTCACCAGATCGGCGGTGACAAAGACGCCGATATTACCGGCCAAGGTCAGCAGCCACCATTCGGCAAAGCGACCCGCACTGGGGTCGCCGCGTAGGTGAACCGAAGCATCGGCACCGGCGGCGATCCACAGCAGTGCCGACACCCCGAGCAGCATCGCCCCGGGGACGTCGAGCGCCAAGGTCATGCGAAATGGCGGCTCGGGCAGAAGGAGCATCGTGCCAGAAGGGGCCAGCAATACCGCCGCCAACGCCGGGAGCGGCGCCAGTGCCAATAGCGACGGCATATGATCTCTCGCCCGCCGAGACACGCAGGCCACTAGCATGGCAAGCGGTGTGGCCAATGAGCCGGCGAGCAGCATTGTTCCTACGCTCATAGCCGCCAGTCCGGCAAGAGCCTTGGGCAGCAAATCATCTGAGACCCATTATCGCCAGACCCGGGCGGCCGATCTCCACCAGCTCCCAAGGACGCAGCGGTACGAAGCCGAGCAGCACTGCACACAGCGCAACCGTCAGCACCACCGCCTGTCGGCTCACCGATACCGTTGTCGCGAGCCTCAATGGCTCGATCGGGTCAGCCAAGGCTCGGGCGAGTACGACGAACACGTAACCGCCCGCAAGCAGACCTCCCGCCAGGACGACCACGGCCCACCACCATTGGCCTTCCGAGACCGCCGCTGTCAGCAACATAGCCTTTGCGATAAAGCCACCACTGGGCGGTAGGCCAATCAGAGACAGCCCGCCGAGCCCGAAGGCGAAGACGGTTATCGGAAGCGCACGACCGACGCCGGCGAGCCTCACTACCCGGTCGTGCCCGAGCGCCTCGGCGATCAGCCCGGCCGCCATGAACATCGCCGCCTTGGCAAAAGCGTGGGAGATGGCTTGAAGCATGCCGCCGGTCCACGCAGTCGTGCTCCAAGGGTGACCCGTTTCAGGTCTTATGGCGAGCGGGAAAATTAGAAAGAGGTAGCCGATCTGCGCAACCGTTGAGTAGGCGATCAGCAGCTTTAGCCGTGCCTGGCGCAACGCCACAACACTGCCAAGAATGATTGCCGCCGCACCCAAAATGCCGAGCACCTGCGCCGCCGCTCTTTCCGGCATCCGAGGCATGACGTCGAACCACAGCCGGACGACGAGAAAGAACGGAGCCTTAACGACCAGTCCCGATAATATTGCGCTGGCCGGCGCGGGAGCCCCGGCATGCGCTGGTGGCAACCATAGGTGGAACGGGTAGAGCGCGGCCTTTGCCAGCAGTCCGGCCGTCATCAGTGAGATAGCAGCCCAAGCCACCGGCTCCGCGCGAATGCGGCCCGACAGCATAATGATATCGAGCGTGCCGTAAGCGCCGTAGAGCAGCACCGCGCCGAGCAAATAGAGAATAGAGCCGAGCAATGCGAAAAGCAGGTAACGCAGCGCGGCCGCGATTGTCTCCGGACGGCCGTCTAGAGACACCAGCGGCACCGCGGCGAAAGTTAGCAGCTCAAGGGCGACATAAAGGTTGAAAAGGTCGCCGCCGATAAAAACGGCATTGAGAGCCCCCCAAATTGCCAGCAGTAATGTCCAGAATACCAACGGCGCACGCGCTTCCCGCCGCGGGAAACTCGGAAATTGCGCTCGCGCGAACAGCCCGATGCCGGAAATCAGCAATGCCGAAGTCAGCATCATGACGACCGAAAGGCCGTCCGCGCGAAATGCTATGCCGAGCGGCGGAGCCCAGCCTCCGACGAAATATTGCAAAACAGTGCGAGTGCGCCATACCTCACCGGTGATTATTACCGCCACCGCGATCCCGGCCGGCATCACAACTAGCGCGATGCGCTCCGCATACGGCCCGCGCAGCGCCAGCGCCAGTAGCGCACCGATGACGGGCAGGATGATCGCGAGGACGAGGAGAAAACCACCTGGGGTTGCGGCGTCCGGCATCGGCGCCGGGTTATTCATCCGACGACAGGGTTGTGCGCCCTGTCTCCTGGAACAGCCGCAATAAGAGCGAAACCGCCACCGCCGTCGACACGAATGCAACAACGAGACCGGTGATGACCAGCGCCTGCGGCACCGGGTCGCCGCCGAACCCAGCCGCGGCGCCTCTACGGGCGGCGACCCCGAACAGCAGAAAAACGCCGCTACCGATCAGGTTGAACGCGAGGATTTTGCGCAGCGCCTGAGGATGCGTGATCAGACCGAACAGACCGAGGCCGATCAGCGCCGCGCTGCACAAGCCGTAGAGTGTCGCGGCGCTCATCCCGACGCCTGTCGTTCCGGCGGGCCCGCAACCAGCAGCGCGAGCGTCGCCGCTATAGACAATGTCAGCGGTATCTCGATGGTCAGGATCAGCTGCTTGGCGTACGAGGGCGGGTACGCCAGGAAGCCCCCGGCGATCGCGAAACCCGCGAGCCCGATCGCAAAAAATACTGCCGGTCCGGCGACCAGCACCATCCGCAGCCAGCGCCGGTTCACCGGCGGCATGTCCACCAGCCCAGCCATCGATAGGAGGATCCACATCGCGGCGAGTATCGTCGCCCCCTGGAATTCGCCGCCTGGAGCGACCGAGCCGATCCAGAAGATGTGGATCCCGACCAATACCCCGACGGGCACCAGCAGCTGGGCGACAAAGGTCAGCACGCCATCGAGGTCAGCGGGATCGTGGTGGCCCGGCAGCCCGCCCCACAAATCATCTGGCGCGAGCGACCACGTAGCGAGCAGCGCGAGTAGCAGCACGATCACCTCCAGCAATGTGTCGATGGCCCGATACGCCATCAGCACCGCTGGAACGGGATTCTCGAGGCCGGTCGTTGCGATGTTTGCCGCCACCTGCGGCGCCAACGTCGGCGCAGGCTCGGGCAGCAGGAAAACGATCAAGGCTACCCCCGTCGATATCAGCGCGCAAACGGCTGCCGCGGATAAACCCAGGATTGCACCGGGCTTCTCGGTGGCTATCGTCTCGACCCGCGCCAAACGGGTGCCGGCGCCGAGCAGCAGCCCTCCAGTCAATCCGCTGCCGAGCGCGGCCTCGGTCAGCGCTACATCGGACGCTGCGAGACGCACCCATACCAGCGCGACCAGTAAGCCGAACGCGACAAACCCGATGACCGCGGCAAAGGTGTCTCGCGCGGCGACGGTCCAGATCGCGACGCCAAGCACCAGCGTGCCGAGGAGGATGTCGAAAGCCAAAGCGGCGCCGTTACTCGTGCGGCCCGCTCATCCGGGCGGTGCGCGCGAGCAGTTGTGTAACAGTAGCTCCGGCCAGCAGCGTCAGGAGCCACACGCCGACCAGCTTCAATGCTGAGAGCAGCCCATCCATCTGGAAGAGGAGCCCGAACACAATGAGGCCGAGGCCGAGATTGTCCGCTTTGGTCAAAGCATGCAGGCGACTGAGTGCGTCAGGAAACCGCAACAGGCCGACGGTCCCAGCCAAAAAGAAGAAAGCGCCGGCGCCGACCGCGAGAATCGTCAAACCATCGAGTGCCAAACTCATGCCTCGTCCGCCTGCGATAGCGCGATTCCTTTGACAAAGGCGGCCGAGATGAAAGCCGCGAGCAACGCCAATACCAGCGCCACATCCACGGCGGCGGGGATGTCGAGCGCCTGCGCCAGCAACAGTAACGCCGCAATTCCACCAGTGCCCAGCAACTGCGCCGCCATGATGCGGTCGGCCTCACTCGATCCGCGCAGGATGCGAACCAGGCCCAAAGCTACCATGGCGAGCACGAAACCCGCCGCAGCAAGCAGGAAGTCACTCATCGCCGCGAGACTTGCCGATGACCGCGGTGAACACCGCTTCCTCCTTGGCGAGCTCCGCGGTGACCGGCTGCTCGACATCGAGGCAGTGAACGAGAAGCCCTCCTTTCTCGGTCGCGTCGGCCGGGAGTGTACCCGGCAGCAAGCTCATCAATGTGGTGAACATGTTTCGTGCCGGACCACGCGGGAGGCTGACCGGGTAAACGACGAACCCGGTCTGCAGCGGAAGTTGAGGATCGAACGCGCGCCGCGCGACGTCGACCCCGCCGACCACGGACCGGCAAAGGAAGCGCAGCACGAGCCGGGCAAGGCCAGAGGGCCGCACGCGGCTCGGGCCTGGCGGGAGCAGCCGCAAGCTCGCCCAGGCCGATACCAAAGCCGCCACAGCTCCAGCTGCTATATCAGCCGGCCTGCTGCCGGTAATTATGATCCAAAAGACGAAGAACCCCATCGCTCGCAGCACCGCCACCCTCGACAGCGCTGGCTTCATGCAACGTCCGATGCGGTGGGGCTTGGCATCACGGCCCGCTCGCTCGCGGCAGGTC
>Ga0126378_10004576_pt1 | contig 10595 bp, 8 predicted proteins | sample PanSoiMetPlot_23_FD_92587 | JGI IMG/M metagenome (GOLD analysis project Ga0126378, IMG submission 92587) | Tropical forest soil microbial communities from Panama - MetaG Plot_23 | ecosystem: Environmental > Terrestrial > Soil > Tropical forest > Bulk soil | place: Panama | collected 2016-02-17
CCATCGCATGACCGACGTTCACAAGGTGACGGTCCAAGTCGGAGCGCCGAGGGGCACATTTCCTAACCGAGTCGAGATTGGATGCCATTTATGCGGTTATCGATCTCGCGGGCGAGGTTCATCAAGTATCCTTCCCGCCCATCCTCGCAGGCCATTCGGAATTGTCGGCCGTTGATTGTTACGCTGACTCGGGACATCGCTCGGGGCAACTTGAGTTGGGCCGTGATGCGGTCTTGGCAATACCCGTTCCTGATCATTGTCTGTTTTGAAATCACCGCACTCCCCGCGTCCGGTGGCGGCTTACTAGCTCGGCCAGTTTGCCAATGTTCGCCGCTATCCGCCGCTCACGGAAAAACCGGAGGACCCGCTCTCCAATGTGGACCCGCCGGCTTCCATGTCCCGCAACGAGATGGAATCGTCTTGGGGCAAGTGCGAAGCGGACATGATTCGTGGTCATCTCGCAACCCGTCGGCGGTGGACCCGATTGAGTTTGTCATCGTATTTTGAATCATCTCAGTCCCCACGTCTGACGGCAGCTTAGTAGATCGGGCAGCTTGGCTTGGCGATGTTCGCCGTGATCCGCCGCGCCTCATCCTGGTCGAGATCAGGCCGCCGACTCGTGGACCAACCCCCGCAGTGCCAGGCGCACCGCGTCGTCGAGATCGCGATCGATAAAGCGGCCGCCGCGAAACCGCAGCCAAGCAACGATACGTTCAAGAAAGATGCCGCGCTTTTCCGCCGGTAAGCCATCAGCGGCGTTCCAGATGGTCCGAAGCTGCGAATCAGACAGCGCGAACATGCGGCCATGGTCTAGCGAGGGTGGCGGATGTCAACCGCTATCCTGCGAAGCTCGCGCAAATATCCTCGACAGACCAAGGCGGCGGGAAGCGGGCGCGGCGGCTGACATCTTCCAACGAAACGCGATGACGAAAGTGAGCGCCGTCGCGAAAACCACGCAGGCTTCAAGCAAGTCTTTACTGCTCAGAGGATCGTGCCATAGGTACATATTTTTCGGGTACCGGGGTCTTTGTCGCGCCCGGGTCCGGTACCAAGGTCGGTCTTATGAAATCTTGTTTTTCTGAGACAAACGTTTGTTTCAGTGCGCCATGACGTTTGGTGAGCAGCTTGGCCGCTGAATCGACTTTAGCCGTCGCCTCCAGCAGCTCGGATATTGGCCCAAAAGCAGAAGGCAATGGTAGCCCCGATCGCGAGCGTGATCATAGTTGTGTCCCACAAAGTCATCGCTAGTTTGTCTTTTCCCAACGCCGCGCCATTTAATGCCAGACGCTTGCCATTTTCAGGTACAGCGCGCGTTTCTCAGGTGTGGCCGTCTGAGCTAATTCCATGCATTCGGCGGCAAATTCGCGAAATAGAGTTGACGGTTCGGAACCCTCGAAGATGTGGCTGTTGTTATCTTTCGGCACTCGTTCGGCCCCGGCATCGTCCCGCCGAGGTAAGTCCGAATTGATCCGCCGTGGCTTGCTAATTCAGGCCAATAAATTGGTCATTTGCGCCTACGGCGATCCGCTGCGCCTCGAAACGCGCTCATGTTCGATCGGGAAAGTGTGGCCCCGGATGGGGGTTCGGGGGATGGGCAATCCGGGACCACTGGCGCGACCGGATTCGCGACTCGGCCCGCCAGCCAATAGAACCAACCGCCATCCCGAATATTCCCGCCCTCGCGCGTAAGGGCTTTCGTATTAGCTCCGGCAACTTTGCAATGTTCGCCGCGATCCGCCGCGCCTGACAGCAGTCCCCATAAGTGTCCCAGATTGGCCTTGCCTGCACACAATTGGCAATAGGATTTAATCCCGCGTGAGAATCAGGTCAGCCGGGGCGATGCCGAACGGGGCAAATTATGGAATTTCCTAAGTACAAAGAAGATCAGCCCGTCGAGGAAAATGAGAGTGACGATGGCCAAATGTCGGGCGAAAATCTCAGCGACTTGCTAGGCCGAGTATCAAAAAGTTCGACGGGTGAAATTGATAGTCTCATTGGTGAGTTTCAACGGCTGCGGGGCAAGCTAGAGACCGATGGCGAACGCATTCAGAGCGAGATTGGGGAATACAGGAAACTGAGCGAACTGGTGTTGCAAATGACGAAGTTCATCTCCGAAGCGTTGCCGCGATCATCAGATAACTGACCGCGCCCTATTCTTGCGCTTGAATAGCTTCGGCAGCTTGGCGATATTCCCGCGATCCGCCGCGCCTCGTCGCGAGTCAGGAGATTGGTAGGTGCCCCGGCTCATCCGGCGCGCCTCGTCGCATTCGATTCCTTGGCTAAGGAAAGGGCGCTTAAACAGGCACTATCTGGTCATGCCCAAGCTCGACCAGCCGTTCGAAAAAAGTCGTGTACTAGTGGTCATGAACTTCTGACTGTTGGCCATGATCTGACGGGCGTCTTCGGAGCACGCATTCATCTGCGCACTCAGCCACTCCTGATAGGCCGATACGACATCAGGAAGCGAATGGGCTGCCCTCAGCTTCTCGGTAAGTTTTGATGCCATTTCGATCTGGGCTGTCGCGCGCGACATGACCACGCGGCCCATTTCCTCACATGTCTTGGCGAACTCGTCTTGGACCTGAAGCGTTGTATCGCCGATTTTCTTCTCTGTTTCAGAGATTTGCTTCTGAACAGTTTTCGAAGCTTTGTTTAACTCCTCGTAACTTGACATTGCGTGGCTCCTCTTTTCACAAGGAACCCCGGCCGCTGCTCTGTTAGCAGGGCTCACCCGCAAGGAGCTTATCAAAAAAGCTTACAGACTCATAGCTGAATGGGGAAAGCAGTGTGCACGTAAAAAATTTCTTCCGTTAATCATTAGGGTAGACCGCATTATGAAGAAATCACGACAGACCACTTTTCAGCTTCTTGACCGCCGCAGACGGCGGATTCCAAAAAGGCGGCGATAACGCCGCTTGAGTTTCATGCAGCGATTTTTTCAGATGGTGGCGGGATTTGCTTTGCCGCCGCCTTCCGTATCACGATGACGGTCGATGGTGTTGGCGAGGCTGATTAAAGCTCTCAACCATTCGCGTAGCTCTGCAAGACCAAGTCGGGGGATTGCTCGATAACAACGTATGCGGCGGCCGTTTACTTCCGTTGCGATCATGGAGGCCTAAAGAATCGCATGTAGAAAGCTCCGAACACCAGGACAATGCCAATATTCACTATCAGCCGTTCCCAGAATCGGTTTCTGAAGAACGCGGTGCGACGCTGCAGCGGCCAGGCTGGGCCGGTAATAATGTCGGTTTTTATCCGAATCCGACCGAGCTGACCTAGGCCTTAACAGAAGTAACGTTTTTCGATCGGTGCGTGGCTTCCGCTCACTGCTTCTGCAGCCACGGCAAGGCCACATGGCTTACACTCGAACGTCTCCATCGGAGGTAAGTTCGCGTGGGTTACTGTCCGCGCAAGCCGCATAGTCTCGCCGCAGCACGGACAAGCAACGTACTCCGTCTCACGCATTTGATTATCCCCGCACCCGAGTCCACCCGTCAGGCCTTAAGAGCGTCAGTTCGGTTTGCGGCCATTTTGTGTGAAATCAGCGGAAGCTTTTTGATATTCCCCTTCGGCGCGGTGCGTGGGGAACCACAATCCGTTGTCTGCGTTTAAAAGTTGGCTCCGTGGCCTCGACGCCCCAAGCCCCCCAGCCCCTCTCGGGGTCACGGCAGCTAACTTTTTTGTCGGGGAGCCATGAACACCGAGAAGTTTGAAGGCGAAGGATGGCGAACTTTATGGCTCGCTATCGCAGGAGTGATGGCCATTACGCTGACATGGAATGTGTTGATGCTGAGCTTGAACGGTATCTCGTATTGAGTTGCAACGAATAAGACTGCAATGAGCAAGAACCATATGGAGCGGCGGCCGCATGGCGTATTTCTAAACTCAGCTCGTTAAGGCTGTGAAATTCACGCCGGAGGCGATCCGCATAGTTCTTTAATTTGGCCGGAATAGAGACATTACCAGTTTCTCGCCACCAGTTCGTAATCCTTAGGACCTCGTCGGCGTCGGCGTCAGACGAGATTGATAGAAGTTCCGTAATTTCTTCTAACTTCTGCGAGCGAAGCTCGGCCACTACCAGCCATTCCGTTTCGAGGTCCTGGCTTGATAACGGCAGACCACGGCGAAGGAAGCTTAATATTCTTAGTGTCATCATAACCGCACCCCCCGCATGCAGCTAACACTGGTACTAGGGCGATGCTTGGGCACACACCGGGCCAAACTGGGGTTACATCACTGATAATCCGGAGAAGTCCTCGTCCGGCGATCAGCGCGCCTCGCGCCAGCCAGTCAAAGGCAGCAGTCCCTCCAGCGCTCCGTCGGACAATCGAACGGGATAGCGCTCGCCCTCCATCGCCAGCCGCAACACAGTGCGAGCCAGCTCATCGGGCCTCACGGTTTTATTGCCAAGCGACTTGACCGACGGTCTCACGACCGAGCGATCAAATGTTTTTGAACGCGCCGCCTGCGCGCGACGATCCTGCATTGTTGTTGTCGATCGTCTTGACGGTTTGTGACGTTGCGTTGTTTCGCCCTTCGAGGAACCTCTGAAGATTGGCCTCGCTCGCCTCGTAAGACTGCGTGGTCAATTTACCCCGTCGCTCTGTCGTCCATCGGCAGGCGAGCCAAAGTGCCTATGGCATTAGCGACCATATTGGTGCAGCATCCCGCAACGGTGTGCCGAAAATATCGCGGCGGTAACTGCGAAAGCGGCATGTGCGAGGGAGGATGCCCGTGATACCCGCAGCCTTCAGCTATCATCGTCCTAAGTCCATTCAAGAAGCCGTCGCGCTGCTGGCTGAGCTCGGCGAGAATGGCCGTGCGCTCGCCGGCGGCCACAGCCTCATCCCGATGATGAAGTTACGGCTTGCCTCGCCGGGCAACCTGGTCGATCTCGCCGGCATTGACGAACTCAAAGGCGTGCGAGTTGACGGCAAGGACATCGTCATCGGCGCCATGACCACGCAGCATGAGCTCATCGCATCCAATCTGCTCGCCGATAAAATTCCGATAATTTGTGAGGCCTCGCTGCAAATCGCTGATCCGCAGGTCCGCTATCTCGGCACGCTAGGTGGCAACGTCGCGAACGGCGACCCCGGCAACGACATGCCTGCCGTGATGATATGCCTCAGCGCGTCCTACAACGTCGCCGGCAAGAGCGGTGAGCGGCGCGTCGCTGCACGGGAATTTTATCAGGGTGCCTATCTCACCGCCCTTGAAATCGGCGAAGTGCTGACCGCGGTACGCATTCCGGCGCCGGCCACCGGACACGGCTGGGCCTATGAAAAACTCAAACGTAAAGTTGGCGACTACGCGACCGCGGCGGCCGCCGTGATGCTGACCATGAAGGGTAGCAAGGTCGAAAGCTGCTCGATCGGCTTGACCAACGTGGCCGACACGCCGCTGTGGGCGCAGGAAGCAGCAAAAATCTTGACCGGGTCGGCGCTCGATCCCGCCACAATCAAGAAGGCGGTGGCGGCAGCGGAAGCCATCACATCGCCGGCGAGCGATGCCCGTGGACCAGCGCAATACCGCACCAAAATGGCGGGCGTCATGCTTGCCCGCGCGCTTGAGCATGCCAAGTCGCGCGCCCGCGGCTGAGGGAGTGAGCAATGGCCAAGTCCCAGATTGAATTGAAAGTCAACGGCAAGAGCGTCGAAGCCTTGGTCGAGCCACGCACGCTCTTGATCCACTTCCTGCGCGAACAGCTCAATCTCACCGGCCCGCATATTGGTTGCGAGACGAGCCACTGTGGCGCCTGCACGGTCGATCTCGACGGCAAGTCAGTGAAGTCATGCACGATATTCGCAGTGCAGGTGAACGGCGCTGATATCCGCACCATTGAAGGCATCGCCAACGCCGACGGCACGCTGCATGCAATTCAGGAAGGTTTCCGCGAGATGCACGGGCTGCAATGTGGCTTCTGCACCCCAGGAATGATCACGCGCGCTTACCGGTTGCTGCAGGAAAATAAAAATCCTTCGGAAGAGGAAATCCGCTTCGGCATTGCCGGCAATCTCTGCCGCTGCACCGGGTACCAGAACATCGTCAAAGCCATTCAATTCGCCGCCGCCAAGCTCAACGGCGTACCGTTCCAGGAGGCAGCAGAATGAACGATATGACCCCCACCTCAGCCGAACGCGCAGCCAAACTCGAAGGCATGGGCTGCAAGCGAAAGCGCGTCGAGGATATCCGCTTTGTTCAGGGCAAGGGCAATTACGTCGACGACATCAAGCTGCCTGGCATGCTCTATGGCGATCTGGTGCACTCACCGCACGGCCATGCGCGGGTGAAGAAGATCGACACCGCCAAGGCCGCGGCGTTGCCCGGCGTCGTCGCAGTGATCACCGCCGAGACTCTCAAGACCGTGAACCTCGCCTGGATGCCCACGCTCGCCGGCGACACGCAGATGGTGCTCGCCGACGGCAAAGTGCTGTTCCAGAACCAGGAGGTTGCCTTCGTTATCGCCGAAAGTCGCGAAGCGGCAGCCGACGCCGTCGAACTGGTCGAGGTGGAATACGAGCCGCTGCCGGTCAATGTCGACCCGCTCAAGGCGATGACCGACGGCGCGCCGATGATCCGCGAAGATCTGAAAGACAAGACCGACGGCGCGCACGGCAAGCGCAAGCACTACAATCATATTTTCTCTTGGCAGGCCGGCGACAAGGCTGCGGCCGATGCCGCCTTCGCCAAGGCCGAGGTGACACTCAGAGAGATGATCATTTATCCGCGGGTCCACCCCTGCCCGCTCGAGACCTGCCAGTGCGTCGCCTCGTTCGACAAAATCAAGGGTGAACTGACGCTCTGGGGCACCTTCCAGGCCCCACACGTCATCCGCACCGTGGGCTCGCTGATCTCCAAGATCCCTGAGCACAAGATCCATGTCATCGCGCCCGACATCGGCGGCGGTTTCGGCAACAAGGTCGGCGCTTACCCCGGCTATATCTGTGCGATTGTCGCCTCCATCGTCACCGGGCGGCCGGTGAAATGGACCGAAGACCGGATCGAGAATCTCTCGACCACCGCTTTTGCGCGCGACTTCTACATGGACGTCGAGATTGCGGCGACCAAGGACGGCAGAGTGACTGGTCTGCGCTGTTACACCATTGCCGATCACGGCGCGTTCGATGCCTGCGCCAACGCTACCAAATGGCCGGCCGGATTGTTCTCCATCATTTCAGGCTCTTACGATTTCCCCGCGGCGTATTGTCTGGTCGACGGCGTCTATACCAACAAGGCGCCGGGCGGTGTCGCCTATCGCTGCTCCTTCCGCGTCACCGAGGCCGCCTATTGCATCGAACGCGCCATGGACATCATGGCGCACAAGCTCGGCATGGACCCGGCCGAGTTCCGGATGAAGAACCTCATCCGCCGTGAGCAATTCCCATACACCAGCGCGTTCGGCTGGCAGTATGATTCCGGTGACTACCAGACCGCCCTGAAGAAGGCGATGGAGTCGGTCGACTACAAAAAGCTCCGCGAGGAGCAGGAGGCCAAGCGCGAGGCATTCAAGCGCGGCGAGACCCGCGATTTAATGGGCATCGGCGTTTCGTTCTTTACCGAGATCGTCGGCGCCGGGCCGTCGCGCGCCTGCGATATTCTCGGCATCGCCATGTTCGACTCGGCGGAAATCCGCATTCATCCCACCGGCTCCGGCATCTGCCGGCTCGGCACCAAATCGCAAGGCCAGGGTCACGAGACGACCTACGCCCAGATCATCGCAACCGAACTCGGACTGCCGGCCGACAGCATCACCGTGGAAGAGGGCAATACCGACACGGCGCCTTACGGTCTCGGCACCTACGGTTCGCGCTCGACGCCGGTATCGGGCGCGGCGACCGCCATGGCCTGCCGCAAGATTAAGGCCAAAGCGCAAATGATCGCCGCCTACATGCTCGAGGTACACGACGACGATCTCGAATGGGACGTCGATCGTTTCCGGGTCAAAGGCAATCCCGAACGCTTCAAGACCATGATCGAGTTGGCGTGGGCCGCCTATCACCAGGTGCCGCCCGGCATGGAGCCCGGCTTGGAGGCGATCAACTACTACGATCCGCCGAATTTCACCTACCCGTTCGGCGCCTATATCTGCGTCGTCGATATCGACGTCGATACCGGCCAAACCAAAGTGCGCCGCTTCTACGCGCTCGACGACTGCGGCACGCGGATCAACCCGATGATCATCGAAGGCCAGATCCACGGCGGCTTGACCGAAGCCTTTGGCATCGCCATGGGGCAGGAGATTCGTTACGACGCCGACGGTAACGTCACCACTGCCTCGTTCTTGGACTACTTCCTGCCGACCGCGGTCGAAACGCCGCATTGGGAAACCGACTGGACGACCACCCCGTCGCCCCATCATCCGATCGGCGCCAAGGGCGTCGGCGAGAGCCCCAATGTCGGTGGCGTGCCGTGCTTCTCCAACGCCATCAATGATGCATTCGCATTCCTCGGGTCAACGCATATTCAAATGCCGCACGACCATTGGCGCACCTGGATGGCGGCTGAAAAGCTCGGGCTGCATGCGTGACGTTGCCCCGACCGAACAAACAAAGCGAGTGATGGCGCGAGTGCAGCAGAGTTCTTATGTCGGTAATTGTGGACCCCGGGCTCGCCGTCTGCTGGCGCCCCAAAATGAGTTGGCATGAGCCTCAAGCGCGAAGAAATCGCCGACAAACTCGCTACCGCTGGCTATGTCGCCGACCACGACATCGCCACCGCATTGTGGCTGATGGACTTCCTCAAACGACCGCTTCTGCTCGAGGGTGAAGCCGGAGTCGGCAAGACAGAGGTAGGCAAAGCGCTTGCCGCCGTGCACGGCGCCGAACTAATCCGCCTGCAGTGTTACGAAGGGCTCGACCAGAACGCCGCGCTTTACGAGTGGAATTATCAGCGCCAGCTCCTCGCCATCAAAGCGCGTGAGAGCATTGGCGAAAATGCCGATGCCATTGAGGAGCATATTTTTTCCGAAAAATATCTCCTGGAACGCCCCCTGCTCGCGGCGATCCGACGCGATAAGCCCCCGGTCCTGCTGATCGACGAAGTCGACCGTGCCGACGAGGAATTCGAGGCTTTTCTGCTTGAACTCCTCTCCGATTTTCAGGTCAGCGTTCCTGAGCTCGGAACGATCAAGGCGACGGCGATCCCGCGCGTCGTGCTCACGTCCAATGGCACCCGTGAATTGTCCGATGCGCTGCGGCGGCGCTGCCTCTATCATTACATTGGTTTCCCCGACGTCGACCGCGAAGCAAAAATCATCCTCACCCGCGTGCCGGGCATTGATGCCGCGCTCGCCGTGCAGATCGCGCGCATGGTGGCCGCGGTCCGCAAGGAAGATTTGCGCAAGGTGCCGGGCGTCGCCGAAACGCTCGATTGGGCGGCGACCGTGGCCGGCCTCGAAATCCACGATCTGCGACAGGAGCCGGAGGCGATCTACGAGACGATGATCTGTTTGCTCAAGACGCAAGAGGATCAGGCACGCGTGACCCGCGAGGTCAGCGCGCGGCTCCTCGGCAAAGTGGCGTGATGACGGGTAACCTTCAAGAAGTCCCTCGTCCACGCGCGGACCCCGATTCCCGCTTGCGCAAGAGTGAACGCAGCGAGTCTCTCAGAGCGCCGGCGCGCCGGCGCCTCGCCGGCTTCGCCAGGACGCTGCGAGACAACGGCTTTCGTATCGGCCTCGCCGAGACCGGCGACGCATTGGCCGTCCTGACGTCGCCCGCCGCCCTTCGGCCCGCTTCGCTCAAGCCAGCGTTACGGGCGCTGTTCTGCGCCACTCATTCCGATTGGGAACGCTTCGACGAGATCTTCGATGCTTTTTGGTTTGGCCGTAATATGCGGCAGCGGCAAATCCTGTCAGGGACGCCGAGCGCTCCGCATGCGCCCGCACGACGGCTCGCCGAAGCCCAGGTGCCGCAAGAGGCGCTCGGCCTGCCCGATCAGGTCGAGCGACGGAGCGACAGTGCCGAGACGCCCGCCGACGGCCGCGGCCGCCGCGAAGGCGCTTCCCGCACCGAACTGTTGACCGCGACCGACTTGCGCCACATCGTCGATCCCGACGATGTCGCGGCAACGCATGCGCTCGCCGCTCGCCTCGCCCGCATCATGCGCGTCCGGCTGGTTCGCCGCGAACAAATCCGAAAGCGCGGAAGACGGCTTGATCTGCGCCGTACCATTCATCGCAATATTTCGCACGGCGGCACGTTGCTGGACCTCGCCTGGCGCCGCCGTAAGATTAAACCGTTACGGCTCGTTGTGCTGCTCGACGCTTCCGGCTCGATGAGTCTCTACACCGCATTTTTTGTCCGATTTCTGCACGGCGTGGTCGATGCATTCCGTGAGGCCGAAGCCTTCGTGTTTCACACGAGACTTGCTCATGTCTCACCATCGCTCCGCGACCGCGACGTGACCCGCGCCGTAGAAAAACTCTCACTGATGGCGCAAGGCATCGGCGGCGGCACCCGCATCGGCGACAGCCTCGCCACATTCAACCGATGGCATGCGCTGCGCGTCATCAATTCGCGCACAGCCGTGATGATTGTCTCTGACGGCTACGACACTGGCGCGCCTGAGCATCTTGGGGAAGAAATGCGGCG
>Ga0126378_10004577_pt1 | contig 10595 bp, 10 predicted proteins | sample PanSoiMetPlot_23_FD_92587 | JGI IMG/M metagenome (GOLD analysis project Ga0126378, IMG submission 92587) | Tropical forest soil microbial communities from Panama - MetaG Plot_23 | ecosystem: Environmental > Terrestrial > Soil > Tropical forest > Bulk soil | place: Panama | collected 2016-02-17
ATCGCCCCGGCGGCAGGATCGCCGACCTCGCGCTCCAGCGCCCCGACCTCGATACCATCGCGAACAATCGCGATCGAGCCGACCCACGGCGCCGGACTGTCTTCGGAGGGTGCGCCGCCACTCACGGGCGGGATAAAAGCGACTTCGTCATCATTCCGCGGACGATAGTCGCCCTCGACATATTCCTGGTTGACCGCGAAACCAACTGAATCGCGATGGCCCGCGAGCGCCGGAAATTCGCCTTTCAGAGCCTTCCAGATTTCCGCGACCGTGATTCCGTCGGGAAATTCGCGCTCTAGTTCCGCGGCTTGCGCACGTTCGCGCAGGGTGGCAAACAGCTTGAGGTGCAGTCGGTTCATTCGGCAAGCAGGTAGGCGATATGCCCGATTTGCGGCAGGATAAGTTTCTCCATCGCCAGCCGGCAGGCCCTGGTCGACCCCGGCAGCGCTGCGATAAACCGGCCTTGCCGTACCCCCGCCACCGCCCGGCTGACCATCGCGGCGGCACCAACCTGTTCGAACGAGAGCATCCGGAACAGTTCCCCGAAGCCTTCGATTTCCTTGTCCAGCAGCGAGCGAACCACGTCCGCGGTCACGTCGCGCCGGGCGAGTCCGGTCCCGCCGTTCACCACGATGGCATCCAGCGCCGGCAGATGCGTGATGATCGCGTGCGCGATTTTGGCCGGCGCGTCGGGAACGATCTCGTAGTAGGCGACCTGGTGTCCCGCCCCTTCCAACAGCTCGCGGATCGCCGCGCCGCTTAAGTCGTCATCCGCGGTGCGCGTGTCGCTGGAGGTTACAATGCCGACCTTCAGATGGGCACGCACCTGTTCTTTGTGTTGTTCGGCAGGCATGGTTTTTCAGGATTACATCATCCCCGCTTCCATTATAAGCTCCGCCCGCGATGCCGATGCGAGCGGCCGCCTAAGTCTCTATGAAGCGATCGGCACGATTCAAATATGTACTGGTGGCCGCGGCCATCATCGCGCTCCTGCTCGTGGGCCGTCGGCTGGGAGGCGAGCTGACCTCCGCGCTCAACGCGATTTCCGCGCTGGGTCCCGCGGCGCCGTTGGCCTTCATTGCGATCTACATCGTCGCCTGCGTGCTCTTCATTCCCGGGTCGATTCTCACTATCGGCGCCGGGGTGATTTTTGGAGTCCTGTGGGGCTCAGTCTACGTGTCGGTCGCGTCGACCGCGGGAGCGACCGCCGCATTTCTGGTCGGGCGCTACTTTGCCCGCGAGGCGGTCGCACGCCGAATCGAAGGTAACCCGCGCTTCCGTTCCATCGATGATGCGGTGGCCCGCGAGGGATGGAAGATGGTGCTCTTGACGCGCCTCTCCCCGGTGTTTCCCTTCAACCTGCTCAACTACGCCTATGGCCTTACTCGTGTCAGGCTCGCCGAGTACGTGCTCGCGTCGTGGATCGGGATGATGCCGGCAACCGTGATGTTCGTGTACATCGGCGCGCTGAGCGGCGACGTCGCGCGGGCCGCGTCCGGCACCAGCAGCGGCTCGGCTAACCTAAGGTGGGCACTCAACGTGGTTGGATTTGCAGCGACCGTCGCGATCGCGGTGTATGCAACCAGGATCGGTACGCGCGCACTGAAGGAGCGAACCTGAACGTGGCCTCGGAGGCGCTCAAGATCACGCCCCTCGATGTGCACAACCAGGCCCTGCTGGCGAGGGTGCATCCGCCCGGATGGCGCAATCCGACGCCCGCGCGTCGTTACAACCTGGTGGTGGTTGGCGCAGGCACGGCGGGCCTGGTCTCCGCGGTGGGAGCCGCCGGCCTCGGAGCAAAGGTCGCCATCGTCGAACGCGACTTCATGGGCGGAGATTGTCTCAACTTCGGATGCGTGCCCTCGAAAGCGCTCATCCGATCGACACGCGCAGTCGCACAAGCCCGCGGCGCGGGGGTGCTGGGGGTGGAAGTGCCGTCGGTGGGTATCGATTTCTCCGCCGCGATGGAACGGATGCGCCGGATACGCGCGGAGCTGGCACCGAACGATTCGGCCGACCGGCTGCGCGATCTGGGCGTGGACGTGTTTATCGGCGAAGGACGCTTCAGCGGGCGCGATCAGCTCGAGGTAGGCGGCCAATTCCTGCGGTTTCGCCGCGCGGTCATCGCAACCGGTGCGCGTGCCGCGATGCTCCCCATTCCGGGGCTTAAGGATGCGAACGCTCTCACCAACGAAACCATTTTTTCCTTGACTGAACTGCCGCGTCGCCTCGCGGTAATCGGCGCGGGGCCGATCGGCTGCGAGCTGGCGCAGGTCATGCGTCGTTTCGGCTCCGAAGTCACCCTCCTCGAAGTCGAGTCGCAAATACTCATCCGCGAAGATCGCGACGCAGCCGAGCGCGTCGAGCGCGCGCTCCGGCGCGACGGTCTCACGATCATGACCGGAGCCAGGATTCATGCGGTGGAGAAGCGCGGCACGGAAAAGGTGTTGCGCGTCGAGATCGGTGGTGTCGAGCGGGAGATCAGCGTGGATGAAATTCTGCTGGGTGTTGGGCGGGCGCCCAACGTCGATGGATTGGGCCTGGAGGCCGCAGGCGTGGAATATGACCGCAGCGCGGGTATCAAAGTCGATGACTTCCTGCGCACCACGAATGCCAGCATCTATGCAGCCGGCGACTGCGCATCAGCTCTCAAGTTCACTCACCTTTCCGACGCGCACGCGCGGATCGTGCTGCGCAACGCGCTCTTCTTAGGGCGCGCTCGCGTGAGCGCGCTGACCATTCCGTGGTGCACATACACCGACCCTGAAATCGCACACGTCGGCCTCTACCAAGCCGAAGCCCAAAAGCGCGGCATCAAGCTCTCGACCTACGTGCAGGAAATGGCCGAGGTCGATCGCGCCGTGATCGACGGCGAAACCGAAGGCTTCCTGAAAGTGCACGTCAAGGAGGGAACCGATCAAATCGTTGGTGCGACCCTGGTCGCGAAGTACGCTGGCGAGCTGATCTCCGGGTTAACCACCGCGATAGCGGCCGGGGTCGGATTGGGCAAACTCGCGGAAGTAATTCACCCGTACCCTACCCAAGCGGAAGTCATCCGCAAGATCGCAAATCAGTACAACCGCACGCGCCTGACCCCGCTGGCGGCAAAAATGTTCCGCCGCTGGTTTGCCTGGACGCGCTAACCTTTTGAAATCCGGTTTTTCTGGGTACTCCAGCGTCCGCGGTCAAACCTTAAGCTTGGCACAGAGTGCGCGGACCGCGAGGGTCGTCTTGCGCCGCCCATCGACCGGCCCATTCACGGTGGTCGGCGGGCACCGTTGGCATGACGCGCGGTTGGCCGACTTGATGGTAGCCTTGGGATCCCCCCACGGAACTCCGCGTGATCTGCGGAGGGTTCCTGGTCTAGCGCAATCTCACGTTGAAGGCTTGGCGGCCTTTCTCTCCCGATCGCACTTCGAACTGGACTTCGTTACCCTCGCGCAGGTCTTCGAAATACATCTTCGGCCCCAGGCGCGAGCGATGAAAAAACACTTCGTCGCCGCCGTCGTCCGGAATGATGAAGCCGAAACCTTTGTCCTTGACTACTTTCTTGATGGTGCCGAACACGCAGTGAATTCCTCCGCGGCCGATGCTTCGATACTTGAGCTTATGCCCTTCGCTTCGTATGTAAAGAGCGTCACGCACGCGTAACAACCAGGATCTTGCGAAGATGCTCAAAGCCGTCACGCTTAAGGAAATCGAAAAAATCTTCGAGGTTCTCGACGCACTGGGAATCTCGCGCGAAGCGGTTATCATTCCGCTGCGCCCCGAGCATCCGGGCCGTGTGTCCTTGCTGAAAGATGGCAAGCTCGAAATTGTCGTCGAACGCGACGACGATTTCGCCGCATGGGTCAAGACGCTGGAGAACCGGATTCGCGCGTTGATGGATTCGCAGCCGGAGGACTGAGTTCGATTAAGAGCGCGCCGTGATCGACCATTTGCCCGGGCGCTACCAGCACCCGCTTCACGACCGCCTCGCTCTCGGCCGCCAGCGCCGTTTCCATCTTCATCGCTTCCAACACCACCAGCGCCTGTCCTGCGACGACCGCCTCGCCTTCTCTGACCAGCACGCGCAGCACCTTGCCCGGCATTGGTGCGGTGATTTCCGCGGTGGCGAGTCCGCGCGCACGATGACGGCCGCTCCCTTCCTCGCGGACGAAGGAGAACGTGCGCGGTCCGACCGCTACTAAAATAGTGTCCTTTCGTCTCGCGCTGGCGATACGAAACCGACGGCCGTCGAGGGAGAGCGTCCCGCCCCCGCTGGCGAGCGCAGCGAACTCGGCGGTAACCTCGCGTCCATCGATACGCGCGCGAAGGTGAGTGCCCTCCCGCGCGAGTATTTCGACTTCCCGCTCACTGCGTTCTTCGGCCGCGCGCAGCTTCACTGCCGTCTCCACAGCTCGAACCCGCTGAGCTCCGCCCACGGCGATCGAGTCGATGCGGTGCGGCCGTCGTCTTCTGCACCCCGCAGCGGTGCCTGAGTGGCGAGTGCCGCGGCGATCAGCGCGGCATCGCTTTCCGCCTGGTCGTCGTGCGGCGGATCGGAAAAGAGCTCGTCTATAAAGCGCGTCGACAGATCGGCGCGCGCGAATCGTTCGCTGGCCACCGCGTCGCGCAGGAAGCCCGCCGTGTTGGTAACGCCCAAGATCGCGAACTCATCAAACGCCGCCAGCATTCTACCCCGCGCCTGCTCCCGATCCGCCCCCGAGCAGACCAGTTTGCCCAGCAGTCCATCGTAAAACGCACCGATTTCCGCCCCCGCCACCAGATGGGTGTCAAAGCGCACTCCGGGACCCGCGGGAACGCGCAGATCCACCACCGTACCGGTCGCGGGCCGGAAACCGTGCCGCGCATCTTCGGCATAAACCCGGCATTCGATCGCACACCCCCGTGGCGCGCCTGGAACTCGGACCTTCTGTCCCATCGCGATTTTGAGCTGCTCCGCGACCAGATCGCAGCCGAAACGGATTTCGGTAATCGGATGCTCGACCTGGAGCCGGGTATTCACTTCCAGGAAATAGAACTGCTCGTTATCGACCAGAAATTCCACGGTGCCCGCGTTGACATATTGCGCGGCCCGCCCCAGCCGCAGCGCCGCGTCGATCATTGCGGTCCGCGTGGACTCGGAGAGTCCCGGCGCGGGCGATTCCTCGATAACTTTCTGATGACGCCGCTGGATCGAACATTCGCGCTCACCAAGCGCGACGAGGTTGCCGTGCTCGTCGCCGAGAATCTGCACCTCGATGTGACGCGGGCGCGCCAGGTACCGCTCCAGAAACACCCGTCCGTCTCCGAACGCCGCGCTTGCTTCGTGCGAGGCCGCCTGCAGCGCCGCGGCGAGGTCTTCCAGCGACTCGACTACCCGCATCCCGCGCCCCCCGCCGCCGGCGGCCGCTTTGACCAGCAGCGGAAGGCCGATTCGCCCGGCAAAATCGCGTGCGGCGGATGGCTCGATGGTCTCCAGGCCGGGGACGACGGGCACCTCGGCCGCGGCCGCGAGGTTGCGCGCCGCGATCTTGTCGCCGAGTTGAGCGAGTACCTTCCCGGGCGGCCCCACGAAAATGATCTCGGCCGCTTCGGCGGCCCGCGCGAACTCGGCGCGCTCGGAGAGAAAACCGTAGCCCGGATGGACCGCGTCCGCGCCAGTATCGCGCGCAGCCTCAATGATCGCGTCGATATTCAGGTAACTCTTGGCCGCTTCCGCGGCGCCGATGGGGCGCGCCTCGTCGGCCGCGGCCACGTGGGTGCTGCGCGCATCCGCCTCGGAATACACCGCCACGGTCCGAATACCCATTACCCGCGCGCTGCGGATGATGCGCATGGCAATTTCTCCGCGATTCGCGACCAGGAGTTTGTGGATTTGCCGTCTAGGCATCGTCTCAAACTAACCTCTGACTGTCGCGCTGAAAAGCCGTTGATCGTTATCCAGCCGTGGGTCTAGTTCTCTATTGGGCCGATCGTGTTTTCTGCCGGGCCGCCGCCGGCTCGGCAGACGCGGGATCGCTCCAGGCAAAACCATCCCGGAGCACAGCACATGATTCGCTACTTCGAAGATTTCGCGCCCGGCCAGGTGTTCAAACACTGGCCCGGCCGCACCATCACCGATTTTGACAACACCTGGTTCACTCTCATGACGATGAACACCAACCCGCTACACTTCGACGCCGCCTATGCTGCCAAGACCCAGCACGGGCGTTGCCTGGTCAATGGCTTGCTGGTGCTCGCCACGGTCGTCGGTATGAGCGTCAAGGACGTCAGCGAGAACGCGATTGCCAACCTCGAATATGAGTCTGTTCGCCACTCCGCGCCGACCTTCGGCGGCGACACACTCTATGCCGAGACCGCGGTGCTGGAGACGACGCCGTCGAAGAGCAAAGACGACCGCGGAATCATCTATGTTGAGACGCGGGGTTTTAACCAGGACGGCGACCAGGTGATGATCCTGCGACGGAAAATCCTCCAGCCGCGCCGTCCTGCCTGAACCAGATGGATCATCTGTACTTCGTCGTTCACACGCATTGGGACCGCGAATGGTACCAGCCCTTCCAACAGATGCGTGCGCGGCTGGTCGCGATGGCGGATCGAATGATTCCGCTGGTGGAGTCGGGCGAGGTCCCCTTTTTCCATTTCGACGGACAGACCATCGTGCTGGACGACTACCTGGAGGTCCGCCCCGAAATGACGGGGCGTCTCAAAGCCTTGATTCGCGCCGGCAAAATCCAGGTCGGCCCCTGGTACGTGCTCGCGGACAGCTTTCTGGTCAGCGGCGAGTCGCTGATCCGCAATCTCGAAATCGGGCGGGCGGCGGCAGGCAAGTTCGGGCGCCCGCTGGAGGTGGGCTACCTGCCAGACCAATTCGGCCACTGCGCGCAGCTTCCGCAAATTCTCGCAGGGTTTGGGTTTCGCACCGCCGCGCTGTGGCGCGGGGTCGATGCCTCCGTAGCCCGCAACCGCTTTGTCTGGGAGGCGCCGGATGGTTCTTCGCTGCTCACCGCGTACCTCCCTTACGGCTATTCAAACGGCGCGAATTTGCCGCTCGAATCGGTCGAGAGTTTTCTCGCGCGTGCGGGCGTGATCGCGCAACGAGAACGTGGATTCGCCGTCGACGCGCCTATCCTGGTGATGAACGGTACCGACCATGCTGCACCCGACGCGCGCTTGATGGCGCGCATTCGCGAGGCGCGCGAAAGCAGCGCGATGAGCTTTGAAGTTGGTTCGCTGGAAACTATCGTGAGTCGTCTGGCGGGGCTGTCCCTCGATGGAACACCAATCCATCGCGGCGAGTTGCGCTCTCCCTATCGCGCACATCTGCTGCCCGGGGTTACCTCGGCTCGCACCTGGATCAAGCAGCGTGATTTTCTGAACTGCTATGTACTGGAACGGCTGGCCGACCCCTTGGCCGCGCTCGCGAATGCCCGTGGCACGGGCGGCGGTCTGGCCGCGTGGCTGGAGATGGCATGGCGCACCGTGCTGCAGAACCATCCGCACGACTCAATCTGCGGATGCTCGGTTGATCAGGTCCATGACGACATGCGCTACCGCTTCGACCAGGCCGCGATGCTCGCGGAGAACGTCGTGCGGCGCGCGTCCGCGGCAATTCTGGAGACTGCCCCAGACGGCGGGACCGGACTGGCCGTCTTCAACCCCTCTTTCTCGCCACACGCCCTGGTCACCGGCGAGGTTGAGCTTCCCGACTCGAGCGCGCGCTACTCGGTGGCAGGGCCATCCGGGAGGGCTGCGGTCGCGGTGGACGTGGCTCGTGCCGAGCGACCGTTTGAGGTTGAGATGGCGGCCGCGGACTTGAAGCCGTTGGTGGCGGCGCTGAGCCACCCGACCTTGTTGGGCCGCACGATCAATCGCTACGCCCTGCGCGACGCGGGCGGTCGCCTCGAGCTTGATTTGTGGCTGAGCCGGGCCGCGCTGAGCGAGCTGGATCTCGAAGAATTTCGCGAGCGGATTCGAAATGAAGTGTCGGAGGGCGGGAAAATTCTAATTCGTGCCACCAACGCCCCCCGTTGCAGCATTTCCTTTGTGGCAAACGACCTCACGCCCGCCGGGTTTTCGTTTGTTCGCCTGGTCCGTGAAGATTCCGCGCCTGCAGAACCCGCAGCGGAACCCGATTCGATCGAGAATGAGTTCTTGCGGGTCCGGAGCGGAGAGCGCGGTTTCAAAATCCAAGATCGGCGCACCGACGCCGAATTTGAACTGTATTTCGAAGACGACGGCGACCGCGGCGACGAATACAACTTCGACCCGGTTGCCGGCGCGGCCGCGATCTGTGAGCCGGTCACTCTTACCCACCCGCTCATCGATCGGAGCCCGCCTCGACAGCGCATGCGCATCAATCTGGAATACCGGATTCCCTGCGCGATTGATGCAAACCGCCACCACCGCCAGGCAGAAACCGAGCGGTTGCAGATCGAATTGATCGCGACGCTCTACACGGGGCTCGATCGAATCGATTTCGATGCCCGGGTCGTGAATCGCGCACGGGACCATCGCCTGCGGGTCGCGCTCCAGACTCCCATCGTTGCAACCAAAGCGCTGCACGACACCAGCTTTGGCGTGGTGGAGCGCCCGCTGGAGTGGTCCGAACCACAGGGAACCGAAGATATCTGCCCGGCCCGACCGCATCGCACCTGGAGCGCCGTGGAAGGGAGCAAGGTTGCCGCGGCGATTCTTTCGCGCGGGTTATATGAGGTCGAGGCGCGTGCCGAGCGAGAAGGCGCGACTACGCTGCTGCTGACCTTGCTACGCTGCGTCGGATGGTTGTCGCGGTCGGATCTGGCAACCCGCCGGGGAGGGGCGGGGCCGGAGCTGGAGACGCCAGCCGCACAAGAACTCGGCGCGCATCACTTCGAATTCGCAGTGGCACTTTACCGCGGCAGCTATCTCGAGGCCGCCATCGTGCAGCGCGCAGCAGCGTATTGCTATCCGCCGCGCGTCTTTGCGGCGAATACGCCACCCCGGGCTGAATTGAGCCTGGCGCGATGCGACAACCCGCGGATCGCGTTCTCGACCGCAAGACTTACCGCTCGCGCCGGTAGGTACCGGGTGCGCGCCTACAGCGCGTCGCCGAGTCCGGAGCGCGCCCAATTCACCTTTGGCACGCGGGCAAAGGCGCGAATAGTTAATCTCGCGGGGCGCAATGTGACTAGAAAAGGAGTGCGAAGAACGTGCCGTGGCAGTCTTGAGCTGGAGCTTCGCCCATTCGAAATAGTGACCTTCGAGGTGAACCTGCAGAGTGAAGTCGCTGAAAAGAAGTGATGCGGGCAAGACCTTATCCTGCCGAGCGCGATAAGTGGGTGCAGAGCGATTCGCAGGCGCGACCCCTCGCTGCTGGCCTTAGCGTTCTGCGTCGCGGTGCCAGGGACCAGCTGATGTCGAACCTTGGGCCTCGCTCGGGGTCGCAGTCGGGGCACTCACCCCGAAAGCCCTGCCGTCCTTACCATCGCCCGCGACAATCAGTAGCTGCGGGCCCTTGTAGTATCGCGCGATTGCCACGCCCTCGAGGCCCCATCCGGTTTCCGGGTTGAACCACGCATTCAACTTTGGCACGAACGGCCCGATGAACACATCTAACCAGCCAAAGTGCGGCTTCACGTCCACCTGTACCGCGTCGGTCGGCGACCAGGGCCATCCGCTCGCTTGTGATGCGACGCTAACCGTGACCGCATAGATCGCCGGCTTGGAAGTGCAGCTGAAGACATTCAACGGCACATTCCCCTCGCCGCCGTTCTTGAGAAAGTGCTGAATGGGGACGAGCACGCTGGCACCGGCCCAGGTGTCTGACGGAAAGTCGAGCGTCTGCGCCTGCTCGAGATTCGCGCTGGTGTCCGTGCAACTCGCGTAGGCGGTGGTCAGGTCGGCATGCGCAGTGCGGGTCACGGTTCCCGCGGCCGAATAAAAGGTATGATCGAATTTTTCCAGCGTCGGCAGCGCGCCCGGGAAGCCGGGTGATAGCATCTCGGTCTCGATGTCGTATTCGCCGGTGGCGTAGCGGCTCTCCCCGCGCAGCGCGATGGCGTCTTTCTCGCGATCGATAGTGTAGTGCCCGTGGCCCAGCACGCTGCGTCCATCGCGGCTCATGATCGTGTAGTCGATCGAGCCGCCCTCGAGCAGGCTGGCGGCGCGCGCCGTGCCGCAAAGTGCGAGCACGAGCAGCACGGCGAGCGCGCTGGTAAACGGGCTACTTGGCGTTCGAACCAGATACGGCAAGGCGGCTAAGTCCCGATTCTCCTGCTCCGGGATCGGCTTGCTCTCGCGCAACCGATCTGAAAGTTTGGGCGCGGTTACGGAAAATTTTCCGCGTGAACCAGCCTCGACACAACCCCGCACCTGCCCCCGCCGACTATCCGCTGGCCGAGCGCGAGCGCGGCTATCTGTGGCTGCTGCTCGGACTCCTCATGTCGGTGACGGTTTTCGAAGGTTACGACGTCACGATATTCCATCTTTGTACCCCGGACATTGCGCGTACTTTTCACCTGGACGATGCGGCGGTGGGCCAGATGGCGTCGCTGGTGCGCGTAGGCGGAATGGCCGCATTTTTCCTCGTCATGTACTCCGACGGCATCGGGCGCAAGCCGGTCGCGTCC
>Ga0126378_10004578_pt1 | contig 10595 bp, 9 predicted proteins | sample PanSoiMetPlot_23_FD_92587 | JGI IMG/M metagenome (GOLD analysis project Ga0126378, IMG submission 92587) | Tropical forest soil microbial communities from Panama - MetaG Plot_23 | ecosystem: Environmental > Terrestrial > Soil > Tropical forest > Bulk soil | place: Panama | collected 2016-02-17
CAGCTCAACGTCCAGGGGCCGCGGTCGCGCGAACTCCTGGCGGCGATTACCAACGCCGATGTCAGCGACGAGGCCTTCGGTTTCCGGACGGCGCGGCACATCGACGTAGGATTCGCCCGGGTGCTCTGCATCCGCATCACCTACCTCGGCGAACTGGGATACGAGTTGCACATCCCGGCCGAGCAGGCCGTGCACGTCTATGACCGGATTGTCGAGGCGGGCTGCAGCCTCGGGCTCCGGCACGCAGGCCTGAAAGCACTATCCAGCCTCCGAATGGAGAAGGGCTACCGCGACTACGGGCACGACATCGACAACACTGACTCGGTGCTCGAAGCCGGTCTTGGCTTCGCCGTCGCGCTCGACAAGCCTGGTGGGTTCATCGGCCGCGACGCCGTCATGGCTCAGAAGCAAGCCGGGCCACTCACCAGGCGTCTCGTGCAGGTACTGCTCAGCGATCCCGATCCGCTGATGTTCCACGCCGAGATAGTCCGTCGTGACGGTCGCGAGGTCGGCTATATCCGCGCCGCCTCCTATGGATGGACCCTCGGCGGCGCCGTCGGCCTAGCGATGGTTGACTCAGGCGGGGTGCCGATCGATCAAGCCTGGCTCGACTCCGGTGAGTGGAGCGTGCAGATCGGCGACCAGATAGTCCCCGCGAGAACGTCGCTGCGGCCGTTCTACGACCCGGCCAATAAGCGCATCAGGATGTAGGCCGACCGCACGCATCGATCGGTGATCACGAAAGCCGAGGCGCACTCCGCGGCGTCGCATCCTTCGGCTCACGGTAAGCGCGGCCAGTGCAGCCAGGTGATAGCGGCCGGCCGGGCTAGCTGGTTCGCTTGACGTCGGTTGCGCTGATGATGCCGTTGGTGACCGTGTACGTGCCCTCGAAGGTCCTGACCTGGCCGCTAGTTTGCAGGGCCGACAGGAACGCCGTCACGACGTTGCCGTTGACTGACAAGATTTTCAAGGTGTCGTGCAGCGTTTGAGCGTACCCCTTCCGGAACACCGCATACGGCTCGGCTGCTGCACCCCCGTGCAGCCGCCACGCCTCCACGTACCGGCGATGGTTGATCGCGTCGAAGTACTCGCGCACGGTCTGTACCGCCGCGAGGCCGCCGCTAGGCGGAGTCACGGTCTCGGTGACGGTGACCCGCGGGCGCGCGGCGAAGTCGCGATGCGACAGCTTGTACGCGATCCCGGCAACGCCGCCCAGGCCCACGATCGCGATCACGAGCCCGATCACGACGTTGCGGGCCCGGTGCCGGCTAGGCCGGCCACGACCGCCCTGCACGCGCCCGGGCTGATGCGGACCCGTCGGCGGCATGACCCCTTCGTACCTCGTTGGCGCCGGCTCCGCCGGCCAGGCGGCGCGCACCGATGGCTGCCGGAACGGCTCTCCAGAGACCGGAACGGGGCCGCCTCCCACTCCGTGGCTCGCCCGTTCGCCTTGGCCGAAGGCCTTCTCAGGCGCCTGGATCGTGTCGCCGCCGCGGAACCAGTCCCTGGGTGCCGACCACGGATCAGGCGTGGCCCGGCGCGAGCCGGGCTGAGCCGCCAGACCGTCGGCTGCGTACCGGTCCGCCTGGTTCAGGGCGACACCGAGTCCGCCGTCCGCAAGGCCATCGGCCGTGACCCGATCAGCGGCGGTTCGGTCGGCGGGCGCGCGGACGTCGGGGTAAGGGTCGGCCGGAGAGCGGCCGTCGGCCGGGAGACGGGCGTCCGCGTGCCGGTCGGCTGCTGAGCGGGCCCCGGCGTACCCATTAGCCGAGAAGCCATCGTCAGCGTATGACGGCTGCGGCACCTGCTGGCCGCAGGCGGAGGCCAGCGCTGTGGCAAAGTCGCCGCAGGACGCATACCTCCCCGCAGGCGCCTTGGACATGGCGGCGGCGATCACGTTGTCGAGCGCGGCCGGCAGCTCTGGCCGCCGCTCGGTGAGCCGCGGTGGCGGCGCTTCGAGCTGCGCCCACATCAGCGCCATGCTGTCGTCTCGGCGGAACGGCGGTGCGCCCGTCAGCATTTCCACAACGGCGCAGGCCAGGCCGTACTGGTCAGCCCGGCCGTCGACCTTCTGACCCTGAATCTGCTCAGGTGCGACGTAGTCAAGCGTGCCCAGGAACTGGCCAGTCGACGTCAGGGTCGACACGCTGACAGCCTGCTTGCTGAGGCCGAAGTCAGACAGGTAAACGTGATCGGCGTCACCGCCACTCGCTTGCCCGAGCAAGATGTTGGCCGGCTTGACGTCCCGGTGTATCAGGCCATGCGCGTGGGCGGCGTCCAGGGCCGACGCGACCTGGCTCGTGATGGCGGCGGTGCGTGCCGGGCTCAGCCTGCCTTCGGCCTCGATCAGCGAGCGAACGTCTCCGCCCGCTACATAGCGCATAGCGATGAACAGCATGCCCGCGGCTTCACCGGCCTCGAATACCGGGATGATGTGCGGGTGGTCGACACCCGCCGCTGCGCGTGACTCACGCATGAAGCGCAGCCGGAAGGCTTCGTCCTCGCCGAGATGCGGTGCGAGCACCTTCAGCGCGACCAGGCGGCCGAGCCGCAGGTCCAGCGCTCGATACACGACGGCCATGCCGCCGCGGCCGATCCGCTGCTGGATCTCATATACGCCGAGCTGCTCGCCCGGCGCGAGATCACCCGGCCCAGATTGTGTGTCCTGCGTCACTGCTAGCCTCCAGTAGCGGGGCTGCTCGGCACCCTGGACCAAGCGTCGGCAGTGCCACGTCGTCCCAGGCGAGAACTGGGTGGTCTAAGTATCTTGGGATGCAGCGGTCGCCGCAAATGGGTCGGCGGGACCTGAGTGCCCAAAATCGGGCGGCCAACCAGATTTTTGCGCTCAGACCACGGTCGCGGTGTCCGAAGCCCGCCCTCAGGCAGGTGTCAGCCCGAGGTCAGGGCCGCCGCTCCGCTCGCCCACCTGGTTCACGAGGCTGTTCGCGGCCATGACCAGGTATCTCCAGAGCTCGTCGTCATGGGCGGGATCCAGATCTAGCTCATCGAGAGCGGTACGCATGTGCCGGAGCCAGGCGTCGCGCTCGGCCGGCCCGATGGTGAAGTGGACGTGCCGCATCCGCAGCCGCGGATGCCCCCGGCGCTCGTTATAGGTTGCCGGACCACCCCAGTACTGCATCAGGAACAGCGCCAGGTGCTCCTCGGCGGGTCCGAGGTCCTTGCTCGGGTAGACCGGCCGCAGCTCGGGATCGGCGGCAACCTCCTGGTAGAAGCGGTGTACCAGGCGCCGGAAGGTGGGTTCTCCGCCAATTGCCTCGTAAAAGGTCGGGGCGTGCGACTCGCTCATCGGCTCCAGGGTAGCCGCTCCGGAACAGTCGGTGATCACGCCAGCGCCAGCCCTTCCCGTGCGTTATGCCACATCGCCGCAGCCGTCAGTTACTGGCGGGGCCCGTTGATTTTATTCCCGCGCGATGCGAGACCATTTGGTGTTGGCGATCTGGGCGGTGGCCGGTCACACTGGTCACGGGTGCCCCGGCGGCACGAAGTCGGCGCACCGCAGTTGTTGGCCTCCAACCCATCCTGACGGGAGGTGCAGTGCGCCGGGTACTGCTGCTCAACATCACCTATGAGCCGCTCACCACGGTCGGCTTGCACCGGGCCGTCTGCCTCGTGCTAGGCGAGAAGGCCGACGTCGTTCACTCCGATGCTGACGGGCTGCAACTGCACTCGACATCGACGTGGCTCGACGCGCCTTCGGTCATCCGGCTGCGGCGGTACGTGCGCATTCCGCATCGCAGCCGGGTGCCGCTGACCAGGGCGGCGCTGATGCGCAGGGACAACTACCTGTGCGCATACTGCGGGACCAAGGCCGAAACCATCGACCACGTAGTCCCGCGCAGCCGCGGCGGTCTGCATGCCTGGGAGAACTGCGTGGCCTCCTGTACGCGGTGCAACCACCGGAAGGCTGATCGGCTGATCGAGGAGCTTGGCTGGACGCTGCCGCGGGACCCAGCGGCGCCCCGTGGTCCGCATTGGCGGCTCATCGGTGCGATCAACGACGGCGACCCCCAGTGGGTCGCTTATCTTCCTGAGCCAAGCGCCGCGTAGCCCTCAGCATGTTTGGCGCGCTTGCTGCGCGGAAGCTGTGCCGGGCATGCAGGACAATCGACGGCCGGACCCGCGCCGCTATGTCGGGCGGCTGCTGCTGTGGCAAGGGACCGCGTGGCTTGCGCTGGCGGCCGCAGGACTGACTATCTGGCTGCTGACGTTGTGGGGCGCGGTCACGGCGGCCAGCGGGACCGAAGGGCTGTGGCGAGGTGGCGAGCTTGTGGCCATCGCTACCGGCGCCGCGCTGGGCACAACTGAGGTGAGCATGGCCTGTCGGCTGCGTGGCGCCCCCAGGCTGCTGCTAGCGCTGGGCTTAGGTGTTCAGGGCGTGACGCTGGCCGCCGGGTTGATCGTCATCGGGATATCGGTCCTCGTCACGGTCAGCACGGTGACGCTCGTAGCGTGATCGAGGCGGCGGCCTGTTGTGAGGTCACGCGCTCGGGCTGGGAGCGGGCCGCCGCGCGCGCCGCGAGATCACCGCGATGTCGCCGGTGTCAGTGGTCAGCACCTGCACGCCGGCCCCGAAATGGCCGGCGAGCGCCGCCTCGCTCAGGACGTCCGACGCGGATCCAGACGCGGCGATCCGGCCGTCGGCTAGCAGCAGCAGCCGATCCGCGAACTGCCCCGCGAGCGTCAGGTCGTGGATCGCTGACACGACAGTGAGCGACTGCTCGTGTCGGACCTCATCGATCAGTTCCAGCGCGTCCATCCGGCGGCCGAGGTCGAGCGCGCTTGTTGGTTCGTCGAGCAGCAGGACGGGTGCCTCCTGGGCTAGGGCGCGGGCGATAACGACCCGTTGCAGTTCACCGCCGGACATTGAGCGCAACATGCGGTCGGTCATCGCGCTGAGGTCAAGCCGGTCGATCGCCGCCGCACACACCCGTCGGTCGGCGGCGGTTTCCGTGCCTAGGTAGCTGATATGCGCGGTCCGGCCCAGCAACACGTAGTCCCGGACCGTCATGTCGGGGGGCAGCACGGGGCGCTGCGGCACGTATGCAATCAGCCTGGCCAGCTCACGCCTGCTCAGCCTGCCCGCGGGCCGGTCGCAAACAGTAACCGAGCCCGAGTACGGCACCAGCGCGGCGACGGCGTTCAGCAGCGTGGTCTTGCCCGCGCCGTTCGGGCCGATGACACCGAGCCATTCGCCAGCGGGAACGCGGTCGCTGATCCCGTGCAGCGCTGTGGCCTCGCCGTAGCGGACGGTGAGCCCGGCAAAGCTGATCATGAGAGGTCCTGCCGTGCGCGCCGGGACCTGAGCACGAACAAGAAGAACGGCGCGCCGGTCAGCGCGGTGATAACGCCGATCGGCACTTCCGATGGCGCCTGCGCCGTTCGCGCCACAACGTCGGCAAGCACAAGGAAGGCCGCGCCGCCGATCATCGAGACCGGCAGCAGCACGCGATAGCTCGGCCCTGCGGTGAGCCGGATGGCGTGCGGCACGATGATGCCGACGAAGCCGATCAGCCCGCTGACCGCGACGGCAGCCGCGACGCCGAGCGTGGCCGCGACGACGACGATCAGGCGCAGCCGGCCGACGTTGACCCCCAAGCTCGTCGCCTCGGTCTCGCCCACGCGTAGCACATCGAGGAACCTGCGGTGGATTAGCAAGCCGACCGCGGCGACGGCCACGTACGGCAGGATCATCCAGATGTCCGACCAGGTTGCGGCCGATAGCCCGCCGAGGATCCAGGAATACACGATCGACAGCGTCTGCGTGTGTTCCTGCTGCAGGTAAGTCTGGAACGCCGTCAGCATGGCCGCGACCGCGATGCCGGCCAAGAGAATGGAGGCGGTTCCGCTGCGTGTGGCTGGCGAGTCGCCTGCCCGCCCGGCGCGCGCACCAAGAAGGTACGTCAGCGTCACCGCGACAACTGCGCCGCCGAACGCGGCAGGCGGCGTCAGTGCCAGGCTGCCGCCGGATACTGCCACGATCGTCGCCCCGAGCCCTGCGCCGGCCGCTACGCCGAGCAGGTACGGGTCGGCGAGCGGATTACGGAAGATTCCCTGGTAGGCAGCACCGCCACCGGCGAGCATCGAGCCGACGAGGACACCGAGCAGCACTCGCGGCAGCCTGATCTGCCAGACGATGGCCGCGTCCAGTGCCGGCACTGCGACGTGCGGGTGCCACGGCAGCCGAGCCACGAGCGCGTCGACGATCTGCTGCGGCGAAAGGCCGACGGGCCCGACCGCGATGCCGATGACGACAGCCGCGATGAGCACGATGCTGGCGACCAGGATCGGCCGTCCCGGCCTGATCCGGCCGGCCGCATCGTTGGCGCGAGCATCAGGTGACTCGGCGGCGACCGGGCCCGCCGCACCGGCGGACCCGGCCACGTTCCTGGTCGTCATCACGAACTGGACTTGATGCCCGCGGCGACCGTCTGCAGCAGGTCGACTATCCGCGGGCCCCAGCGCGACGCGATGTCGGCGTTGAGCAGGATGATGTGCCTGTCCTTGACCGCGGTCAGGACGGACCAGCCAGGCCGCGCAATCACGGTGGCGGCGGACTGGCCGCCGCCGGTTGGGCCCGTGTCGGACAGGATGATGTAGTCCGGATTCGCCTTCAGGATGTACTCGGCCGACAAGCTCGGGTACCCGCCTGCTGCGGCAGCGCCCGTTGCCGTGTCGGCAATGCTCTTCATGCCAAGTAGTGAGAGCAAGTTACCGATGAACGTCGAGTCCGTCACCGAGTAGTACGGCTGGACACCGAGCTCGTAGTAGTACGTCAGTGGTTTCGCGTGATGCGCCTCAGCGGCGACGATTTGGCTGATGTCGGCGCGCAGCTTCTGGTCTTCCGCCCTGGCCTGCGTCGCGTGCCCGGTCGCGGCACCAAGCTGCGTGAACTCGCTGTACACGCCGGCGACGTTCGGGGTGGCGGGAAGCTGGAGCACCGGGATCGACAGCGCTGTCAGCTTTGCGGCGATGCCGCCGATGTCATTGGTGATGATGACGAGGTCCGGCTTGTACGCGGCGATAGCCTCGGCGTTCGGCTGGTAAGCCGACAGCTTGGTGCGCGGCGCGTTCGCTGGGTAGTCGGAGAGGCTATCGACGGCCTTGACCTGGCTGGCGGCCCCGATCGCGTACAGCATCTCGGTCGCCGTCGGCGCCAACGAGACGATCGCGGTCGGCCGCGAGGTCAAGTGGAGCTTCCCGGCGGCTGTCGAGATAGTGACCGGGAAGCCTTGCGCCGAGCCCGATCCGGCCGACGTCGCGGCCGAGCCGGTTCCGGAAGAACTGTTTGCAGATGTACTGCTGCACGCCGCACTAACCGCGGCGAGTGCTGCGACGGCCGCGATGGCCGGCAGCCTACGGGTGAAAGCCCGCATGATCATCCTCCGTCATTAAGGAGGACGAAGTGCGTTCGCTACGACGCCTACTGGGCATCGGACCGAGCCGCCCTTCCTCCGAGGACAGGTCGTTGGCGCAGGCCAGGCGTCCGGGCTTGTCCGCGACCGAGATACTCGGCCGGGCATCACCGTTGCGGGACAGCGCCGGGATCTCACCGGCTTCGCTGTGCACAGCACCCGCCCAGGGACATAGGAGCCCTGGGATGGGCGAAGCTTATCGCAGCCGCGGAGTTTCGCTCGCGCAACTCATACGAGACAACTGACAGCCCGCACGCTCGCGCACGGTAGCCGGGTGCGTCGACGCGTATTACACCTACCCCGGACTTCCGTTCACGGAGGCCTTGACGGTGCCGGCGTTACAGTAACCACCAGCGCTGTTGGACACGTACTGGGTCGTCCCAACGATGGTGCCGGCAAATGACGAGGCGGCCCACACCAGGTTCTGTCCGATGGCGGCGTTGACGCGTATCTGAACCTTCAACGTTACGGGGTCGGGGATCGCATTGGCCCCTGACCCGCACGGACCGAGGTTGGTTACGGTATGCCCCGAGTATCCCGCGCCCGCGCGGGTCAGCTTCATAGTGAAGTCGAAGTGGCTGCTGGAACTCGCGTGAACCATCACGTCGCATGGGCCGACCGCGCATGCCGGAGTGACCTGCCAGGTTATGTACCCGCTGGCGCGCGGGCCGACGAAGTTCTTGACATAGACCTGCCATGATCCTTGGAGGCGGGCCGCCGAAACGGGTGGGGTCAGGGTGCTGAGGATCAATACGGCCGACTGAGGCGACCGTTTGCCGCCCCGCACCGCCACCACGTGGTACTGGTAGTTGCTGGCCGGAGTCAGGCCTGCCTGCCGGTAGGCCGTGACAGTCCCGGCGACCGTGGCGGCTTTCATGCCCTGGCCGAGGATCAGGTACTTATCCGGCAGCGGCCCCGTTGCCGGGCGCGACCAGTGGAACGCGATCGAATTGTCGGTCGAGGGGCCAGCCGCCAGCCCGGTGGGGCGCAGGACCGGCGGTACGACCCACGGAGCCCAGACCACCAGGCCAGCAGCAAGCCCGAGTATCACCACTGCCGCGAGCACGAACGCTGGCCATCGCCGTCGCCTGCGGGGGGCCAAAGTGACCGGGGCCTGGTCGGCGGCCGGCGCCGCAGTGACCGGAGCCACGGTCACCGGCGCAGGGTCGACGGCTGGGTCATGCGCGTTTGCGAGGTCCTGGGTAGGCGTTTGGGGAGCGGCTAAGGCAGGAGCAACGGTCGCGTCCTCGGCCATGCCTTCGCTGTCCGTCAATGCGCACTCCTATCCCGCTGCGCCGCGGCCATTCGACACAGGCCGTAGATGTTGAGTGTCAATTACCGCCTAATCTGGCGTCTTGTCAATCGGCCAGGCGCGCGGGACTTACAACGCAGACGCCGCGACGTGAGCTCGGGGGCACCCACGCCGTCGGCGTCTCCTTCATTATCGGCTGGGATTGCACAGCGCGTTACTCGTTGATTGCAATTGGTGAAAGCAACGGAGACATCTAGCCGCGTTCGTCCCGTTCCACGTTGGCTCGCGCCGCAGTGCCGGCGTGTCGCTGCCAGGCCAGCCACGAGCGCCGCCCGACAATAGTGACAGGCCCCTCCAGGTATGAGATGGAGGGGCCCAATGTCGCCGGGCGACAAACGGCGGCCATCTGTCGCCGTGCCGGCCATGCGCCGCCGCGTCCTCGCCCGGTAGCGTTCGGTATATGAGCGAGACAGCGATTCCGGCCCGCGAGCCGGCCCCGGCGCCCTTCGGGCGCATGCTCACCGCGATGGTCACGCCCATGGATGGGAACGGGGCCGTCGACTACGACGCCGCTGCCCAGCTAGCTGACTTCCTGGTCACTGACATGCGTAACGACGGCCTGGTCATCAGCGGCACCACAGGCGAATCGCCAACGACCTCGGACGCGGAGAAGACCAGGCTGCTGGCGGCAGTCCTGGAGGCAGTCGGTGACCGGGCGACGGTCATCGCTGGCGTCGGCACCAACGACACTGCGCACTCCTGCGAATTGGCACGCGCCGCCGAGGAGGCGGGCGCGCACGGGTTGCTTGTCGTAACGCCGTATTACAACAAGCCTCCGCAGAGCGGCCTCGTGGCGCACTTCAAGCAGGTCGCCGACGTGACCGGTCTGCCTAACATGTTGTACGACATACCTGGCCGGACCGGCACGCCGATCGCCGTCGAGACCCTGCTGCAGCTCGCAGAGCACCCGCGGATCATTGCCGTGAAGGATGCCAAGGCTGACTTTGGCGCCGCATCGATCGTCATGCAGAGCAGTCCGCTCGTGTTCTACAGCGGCGACGACATGGTCAATCTCCCGTGGCTTTCGCTCGGCGCTGCCGGGTTCGTCAGTGTGTGCGGCCACGTGGTCGGCGACCGACTGCACGAGATGATCGACGCCTACCTTGCTGGCCGGGTAGCCGACGCGCTGGCCATCCATCGTGAGCTGCTGCCGGTGTACACGGGGCTGTTCCGGTCTCAGGGCGTCATCATGACCAAGGCCGCGCTCGGCCTCATGGGTCGGCCGGGCGGACCGGTGCGGTTGCCGTTGACAGACGCGACTGACGCCCAAATCGACAGGCTGCGGACCGATCTCGCCGCGGGCGGTGTGAAGCTCAAGTGAGTCACCCGCACCCCGAGCTAGGGTCGCCGCCGCCCCTGGCCGCTGACGGCCTGCGCATGTTCGCGCTCGGCGGCCTCGGCGAGATCGGCCGCAACATGACGGTGTTCGAGCACGCCGGACGGCTGCTGATCGTCGACTGCGGCGTGCTCTTCCCGGAAGACAGTCAGCCCGGCGTCGACCTGATCCTGCCGGACTTCTCGGCCCTGGAGGGCCGGCTGGATCAGATCGAGGCGCTCGTTCTCACCCATGCGCACGAGGACCACATCGGCGGCGTTCCGTATTTGCTGCGCCAGCGGGCCAACATCCCGCTCGTTGGTTCGCGGCTGACGCTGGGGCTTGTGCGCAGCAAGCTGACCGAGCACCGGATCACCCCGGTGGATATCGAGGTCGAGGCCGGCGCCACGCAGCGGTTCGGACCCTGGGACCTTGAGTTCCTGGCTGTCAACCACTCGATCCCGGATGCGCTCGCGGTGGCGATACGTACGTCGGCTGGCCTGGTCCTGCACACTGGCGACTTCAAGATGGACCA
>Ga0126378_10004579_pt1 | contig 10593 bp, 17 predicted proteins | sample PanSoiMetPlot_23_FD_92587 | JGI IMG/M metagenome (GOLD analysis project Ga0126378, IMG submission 92587) | Tropical forest soil microbial communities from Panama - MetaG Plot_23 | ecosystem: Environmental > Terrestrial > Soil > Tropical forest > Bulk soil | place: Panama | collected 2016-02-17
CACCGCAGTTGACGCTATTGATGTTCCCGAACGAGGAGTCAGCTACATTGGTGTAGTAGGTGATGTTCTGGTTGACACCGTCGGCAGCGACTCCGACATAGATGTGGACGCCGGCACCCTCATTCTCCATGAAGGCGTATGGCACCTCTCCGCTCCCGGTGAACGGACAGGAACCGTACGACTTGAGTTTTGTGCTGGTGCCGCTGACGATCTTCCAGATGTCCAGAGTATTGTCGGTTGCGTTCGCAATGATCCGGTATCCGTTCCCAGTCGATATGAAGAACCACATCTCGAACCAAGCATTGCCAGTTTCGATGAAGAACATCTCATATCGGCCGCCGGTGAATGCTGTCTTCCAGTAGCCAGAATCGGGGATTGCACTAGCGCCGTCGCCCGAGCGCTGCTGCATTGCGTTGCTATGAATCACCGGCGCAGGATCACTGGTCACCATCGGCGTCGTCCAGTTGGTGCCCAGCGCTCCGTCGGCTCTATTGAAGCCGTCGGTGACTGCAGTTGCTGTTTTAGTTGGGGCGGCCATGGGCTAGTGGGATGACTCCCGAGTTGTCGCCAATACGGAAGTCATCCCCTGCCCCCTACAGAACAGCCGCCGGCACTTCCTCGATGGACTTGACGACCCACTGCTTCTCCAGCGTCGCATCCATCGCGCCGTCTGGATTGTCAGAGAACTCGCCACTGGATGCGACTTCCTGAGTTGCGATGTCGAAGGCTTGCTGCTCGGCAAGGCGCTTCGCCGCGTCCTCACTGCCCACATCCATCGTGATGTGCCGGAGCATCGGCCGCTGGATGGTCTCGCCGTTGGCGTCCAGATCGTCAAACGTCTGGGGCTGGCCCTCGGGCGGCACCATGATCACGTTGTACAGCGTCACAGCTAACCTCCGATGTTGTCCGGTGGTGCCTTCTCTAGGTATCGGCCAAAGACCGGGCCGATCTCACTGTTCTGCCAGTGCGCCAGTTGGATCTCAGCGCCCGACAACTTTTCGTAGAGTTCTCGGTCGATTGCAACGACATCTTCGCCGGTATGTTGAAGGATGACGTACATGCAGCAGACGGCGAAACGCGTGATAGTTGCAGCCGCGATCTTCTGCTTCTCCAACTCCTCACGCAGGATGCGTAGCTCCACCTCCTGCATCTGGATGACGTCTGCCGGCGTGATGTCCATCGCGTTCTTGACGGACGACAGCCCCTTGATTGCGGCCGGAGCGTACACCGTCAGGTCAGGCCCGCGCCGTTCGATGTCGCCCGGACGAGCCATTAGGCTGCCGTGCCCTTGAGGACGCCGGTTGCGTCCCACTGGATTGTGAAGGTGCCGGATGAGACCGACTGATCAGCACCCATGTCCACGTATCCCATGACCGGCGACGTGGACGCCGTGCCGGTGGACTTGTAGATGCAGCCAATCCGGCAGGTGAACGTCGCTGACGCCCATGATGCGTTGGCGGCACCGAGCCTCGACTCGTTGCTGGCAGAGTCGTAGGTGAGCGTCTTGGAGCCGAGGGTGACACCACCAGCGGTGTAGCCACCCGCAGCCGCCAACTCGTTCGTCGCGGCGGTGAAGAACTCGTCTGTGTCCTGGTTGGGGACATAGGTCGAGGTGTGCAGCGACACCTTGATCGTGTCCGACGACCAGTTGACAGGCGTAGCTCCCCACTGATCCTTGACGTTCAAGCCGTACCATTTGGCAGTGACTGCCATGAATCCTCCTTATGCTGCTACTGCCTTGAGCACGCCTGTTGGATCCCAGACGAGCGTATAGGTGCCGCCGCTGATCGACTGGTCTGCACCCATATCGGTGTACCCCAGCAGCGGTGATGTTGAACCCGTGCCTGTGTTCTTGCGGACGACCGAGATGCGGAAGGTGAACGTCGCTGCCGTCCACTGAGCATCGTCGGCGTCGAGTCGTGTTTCGTTTGACGCCGCATCGTACGTCAGCGTCTTGTTGACGAGCGTATAGCCGCCGGCAGTGTAGCCGTTGCCGGTTGCTAGCTCGCTGGTTAGGTCTGTGTAGTATTGGTGCGTGTCCTGGTTCGGTACATAGGCAGACGTATGGAGGGACACCTGGATCGTGTCATTCACCCAGTCTATCCGAGAGGCAGCGGTCGATGACCATTGCCCCTTACCGGCCAGGCCAAACCACTTTGACGTCGCGGCCATACTGCCTCCTGGGCGAGATTGGGCGGGCCGAAGCCCGCCCGCTCACGCTACTGGGTTGACCTCTCGATGATCGCGGCCAGACCCTTCTCGACGCCGGCACGCGGGACGCCGCCAGTTGCCTGCGTCTCGGCGTCCAGCACTTTCTGGGCCTGCTCGGGATCGTTGTTGGCCAACGCAATCGTCTGATCGACGTTGGGGTGATGCTCCTCGATGTAGTCGGCCAGTTCGTCGGCGCTCATCGCGCCGGGATTGTCCGCCTCCACCTCGGCCGGTGCCTCTGCCTCGGCTGCGGCCTCTTGCATGGCCTCCAGTTCGGCATCGGTGTAGAACGCGCCCAGACGCTCGCCCTTCTCCAACGCGAGAGGGCCAAGCTCCTCGACGGTGACCTCCTCGCCCTGCGATGCCGTTCGCTCGGCAAGGATCGTCTCGCCGGGGAACATGGGCGATTCGGTTTCGACCATCCAAGGGAACAACAGCGCCTTGATCGTGCGGGTGTCGCCGCTGAACTCCTCGGGGGATTCGTAGTCGGCAAGCGACTCGGACTGCATCGCCTTGCCGAACACTGAGGGTTGGTCGGCCATGTTAGCCCGCCAGTCCTGTGACCTGCATGACGGCATGAGGCTGATCGACGAAGAACAGCGGCCGGACGCTGGACTGTGTCCAATACCGCTGCGTCTCCTGCTCATACCACGACTCGGTCATCAGCGGCTGCTCGACCCGCATCTGACCGACCTGACCGGTGGCGACGACGATTGCCGTCCCAGGAGTGACCCTGTTCGTGACGAAGATGTCGTAGCCTGTGCTGGCGAGCAGATCGCTCAGGAAGTTGCCGTAGATCGTCGCCAGGTTGAAGTATTCCTGTGGGTTCATGATCCACAGGTCGTACACATAGCCAAGCTCCTCCTGCTCGGCGATCTGCGTGACCCGAGCGAAGTCACGGCCAGGCCAGAGGGTGGCATTGCTCGCAGACGAGCCGGTGGTGACCACCGTCGTCCAGTTGTTGCCGACCGTCGTCCGCGAGTTCGCGGCGATGGCGGCGTTGAGGACATCCACCGCCCGCTGATTGATCTTGCGGACAATGGTGTTCGCCAGTTGCCGAATCTGGCGGGTGTAGACAGAGATGTCGTTGCGATCCCTGGCTTCCACCGTCATGAAGAACTTGCCGCCCCACTTCTCGACGGTCGCGACCTGCGGTGCGCGGCGCTGGGAGGTGAGGATTGGGAACTCGGTTCCCGGCGCGATCATCTCGAAGTCACGAGTGAGGTACAACTCGTTGACTTGGATCACGTCGTAGATCACGGCTCCACCGGTGACGCCACCTGCGCTGGTGAAGACGCGATCCGCAAAGAACCGCTGGAGCGTGAGATCCATCAGCGTTCGCGTGACTCGCGTCGGCTGCTGGAGCGCCCAGTCCACGGTGTACGTCGTACCGCTGACCGTCGGCGGGCCAAGCGGATGCGGCACCGGGTTGGGGTAGAACGATGCCTCGATCTTCTTCTCACAGGTGATGATGATGTCCCGCGCGTTCAGGCCGGAATCCAACATCGCCTCCAGATCGGGCTCCAGTTCCGGAAGTAGTGTTCGCCTCATGTCACCTCCCTTCCTACGTTGCCAGGAGCAACAGCACTTCCGCGTCGTTGCCCACTGTCGCTTGGTTGTCCATCGCCGTCCCGATGACGATGCCAGTCGTGTGCGGGACGACGCGCCCCTGCGCATCCACGTCCAGGTCTTGTCCCGCCGTGATTGCCGCTCCGGCCGTGATCGGCACGATGCCCTCGCGGATGATCGTCGCCATGCCGTTCTGCGGCACGTCGAACGCGAACACGCCCAGACCGCGTACACCGGCGACCGTGGCCTGGCCAACCGAGTAGACGTTGGACTTGTCGGTCGAGGCGTCGGCCACGAGGCCTGCGCCCTGTGACCCGGCAGCGACGTAGGTCGAAGTGCGCGGGCCGGTAATGACCGCGACCCGCTTGCCGGTTGCTCCCGCTGCCGGCGTGACCTTGCCGGTGATGCGGTCGCCTTCCTCCTTGAACGGGATGCAGTCGTTGGCCATTAGACCGTACCTCCCGTCCCATAGTGCTGATCCTGCGTGACCGATCCGGCACGAGCCGTCCCGCGCTCACGCAGCTTCTTGACCTCGGGGAACCAGTCGTCCGGCAGCGATGCGCCGTTGCCGGCTGAGACTTCCTCGGCTGCCCCGGTGCTGCCCCGCTCGCGAACGGGGATGACCCCGGCCTCCAGCGAGTTGATGAAGTCGATGGTCGCTTGCCGGCCGGCAGGGTTGTTCAGCTGCGTGAGGTAGCTGGCCCTGGCCGATGGCGGGAACCGACCATCGCGGATCGCTGCGTCCACGATCTGCTCGTTGGACGCGAGCACCCGCTCCTCCTCGTGCCGTCGAGCTAGCGCAGCATCGTGCTGCAGTCGCTCGAAAGCGGCGGCATCCACGGTGACGGCCCTTGGCCTGCTCCCGGCCTGGACATCCTCGTCGGATTCGCTGTTGTTCTCGTCCTCATCGTCGCCGTCACCGTCGTCATCCTCGGTGCCGTCGTCCTCAGTGGACTCCGCAACAGTTTCTTCCTCGGTTGCCGTCGAGGAGGCCATGACGCTCCGCGTAGCGGCTTGGATCTGCTCGTCGGACGCATCCGCCGGCAGGCCCAAGCTCGCGCAAAGCTCCGCGCGAGTCATAGTGCCTCCTGGGTCTGTGGTGTCGGGGCGCGATTCGGCCCTCGTTGCGTAGATGATGGCATCCTCACCCTCACCAACGAGGGCCGAAGCAGCAATGCCAGCCGCCATCTGTGCCGGCACATCCTTGTAGTCCAGGACGACCTGAACGGGGTCATTGAAGGCCACGTCGTCGCCATCGATGTCGAAACCGACGCGGAACAGGTGACCATCATCATCGTCCACGACCAGCTCATCCGGATCGAGGCGCATGCCACGAATCCACCAGAACTTGGTCGCGTCTCCGATGCCGTCCAGGTGCTCGTAGTACCTGGTGCGGACATCCTCGATGTTCATCGCGGCATTCACACCTCCTACTTGCACGCCTGGCGGCCCAGCCGCATCGAGCAACAGCGGCAGATCGTCCAGGGTCGAGCAACCCGGCCAGGTGACGCCTAGCAGGGAAACGGCCGTCAGCACCATCCGGTACTTGCGACCGGTGACGGTCTTGTGATGTTCGATCAGATCGACGTTGACTCCCAACCCTGCCTCGATGCTTCTGCCCGGATAGGCAATCGGGATCAGGTTCGCGAGCCAGTCGAACGTCACAACATCGCCGTAGACCGTCTGACCGTTGTTGCCAACGACCATGTTCTCGACGCGGCCCAGGGCGGGCTCACCGTCGTGTTCCGGAGTGTTGAACCTTGGATCCTTGTGCCCGATCTTCAGCCTCGGGTCTACGATTGCTGGATCCTCGGTCGCCAGCACGGCATCCGACAGTTCCTCCTCAGTGAAGGTTTTTGGGCCGGTAGCCAGATGGTACTCGATGCCCGTCGATATGAGGGGAACACCACGAATTGCCGATAGTGGCGTATCCGGAATCTTCTCGATGACCAGGGTCATCGTCTCCTCTTGCCTCCCGTCTTGCGCCACTTGCGCGCGTTCAGCGCGAAGGTAGCTCGTTTGCGGGTGGTCGGGTTCTTGCTCTTCTTCAGGCGCTGCAGAGTGCTCACCGGGATGTTGCTCCCCTTCTTGGTCTTGGCCGCAGCACGGAGCTTGCCACGGTTCTTCTTCTTGATCTTGATCGGTGATCTTCCTTTGCGCCTAGCCATGCTACTTCCCCTTCTTGGACTTCTGTGGCCGACGACCGCCACCCTTCTTGAAGGGCGCAGCCTTCTTGCCGCCGAAGTTCTTTGAGCCGCGCCTGGCCATCGCTACTTCCAGCCCGTCAGTCCCATGTCACCTCGGGACTTGGCCAGAGCAGCGTGCAGCTGCGCCCCTGCCGTCATCGCTCCTGCCGACTCGGGCCTGGGCTGGTTCTGGACTTCCCACTTGGCAGTGGGGATGTTCTTGTCGCCGGAACTGCTCTCGCCCCGGCGATGCGCGTCGATCTTACCGGCCATGTGACCTCCTTGGTCGCGCGGAGTCTACTGCAGACGGCGGACGATGGCCGCCGACCGGGAGGGAGCAACTCCCGACCGTGCGCTTCGCCGACGGCCACGCCCGCACAGCTAGCCCTGACTCCCTGTGCCCTGCTTGGTAGTGCCGGCAGGTTTGGGCGGGTGTTGTTCGGGCTGTGTTCCGGAGGCCGACCCTGCCCCAGCTGTCCCAGGGCCAGACGGTGGGCGCGGTGCGAGCGGAACAGGGTCTGGCGCTCCGTCCATCTTCGGAGGCAGGCCCGTCTCCTTGCGCAGGGCAACCTCCAGATCGCGGTCTAGTACGATGGCGCCGGCATTGATCAGCCCAGTGATCTCAGTCAGCGCCAAGTCGATGTCCTGGTCGTAGCCGAGCAGCGGCACTAGCTCCTCGCTTGGGCCCCAGTTCCAGTCCACATAGTCTTCGATCACGTGCATGTTGAACACGTCCGTGAACCAGTCGGCTACCGCTGCCTGCCCCTGAGCAAAGAACTCATGGAACGTGCGCCCGAGCGCTCGACTGCCGGTGGTGGTCATCCCCAGCTGGAGCATCATCAGGAGCCATTGACGGGCCATCGCCTCGTCGTGGTAGCGCATCGACTCGACTACGTTGGTGTTGCCGGCTCTCGCAATCTGCATCTGCGCGCCGTACGGGATCGCGCCACCGGCCTGCTCACCGATCTTGAAGTCTCGCGCCATCTTGTGGAGTTCGTCTAGCTCGGCAGGTGTGGCGCCAGGTTGTCCCACCACGTACGGTACGCCACCTGCACGTCCATGATTGATGACATCGATCCGGACGAGCTTGTCCTTGCAGAGCCAGTTCTTGTAGCAGTCTCTCATAGCGCTGCGTCCGATCCACGAACCATCCTCCTGTTCCCAGATGTACGCGACGAGATTGTCAACCGGGATCAGCGGCATCTGCATCGGCACCATGTACGCATTGCCTGAGGTGATGTTCTGCTGAAGGTAGACGAGCCCACCGTCGTCCGAGACACCGATGTTGGCGATGTACTTCTGCGGTCGCTCGGCCAGCTTCTTCAGATGCCACTTGCCGTCCTGGCCGATGAATCCAACCTGCTCGAAGTAGGCGTGGCCAAAGATCAGCCCGCGCATCGCCAGCCGTAGATGGTTCTTGAAGTCGAAGCGACCCTTGCTGCGGCGACGGGGCTTGACCTTCTTCTCGCCTTGGATCGGTAGGTTGAGGTCTTGCGAGCACGCCTGCACCATGTCATCCGGCGCTCCGTTCGGGATGATGTACCAGTCGAAGCGCCGGATGGGAAGAGTCGTGCCCTTGAAGAGAGCGGACATTTGCGAGTCTGTCCGCATTTGGTCGAACACCTTGATCGACTGCGGCCACTTCAGTTCCGGCACGTACTCCTGGTCGTCCATCATGATGCCCCATGACATCATGCCCTGCGGGCCCAGAGTGCCCTGCAGTACGACGCCTAGCTCGTCAACCGGCGGCTTACTCAGCTGCCCATTGACTGCCGGAGCCTCGGTGTAGGCGGTGCTCATCTAGCCTCGCGGCCCTCGTACCGTCTTGGCCGGGTAGTTGCCTCCCGGCATCGACGGCGAGCGGTTCGTGCCGCTGACGCCGCTCTTGCTGACCTTGGCGCCGACGCTGGGCACGCCGGTGCCCTTGCCAGACTTACTTGCGCCTCTTAGTCCCTTGCCCATTGCCTCTCCTTTCGTACTGCCGGATCCATTCCTCCAGTCGAGCCATCCGCTCGCGCAACCTGGCGACTCCCAGCAGCGCGTAGATGGCGGCAGCAGCGATGATGCCGACAACAGTGCTGAGCGCCTCGACTGGGATGTTGTATCCGAGCATCAAACATTGAGCGGTGTGCCCTTCACGCGAGGAGCCTCGGCAACGTTGAGGCAAGCACGCTTGCTCGCCTTGTCACCCATCGGGTGCGTGACTCCGAGATGGGTGTGACTGCGACCGGGATCGCCTGGCCACTGCCCGACACGGCCGATGATGTCGCCCTTCTTGACCTTCTGGCCGAGCCGCACATAGCGGCGATCTTGATGCGTGTAGAAGTACATGAGTCCATCCTTGGTCTGCAGGTAGATGTTCCACCCGTAGACCGAACCGCCGTGAACCCCGCTGGATGGGTCATACCCGGACAGCCGGTAGATGGTGCCGGCCTCGACCGCGAGCACAGGCGTACCGCCCGGTGCCATGTAGTCGAGCGCGTAGTTGTGCGCGATGCCGCCCGTCTCGTGCAGGTACTTCGTGTTGACGGTGCTCTTGGAGCCGAGAGGATGCGGATAGCAGAGATTGCGACTCGCCATTACGGCTTCTTCCCGGCCCACGTCGCGAAGTAGACGGCGGCGATGATGCCTACCTCGACAACGAAGATCCAGCCTTGCGCGTTGGTCATGACACCCTCCTTACATCGCTTTCGTCAGGATGTCGCCTGACACGTCGTCGCCCGCACTGCGCAGGATCGGCTGCGCGACAATAGTTGAGTAGATCGCGGCATCGGCATGGTTCGGACTCTTGAGGCCGCGCTTCTTCATGTCGTCTTTGCTCTCGACCACGATACGGCCGCTCGGATCGGTAGACCACTTCGGCTGCTGTAGCTCGGCAGCGAGTTGATCGTCAGATGGATCCAGGTCGATCAGGCCTTGCTCCATCAGGGAGCGCAGCGTCCACCAAGCTTCGGAGCGCTTGTTGTTGAACTTCATCGGCAGTAGCGCTCGCTCGCTGCCCTGGAAGGAGCCAACCTCGCATCCCCGCTGCCGCAGTCTGTCGTAGACTCCTGCGCCGAGTCCAATCGAATCGACCATCGCAGGGATGCGAATTGGATAGAAGCGGGTGATGTAGTCGTAGATTTTGTCTGCCGACTTCATCGTATCCATCTTGGCCCAAGCGTCCACGCGACGGATTTGGCCACCTCTGTTGTGGTAGATGACGGTCTTGTCCTCTCCCATGCGAGAGACGTCAACGCCGAACCTACCATGCTCAAGGCCGGGCAAATCGGTCGCGTGTGCTTGGGCGATCATGGCTGGACTAATGACGCTCTCGTCACTCGTGTCGGGCCACTTCGCGTGAACCTTGCTGAGATACAGGTTGGACTCTTCACCCCACTCGGCTGCGCGCTCCTCGACCCACCCTTGGCTGGTCAGGCTGGCGGCGACATCCTCTGGGACGTACTCACCGGTGAAGTTAGGCGTATCCCAGGCGCTGATGTTGATGACGTTGTAGAGCGAGCCAGGCATGCACTTGTTGCGGAACTCGGATGCCGGATCGTCGGGGTTGCCGATGGCGAGAACGCGGGAGTCATCGTTCGTCACGATGCTCATGACCGCGTTCCAAAGAGGTATGGGGATTCCGCACGCCTCATCCAGGAGGGCTAGAACGTAGCGCGCATGAATCCCCTGGAAGCTGTCCTCATCATAGTCTTGCGGCTTGCGACCGATGGCTATGAGTTCCTCGGACGACTTCCCCTCTCCCATGTACCACATACATTCCAGGGTGATGCGGCCTGGGAGTCTGGCTTTGCGATGTGCGCGACGTATCTCGCGCCAGAGGATCGCCTGAACCTGATGCCAAGACGGGGCTGTCGTGAGCACAAACGCTGATCCCAGCGGATGCACTTCCGGATCGAGCCACCAGGCGGCGATCCTTGACGCGATAAACGACTTGCCTGGCCCATGGCAAGCCTCGACGGCAGTGTACTTGTTATCGCGCACGGACTCGCAGATGTCGATTTGCTTCGACCAAATGAACTCTTTGAGGCGGGTGTTGATGTAGACAACTGGATCCTGCAGATATGGGCTCGGCTGCGGGTCGAAATAGCGCAAAGCCGCCGCAGCAGTGCCGGGCGGCATTCCAGAGCGCATCTGCTCGAAGTCTAGGACGCTGGTGATAACGTCACCGCCTCAATATCTTCCTTTTGAATTGGTCGTCCACCCTCCAGAAGGATCAAATGCCGGCGCACGGCGAGCTTCGCCTGCTGCTGCTGCGCGGGCGTCAGGTCGATGTCGTCCAGAACGCCGTGCATGAAGGCCGCGATTGTCTCGCCGTACATCTCAGCGAGCTTGATCGCCCGCTCCGCCAGCCCGAGCTTGACCGCTTCGGACGAGAACTTGAACAATCTGTGCTGCGCTGCGGTGCGTTCGCGCACGAAGATGTTCATTTGCTTCCCGATCACTGTGTTCTCGACCCAATCTTCCTCGTTGTCGATCTCAGCGATCTGGTCAGAGAGCCATTTGATCTCCCCGGCAGTGATCCGGATGCACCAGATCATCGCCTCGACCGGGTTCATGTCGATGGGGCAGCCCATGAGCCGCGACTCTGCCGCCAGAAGGTGCTTGCGCTGGTTCGGCAGCATAC
>Ga0126378_10004580_pt1 | contig 10593 bp, 8 predicted proteins | sample PanSoiMetPlot_23_FD_92587 | JGI IMG/M metagenome (GOLD analysis project Ga0126378, IMG submission 92587) | Tropical forest soil microbial communities from Panama - MetaG Plot_23 | ecosystem: Environmental > Terrestrial > Soil > Tropical forest > Bulk soil | place: Panama | collected 2016-02-17
ACAGATCCACCTTCCCGTCAACGCAGCTCGCGCGTCGCAGGAGCACGCCAGGTGAGCCCTGCCCCAGCTCATGGCCGCGCTCGTCCGGCCCGACCGCCATCGCGTCCAGTAGGACGAGCGTCCCCGTCGGGGTGCGAAAGGTCGTCTCGAGCACCATCGTGCCCTCGACATAGCGCCGGCTGATCTCGGCGCCGGCTGCTGACCGCAGCGACCAGTGGCCTGCCTCCTCGTCCAGCAGCCGGGCGAAGACGGAAGGGCGATCGAAGCGCCCTGGGCAGAGCCAGTCGACGGAGCCGTTTCGGCTGACCAGTGCTGCGGAGCGGCAGTCGGAGAGCAGGGCGTAGTCCCCGATGGGTACCCCTCTCATCGCATCGTCCTCCGCCGGGCCGGCAGCCCGTCCTGGCTGGTCATGCTGCGGCCTCCTCCGGCAGGTCATACGCCACACCGGTGAGCTCCTCGGAAACCCGCCACAGACGCGCCGCGGCTTCCCGGCTCTGCGCCTGGCGGCTGGGCCTGACCAGACTCGGGTAGCCTCGCGACTCGCCAGGCCCATCCGGACCGACGTAGGAGCCGCCGGGCAGTTCCGCCATCGTGGCCGCGAAGAGGGTCGGAAGAGCTCCCATCTCACCGCTCTGTGCGATCAGCGGATTCATCAGACGCAGGACCGTCCTCATGTACCAGGGCGTCGCCCTCAACCATAGCGGCGTGGCCGAATACCCCGGGTGCGCCGCAACGCTGATCACTGGTAGCCGGGCGGCTTTGAGCCGCCGATCCAGCTCGAGCGCGAACATCAGGTTCGCCAGTTTCGACTGGTTGTAGGCCGCCCAGCGGCCGTAGCGGCGTTCACCCTGAAGGTCGTCGAAATGGAGTCGGCCTAGCTTGTGCAGGAGGCTGCTGACGGTCACGACCCGCGCGCCGGGCCGCTCGCGGAGTGCGGGCAGCATGAGGCCGGTGAGGGCGAAATGACCGAGATGATTGACGCCCAACTGCAGCTCGAAGCCGTCTGCCGTCCGCTGGTACGGAACGGCCATGACGCCTGCGTTGTTGACCAGCAGGTCCAATCCGCCGGCGGTTGCCAGGAACTCCTGGCTGAACACCCGGACGGAGCTTAGATCGGCGAGATCGAGCTCCGCTGCGGCGACCATGGCCGATGGAGCGGTGGCCCGGATGGCTGCTGCGGCCGCCGACGCCGACGTGAGGTCGCGGCCGGCCATCACGACCCGCGCGCCGGCGCGAGCAAGCTCTCGTGAGATGACCCGGCCCAGGCCCCCGTCGGCACCTGTCACCACGGCTGTCCGGCCGGTCTGCGACTGGATCTGGTCAGCAGTCCACTTAGTCTTCATACGCCTCTACCCTCCCGCTCTGAGACTCGCGAAGAAGCCTGCTAGCCCGCAGGAACTCGGCCACCGACCAGGCCTGGAACGGACAGCCCGTCGCGGCATGGGGCGGGTCACCGTCCGCCGTCTCCGAGACCGAGCCGAGCCCCCACTCGGAGAGGTGGGAGCTCAGTCCGTCGAGGACTCCGGCCGCGTCGACGTTACAGGCGATCGCCGCCTGGACGAACGGACCGGCGAGCCGCGGCCAGACCGTCCCCTGGTGATACCCACGGTCGCGCTCCGCGGGCCGGCCGCGATGCCGCCCGAGGTAGCTCGGGTCATCCGGCGACAGCGAGCGGAGGCCGATCGAGGTCAACAGTGAGCGGCCCACGGTCTCAACCAGCCCAGGCTCCTTCAAGGGCGCGAAGGGAAGCGAGCATGCCAGCAGGCAGTTCGGTCTCACCTGCCGGCTGTCGCCGGTCGGACCGTCGACCACGTCGAGGCACTGGCCGTCGATCCAGAACCTGCTCTGGAACGATGCTCTGGCAGCACTCTCGGCCGCTCGGAGATGGGAGGCATCCCGGTGCAGGCGTTCGAACAGGGAGGCGGCGGTCGCCAGCGCGTTGATCCAGAGTGCGTTTATCTCTACCGCCTTCCCGGCCCGCTGAGTGATCGGCTGAACGTCGACCCTGGCGTCCATCCAGGTCAGTGCGTAGCCCGCCTGGCCCTGGATGAGCAGGCCGTCGGCGGGATCGACCCTGATCCCGTACCGCGTGCCGGCAAGGTGATGCTGGACGATCTCCGCCAGCGGGTCGGTGAGCTCCGCAGCAAGATCGAGGTCTCCGCTGACCTGGATGTGTCTTCCGATCGCATGCACGAACCACAACGTCGCGTCCGCCGTGTTGTACTCGCCGCCGCCGAAGTCGACTGTGTTGGGCAGCATGCCCTCGGACAGCGTACCTGCGGCTCGCCGAAGCAGTGCCCGGCCTTCTTCGATCCGGCCGGTCTCGAGAAAGAGGCCCTCATAGGAGGTCATGGTGTCGCGCGACCATTCGCCGAACCAGGGGTAGCCAGCGATCACCGCGGGTCCCTCCACGATGAACTGGTCCGCCGCCAGGGCCAGGGCCCGTTCCACACCGCCGGCAGCACTGGCTCGGTCTGCGACCTGCCGGGTTCGAGCCCGCGCCTGTGCGATCACGCTCTCGGCCGGGGGAGGCGGTTCGTCGAGCGCGTCCGCCCATGCGGTCACGGACAGGGTCTGGCCAGGACTGAGCTCGGCAGCGAACGTCCCCGCGTGCCAGAGATCCTCATGGTCGGTGAAGCCGCGTTCCGCTTCGACCCGGTAGCGAGCGCCTCGATACCACTCGCCACTCGCCTCGTAGTTGGGCCCGCTGACTCGATAAGCATCCTCGAAGATGAAGCCGCCGTCGACCAGCTCGATCCGCGGCGTGCCGCCGGCATTCCGCTCGCCGTGTGCGTCGCGCCACGTGCAGAGCGCGGCCAGCTCGATTCGAACCGGCCTGGAGGCGGTCCGCAGGCGGTGGGTGATCGCCACCGCCTGACGCCCGTGCAGCATGGCCACCTCGGACTCCAGGACGATGTCACCCAGGCGGAAGTGCCAGCATGGAACGCCGTCATCGAGCGTGAAAGACGCGATGTGCACATGACCCTGCGGATCGACGACCCCTCCCCCCCACTCGTGCGTGGCGAGCCGGACCCGGCGCTCGCCAACAATGATGACCGGGTCGAGTGCGACCAGTCCGAGATGTCGCTTTGCCCCCTGGCGATCCGAGGCCATCAGCAAGCCGTGGTAGCGTCGGGTCCGAAGACCGGCCACAGTGCCCATGGCAAAGCCGCCCAGGCCGTCCGTCACGAGCCATTCACGGGCGGCGGCGGCCTCCAGGTCGCCACAGGTCTGGCGGCCGAACCGGATCACTTCTCAGGAGCCGAGGCGACCGCCTCGGGGACGGCCCTTGTGTGCGATCAGGTCTGCGACGAGCCCGGTCCAGCCGGTCTGGTGCGAGGCGCCAAGCCCTGCGCCGGTGTCGCCGTGGAAGTACTCGTGGAAGAGGATGTGGTCGTGCCAGGCAGGATCGCGTTGGAACAGCTCGTGACGACCGAAGACCGGGCGAGCGCCACCATCACCCTCCTCGCAGAGAAAGAGACTGACCAGCCTGCGTGACAGCTCGTCGGCAACCTGCTCCAGTGTCAGCAGGCTGCCGGAGCCGCTAGGGCACTCGACTTTGAACTGCGGGCCGAGGTATGCGTGGAACCGATGGAGACCGCCCAGCAGCAGGTAGTTGACGGGAAACCAGACAGGCCCGCGCCAGTTCGAGTTGCCGCCGAAAAGCCCTGAGGTCGACTCCGCCGGTTCGAAGTCCAGAATGGCCTGTTCGCTTCCGAGGTCTACCACGCACGGATGGTCCCGGTGCACTCGTGAAACTGAGCGGATGCCGCCAGGCGCGAGGAACTCGTCCTGGTCAAGCACTCGCCCCAGCGCCCGCCGCAGCTGATCCGGGCTCAGGATCGACAGCAGGCACCGTCCTTCGGCGCCTGGCTGCTCCATGTGACCCACGATGTCACGCAGCTCTGGCCGGTTGTGCAGGTACCAGTTCATGCGGCGCGTGAACTCGGGAAGCTGCCGGCGTGTCTCCGGGTAGAGCACGGTGACCGCCAGGAGTGGGATCAACCCGACGATGCTGCGGGCTCTCAATGGGATGCGCCTCCCATCCGCGAAGTGGAGGACGTCATACGCGAAGCCGTCTTCTTCGTCCCACAGTCCCTGGTCGTGCACGGCCTCGGCGATGAGGGTGAAATGCTCGAAGAACTTGGTGGCGATGTCCTCGTACGTCCGGTCCTGGACTGATAGCTCCAGGGCCACTTCGAGCATAGTGAGGCAGTACATCGCCATCCAGGCCGTGCCATCCGACTGCTCGAGGTGCCCGGCGAACGGCAGCGCGGCCGACCGGTCGAAGGGGCCGATGTTGTCCAGACCGAGAAAGCCGCCCTCGAAGACGTTGTTCCCCTCCGCGTCCTTGCGATTCACCCACCAGGTGAAGTTCAGAAGGAGCTTGTGGAAGACTCGCTCGAGGAACTCCCGGTCGCGGCAGCCGTCGATGTAGTAGACGCGTAGGGCGGCCAGGGCGTGCACCGGCGGATTGACGTCCCCGAAGGCCCATTCGTAGGCCGGAAGCTGCCCGTTTGGGTGCATGTACCACTCGCGACAGAGAAGGATCAGCTGCGACTTCGCGAACTCGGGATCGACGTGAGCCAGTGAAATGCAGTGGAAGGCAAGGTCCCACGACGCGTACCAGGGGTACTCCCACTTGTCCGGCATGGAGATGACATCGCGGTTGTTGAGATGCACCCACTGCGCATTGCGGCCGTTCAGGCGCTCCGAGGGTGGGGGAGGACCCGCCGGATCGCCTCGCAGCCAGGCACGGACATCGTAGTGATAAAACTGCTTGCTCCACAGCATTCCAGCAAACGCCTGCCGCATCACCAGCGCCTCGTCGCTGCTCGCTGCGGCGGGAGTCAGGCGGGAGTAGAACTCGGCCGCTTCGGGCTCCCGGGTCTGCATGATGTCGCCGAACTCATCAGCCAGGCTGCCGGCCCCTGGTCCGAGGCGCAGTCGAATCTCGACCGTGGCTCCGGGCGCCGCCACCAGATGGTATCGGGCGGCGGCCTTGGTTCCCTGTCTCTCCGGGTTGACGGTGGCAGCCCCCTGCACCACATGGTCGTTGATGCCGTCCTTTGGATAAGGCGTGGCGTTGGGGACACCCCACAAACGTTGGAAGTTGGTCTCGTTTTCACAGAAGAGCAGGTCCGGGTCGCCGCCGGTCACCAGCACGCGGTTCCCGAGCTCCCAGTGCTCGGCCACGAGCGATCCGGCCTCCGCCCGGATGAAGGGTCTGCGATCGTCTCGACCCCATGACCATGTGTTGCGGAACCACAGGGTTGGAAGAACGTCGAGGGCAGCCTCCTCCGGACCCGTGTTGCGCACCCTGACCCGAAGTAGAAGGTCTTCCTCGCTCGCCTTGGCGTAGTCGGCGGTGATCTCCCAGTAGCGGTGCTCATCGAAGATCCCCGTATCGTCCAGCTCGAACTCAGGTTCCAGTCGGCTGCGCCGGTTTTCGTCGACCAGGCGCTGGTATGGGAACTCGGCCTGGGGGTACATGTAGCGCCAGCGCATCCACGAGTGCGTGGGCGTCGAGTCGAGGTAGAACCAGTACTCCTTGACGTCCTCACCGTGGTTGCCCTGGCTGCCCGTGAGGCCGAAGAGCCGCTCCTTCAGGATTGGATCCCGGCCGTTCCAGAACGCAAGTGCCAGGCAGAGAATCTGACGATCGTCACAGATGCCTGCCAGGCCGTCCTCGTTCCAGCGGTAAGCGCGGGAACGAGCGTGGTCGTGAGGGAAGTGATCCCAGGCCGACCCGCTCGGGCTGTAGTCCTCTCGCACGGTGCCCCATGCCCGCTCGCTGGGGTACGGCCCCCAGTGCCTCCAGGCGGCGCGACCCCTGGGGACCTCGAGCAGCCGCTCCCCTTCCGCGGTTGATCCCGACCCACCAGCCCCGCCCCGCTTTCGCGAGACGGGTGGCTCGGTCGTGCGCTGCTTCATCGCACAGCAGCCGCCTGCTCGGCTGTCGCGTTCCGCTCCCAGGCCAGCCAGGTGCCCATACCCAGCAGGAGCCCGAACATCATGTGACTCACCAGGAAACCCGGTCCGTTCAGCAGCAGCATGGCCGAGTCGATGGTCCGGAGGACCACAAACCACGATCCCGCGAACAGGACCGCTCCATAGACCATGCCCGTCAGGGCCAGGCCGATGGCACTGTGGGTGATGCGGCCGGCCAGGACGATGAAGACGAGGCCCAGGACGACCGACTCGATCATGTGGCCGGCTGCTCCGACGATGACGGGACCCAGCGAGAAGCTCGGGTCGGTGTCCTTGCCACGGGTGAGGATGGACGCGATAAAGCGCAGTGGCGCCCAGAATCCCTTGCCGGCGACTGCTTCGATGATCATCTCAGTCATCGCGAAGCCAAGGCCGGCGGCCACCGCGATCAGGACGCTGCGCCCCTCGATTCTCGTCGTGAGTGGCTGTGCCATCTGGATTCCCTCTAGAGGAACCTGGGATACAGCGATATCCCGCCGTCGACGACGATCGTGGTGCCCGTGACGTAGCCGGCCTCGTCGCTGGCTGCCCAGACAACCGCGGAGGCGATCTCGTCGGGCTGTCCCATACGCCCGAGCGGAATCTCCTCTTGAAGGGCACGGGTGGCGTCCGGATCGTCGAGGACGAACCGATTGATCGGCGTGATGATGGCGCCCGGGGCGATATTGACTACTCGGATGTTCAAGGGCGCGAGCTCCCTGGCCGCGGTCTGCATGAGCAGTCTCAAGCCGCCCTTTGATGCGCAGTAGTGGGCGAAGCCTGGCCAGGGGATGGACTCGTGAACGCTCGACATGTTGACGATCACTCCCCCCGCCGTCTGGGCCATCACCCGGGCAGCCTCACGCAAGCACAGGAAACTGCCCGTCAGGTTCGTGCGAAGAACCCGATCCCAGTCAGCAAGGCTCATCTCCAGCAGGTCGAACCGCTTTTCGATTCCGGCGTTGTTCACGAGCAGGTCCAGGCCGCCGAACGCCCGGCTTGCGCTCTCGACCATCCGGCGCACCTGGTCCTCGGCGCCGACATCGGCCTGCACCGCGATCCCCCGTGTACCCGACAGCTCGATGCCCCTGACCACCTCTTCGGCCGCTCCGCGGTCGGGATCCGCGTAGTAATTGACGCAGACGCTTGCGCCCTCCCTCGCCAGCCGCTCCGCCGTCGCCCGCCCGATGCCGCTCGAAGCGCCCGTGACGATCGCCTTCCGGCCGCGAAGGCGCCGCGTCGAATGTTCCACCGGTGCCGTCTGTTGCTCGCTGGCCATGACGTCCTCCTAATCCGATGGGGTTGCCGGCGCCACGCGCCGAGTGGTGCCCAGCCGTTCCAGCAGGTGGTCGCCTACTCTCAGCGCGTTGGCCATGATCGTCAGCGCCGGATTCACGGCGCCACTCGAAGGGAAAAAGCTTCCGTCCACCACATAGAGGTTGGCCAGCTCGTGCGCCCTGCAGTTGACGTCCAGGGCGGAGGTGGTCGGGTCTCGTCCAAAGCGGACTGTGCCGCACTGGTGGGCGGTGCCGCCGATTGGGATCTGCTTGCCCAGGTAGAGTGACCTGGGCAGGAGATGCGCCTCACACCCCAGGTGGCCGAGCATTCCCTTGAGGGTGGCCAGGAGGCGCCGGTGCCCCTCCATGTTGGTCTCCTTCAAGTGGAGGACGATCTCCCCTCGCGCGTTCAGGGTGACGCGGTTGTCTGGATCGGGCAGGTCCTCCGACGTAAGCCAGAAGTCCAGGGCGTGCCGAGCCATCCTGTCGAGCGGTATGTTCGGCTTGAACACCGCCCAGTCCGGCGCCTCCCCCTTGAGCATCTCTCCGTCTGACTTTCCCAGCATCTGGATGTGCCCGAGGGGGTAACCCCAGTCCAGCGAGCGGAAATAGAAGTCGTTGATGCCAAGCGTCTTCTGAAACACGGTCGGATTGGGCTCACGCGACACCGCCATGACCGCCGAGTTGTTGTGTCGCATGTAATGCCGGCCGACCACGCCAGAGCCGTTTGCCAGTCCATTGGGATGCCGGTCACCGGCCGAACGCAGGAGGAGCGCTGCCGAATTGATCGCGCCGCACGAGACGACCACGAGGTCCGACGAGTACGTCTCCTCGGCACCGTCGTGATCGACCACGACGCCGGTGACCTCCCGGCCTGACCCGTCGGTCTGGAGACGCTTGACGAAGGCACGAGTTTCAAGGTGGACATTGGCGTGCGTCAGTGCAGGCTCGACACAGAGGACCTGAGCGTCGGACTTGCCGTTGACCAGGCAGGGAAAGCCGTCGAACGTGTCGCACCGTATGCAGCGGCTGGCGTGCGTCGGCCGCCCGTTACGCTCGTCGAGCATGACTCCGACGGGAAGGGGGAACGGATGGTATCCCGCCCGTTTCAGCTGGTCAGACAGCTGCTGGATCCTTGGCTCGTGGCTGACAGGAGGATATGGATAGTCCGAGCTCGCGGGCGGGTCCGTCGGGTCCACTCCGTGCCGTCCGTGCACGTGATAGAGGCGTTCGGCCTGGGTGTAGTACGGTTCGAACTCCTCGTAGGGCACGGGCCAGGCGGGCGAGACGCCGCCGTGGTGGCGGATCTCGGCGAAGTCCTCTTTCCGCAGCCTGAAGAGAACCGCGCCATAGACCTTGGTGTTCCCGCCCACGTAGTAGTGGATGCCCGGGTGTACAGGTCGTCCGCTCGCGTCGTACCAGGTCTCCGGGGCGTGATAGCGATTCTCGACAAAGACGGCGCGTGAGTCCCAGTTTGCCTTCTCCCGAGGCAGCCAGTCGCCACGCTCCAGCAGGAGGATGCGCTTGCCCGACGCGGCCAGGTGATGGGCGAGGGTTCCGCCTCCAGCCCCGGTGCCGATGATGATGACGTCGTGGTGGCGGTCAGCGATCATGCCCTGCCCCTCCTCCGCGTTGCCGGTCGCACTCAAACCAGGGCAATCGGGGAAGTCCATGCGCCGCTCGCGCCTCGCGGTCTGGAGTGGGTGAGGATGAGGGCAAACTTGCGCACCCCGTTTGCCGCCAGCTCGGCCGTGCTGAGGTTCTCGACCACAAAGACGCCGTGGCGGACGTTCAGCGTCTGTGGCACCTCAAACGGACGTGCCGGGTTTTCCGCTGGAACCGGCCCATAACTCCAGGTGTCGCATCCGGTCAGCGCCACGCCCCGCCCGGCCAGCCATGCCGCAAGTTCCAGGCCCGGTCCCGGCTCACCGGCCAGGTATGCCTCGGGTTCGTCCCAGTGCGCGCTCCAGCCGGTATGGAACAGCACCGCGTCACCCGCGCAAGGATCACCTGGTGAAAGCGCGCGCTGGACATCGTCCACGGTGATCACATCGCCGGCCTCCAGGTGTTTGACGCCGCGGACGGAGGGCACGTCGACCAGAAGCCCACGCGTCACGATCTGCGGGATGGTCTCTGCTCCCAGCCGGTTGGTTCCCCAGGTCTCGGCCAGCTCGGCGACCGTCCAGCCGTTGTAACCGCGATCGCCGATTTGAAGGTGATTCAGCGCGTCGAGGTGCGTCCCCAGCTGCATCGTCGCGGTGATCAGCTCGATCACCCAGTTGACCCTGTTCTCACCCAACCCGGTCGGAGGCTCATGGTCCTTGTGGCCAGCCTTGACGTGGTGAGCTGTGGTCACAAGCGTCTGGTGGAAGAACCGGCCTGGGAAAACTGGAACACGCTCGTCCAGCACGTGTCCGAGGTCGTAGAGCCGTCCCTCGTGCACCAGGCCAAGTGCCGCCAGCCGCTTGGCACCATTGATATGGTTCAGCATCCCCAGCTGGTCGTCGGCTCCGAAGCGCGATGGCCACCAGGGCTCGTCGAGCTCTGGCATCAGCGCCCGCCTCCTGCTCCGCGGGGCGCGGCTTGACTTCGCTCCCACTCCGCGCGTACGGCAGGGATGGTCGGGTCGTAGTCGGCCTTGACACGGCGCGTGAGTTCCTGGAGGTCCATCCACAGCTGGTAAGGTGAGGGCCGACCCCAGAACCAGTACCCCACGTAGACCTTGCTGATCGAGAGGCCGGGGCCGAGCACCAACGTGTGTGGCACCGTGGCACGGTGGTGTGGGTCTGTGTACTCACGGATGTCCAGCCTGCTCTGGACCTCGTACTCCGAGTCGCACAGGTATGGCCAGTAGGCACCTGTCGAGATTCGCATCTTGTTGGTGTCGTGCTGATCGTTCGGAAGGATGGTCACCAGCTGCGTGAAGGCGACCGCGCACCAGCCGTGAAACTCGACAATCGATCGTTGGTGCTGTCTTTCGCGCGGGCAGTGCTCCCCTCGCCCGAGCATCACCACCATCAGCTCATCTCCCTGCAGCTCGGACAGCCGGCGTCCGATACCCGAGTCGTCAGGGAGCTCGAAGTCCGGGAGCCTCGTGCCCGGTGACAGCCCGGCGCTCATGGCTCCTCCCAGGGCGTCATGGGCACGCGGCCACCGGGCTCGGGACGAATGCCAGGGACGCCCAGCCGCAACCGGTAGATGCTGCTGATGGCCGTGATGTAGAGAGTGCGACCGTCGGCGTCACCCCAGGCCAGGTTGTGCGGACTCTCCGGGAGGCGCAGAGTTCCGAGGTGGTGCCCGCCTGGAGAGAGCAGCCAGATGCCGCCTGGCCCGCACACGTAGAGGT
>Ga0126378_10004582_pt1 | contig 10590 bp, 8 predicted proteins | sample PanSoiMetPlot_23_FD_92587 | JGI IMG/M metagenome (GOLD analysis project Ga0126378, IMG submission 92587) | Tropical forest soil microbial communities from Panama - MetaG Plot_23 | ecosystem: Environmental > Terrestrial > Soil > Tropical forest > Bulk soil | place: Panama | collected 2016-02-17
CCGACTCTATAGTTCTCGACGGTAGTGCTGGCTTCAGGTCCAAAGCCTCCCCAACGCCAACTACCCAAGCCGTGGTAGAAGGTCTGATACTCCTGCTGATCGTGAGCAGAGCCGACGGCGGTCAGAGCGACATCGCCGGAGCCTTCCGATCGCTGCCATCCCTTGGCCTGAAGGTCCTTGTCGACCGCATCCTGAATTCTCTGCTGCCACAGGGGATTTGAGGTTTGCACCTTCGCCCAGTAATAGGTGTGATAACGCTCGAAATTCGCGGACTTATCATGGTCGGTGTGAACCTCCTGTGCAACACCGGCGCAACATAACGCTATTAAGATGGCGATGCCAAAAGCAAACGACCGATTCATCTGGATCTCCTCCCAGGAACTGCCGACGGAATTATGGCAGTTCGCCTTCTAGCGCTTGAAGTCCGAAACGCCATGGTCACCGCGACTCATGAGAGATCAGAACTTCTCGTCTTGGTACTCCCGCGCGCCAACCTCAGACGTATCGCCATGCGAGGGAGGGAACAATAAGGTCAACTGTGGATTGAGCGGATGTCGGTTACCTAAGCGTCCCTACAGTATTTACCGGTACCAGTGATAACCGATGCTTAATTGAATCCCATTGAATTGGGGATTTCTGCGACCCAGGTTTGCGTTCGAGACGTGCAACCAGCGACAGGAAAGATCGAGCGCCTCTCGGCTTCCGGAACGAATCTGAATCCCGCCACCCAAGCGCGCAGTGAAATTGAAATTAGAAGTATCTCCAGCAGGAATGTTGGTATTGGTGAACACCCCGCCTCCGGCGAGTTCAATGTACGGAGACCACTTTGATGTATGCCAACTCGAATTCCAGCGCAGGATCACCGGTTCAATGGCGAATCCATACGGTCTCCCCGGACGCAATTGAACAAAGACAGGAAACACATTCCCGCCGTAAGCCAACCGCCCTCGGCGCCATCCATCGCCTAACTCGTCGGTGATCACCTTTTCGACGCCAAATCCGGCGGTGAGAATTTGCGCTTCGGCGAAAGAGTCGGTCAATTCTTTGCCGGTCGCCCCCGCGACCCAAATAGCGAAGTCCCATGGTCGGGGTTCGCTCTCGGGAATGGCGTTCTGCGATAGACATAGCGGTACGATCTCAAAAATCAGACCGACAAGGAATCCGAAACGCAACATCGAGACCCTCGTAGGCTAACGGTTGTCCCCGGCGCGAGCGTTCACTTCCGCAGAGCCTTGCTTCTTTGATTGATGCTGGAAGTAGACTTCCGTTGCGTCGCGAGAGGCACGGTACCAAGGCCGCTTTCCGTGCAGGATATTTGCGCCGCCGCGAATCGAGTTTAACGCGCAGCGCATAACATCGATTAGAAAATGATTTCGAGTTACCCCTTCAACTCGGCGAACGACTTCTTTGTCGAGCAGTTCCTCGCCAAGCAGCCACCCTGTACCGCCGATCGGCGTCAAGACAAGGTCCACCTGTCCCACTCCGGTGACGCAGGGTGGTTTTGTGCAAGGCCACGTGCCGTCTTTATTCCAGGGCGTGCGAACCTTTGTTCCGTACTTTTCGACAGTGACTTCGCTCAGCGGACCTATGTTCCAAAGCGTGCTGTAAACAGCATTCCAAAGAAATGCTTTAGAACGACTACGCCAGTAGGCTTTTGTGTTTGCGAGTTCGAGCGCCGCTCCCTGGGGGTCGTTCTGGATCTGGATGTACTCCGTTAACGCGCCCTGGATCGGATGACCGACGTAGCTGTAGAGCGGGTTGTCACCATCGTCCCAGCCGGCATTCACCCAAGTGTGCAGAGATTGCTTGTAGTCCCGCCAGTAGTGATTGAAAGGAACACCATTTTCGCTGACAACCCAGCGATAGTCATCGTGGACCACGTAGGCCTGTTCGATGGCGAGAAAGACAAACGATTCGAACAAAGCACGTCCCCAATGAAAACCTTCGGGACCGGCAGGCGTCGTTGTGGAAACGACAGGAGTGCCAGGATCCTCGTTGGAGGTTCTCGCTCCCTCTTTGGCAGAGATGAGAATCACGCGCGTGGCAGTTGCTTTCGATGATGGTTGCGCGGGTGAAGAAGCTCGCGGTGGTGCGCCTCCGGAAGTGAGTATCGTACATTCCGAAACCGGGCTTGCGATGAGATCGCAATGCGCAGAGGGCAGCTGCGCAAAAAGGTTAGGTGCGCAAACGATTACGGTACACGACCCCAACCAGAGCTGAACGTACCGCTTCAGCAGGGATTTTGTTCGTCGTTGTCTTACATCGAAACAGGCACGCAAGCGAAACTGCTCAAGCTCTAGCGTTCTGACTAAAACACAAGCAAGTGGCCGAAGCTTCGCTATGGTGGAGGATTATCCATCCAAGTCACATACCGAGATCGCTGTACCTGTCAGAATAAGCAGATGTATCGCGAGAGCTAGGCGGGCGCTCCCGACAAAATTCCCAAGAGCAGCACCCAGCGACGAGCGTTCGTCGTCATCAGAAAGTTCTCTTTCACGTGCTCGCGGCCATTCTTACCAAGCTGCGCACCGAAGTCCGGATGAGTCAGCAAGTAGCGGATCTGGTAGGCACACCCCTCGACCGAATGCACCAGCGCGCCAGTGTGCTTATCGATGATCTGCGTTGGAATACCGCCGACAGCGCTGCCTATGCTGGGCTTCCCTTTCCAGAGCGCTTCGGTAACGGTAAGGCCGAATCCTTCTTTCAGCGATTTTTGCACGACGATCGTGGACGCACGCTGCAGCGCATTGATCTCAAGCGCGCACCAAGGTGGCAAATCCAGGATGATGATATCGGGATCGTCGCCTGCGGCTTCGTTCACCTCTTGTAGGACCGCCGCACCTTCGGGGTCGTCGCTCGCACCGCCCCCGGCCAGTACTAGCTGGAAGTCAACGTACTTCTTAGCCATCTTATAAGCTTGGATCACTCCGAGCGGATCTTTCAGGCGATCGAAGCGCGAAATCTGGGTGACGATCGGCCGCTTGCGGTCGATGCCAAAATTGTCGCAAACGTTCTGGATGTAACTTTCGTCAAGGTCTTTATTCTTGTCAGACAGTGGATCAATGCAGGGATAAAAAAGTGCTTGTGGAATCGACAAGCGGCGAGCGAATGCCGGCGATGAGAAAACAGTGGCGTCATACTTCTCGACCATCGGCTGAAGGAAACTCCACACATCCGGGTTTGGGTGAGACAAGTCGATATGACAACGCCAGACCCAATGCGAATTTCCGGACTTTGAGGCGATCAGACCCGCGGGTTGCGGATCGTGGATAACAACGAAGTCCTCATCGAAGGTCATCCGCTGGCGATTCTGTTCGTTATTTCTTAGGAACACTTCGCGCGCCGCTGGAGTGAACTTGAAGTCCGCGCCGTGCAGAGCATTGTGAAAGCCCTTGGTCACCTCGAAAAAGTCATTTCCGCCCGTGATCACTTCCCATCCGGTCTTGACGCCCAGCTCATCGAGCAAGGGAACGAGACGGTTCAGCATTTCGGCGACACCTCCGCCGACTGCCGTGGAATTAACCATCTTCACCCGCTTGCCTTGGAGCGGGCGTGCGACGAAGCGGAGCTCGTCGACCTGAGACTTACCGATAATCGGTTCGTAGTCGGCAAGCGTTGGAGCCGGCGGCGGAGGTGGGGGCGTATCAGAGATCTGAGGCTTGCGGCGTGCACGCGCCTGTCCGTTGGATTCTGCCTTTTCGTCGGCTTTCACGCTATCGACAGATCCAGCCTCGAGCGACTCAACGTCGGAACCGTGGCGTTCGGTCATTTTTCTCCTCACTCGCTGTCGGTTACGCAGCATTTTGCAAGGTCTGCACGATCTTCCGGCGCACACCTTCTAAGGTAGATGTGTAGATGTCGATCTGATTGAGTTGCTTGGCTGCTTTTTCCATACCAAGATCGCGTCGAAGCCAGATAGAAAAATCGTTCGTCTCGAGTTCCCGACGCAGACGAGCTTCAATGAAGTGGTAGTGAATGGAATGAAGGCTTACTTGTTTCAGCCCCTCGATGAACTCCACAACATTGGTGGCGCTTCGTTGCGTCGGTAATACTGTTATCTTCGACGAGCAAAAGTAGAATGGTGTTTTCGAAACGCTATCTTTCGCGCTCGGGGTTGCCTCGCGAAATTCCTCGACGATCTGGATCAGGCGCTCACGCAGCTTGGCGATCGACGTGAATTCACGAATGTCGAGCCCCGTAAGCCGCTCACCGAGGCCCACTTCACGGAGATCGGTGTACGCCCACTGTGCGAAGTCGTTGGAGAACCCTTCCTTGATGAAATGATGTTCCTCGAGCGTGCGAAACGTGTGCTGGAATATCGACCCGTCAGGGCACGTCCGTAGAGCCTCGAGCAGTTCTTCGATATTTCTCGCTTGCTCGCGTTCGATGAACAGCAAGGGCGCCGCAGATTTAAACTCGAAAGGTGTGCGCGCCGATCTAAGCTCGGCCGTTGTCGTGGAGCTCATAATGATGGTCCGATTCCTTGTCTATTTGACTCGTTCAGGGACGGTTGAGCTTTAGAATTATTGTCCGCCGCGGCGTTTGTAAATACAGACTACTTTGCAATTGGATACGGGGATCACTGGATGACGGGTGCCCTAGTGATCGTCTTGTATGGGTGGTTAAGTCTCAATCCAGGAAGGACACGTTGCTTACGGCTGGAACACAACCGGAGAACGCCAGGGTGGAGTCTGGAAGCCGGGCGGGAAGTTCACGCCTTGGCGCGATCTCGGGAGCAAACGGCGAGTGCGAGTTCACTGTATGGGCGCCGAGAGCTAAAAATGTCGCGGTGCGTCTAATCGAGGATGGGCGTGTAATACAATTGGCTCCGGGAGAGCAAGGCTACTACTGCGGTCGCATATCAGGCGTGCCGCCTGACGCCTCTTACGTTTACAAGCTCGACGGCGAGAAAGAGCGAGCAGATCCAGCTTCCAGATTTCAGCCTGAAGGTGTATTCGGGCCTGCGCAAATAGTCGATCTCGAGAAAGCTGCCTGGAGCGACGAGAGATGGCGGGGTCTGGAACTGAAGGATTACATCCTTTACGAACTGCACGTGGGTACCTACACTCAAGCAGGAACGCTAGACGCCGTCGTTGAACATCTTGCCGAACTGAAATCCTTAGGAATTACGGCAGTGGAACTGATGCCGCTGGCGCAATTTTCAGGCGCGCGAAACTGGGGTTACGACGGTGTTTTCCCCTTTGCGGTGCAAAACAGCTACGGCGGTCCGGTTGCGTTACAGAGGCTCGTGAACGCGTGTCACGAAATCGGACTCGCTGTGGCTCTGGACGTGGTTTACAACCACCTCGGGCCAGAAGGCAATGTCCTACTGGATTTCGGTCCATATTTCACGGACCGATACCGTACTCCCTGGGGCGATGCGGTGAACTTCGACGGCCCGCACAGTGACGATGTCGCGCGCTATTTTCTGGAAAATGCGATTGGCTGGCTGCAGGACTTTCATATCGACGCTCTTCGTCTCGACGCAATTCACGGAATTTACGATCGCAGCGCCCAGCCGTTTCTGGCTTTATTGAGTGCGGCTACGGACGAATTTGCGAAGCAAGCGAACCGGTACGTCTACCTAATCGCCGAGACCGATTTGAATGATGCGCGCTTCATCACTTCGCGAGAGGCTGGAGGATATGGCTTGCACGCGCAGTGGAACGACGATTTCCATCATTCCCTACATAGTCTGCAAACCGGGGAGCGTGCAGGATATTATCAAGATTTCGGTTCTCTTCGTGATCTTCAGAAAGCTTTTCAGCGGAGCTACGTGTACACGGGGGAGTATTCCGAGTATCGCAAGCGTCGGCAGGGAAATTCACCGGCGGAGTTACGGCGATCTCAAATGGTGGTTTGTTCTCAGAATCACGATCAAGTCGGGAATCGAATGCTCGGGGAGCGCACTAGTACGCTGCTGACGTTCGAGGCGCAGAAGTTGTCGGCCGCATGCGTTGTGCTGTCTCCCTACCTTCCGCTCTTATTCATGGGCGAGGAATATGGAGAGCCTGCACCGTTTCTTTACTTCACAAGCCATCGGGATCCGGCGCTGGCGCAGGCTGTGCGAGAAGGCAGAACGAAAGAATTTGCGGAGTTTCACGCAGAAGGCGCGCCGCCAGATCCACAAGCCGAAGAGACGTTCGTGCGATCGAAGCTCCATCACAATCTTCGCGCACAAGGTCGACACCAGACGCTGTGGCGGTTCTATCGCGAGTTGATTCGATTGCGAAAAGGCCTGCCCGCGTTGTGCGAACTGGACGCATCCGTTCTGAACATTGAAATGGATGAGACGCAGCGATGTCTGCGGGTTGCTCGAAGATACCAACAAAACGAAGTACTAATGATATTCAACTTTGGATTGCAGCCAACGAGTTGCTTTGGCGTCGAGTCTGGTGACGGCTGGCAACTGATTCTCGACTCGACAGCCAGCAAGTGGACGGCGCCGAGTAAGTCATCCGATGTTGCTGAAAACGATGGCTCATCAATTGGGCCTCAAAGTCTTCGCTTATATCAGCGCCTCTGCAGTTTCTGATGTCCATTTCGTCGAAAAAAGCATCAAAGCTGTTGTTTCGATACCCTGAGTCGATCATGAGTGGACCACGCATCCCGGTTTCAACCTACCGATTGCAATTCAATCAGGATCTCCGCTTCATTGACGTCAAGAAACTGATTCCTTACCTGCATGAGCTCGGCATAACTGACGTGTATGCATCGCCTCTGCTCCAGGCAAAACGAGGAAGTACGCACGGCTACGATGTCACCGATCCCTCTCATCTGAATCCCGAGCTTGGGACCGACGAGGAATTCGATGCGATGGTTCACGAACTACAGCAACACGGGATGGGGCTGCTGCTCGATATCGTTCCGAATCACATGGCGGCGAACAGCGAGAATCCATGGTGGATGGATCTTCTGGAGGATGGTGCACGGTCGACCTTCGCCGCACACTTCGACGTGGATTGGCATCCGCCCGCGCGTTCGCTAGAGAACCGAGTGCTGCTTCCGATACTCGGCAAGCCTTACGGACAGGTTCTGGAGGGCCGCGAATTGCTGCTGTCGTATTCGCAAACCGGTTTTTTCCTGAATTATTTTGACTTCACTCTTCCCATCGCACCACGATCATATGGTCGGATTCTCGGCTACCGGCAGGATCGTCTGCGCCGGGCGTTGGGACCGGAGGCTCCGGCATGGCAGGAGTTTCAGGGGATTCTCGCTGCGGTTGCCCAAATTCCCGGCCCGTCTGTTCCACCGACAGAGGCACCCGGCGAACGCCGACAGCACCGAGAGTTGATCAAGGAGCGCTTGTGGCGGCTTTACACAACATCGCCCGAAGTAAAGCGTTTCGTTGATTCGACCGTCCGCTTGTTTAGCGGTCGCAAGGGGGTGCCTTCCACTTTTTTGCTTCTGGATCAACTCTTGAACGACCAGGCATACGAACTTGCCTTTTGGCTTACGGCGAACGAGGAAATCAATTACCGGCGCTTCTTCACGATCAGCGACCTGGTTGGAATTCGCATCGACGACGCAATCACGTTCGATAACGTCCATGCGGTCGTGTTGCGGCTGGCGGCGAAAGGGATGGTGACTGGTTTTCGCATCGACCACATCGATGGTCTGCGGGACCCTCTCGGATATCTACGTCGGTTACAAGAGAAGGCGCCACCCGCGGGAAGCGAATCGCGACTCAAGGACTTTTACGTGGTGGTCGAAAAAATTCTGTCGCAGGGAGAGAGTCTGCCCAGCGAGTGGCCTGTTCACGGGACCACGGGGTACGACTTCATGAACGCGGTCAACAATATCTTTGTTGATCCGATGAATTTGCCGGCGCTTGAAAACACTTATGCGGAATTTATTTCCGAGCGGATCAGCTATCCGGACTTGGCTTACCGCAAGAAGAAGCAAGTGATGCAGAGCCTGCTCTCGGTCGAAATGCGCTCCCTTGGCCGCTACCTGAGCGTGTTGGCGGAGCAAGACCGCTATGCGCGTGAACTCTCGCGCGAGCAATTGACCCGCACTCTCATTGAGACGACAGCTTGCCTGGAGCCGTACCGGACCTATGTGCGTGGATTCGAGGTGAAACCCCAAGACCGCACTGCGATTCTGATCGCACTGAACGAGGCGAAGCGGCGGAACCCATCCCTCGAACCGGCGTATTTCAGCTTCCTGCAGGAGGTTTTATTGCTCGAACCGGGACCGCACTTGCTTCCCGAACAACGCGAATCGCGACTATTGTTCGTCATGACGTGGCAGCAGTTTACCGGGCCGATTACTGCAAAGGGCGTGGAAGACTCGGCTTTGTATGTGTACAACCGTCTGATTTCGTTGAATGAAGTCGGAGGCTGCCCGCAATGCTCCGATGTATCAAAAAGCGGTTTTGATATGTTCCTTCGGCATCGCCACAAGAAATGGCCGTTCGCGATGAACACCACCATGACACACGACGCGAAGCGCTCCGAGGACGTGCGAGCGCGCATCAACGTGCTCTCTGAAATCCCTGAAGAGTGGGACAGGCGCCTCAACCAGTGGAGCCTGTGGAACGATGCAAAGTGCCAGGTCGTGAAGGGAGTGCGGGCGCCTGAGCGGAATGAAGAAATCCTGCTGTACCAGACCATGCTCGGCTCATGGCCGGTCGAAGCACCAGCATGCCAGTGCTACACGCGTCGAATTCAGGATTTCATGGTAAAAGCCATCCGCGAAGCGATGGTGCACACACGCTGGACTGTGCCGAACATCGATCACGAACAGGCACTCACCGATTTCGTTGGAAGAATTCTCGAAGAATCCGAAAGCAACGAGTTTCTTGCGGATTTTAAGAACTTCGCAGCGAAGGTCGCATATCACGGCGCATTGAACAGCCTTTCTCAACTCGTGTTGAAGCTGGCGTCGCCCGGCGTTGCTGACTTCTATGAGGGAACCGAACTTTGGGACTTGAGATTGGTTGATCCGGACAACAGAAATGCCGTCGATTTCCAATTGCGCGGTCGAATGTTGGCCAACCTCGGCGAGATGGCGTCCGCCCATGATTTGACTTCAGCTTGGCAGGACAGCCGCATCAAGTTGTATGTCACGCAACGGGGCCTTCATGCTCGAAGAGACCATCCCGCGCTGTTCTTGAAGGGCGATTATATTTCGCTCGAGACCCAAGGATCGAAGCGCGACTGCGTAATCGCAATCGCGCGGCGCTACCGTGGTGAATGGTGCATGGTGGCAGCACCGCGATTCACTACCAGATTGTCAAATTCTCTTGGCTCGGGTGAGCATTGGGAAAATTGGGGGGATACGAACATTATCCTGCCTAAGGAAATGCCGCAACGGTGGGTGGATGTATTCTCTGACAAGGCCGGGCGCGATATTCAGGACCGTGCGGTCTTGGTCGGAGAGTTGCTGAAACCATTCCCAGTCGCCATGTTGTGCAGCGAATAGAGCGGCTCGCCTACTTCTCTCAACGCTTCTGATCAATCTCGCACAGTCTCGGAACGTATTCACGATTCGAACCTAACGCGAAGCCATTTTCCACCTGTCGAGCCAGCCTCCGCTACTCGCCGATTGAGACGAATCTGGATTTTCATTCGAATCCTGCGTGGCAGGATGATCCGATTCGACTTCAGATGTGCTCTTCTCATCTTCCAGCAATGGAATGGTCAATCGCAACGCGTCGATTTCTCCCTGAACACGGTCCCGGTCCGCTTCTTTTTGTTTTAAAACATCATAGACATTTTTCATCAAACCCTTCCCTTGTTATTTATTCATTGAATCGCAAAAGACCGCGCAGCCGCGATCTTTTCAAGCGTTTTAGCTAACAGGAGCACCCCGATCGAATCACACGGCCAAGCAGTGATTTGAAGAAATAACTAGCTTAGAAGGCTTTGGTGGATTCGTCGCGCTGGAAGAACAATTCGTTGTGAAGCACTGCATCCACAGCCTGCACTACCTCTTTACCTCGACTTTTTGTTATAGCACCTTTGAACCCTGCCTCGCGCGCCGCTTCGATGAGCTGATCGGATACTTCCTGAACGCTCACCAATAGCATCGATGTTTGGGGCTTGCGTCGAGCAATCTCGCGGGCGGCCTCGATGCCGTTCATCAACGGCATACTCAGATCCAGGATGGCCAGATCGGGAGCGATAGTATCGGCCTGTTCAACAGCCTCGGCCCCATTTCCTGCTTCCCCACAGACTTGCCAGTGAGGTTGAGCTTCGATGAGTCTTCGGAACAAGCCTCGTATCGCGGGATCGTCGTCCGCGATCAAAATTCGAATCGGCATACTCGGCCCTTCCAAGCGGGCACAAGTTTGACTCTCTGACTGCGGAGAGCTGCCACGTGGCGGCATGGTCCCCTGTAACGCTCAGCGAGGTCGTACGCTCATTACCCCATTTGCACGCTGATGTTTCAATACAGATAACACCTTAGAACCATATATTGCAAGCAGTTGGGGGGAAATGACAGGTACAGTCCGCATAGCGGCTTTTACCCAGAACGGGCGCAGGCTTTCTACAGGAATTTTGGCGTAAACGCGGCCCCCGCTCTGTCATCGTACGAACCATGATGAAGAAGGGAAATAACCACGGGAGCCAGAATGACGACCGC
>Ga0126378_10004583_pt1 | contig 10590 bp, 5 predicted proteins | sample PanSoiMetPlot_23_FD_92587 | JGI IMG/M metagenome (GOLD analysis project Ga0126378, IMG submission 92587) | Tropical forest soil microbial communities from Panama - MetaG Plot_23 | ecosystem: Environmental > Terrestrial > Soil > Tropical forest > Bulk soil | place: Panama | collected 2016-02-17
CAAACACGTGGCTGGGAATATCAAAATTCGGATGGTTGAGCAGATTGAAGAAGTCGCCCCGGAACATCAGCCGATGGTCTTCACGTCCGAGCGCCCAGCTCTTCGACAACCCGAAATCGATGTCGGTGTAACCCGGGCCGGTGAGGATGTTGCGCCCTTCCGTTCCGAACTGAAAAGTCCCCGGAATCAAACCCGGCGCCGGTGGGGCAAACGAGCAAGGATTAAACCAGCTTTGCGGGATCCGAACTCGGCTCGGCCCCTGACATCCTGCAATCATCCCTGCCTGAAACGGGTTGCCGACGAGATCAGGCCGTGCGGGATTTCCGAAGGCTGCCGCCGACGAAGTCGGAGCGCCTGCCAGCACCACTGTGAATGGCGACCCGGACTGAGCCGCGAAAATCGCACTCGTTTGCCAGTTATCCAGCAACCTGCCCGGTCCGCTTCTCCACAGCCGATGCAGCGGAAGGTCGTACACGTAGCTGACTGTGAAGCGGTTCGCGGCATTGAAGTCCGATGGGCCTCTGTCCGCGGTGAGATCGAGCGAATTCTGCGGTAAGCCTGCGCCCACACTGCCACCGAATACCGACGAAATATCATCGAACGACTTCGAGTAAGTGTAGGCGAGCAGCAGGGATAATCCCGCTTGCGTCCGCTTTTCCGAACGCAATTGCAACGCATTGTAGGAACTGTTGGCATCCGCCTCCACGAAGAGAATCGATGCGAACTGCGGATACGGCGGCCCGGTTTCCGGATTCACCTGGTTCAAGTCGATCACGTTGCTGAGATGCGTTCCCTTCGATCCGACGTACGCCGCGTCCACCATCCAGTTCGGCAGCACTTCGTATTGCAGATCCGCGTTCCACTGCTGCATATATCCATCGCGGAACTTCGGCGAAATCATGTTGTCCTGGACCAGCCCACCGGGCTGGCTCAGGATGTCTTGAACGGTGCAAAGACCCCCAGGGCAAGTCAGCGGATTCTGCTGCGAGAAGGCGAGGTTGTAGAACGGGGGATTGATGCGCGGAAAGATATTGATGTTCGCGATCGACGAATCATAAAAGATGCCGTACGCCGAACGCACGACCCAACGCTCCGTCTTCAACGGACGCCATGCGATTCCCAGGCGCGGCCCGAAATCAGTTTTCGTCGGAGCGTAGGTGGCGCGTGGGACTCCATCGCTTCCTGCTTGGATGAACTGGCAGTCAGGCACCGGAGTGCAGGTGGCCGAATTCGCACTCAGATCGGGCACGCTGAACCGGTTCAACGCTTCAACCGGGGGACTGTTGTACTCGTAACGCAACCCCACATTCAGCAAGAAGCGCGGAACCACATGAATGTCGTCTTGAAGGTACGTGCCGACCCCATGACTGCGCAGGCTGTTGTAAGTGTTTCCGGTGACGCCAATGGCGGCGTCGGGAACCCCTGCAAGCAACTGCGTCAGTGTGCAGATTGAGGGATTAAAGGGCGCGGCCGCATTGCACGGCGGTAGGTTCTGTGACTGAAGGATTCCCGCCATGGTTGCGCCGAGGAATACCCACTCGCCCCGTGCCAGGAAATCCAGATAGTTGTCGATGCGCAAATGGTGCAAATCCGCGCCGATCTTGAACTGATTGCGTCCGACTGTCCAAGCGACGTTGTCCGCCAATTGCAGGGTCGTATCGTGGCGATCCTGCGGATAATTCACGGGCTCACCGATGCCGTCAAATCCTGTAACCGAGATATCGGGATAGCCCAAATCGACGGGATTGGTCAGCACATCCGGAAAACTCAACTTTGCGTTGTAGTCCGTTCCGTGATTCTGCTGCAGTATCGTGGCCCTCATCCGAATGAAGCCCAACCGAAATTCATTGAGCAGCTTCGAGCGAAAGACCCGCGTCCACTCCAGCCCGGCATTCTGTCCGTGATTCAAGGTATAGCTGCCGTATCCCGGTAACGAGGTAAAGGCATTCACCGGATCAAACGGACTGAAGATGTCTTGATCAATGAGGGAGTAGTGGGCCGAGACCGTATCCGTATCGGTGAAGCGATGGTCCAGCTTCGCGGTGTATAGATTGTCGGAACGCCGAATGACCGGAGCGGCAAGAAATGTGGTCGAATCCACCAGATCCGATCCCACATTCGCTTGCGGGTACAAGTTGAATACGTTTTGCCCCGCCTGGCACGAAGGATTCAGCGGACAACCGAAAAATTGCTTTGCCAACGCAGAAGCCGTCGCCCATTCTGCTTGCGAAGGCACCGAGGCCTGACGAGTCGTAGCCTGCCGGAGTCGCAATCCCTCGTAAGAAACGAAGAAGAAAGTCTCGTCTTTGCGGATCGGCCCGCCCAGCGTTCCTCCAAACTGATTTCGCTGCAGGGCTAGAATATCGGCGCATGTTCCGGGCACGGCTCTGGCCGTGCAATTCGGCAGGTCAAAGTAATTTTTGGCGTCCAGGCTGCGGTTGCGGAAGTATTCGAACAATGCCCCGTGGAATTCATTGGTGCCACTCTTGAGCACGACGTTGATCTGCGCTCCACCGGTCCTGCCGTATTCAGCGGAGTAATCACTCGCTTCAACTTTGAATTCCTGAATCGCATCCAGCGAGGGCAGAGCCACGTACTGATTCAAGTAAGGGTCGTTATTATCCACTCCATCGAGTAGGAAATTGTTCGATTGCTCTCGCGCTCCGTTGACGGTGAGTGCTCCGCCTTGGGTCGAGTTTTGCGAACCTTCGGCGGGTAATTGGCTCCCCGGAACAAGCAAGGCGAAACTGAGGAAGTTGCGTGCGTTCAACGGCAAATCCTCGACCAGACGGTTATTCACGACCTGTCCTAAGGTCGATGTGTCAGTCTGGATTGCGGGCGGCGTGTCTTTGACTCTTACCTCTTCGCTTGCCGCGCCAACTTGCAGCGTGAAATCCACGCGCACCGTCTGATCCACATCGACAGGTACGTCGCTGAAGATGCTCTTGCGAAAACCCGTGCCTTCGGCCGTGACCTGATATCTTCCCGGCGGCAGCAACGCAACGGTGAAATCGCCGTCGTCATTACTCTCGGCTCTGCGCAGCGCGTTGGTCGCCTGATTTACGACCGTGATATGGGTTTTGCGAACCACTGCACCCGACGGGTCGATGACCGTTCCCGTAATCGTTCCTGTGCGATCGCTGGCCCACAACGGGGCAGTCAAGAAAAGTCCCAACAGTGCAGGCAGCACGATGCCACGAGCCATGAGGTTCTCCTGGAATTGCTTGTTTATTTGGAAGTGCGAGCACGAGAAAACGCTGTATGTGCGGCGGAAGAATTCAGTGAAAGCAACCGGCAGAAAAAACCAACCCAGAAGCGACTCCGGGAAATGCCTCAACTACAGCCTCCTGCATGGGCAGAATTTACCGCGGCTGCACTCGATGTCAGCAGTTTGCCACTTGATTATGCGAATCTTCCCGCCCTTCGCGGGCGCATGTCAAGCCATAAAACCACGTAGACAGAAACCTACGGTCTGAGCACGCGCTGTGCGTGTCCATTCTGCTACTATTTGCGAATGCCCACCACCAGCAACGGCCAAAGCACAATCACGGAACATGCCACCCCGGAACGCCCAACGCCAGAGCGTAAAGAGCCAACCCATTTGTTCACGGAGAAGTACGTCTCCGAGAAGAGCGAGTTGGCGCGCAAGTTCCTGGATGCGAGAGAGCGCTTGAACGCGAACGTCGACGAGGCCAACAATTTCCTGGTGAAGCGGTTCTACAACATCGACCACAATGCGTATCTGGAAGGTGCGCTGTCCGCCAAGACGAAAGAGTTGATGGGATTGGTCGCTTCCGCGGTCCTCCGCTGCGATGACTGCATCTTTTACCACACGATCCAAGCATACCGATTAGGCGTACCGCGCCCCGAGCAGGAGGAAGCGCTGAACGTCGCGATGGTCGTCGGCGGCAGCATCGTCATTCCGCACCTGCGCCGCGCCTACGAACTGCTGGAAGAATTGTATGGATAGAAGCCTGTGTAGGGAACGCGTCTCGGCAGCCGACGCCAGTTGAAGCGGGATTGAGCGCCACAAGGAGCCAGAATTCACCGCTGCGGATAAATCGCTGAAACTGAATTGCGCTTTAACCCGTATGAGGTGAAACCACGCCGTCGTGAGTTTGCAGGTTAGAGCACAGTCGTGAAACTGTGCCTGTTCAGTTCCAGAATTTCCCAATGCCTAGAACGCGTCAATCCCCGTGATACTCTGCGCGATGATCAGGGAGTGAACGTCGTGCGTTCCCTCGTAAGTCTTCACTGACTCCAGATTCATCAAATGCCGCATGATCGGATAATCGTCCGCCACGCCATTCGCTCCGAGGATGTCGCGCGACAGGCGAGCGCATTCGAGGGCCATCCACACGTTATTCCGCTTTGCCATGGAGACATGCTGTGGCTCGACCTTTCCCGCATCTTTCAAGCGTCCGACCTGCAGAACCAGCAGTTGCGCCTTGGTGATCTCGCTGATCATCCAGGTGAGTTTGTCCTGCACGAGCTGATGCGACGCGATCGGCTGATCGCGCCACTGCTTGCGCAACAGGGAATACTGCAGAGCGCAGTCGTAACACGCCATTGCCGCGCCCACCGCTCCCCACGCGATTCCATAGCGCGCCTGGTTTAAGCACATCAGCGGAGAGCGTAATCCTCCGCTCTTGGGCAACACATTCGACTCGGGCACGTGCACGTCTTGCAGCGATAGCCCGGATGTCACCGATGCCCGCAGCGACCACTTCCCGTGGATATCATCGGCTTTGAATCCCGGACGGTCGGTCTCCACCAAAAATCCGCGAATGCGGTCGTTTTCGCTTTCGACCTTTGCCCAGATCACGGCAACATCGGCAATCGTTCCCGAGGTGATCCACATCTTCTCACCGTTGATTACGTACTCGTTGCCGACTTTCTTGGCGCGCGTGCGCATCCCACCGGGGTTCGATCCGAAGTCGGGTTCGGTCAATCCGAAGCAGCCGAGTTTTTCACCCTTTTGCATGGCTGGCAACCACGTATCCTTCTGCTCATCGCTGCCGAACTCATAAATGGGATACATGCACAACCCGGACTGCACGCTCACAAAGCTGCGCACGCCGGAATCGCCGCGTTCGAGCTCTTGCGTCATCAATCCGTACTCGACGTTGCCCATGCCGGCACAGCCGTATCCCTTGATCGATGCGCCGAAGAAACCAAGTTCCGCCATGGGCTTAATCAGTTCTTTGGGAAAACGCCCGGCTCGGTTGCATTCCTCGATGATGGGGATCAGGTTGTCTTCAATGAACTGGCGCGTCGTGTGGCGTACCAGGCGCTCTTCTTCCGTCAACAGCGAATCGTATTGGATGAAATCGACACCGCGAAATTTAATGGCAGGCATGAAAGTCTCCGTTCGCTATGAAATGACGCCGGATCCGTCACCGCCGACAGGGAAGAGGCGGATCGAAATGTTTGCCGCCAGTTGGAGCAACCAAACCACCGGAGGGCAAACATATGACGGTAGCAGGGTAGGCCAGACCGGTCAATGTGTCCGCCGCACGTCACCGTATTTTCATTTCCGGGGCGTGCGCAGGTGTATGCTGTTCCCTGCTTTTTCTCAGTAATTAATCGTTTCAATAGAGGCGAACCGCTCGGCTCGGCGAAGTACGGGAGGCATAGTTGTCGATGCACAAGGAAATGCGTTTGCTTGTGTCCCCTGCACTCATCAGCATCTTGCTCTGGGCAACGAACTCCGCAGTGGGACAAAAGGTAACGGTTGACGCCGATCCCGCGCAGGTGGCCAATACTTACAGTCCCGTGCATTCTCTGGGCGCCGCAATCGATCGCCTGCGCACCGGAACTCCTGACCATCTGCTGAAAGATCCGTTGCTGAAGGAAATTCTCAATGCCGGATGGCAGACGGTTACCTATCGCCAGAACACCGAACTCATGGTCGAAGCCTGGCATTGGAATCCGAACGGCAAGTGGAGCAATGCCGACAAGCAGGAAGGTTATTTCGTCGGCAGTGCGGAACCAAATGCCGAGATTCACAGTTCATGGGCGTACCCGCTGCCGCATCGCGGATTCAGCCGCGGTGACGGCAACGGATGGTCGCGCCTCACCGACGGTGACATCCACTCCTATTGGAAGAGCAATCCTTATCTGACCAAAGCGTTCACCGGAGAAGACGATTCGCTGCATCCGCAGTGGGTGATGATCGACCTCGGCACCAAGATTGATGTCAATGCCATCCGCATCGCCTGGGCCGACCCTTACGCCAAGCAGTACGCCGTCCAGTTCTGGACCGGCGAACTCGAGCCTTTCTACGAGGGCACGACCAAGGGTACTTGGCAGAGCTACCCAATGGGCAACATCACCGACGGCAAAGGCGGCACCGTCACGCTGAAACTCGTCGACTGGATGATCCCGGTGCGGTATCTCCGTATCTGGATGACCGAGTCCTCCAACACATGCGACTCGCACGGCGCTGCCGACAAGCGCAATTGCGTGGGCTACGCCATCAACGAACTCTACGTCGGAGTGCTCTCCCCCGAGGGCGAATTCAACGATGACGTCACGCACTTTCCCAGCCGCGATCAGACGGTCACTTGGCCTTCCTCGGTTGATCCGTGGCACGCCGCTTCCGACCTCGACTACCGCCGCGGCGACCAAGTCGGATTCGACTTCTTCTTCAACTCCGGCGTCACTCGCGGCCTTCCGACCATGGTCCCGATCGCCATGCTCTACTCAACTCCGGAAGATGCCGCGAACGAAATCGCTTATCTCTACAAGCGGCGCTATCCGATCTCTTACATCGAAATGGGAGAAGAAGCCGACGGCCAGCACATGCTGCCCGAAGACTACGCAACGCTCTACATGCAGTTCGCGAGCGCGATTCACAAGCTCGTTCCTGAGGCCAAACTTGGCGGTCCTCCCTTTGAAGGCACCTTCGGCGATGTCGAGGTCTGGCCTGACTCCAATGGCAAAGCCTCGTGGATCGGCCGCTTCGTCGATTACCTGAAAACCCACGGACGCCTCAAGGACTTCACCTTTTTTTCCTTCGAGCACTATCCCTATCAGGATCGTCCGAGCTACTCGTGGGCGGATCTTTATCCCGAGCCAGAATACGTTCGTCACATCGTGCAGGTCTGGAAGGACAACGGCGTGCCGTCGAACATTCCTTTCTTTATGACGGAAGGAAATATAGGCGGCGGTGCGCCACCCTCCACGGTAAAGAGTGGCCTGTGGCTCGCCGACTACGTCGGCAGCATGATGGCAGAGGGGGCCAGCGGCACTTATTATTTCCATTACATGCCGTATCCGGGGAATGGCAGCGGTTTCGGAAATTTTCTGCTCATCGATAACGATTACAAAGTCGTCGGCTACCCGCCTCAATACATCGCAGCCCAGATGATTACGAAAGAGTGGGTGCAGCCGATCGACGCGCCCCACAGGCAATTCAAAGCTACGAGCGATGTTAGCGATGCTGCCGGAAATGTTCTGGTCACGGCTTACGCGGTCGAGCGCCCGGACGGCCAGTGGGCATTGATGCTGGTCAACCGCGATCAGTCGAACGACCACACAGTCAAGGTGGCGTTCAATGGGGCAGGGAAGACGGAGTATTTCTCCGGCCAGGTCGAACGTATCACCTTCGGCTCAAATGAATATCAGTGGCATCCGGAGCGTACCGGCGGTCATGCCGACCCCGACGGTCCGCCCGTGCGCTCCACGGTCCAGGGAAGCGCCGATACCCTCTACCTTGTCCCAAAAGCGTCGATCACGATCCTGCGCGGCAGGATTGCTCCGTAGCAGGAAGCGGAATTCGTAGAAGGGGGAGAGTTGGCGGATGGGGGTGAGCTTTCACCGCTACTTTACGGCTGAGGTCTGAAGACCGACGACCGCCTCGCGATACCACTCCACGGTTCGCTTTAATCCTTCTTCAAAGTCAACGATCGGCTTGTAGCCTAGGGCGGCTTCTGTCTTCGAGATGTCGGCCAACGAATGCTTAATGTCTCCGCCGCGCTCCGGGCCGTAGTGCAGCTGGCCATTGTAGGACGTGAGCCCCCGGAGCAGCCTGAATGTTTCGTTGAGGCTGACACGGCGTCCAGTGGCTGTGTTGAAAACTTGTCCGGCGACTCTTTCCGCGGGCGCCTTGCAGGCCAGCAGATTCGCCTCCACCGCGTTGTCGATATAGGTGAAGTCGCGGCTTTGCTCGCCGTCGCCATAGATGGTGGGCGGCTCGCCGCGCAGCATCTGTGTAATGAACTTGGCGAGAACGCCGGAATAGGGAGACGAGGGGTCCTGGCGTGGTCCGAAGATGTTGAAGTAGCGCAGACAGACGGTTTCGAGTCCGTAACAGCGGAAGAACGAGATCATGTAATGCTCGCTGGCGAGCTTGGCGACCGCGTACGGAGAGATCGGGTCCGGTCTCATTGCTTCGTGCTTCGGGAGTGTGGGCGTGTCGCCGTATGCCGAAGAGGATGCGGCGTAGACCACTCGTTTGACTTTGGCGTCGCGCGCCGCGACCAACACATTGACAGTGCCATCGATGTTTGCGCGGTTGCTGCCCAGCGGATCGAGCACAGATTTCGGTACAGATGGAATCGCGGCCTGATGCAGGACAAAATCGACTCCTGTACAGGCTTTGTGCATGCCGTCGAGGTCGAGGATGTCGGCTTCGCGAAAATCGATGCAGCCGAGAATCTCCTTGATATTTTCGGGATTGCCCGTCGCGAAGTTGTCCGCTCCCCGAACTTGCTCGCCGCGAGAGAGCAGCGCTCGTGCCAGAGACGATCCGATGAAGCCAGCGATGCCGGTGATGAGATAGAGGGCCATGCCTGTTTCATCATAACGGAAAGATGTGAACGATAGGTTGCAAAACAGCAGGTTTCAAAGTTTCAAGGTTTCAAAGACAAAATCGAATTGTCCGCGACGGCTTGGAAACTCTGGAGGTAGCTCTTGGTCTGGCTCTTATCCAGGATTCGGAGGAAGTCGTCGCGCTTGAGCATCTGGCGGTTTGACAGCCCGGAGATACGCGATTCCTTTGTTGATTTCCTCTGGCATAAGCCTTCCGAATGCAAACGTGCCGGTTCCAGCTTTGGCAACCAGATGCCAGAACTGTGTTGGCCTTATCGGCGGAACGGAAGTTGAGGATTCGCCATGACGAATTCCCGTGCCCGAGAGATTTCTAATTCTAGGCGGAGGATGCGTCGGCAGTCTGCGCGGGGGACGCGGCCTGACGAATCCGCTTCCAGAGTTCGTCACGCCCGGCTCCGGTCTTGGAGGAGTAGGGAAGCAGGCGAGCGGAGGGGTATTCCGCACTCAACGTGCGCAGGACATTATGAAGCTGGTTGTTGGAGAGGCGATCGGCTTTCGTGCCGACCAGAAGGAACTCGCGTCCGGAGGCACTGAGGAATTCGAGAAGGTGACGATCATTCTGTTGCGGAGGAACGTTGACGTCGACCAGAGCAAGGCAGAGAGCGAGGGTAGAGCGATGGTTAAGATAGGGCTCGATGAACTTGGGCCATTCCTGCGAGATCTCGCGCGAGATCCTGGCATATCCGTAGCCGGGGAGATCGGCGAAGACGAGTTCGGGACGTGGCTTTCCGGGCCAGCGGATTTCGAAGAAGTTGATGCTGCGGGTACGTCCGGGAGTGGAACTGGTGCGGGCGAGCTTGGTGCCGACCAAGGAATTGATGACGCTGGATTTACCGACATTTGAACGCCCCAGAAAGGCGATCTCAGGAAGTGAGGGAACAGGGAAGTGGGAAACGTCCGTTGCGGCTGCCAAAAATCGCGATAGGACCCTCATAAGCAAGTTTGCAATGGAAGTCGAGAGATTGGCAAGCTGGGGTTCGGGATCTCATCGTGACACTCAGGCCAAGAAAAAGCCCCGCCTCTGGGGGCTCCAGCGGTTCTGGAGTCAAGTGCCGTTTATTGTTTCGATGCGCCGTAACAGGCTGCTACGCCGAAAGGACCGGAGCCGAGAAGAGTGAGCGATGCTGGTTCAGGAATAACCACATTGGTGTCCCCGCTAGAGATATTGGTCGACCCGTTAAAGAAGCCCTTCCCGGTATTGACGGTGAGTTGTACTGTCACCCCAATACCCAGTGCCCACCAATGAGCCCGAAAGCGTCCAGTTATGGGTACCGTTCGCTAGCGTAATCAGCGTCCAAGTCACAGGTCCTGAGAAGGTATCGTTGAAGATCATCCCAGTCGGAATCCCCCAGTGCCCTTTCCCATGATGACGAAGGCTCCCCCTCCATTGCTGGCACGAATGGAATCTCTGCGGCACTGGACCCTCTATTTCCCGGATTTCGCAGGGATCGCGGGCTTGATTCCATCGAAGGATTTCTGCAATTCATCCACAGAGGTGGAAGTGAGTTGGTAAAGCGCAGGGTCGCGGTCGCGCTGGGCGATGTAATTCGATCCAGACTTCGAGATTAAAACCTTTTCAATCTTCTTTCCATCGTTGTCAGTAATCGTTGCTTCAAACTCAGGCGTGGTGAAGCCGGATTCCACGAATTTGTCGGCTGATAGGTCGCGCAGATTTGAGATCAGAGAACTCACGCTGTCCTCATCCATTTTCCTGCCGTTGTCCCACCAGTCCTGGCCTCCGCGCATCAGTGAATA
>Ga0126378_10004584_pt1 | contig 10590 bp, 7 predicted proteins | sample PanSoiMetPlot_23_FD_92587 | JGI IMG/M metagenome (GOLD analysis project Ga0126378, IMG submission 92587) | Tropical forest soil microbial communities from Panama - MetaG Plot_23 | ecosystem: Environmental > Terrestrial > Soil > Tropical forest > Bulk soil | place: Panama | collected 2016-02-17
GTCGGGATGCACGACCACATGTATTACCCGTCGCCGGGCGGGCCGCCGCCACTCTACCCCGAGCATGCCGCAAGTTTTCCGCGGCTGTATCTGGCGGGAGGCGTGACTTCGATCCGCACCACGGGAAGCATCGAGCCGTATGCGGATCTCGCGCTCAAGCGGGATATTGATGACGGAAAAATCGCCGGTCCCAAGATTCATGTCACCGGGCCCTACCTCGAAGGTCCGGGAACCTTCGCCCTCGAAATGCATCAACTCAAGGATGCCGATGATGCGCGCCGCACCGTGGAATTCTGGACCGAGCAGGGCGTGACTTCTTTCAAGGCCTACATGAATATCACCCCGGAAGAACTAGCGGCCGCGGTGAAGGCCGCGCACGCGCACAGCCTCAAGGTGACCGGGCATCTGTGTTCGGTGGGGTTTCGCGAGGCGGCCAGTTTGGGCATCGACGACCTGGAACATGGCTTGGTCGTCGATACGGAATTCCTCGCTGAGAAAAAACCGGGAGTGTGCCCCAACACTGCCGCCGCAAACAAAGCCCTGCTACCACTCGAGGTCTCGAGCGGGCCGATTCACGACATGATTCGCGACCTAGTGGCGCACCACGTTGCGATTACCTCCACGCTGCCGGTGTTTGAGACGTTTGTCCCCAACCGCGCGCCCCTCGACGGTCGAGTCCTGGATGCCATGCTTCCCGAAGCGCGCATTGCCTATCTGAGAAGACGCGCCTTGATCTCCGACGGAGCAGCGAAATCGGATTGGCTGGCGCTGTTCAAAAAAGAGTTGGAATTCGAACGCGAATTCGTCAAGCAAGGCGGTTTGCTGCTGGCCGGACTCGATCCCACGGGATATGGCGGAGTCATCGCGGGATTCGGGGACCAGCGCGAAGTGGAGTTGCTTGTCGAAGCGGGATTCACGCCGGTGGAGGCGATTCGGATCGCCACCTCGAATGGCGCGGAATTTCTCGGCGAAGGGGGCAAAATCGGGACGCTCGCAGTGGGCAAGCAGGCGGATCTTGTGGTGATTGACGGCGATCCGTCTGGGAATATCAAGGACATCGAAAAGGTAGATACCGTGTTTAAGGATGGTGTGGGTTACGATTCAGCAAAACTCATCGAATCGGTCCGTGGTTTCGTGGGATTACGCTAACACGGTTGCTAAGGAGGCTTGTAACAATTCGCAAATTGTTGGGTTTGAAGGACGGAGTGAGGTACAGTCAGGACTCCGGAGCAGCACGCTTCGAGAGCCGAGCATCAAATCAATTAAACGGGGCGGCCCGAATAACTTCCTTTGCGCTCCAAGAGGAGATAATGATCCGTGAGTCATTTTCCGGGGGTAAACGGTGACGCAGTGCATCCCACGATTGCCGCGACGGCCACGGCGCTTCCGCCGCACACGATCACGCGCGACGATGTGAAGTATTACCTGGGCCGCGTCTTCGACATTCCCGAGCGGCGCGTGGAAGCCATGATGAGCATCGTGGATAACGCGCAGGTCCATACGCGGCACTCCATTTTCCCCATCGACTACACTGTTGAGCCGCGCGCGCTTTCGAAAACCAACAACGAGTACATCGAACACGCGGTCAAGCTGGGCCGCGAAGCCGCCGAAAAGTGTCTGGAGCGCGCCGGACTCAAGCCGGAAGACATCGATCTGATCATCACTGTTTCTTGCACCGGCTTCATGATTCCTTCGCTCGACGCTCATCTCATCCACCAGATGGGCTTTCGTCCCAATGTGCGGCGCATGCCGTTTACAGAATTGGGTTGCGCCGCCGGGGCTATGGCTCTAGGCCGCGCCGCGGATTACTTGAAAGCGCGTCCGGGCGGGAACGTCCTGATCATTTCTGTGGAGCTGCCGTCGCTTACCTTTCAGCGCAAAGACATTTCTCAGGCCAATCTGATTTCTTCGATTCTGTTTGGCGACGGCGCCGCTGCGGTGATCGTTCGGGGAAATCCTGCGCCGGGACCAAAAATTCTGATTTCGGAGACTTACACATTTCCCGATTCGCTTTTTGCCATGGGATTCGACCTGCGCGATTCCGGTTTCCATATTATTTTGGACAAAGAGGTCCCGGAAATGATCGGGGGAAAAATCCGCGGCCTGGTGGAGGCGTTCCTCGAGCGCAATGGACGGAAACGCGAGGACATCAAAGGATGGATCCTGCATCCGGGTGGCGCGCGCTTGCTCGGAAATGTCGAAGCCGAGTTGGGCCTGTGCAAGTGCGACACCCAGCCGTCCTGGGACATCCTCGGCAACGTGGGGAACCTCTCGAGCGCGACCATTCTTTTCATCCTTCAGGAATGGCTTGAAAAGCGCCCCCTCAATACCGGCGACTACGCTCTGGCCGCTGCTTTTGGACCCGGCTTCAGCGCCGAGTTTCTTTTGCTGCAATGGGCCTGAGCGTCTACCTTTACCTGGCTCTCCTGGCCGCGGTGGGCGTGCTCCGTCTCGTCGAACTGCGAATTTCGCAAAGGCACCAGGAGCGCATGCTGAAGCAAGGAGCCGTTCCTGTCCCGGAACCGCACTTCAAATGGATCGTCGTCGTGCACACCGGGGTATTGGTTGGCGCTGCCCTGGAAGTGATCCTGCTCCACCGGCCTTTTCTGCCCTTTCTTGCCGCGCCGATGTTTGCCCTGTTTCTTGCATCTAATCTAATGCGCTTCTGGGTGGTGCGAGCACTGGGAGACCTGTGGAGCGTCGAGCTGATGGATTCCACGCGAATTGCTGTGGTGACCAACGGGCCGTTTCGCTTTGTGCGGCATCCCAATTACGCCGGCGTGATTTTGGAAATGATCTCGCTTCCGCTCATTCACACGGCATGGATCACCGCCCTCGCAACTTCCGCCGGTTATTCCATCGCCTTATCCACGCGGATTCGTGTCGAAGAAAGCGTGCTCATGGCCAATCCTGAATATCGCGCGGCAATGGGCCACAAACCGCGATTTCTGCCTGGCCTCTTTTAGAGAAAGATGCTCGAATGCGCTTGCCCATGTTAAGCCTTCTGTGCTTCTTCCTATTGCAAACGCCCGCGGACGCAAACGCGCAACCGGTCGAAGATGCTGCCACACCGGCGTTCGTAAGCGTGCCGGAACTTGCGTCGGGTTTTCGCCAGCTTTATATCCAGAACTTCCCCGAAGGCCGCGCGCAGTTCGAGGCCTGGGAGTCCCAGCACCCCGACGAACCCTTTGGACAGGTGGCCATCGCCGCCAGTTATCTCTTCGAAGAGTTCTACCGCCAAGGCGTGCTGACCAGCGATTTCTTTTTGAACGAGAAGAAATTCCTACACGGCATCGACGGCGAGCCAGACCCGGCGCGCATGGAGGGCTTTGAAAAGGCCATTCAAAGAGCGCGCGAACTGGCCGCACAGCGTCTTTCCAAAGACCCCGGTGACCCGGAAGCTCTCTACGCGCTCACACTCTCTGCGGGCATGGAATCAGACGCCGACATGATTCTCAGGAAGCACAACTTGGATGCGATACGAAGGCTAAAAGAAGCCAATGCCCATGCCAAAGCGTTGTTGGCCGAGCGGCCCGATACCAAAGACGCTTATCTGGCCTTAGGAACCGCGAATTATATCGTTGGCAGTTTATCGGTGGGCTATCGCGCCATGCTGTGGTTTGGCGGAATTCACGGTGACAAGAAGCTCGGAATGAAGCAATTGGCGGAAGCCGCAGACGGAGGACGCTATCTGGAGCCTCTTGCCAAGATCATGCTAGCCCTGGCCGCCCGCCGCGAGAAACAAAAGCCGTTAGCGCAGAAGCTGCTGCGCGAATTAACCGAAGAGTTCCCGGAAAGCCCGCTCTATTCCGTGGAGTACGCGAAAGCCACGGGCCGGCCGATCCCCGCGTCCATGCATCCTTAAAGTAAAGTCAGCTCCCCGGCGCGTTTTCGCGATTTGTGACGCCCGTATCTTCTGGATTCCCACGCATAAATTCCGGCTGCCCGATCGCTCCTAGCTGTTAAGTCTCCTGATTTCAATGGCCAAGACCGATGGTCACTTGGCGGATGAGTTGCTCCTCGACGTAATGGATACATCCGACCTTCTCCTTTCGCGTTCTCAAAGGAGAAGGGGGGCAAGTTATGCAGCTCAAAGAGGCGTATCTCGAGCGAGTCGGAGCGGAACTGGAAGACGTGGCAGCCCGCGTCGCCCTGCTCAAAACTCGGATTGCGAAGCAAAACGTCAGCGTGCCGCTCGAGCATCGTTGGCAGCTCGCCTGGGTGCGCAACCGCTTCGAAAATTTCAAACGCCGCGTCGAGCAGCTCGTGGAGGCCAGCGAGGAGAACCTGGAGGAAGCGCGAATGGCTTCGCAGTTGGCCTGGAAAGACCTGCAGCGCGCTGTGGATGCGCTTTTGTCCGCGCTTCGCTCGAGAGGGCCAAACAAAAAAGAGTCCCACTTAGCGGGCTACCTACCTGCCGCAGGTAAGGAAGGAGGGCGTCATGAAGAAAACAAGGGAGCCGGGCGTGAGACAGCCAAAGAAACCCGAAAGGATGAGCCAACAGATGGCTAGGGGTCGTCTGCGCCGCGCGCTCGCCGCCGCGGCCGAGAGCAAGAAGCCGGAGGGCCGAGCTCGCCGGCGTTGCGCGTAGTTCGTTTGTTTCTTGAATCGCCGCCAAAGCGGGCGGGATGGAGCCGGGTGCTCCATCCCGCATTTTGATTTGCATCGACTGACCGCCGTCCCGGGGGAAGACCTTCCGAAAAGCGGGGCCAGATTCCTTCCAATAGTCTAGAATCCACCGGCGTGATTTCTCGATGGTCACCTAGCGGAAGGCGGTGAAACGTGTTCGAGCGCGATTTACTCAAAAGCCGAGCTATTTTTCTCACCGGCGGCGGCACCGGACTCGGGCGCTCCATGGCTCTGCGGTTCGCCGAATTGGGAGCGCGCCTCTTCCTTGTGGGCCGTCGTGAGGACCCTCTTCGCGAAACCTGTGAAGAGATTCTTAACTCGGGTGGCCAAGCCGCGTATATCACCTGCGATGTTCGCGACTACGGCGCCGTCGAACGAGCCGCGGCTAGGGCGGAAGAGGAATTCGGAGAAATCCATGCGCTCGTCAACAACGCCGCCGGCAATTTCATTGCTCGCACGGAAATGCTTTCGCCCAACGCGTTTAACGCGGTTGTGGGTATCGTGCTGAACGGCTCTTTTCACTGCACGCAAGTTTTTGGCAAGCGCTGGATCTCGCGCAAGATGGGTGGGAACGTGTTGAACATCGTGACCACCTATGCCGCAGCCAACTGCGGCTCGGGCTTTGTCGTGCCTTCCGCTTGCGCCAAGGCGGGGGTCTTGGCCTTGACCACCTCGCTGGCCGTGGAGTGGGCCAAGTATCACATTCGGCTGAACGCCATTGCCCCGGGGCCTTTTCCAACCGAAGGCGCCTGGTCGCGCCTGATGCCTTCGAAACAATTCGAGGAACACGCCAAAGACAAGCACCCCATGAAGCGCTATGGGCGCCACGAGGAATTGGCCAACCTCGCCGCCTTCCTGCTGAGCGACCTGGCCGAGTACATCAACGGCGAATGCGTGGTGATCGATGGCGGGCAGTGGCTGCGCGGTGCTGGAGAATTCAACGACCTGCTGCTCTTGCCGGAGACGGCGTGGGAATCGATGGAAACCGCGCGCCAGAAAAGATCCTAGGGCCTCGGGCCGGTCACTGCGGGAGCGCGCGTTTCCGCAGTTCGACGCGGAGCTTCACCTCGCCGATGATTTGTCCATTGGCTTCGGCGCGGACTGTGACTTCTTGGGGCTCCGCCTTTTTCTCGGGCTTATCTGCGGGCGCCGGCAGATTCACTTCCACCCGCGCGGCGGAGGTTTGCTTTGCCGCCACCGTGAATTTCCCCGTGCCATTCTCGGCAGTCCATCCCGCGGGCAACGTGGCAGAGAGCGTGACCTCCTGTGCTTTTGCGGTTTGATTGCGAATCCGCAACGGAACGACCAGTGTTCCCGGCCCTTCGAGGGCGATCTCGGGCGGCTCGGGATGGGGCAGATTTGTGAGACCGTGGGCACGGCGGAACTCGGCGTAAAAACTCCACGGCCCGCCAAGCTCGACCGACAAATCCGGCCTGGCAGGTTCCGGCGCCGTTTCCTGCCGCGCGTAAGGAATCGCACCCGGCGTGATCCCTTCAAAAATGTCTCCGGTCACGCTGCCTCCTACCAAAGACTTGCCAAGGACGAAATGCTGATCTTCTCCCCAGCCATCTTCCGAAGTAGCCATCTTTTCTATCTGCGCTTCGTCCATCTGTGCGATCTTGTCGAGATAGGATTTGGCTTGCGTCTGATGAGCACGAAAAGCATCGAGCGCCATGCGCCAGTACGGCTTGTTACTCAATCTCGAGACGTCCTTTACCGCGTAGCTCGGACCTCTGCCTCGAAAAATATCCTGGCGATCCGCATCGGGAAAGTAATAGATCTTCTTCACCTGCCATGGCCGCAAGTTCTCGAGGAAGGGTTCGAGCCGCTTCATCGGACTGGCAACCTGCTCGGGAAATACCGCCGGGTTCCCCGCCAGATCAAAAGCTTCGGTTGCCAGCACACCCGACGCCTGATGGTCGCCATGATCCTCGCCGATAAACGTGCCCGGCAGAAAAGTAAGGATGACTTCCGGGCGCGTCAGGCGCACCAGCCGCACCATTTGCTCCAAAGTTTCTCCGTGATCCCAATTTCCTAATGACACCAAAACGTCCTGCGTAGCCGTATCCTTCCCGCTGAGAAACCAAACGTTATTGATGCCCAGTGTCTCGAGCGCACTGCGGGCCTCGATCTCGCGCACATCACCGAGCGCCGCCGCCTGCTCGGCTCCCGCTTCATTTGAACCGCTGCTCCCGCGCGTACCAAAAACCACGGCGATGCGTCGGTGTTCGTCAAGTGCCCGCACCAGATAGGGCGTTACCGCGGCTTCGTCATCGGGATGCGCCACCACCACCATGATGTCCGCCTTGTAACGTTCATCCGCATGCGGGAGCGGCTTCCCTTCCTGCGCATTCGCCCCCGGCAGGAGAGCGGTTAGAAACACGGTTAGCACAGCTCCGGCAAATCGAAGCATTGGTGGTCCTTTTCGGATGAATTTGATCCCTCAGCGAACCTCTACCCCGCGGACTTCGACACTATTCCCCATCTTCATGGATGCGCCATCAAAGCCGCGAGGTACTTTGTCTCATGTTGCCTCGAGGACACGAGCAAGTCATCTTAGCTTTGCCCGCTCCCCTTTCGCTTCCCCCAGAATACGAAGATCTGAGTCAGGGGAAAAGCACTACGCGTGCGGCGCGGCTTGTCGCGAGGGCTCAGGCGAGAAATTCTTGAGTGACGAAGGAATTTGCTAGACTGACACGCAATAAAGTAGGGGGTGTCAGGTGCAGAGGCGCGTTTCGTGTTGTTCGCTCGCCGAAACGGCAGAGCTCTTGGTTCGCGAGACAAGCAGACTGTTCCTTCGAGTCATCCGAAACGCATTTCTCCTCGCTCTCGGTGTCAGCCTGCCGCGTTCTGTTGCAGCGCAGAACACGCCAGCCACTACGCCACCTGGCGCTCTCGCGCAAAAGTGCTCGGCACTCGCCAACTTCAATCTCGAAGATGCCCCGGGCGGGCCCGCGCTCATCACCTCGGCCCGTCTGGTCGCTGTGCCCCCCACGGGGCTCGAGCGTTGGATCCTCACGCCGAGCGGATTTGGGAGCGACGCCGATCGAGGCGGCGGGCGAATTCGAGAGTACTGCGACGTGACTGGCTACGTTGCGCCGCAAAACAAGTTCGAGCTGAAACTGCCGCCGCCCGAGGATTGGAACGGGAACTTTTTCTTTTATGCCTGTGGCGCCTTTTGCGGCACGGTGTTCGGAGACGCCTCGAACCTCGGGCTGGCCCGCGGCTACGCCTCGGCCACCGGGAATGGCGGGCACGACAGTGCTTGGGGATTTGACGGCGTCTGGGCCGCTAACGCGCCGGAACTACAGGAGGATTTCGGCTGGCGCAGCAATCACGTGCTAACCCTCGCTGCCAAGGCCATCACGGCGCATTATTACGGTAAAGCCGTCAAGCATTCCTACATGGCCGGCGGCTCAAAAGGTGGCCAAGCCGTTCTGATGGAGGCCCAACGCTTCCCCGAGGATTTTGACGGCTTGATGGCCAGCGCCCCGGTGTATGACTACACCGGACGCAATACCTACGCCGCGGCTTGGTTTGCGCAGGCGATCAGCGATGGTCGCGGCGGCTCGGTGCTCGATGCCGCCGCTGCCGAAGTGGTTCATAAATCCGTTTTGGAGCACTGCGGCGCTCAGGACGGCGTCGAAGAAGGGATCGTCATCGATCCGCCATCCTGCAAATGGCAACCGGAAATGATTGCGTGCGAGCCGCGGCGAGACGCCCCCGACTGCTTGAGTTCGGAACAGGTGGCTGCCGTGAAGCGCTTAATGACGCCGGTGACCAACTCCAAGGGCCAGGTGCTCTACGCCTACCCATATATTCCCGGAACCGAGACCATGTGGGCCGGCTGGAACTATTTTGGCGCGCCGCGTCAAGGCATTACACCCCGTCTTGCAAACTTGGAACTGCCGCGACAATACGGGAAATATCTGCTGGATGAACGAATTCGCAAAAACGAGGATGCCCTCACTTTCGACTTCGATCGCGACCCGGCCACCTTCACCCGAGCGCGAAGAATCTACGACGCGACCTCGTTCGACTTGCGCGAGTTCAAGGCGCGGGGCGGCAAGCTGCTCGTCTGGCATGGCTGGGCCGATGGCGCGATCATGGCCACCTCTTCGATTGGCTACTACCAGGGCGTGCTCGAATTTATGGGCGGCCGCAAGCAAATCGAGGACTTCTTCCGCCTCTTTCTCGTGCCGGGAGTTCATCACAGCGGCGGCGGGCCGGGATTCACCGAATTTGACGCCATGAGCGCGCTCGAGAATTGGGTCGAGAAAGGACAACCACCCGACAAGTTCATCGCATGCCGATCAAAGCAAGGCACAGCTCGGCGCTGCCGGCCCATCTTCCCTTATCCAATCGTCGCCCGCTACTCCGGAAAGGGCGATCCAAAGCAGGCGGAGAGCTTCCTCCCGTTTGATCCCACTGAGCATTAGGTTCGGAGCGGATAGCTAGAAAGGGCTTTCGAACGACACACCGGTTTCTTGCGGAGGGAAGAATTTCTGTGGTTAGCGCTTTTTAGTTCAGGCGGAATTTCACGGTGACCGTGAGGTGCATCGCCACCGCTTGCCCATCCAAGCGCGCGGGTGCGTACTTCCACTGGCGCACCGTTTCGATGGCCGCCTGCTGCAACATCGAGGGGCCAGAAAGCACTTTTGCGGTCTTAACGTTGCCGCTCATGTCGATCAGCGCATCCACCACGACGTCTCCGCTGACGTGCGTTGATTTTGCAATCGCCGGATAAACCGGTGGCACCGGGTGAATCAGGCGCGCCATTTGAACCATGCCGCCAACAACCGGGTTCACGACCGGAGCCGGAGGCGTCACGCGGCCGCCAAGCGAGCCGCCAATTGGTTCTTCTGACGAGACCGCCGGGTCGGTTTGAATTGCAGGGGCTTCCGCGACTGGATTGTTCGCCTGAGAACCATCGCCTGCCGGGCGATTGATGGTCGGAGCCGCGAGCGTAAATGTGTGTGGCGTCCCGGGCTCCTCGGCCGTGTCTTTCCTTTTGGCAGCGCTGGTCGGAGACTCGGCGACCGGGCGCCTGGAAATTTGATCGTTTGCTGTTTTCGAATCGTTGCGAACAAACCACAGCATCCAGCGTTTCCCACTCGCGTCGAGCACCTCTACCTGAAAAGGCGACCCGGCTTCGGAAGGGGAAACGGCCGGCGAAGAGCCGGGAGAAGAAACCGTGGCGTCGCCGCCCAGCTCCCCTCCCGCGGCCGGTCCCAGAGCGCTGTCGGGCGCGTCAGCGCGGTGCGCCACACGGGTCATGTAGATTCTTACGCCGGCAGTCGCGGCAAACGCCGCAAGGCAGCCGGCAACAACCAGGAACGTCAACCGCGCTACCGAAGGCGAGGGCTGCGTGGGCTTAGACGACCTGCGGTTGGGCTGCCATAGCAGGGTCTCGTCCCGTTCGGTCAACCCCGGTGGCGCATCCTCGAGCATCGCCAAGGTTAGCAGCGACACCGACTCTTCGTCGGGTTCGGCCAACGATTCCGGCGAATCCGGTTCAGCTAAACCGTCTCTGATTTCTGCCTTGCCGACGGCTTCTGATTCTTCTGGCAGAGGAGTGGCGGCAACGGGCAACACCGTTGTTTCTGCTGCCGTTGGGAGCCCCTCTTCTTTGCCACCCTTGGTTAAGGCCAGCGGGTTCGTGGCGGCCTCAAACGTCATCCACTGCCGGATATGTTTCCGGTTTCCTTCGGCCAGGTCGACAAATTGCACCCCGGCAATTCGCTCAAACTCCCTCAGCCACACCACTTCGCCGACGGCTTCGAACGATTCGCCGAGAACGCTTGCGTCCTGCGGCACGGGCATACAGCCCATGACTTGAAACGTGAAGTTGACTCGCTCACGCAGGCCCGGGGCCTTCGAGAACTCAAAGGCCATCCCGTTTTCGCTCATGTTGGTGAGCTTGCCCCAATTGTCCTCGCCAAAATACACGAGCACCACGTA
>Ga0126378_10004585_pt1 | contig 10589 bp, 9 predicted proteins | sample PanSoiMetPlot_23_FD_92587 | JGI IMG/M metagenome (GOLD analysis project Ga0126378, IMG submission 92587) | Tropical forest soil microbial communities from Panama - MetaG Plot_23 | ecosystem: Environmental > Terrestrial > Soil > Tropical forest > Bulk soil | place: Panama | collected 2016-02-17
GCACGTCCTCATCCGCTCCACGGCCATGCGTTGAAATTTCCGGGAGTATCTCTTCCTCTTCACGGTGCTTCCTTTCCCGGAAACTGTGCCCAATTTTGTGTGTCACTTCAAGGGTTCACTCCATGCGTCTCTTCGCCGACGTCGCCGGCCCAGACGCAGCCGCACATCTACCGCGTTCCATTTCACAACGTCGCCGACATGATCTTGATTGAGGTGAGGGTCAGCGGGAAGCTCGCGGCGTTCCTGCTTGATATCGGCGCCAATATCTCGCTGGCCAGCCACGTGTCCTATGGCAGCATCGGGGCCCTGGCGGTGTGACGTTTGTGCAAACCAAAGAAGGGGCTATAGAGACACTTAGCGCGGTTCGCTGGCCGCGGCCGGCATCTCTCCGAGCCGAGGATCGCAAAACGAACGGACGGTTTGCAGATTGCTGTTTTCGTTTCCCTGATTGAGAGTGTCCCTCCACTCTTCCTGTATCCGGGCGACCTGTTTCCCGGTCAATTGCCAGGAAAGAGGCGCGTCTGTCTTTGAAAATTCGAACGTGGCAAACCTGATATGAACGTCGTCAGCCGCCGCCCACTTTCTTTCCAGGAGATCCAGTTGGTCCCGGTCCCGGATCAACTGCGCTGTCGTTCGTACACTCAGCAAGGCATCCACGGGAGCATAGCTTTGATAGAACCATCCCTTCTTGGTCGGATCTGGAATTGATTTAGTTGGGAAGGAGCGAATCTGGATCACTAGGACATCCGGTCGGTGGCCCTTGTCCAATCCTTCGAGAGCTTGGTTCAACCAAAAGGACATGCTGCCTACCCCGAAGTTGTCGTAGTAGCCGCCGTCGACTACATGATTCTCCGGCTTGTCCGTAAGAGCACGAGCTGCCGGAGAGACATAGGGAAAAGTGGCCGCTAAGCGAGCGGCAGTCACAACAGGCATATCTCGTTCGCGATATGTCAGCGCGAATGTCTGGGGAGCAGGCTCCGTGTCCCCGATGTCAAAGTCGCTGGTCGAGAGAAGAAAGGGTTGTCCAGTTTCTGCCAACGTCGAATTGAATATGACCGCGGGACGAGCGCCGCTAGTAACGCCTTCTCTCCATTCAGCGAGGGATGCTTGGACATGACCCCGATTGCGCCAAGTCTGTTCCAGGGCGTAACCGCGGTCGATTGTCTTCTGTTCTATCGAGACCCTTAGGTACGGGAAGAAAATGCGGAATGGATCGACATAAACGATCGCCCACGCGATCTCACTTAGGGCTGGCGCCTCGGCCTGCTCAACAATGCGCGACAAATCCGCTGGACCGGCGCTGAAGCCGCTGACACCCTTTCCGTATTGGTTCACAAAGAACATCGTACCGACGCCACCACCCGATACGGCGCTGATCAAAGCGATGGAGTCCGCAAAGGTTCTCCCCGGTGTGGCGGAACACTGCTCCTGCAATCCGGTTAAGACTCGCGCCGTCCAACCCGCGGCCTGAATGCCACCGCCAGCCGTAGCGACCACTACCACGCCTCCATTCCTTCTGTTAGGCTGTGGGAACTTCGCGGCACGAACAGAAAGGGTTTGCGACGGAGAAACTGACTGAATGTGAGTGTTTTGATCCAGTGAGAAGTAATGGTCAGAAACGGAAAATTGGCCTGCCAACGCACAAAACAATACCACGGGAACTAAAAGGGGTATGCGGTAGCGGTCCAGAAAAAAAGCCAACATAGAGAAGACCCAATTGAGGACAAGCATAAGCACGAGTACGTAGGCAAGGGCAGGTACCCGCGAAGGTGCGCCTAGGTGATAACCTTTGTACGAACCAACAACAAAATAAACGCCCGCAGACATGGCCAGCAGCATCAGGACAAGCCATTGGCCGGGGTACAGATTCCCCTCGACGTCTACGTACCCACACCGGAGGTCGGGCGGCAAACGCTTTAAATCCCATTGCGGGAACCAGCCGAGGCGTGGCACCTGAAAGGCATCGGCCCGCCCAAGGATTGCCTTTGAACGAGGAAAAGGGATATCGAACCGCTTGTCCGCAGAGCTCCGATAACGGGGCGCGAGCGCAATAGAAATGACCAAGCCGAAGAAGCCCAGGACATAGGCGATTAAGGCTCCGCTAAAAGCGCCGGCCAACCATTTCCACCAGTTAATCGCGCTCAGGTTGTTGGTTTTTTCAACGGCTGCGCATGCGAACAAAGATATCGTCGGCAAAGAGCCCCACAGAAGGTTGCTTCCCGTGAGCGTGTCTTTTTTCATCCATTGGTCTATGTCGAATCGCTCTTTCCCGTTCAGAAGAATTACGCGTGACACAACAACCAGACTCCAGGCCAGCATAAGTGCAGGAATCATCGCCCAAAAGACATTGCCCGCAGTCAACACGAACAGGTTTTCGAGCAGAGGTTTAGGAGGGCCCCAAAGCGAAAGTGGAGGAAGGACGATTAGAATGAGGCCGATGAGAATCGGCACACGGAGAAGATAAACGTAGCTACAAAAAGTAACCACGTTATGGAAACGGCCGTTCATTCCAATCTTCTTTTGCGGCTGAGCTGCTACTTCCTTTGTTTGATTATTCAACATTTCTTGTCACCTCGGTTACTGCTCCTCCTCCGATTCTTCCCCTTCGATTCCCGGGCTGAGCACGACGCCCGGTAGCTCACCAAGCCAACCACAAAGAAGAGTTATGACAGTTAGGACGGCGCATGAAGTGGACAACCGCAGCGCCACGCAAGTGAAGTCACGGCCGTAGTCTTACGGCTTTTGATTTGGGAAGGTGCGAGCAGAAGTGATGAGCGCGGGCACTCCCTTCGTAAGTCTGCAAGCGCTCCTCTGTACTTTGGTCGAATGGCATGCTAGAGACCTCCTACTCGCGGAAGCAGTTAAGGGGACCAGGAGTTCTGAGCAAGGTAAGTTCCCCAAAAAATACTGCTAACGTATGGGCCTGTCAATGCCAGTAGATTTTGCCCCTCCGTAAGTCGTGACGCTGTGACGCTTTCAAAAGCGGAAGACATAGACTGACGTTATCTTGCGGCTGACAGAGGCATTTAGGTGAATTTTCCGTCAGATAGCAAGCTCGCGATTTGATTTTTCATGAAACTCCCGAAGGAGTCCTCGATTTTCTTGCGACGCCGCATCGTGAAGTCCTTCGGGTAGAATGCCGTCTGCATTGAGGCGTGGAATTGGCATTCCGTAATTCAAGTATTAATCACTTGATTATGAATCGTGTAGAGGTCACCGCCGATGGTTAAACGGCTAGATTGCAAGCTTCCCAAACTTCGGACGTGGGTTCGATTCCCATCGCCCGCCCGAGAATGACTGGAAACAAATCACTTACGCAAGACTTGACTCGATTTTCAGTACTTGGTTCCAACTCAACTGCGCTGGTGGGCGTGGACGATTCAGCGCGATCACTTGGTCCCGCCGGGATCAGAGCCGGGCTGAGCCGAATCGAGTGCCCGCGTTTCGGGCACAGCTGCTCAACGATGCTTTGCGCTTTAGAGGTCGACGTTAAGGTCCAGCAGGAGTGGCGCCTGCCGAACAGTTCAGCCTAACTCCAATTTGACTCCAATTGGGCCAAGGCGGAAGCTGCAACGTGATCATTCGTCGACGACTCCCACACGCTTCCGCCGACTGCCGGCCAAGCAATGTCGCCCGCGAGGCTGCGTTGCTGGGAAAAATGAAGAACGTCGACGCATTCGCAACGCCGCTTATCCGTCGATTGACCTGATCACACCGGCTTAAGGCTTCGGCTCACTCGCTGTTTGCGGGCAGCCGCCTTTATCCAGCTCCTGCAGCTTTCTACGGGCTTCTGCATTCTTCTTTTCTGACGCGACCCGCAGCAAGATCCGCGCTTGCTCGCAATTCACCGGGACGCCTTCGCCCCGTGTGTAGAGGTCCGCCAGCGCTACCGCGGCCTTCATGTTTCCTGCTTGCAGCGCGGACCACAACTGCTGCGGCTTCGCCAAGACCTTTTTCGGTTGGTACACGTTGGAGGCGGCCGGAGCGGGTGCTACTGCCGCCTGGCTTGCCTCAAGCGGCTGCTCCGCCTTCGCCGGCTGCGGCGTTGCCGAGGGCGATGATCTGCGTGTCATCAGATCCCTGGAAGATACTCGTACTGTCTGTGGACTCTGCCTCGTCGGCGACCCTGTCGGCGCGGCCACGGAGATTGCCCGCACTGCCGCCGGCTCCCTCGGCAGCGGATTCGTAGCGGTCGGCTCCGAGATCAACGCACTTGGTGACACGGGGTCACGCTGAGGCGCGCGCTGGCCGGATCGCGGAACGTTCCGGCTGTGAAGCGGCTGTGCTACTAACGCCTGAGTCCGCTCCGCGCTGGATTGCCCCGCGCGGATCGCGCTCGCGGTCGTCCGCTCCGGGCTGCCTGGCTCCGTGCCGCCCGCATACCGGAAGATGGGAATCATCACCACCGCGCATATCCAGAAGCCTACCGATACACCGCGGAGGAATTGCCGGCGCGTCTCCGCGCGGTGGTGTGCTATAGGAACAAGTGACGTGCTCGGAACGCTCATCTCCTGCCAAATCACCCACTTCTCGGTCGCCGCGCCGTTTGTTCCACTGAATGCGGTAGAGGTCTCACTCAGCCAGGCGCGGATCTGCTCGCGCGCCGGCGCGCTCAACGCCAAGAAGCGCAGGCCTCCCGTGAGTTTTGCCGGGTCGATCCATGCCAACTGGCCGGTGGCCTCGATCGCGCTGTTCGGGTCGACCGACAGGCGCAGATGCAGCAAGTCCTTTTCTTCTATGGGTGTGAGGCTCTCAAAGCACAACCCATCTTCGGAAAGATTCAGGACGGAACCGCTTTCTTCATCGCCGAGCTTACAGAATACCGTCGGCTCGGGCTTCTTTCGCTCTTGCAACCGCCGGTTTGCGTTCATCGTGGCGGAGGATTCCCTTCGTAGTCGTCCGTAAACACTTCATGAGTGCTGGGTGAATGCTGTGTTACTAAGATCTCACACTAGGAGCATGCATACACCATGTCAATTACCGTCGGGACTAACCTCGCGGGTTAGTACGTCAAACTGGTCATAAACGGAACAAATCAATCTTGGAAAGGAGACGTGAGTCCACTTGCGCCAGAATTATTTTGGAATTCCCTCAATCAACCAGACGTTACTGCTGGACTCGACTCCGCCGAACGCCAGATAACGACCGTCGGGCGAGGCTTTGGGCAAGTCAGCGTCCTTGGGGATTTGTACAAAAGGGTGACCTTTCCGTCCAGCGATATATGCAGAAGCGAACTTCCGGTAGGTGCAAAATTCGTGGCAAACAGGCTGCTGCCGTTAGCTGACCACCCAACGGTGAGCAGCTCAGGCCACTGCGGGATGGAAATGTCGCGCGTCAGATTCTGTCTGAGCTCGCGTACATGGATCACAGAAGCGGCGCCCCTCTCGCCGTAAGCAACCCGGGAGCCATCCGGGGAAAGGTCCCAAAAGATATTGTTTGGGTTATTCGGTTGGATGCGGAAGATCTCTGCCTTTGGAGCTGAGGGCATTGGCTCAAAAGAGCTGCAGACCACTTCTCGTTCCATACTTTCGCTTAAGACGCAGGGAGTACCTAGCCGCCTTGGGCAACGGAAAGCCGGTTGACCAACTGGAGCCGGGACATTATCGACGGTCAGTGTCTCGAGGCCTCGAGAGGCGTTAGTCCAGAGAATCAGCTCGGGTGATTCGCCACTGATCGGCATCCTCATGAGCCTAGCTTGAGGAGTCTCACTGCTGTGGGCGAGATAGAGAATCCATTGCCCATCAGGGCTCAGCGACGGACTCCGGTTTTCGTTTTGGTCCGCCAAAAGCGATTCGGGATTCGACGACTGGAGGCCTTGCTGAAAGATGCTCATGCGGCCGGTTCGGTCGCTTTCGAAGAGCAGCGATTTACTGTCTGGGCCCCAAGCGCCGGGCCAATCTGCTCTTTGCTCCGTGGTCAAGTGGCGCACCTTACTCAGCTTTTCACCATCCGATAAAAGTTCCCCCACCAAAATATTGCTGTGGTCAGACTCCCTAGTAATGGCAAGCCGTTGGCCATCTTTTGAGGTGCTCATAGCACCTACCGTAAACCCTGCCCAGTTCGTCAGCCGCTGAGGCCCGCCTCGGGCCTTCATCTCTTTGGGGTCAACTCGAAGATCCCAGACATTGGAGAAAGGAACGTTTGGAGACTCCCACCGATTCAGAACGATGTGACTTGGGGAGAGCCAAGAATAGCCAAGTAAGGCACGGTCCGAATAGATGGTCACGGTGCGGCTGCTTCCCGAAAGGCGCGCTTCCAGAAATGTAGTGCCCTTTTCCCCCACTCTGCGGAGATACGTCAGCCAATGGCCATCAGGTGACCAGTCGAGGGCACTCAAACTTTGGCCGGGAGAAGGGTGGACCATCGCGGATGTGGCGGAGCCATCTCCGGAACTTAGACGGATAAGATCCTCTCCGTTGGGACCCATCTCCCAAATCTCGCCTTTCTTAAAAAACGCAATCCGTGAACCCTCAGGAGATAGGGCAGCGCCCGATGCATCAGGCTGGAGTTTCCGAAGTTCGGCGCCAACCGTGCTTAAAGTCCATATTCCCCAGATTCCGCTCGCGATCGGTCCGCTTACCAGGAGTTTGGTTCCACCCGGGAACCAGTGCAGATTGACTCAACGGAAACAGACTCCCGGCAAAGTCACACCGTGGACCTCGCCTGTGTCAATCATTCGGATATGCAATCCTTCAAGATCACCGTATGCCAGCTGCTTGCCGTCCTCCGTAAGCGCGGCGTTGTAGACGGAATCGTTGTCGGGATTCGCGGTGACTTGGCGCTGGGCGATTTCAGGTGCACCCGAACTTTGCGTGCCACGGAATAGAACAACCGCTATCAATGCCACAAACGCCAGCGCCGAGAACGCCAGTAACATGCGAACTAAGAGTGAGAGGCGTGTCTCGGGCTGTTGGAGTTTGCGCAAGTCGCCTGACAGCTCTGCAGCCGTCTGATATCGAGACGACCGTTCCTTTGCAAGGGCCCTCAGTATGATGTGCTCCAAGCGCGAAGGCACTGCTCGATTCAAAGCGGACGGCTTCGTAGGAGTGTCGTTCAAGATCGCATGAATTAACTCGCGCGATGTTTCGGCCCGAAATGTGGGGTGGCCGGTCGCCATCTCGTAAAGCACCACACCCACTGAATAGATATCCGTTCGAGTATCCACTTCTTCGCCGCGAGCCTGCTCGGGTGAAAGATAGGCGACAGTTCCTATCACGGTTCCGGGTCGGGTTAGCGTAACTTCATTCGATGTGGGAGCGTTCTCGGCATTCTCAGTGATGGTTGCGGTCGGATCTTGATGCGCTTCATCGGCACGCTTGGCCAAGCCGAAATCCAGGATTTTGACTTGTCCGTTTGTGGTGATGAAGATATTCCCGGGCTTGATATCGCGATGCACTATTCCTTTTGTGTGCGCCGCCTGGAGCGCATCGCAAATGTGCGTTCCGACATCCAATAGATTGCTGACCGGTAGGGCTCTGCCGGCAACCAGTTCCCTGAGTGAAGTTCCTTCCAGAAACTCCATTACAAAAAACGGGCGCCGTTCATAGTCCCCCACATCGTAAATGGTGCAGATTCGCGGATGATTCAGCGCCGAGGCGGCACGAGCTTCGCGCTGGAAACGATCCAGCGCCACGGGGTCGGTCGCGAATGCGACCGGAAGAAACTTGATGGCGACTGTGCGCTCCAAACGCGTGTCTATGGCCTTATACACTTCGCCCATTCCACCAGCTCGCAAGAACTGTACGACCAGATAGGGTCCAATTCGTTCTCCTGCTCGAAGCCGGGCTTCTGATATTGTTTCGGTTATATCGAAGTCCAGTTCCTTGAGACCTCTGGATAAATGGGAAGATTCAAGAAAGCTGGATCTGGCGTCGTCGGAGGAAAGGAGCAGGTCAATCTCCCGGCGCAACACATGGTCCGAAGAACACGCGCGGTCCAGGAACGCAGACCGATCTTGTGGGCTCAACTCAAGTGCGCCCGCGAGCACGTCTCTGACTTGCTGCCATCGCTCAGGCGTCATAACCCTTAGCTCTGTTGATCTGGTTGTGTAGGCAAAGTCTTGCCGTGGACCAGTGCCTTTTTACGGTCGCGGGCGAGATCCCCAAAAAGTGAGCAGTTTCCTGAATCGAAAGGCCGCCAAAAAACCTCAGGTCGACGATCCGACTTTGCTCCGGGTCAAGCCTGTCTAGTTCTTTCAACGCGTCGTCGAGGGCTATCAGGTCAATGCTGCGGCTCTTGGGCAGTACGATTCCACTGTCTAGCGTAAGCCTGCGCCCACCGTCTCGCTTGGCTGCCCGTCGGCGGCGCGCGTATTGAAGCAAAATCTGCCGCATCAATTGAGCGCATACCGCAAAGAAGTGAGCGCGGTTCTCAAAGTCCATCGTTTGCTGCTTCGTTAGGGAAATGTAGGCTTCGTGCACCAGAGCCGTGGTCTGCAAAGTGTGGTCCGGACGCTCTCTTCGAATGTGGTGGTGAGCTACCCGACGCAGTTCGTTGTAAACCAAAGGTATCAAACGGCGCAAAGACTCCTCATCGCCATTCCGGTATTTGGCCAATAGCCCGCTGATAGGCTGAGACGCGGCTTCTCGCACACCACAAGACCCGAATGCGGACAACATAAGGGCTTCGCCGTCCTAAGTCAACTGTCTGAAGCGAATGCTAAGGGTCAGCGCCGGGCGTCTCTTCGGATCGTTTGCATGTCACGACCGATTTTTCCTAACAGGCATGAGCCAAATCCGTCGTGAATTGCACTTTAAGAGTTAGAGCCAGCAGTCGGCAGTCTCACGAGGTATGAAAAGGAGGCAAAAAATGCGGTTACGCGCGCAAAGGTGGGTCTTCAGCTTGGTGTCGGGACTTTTCCTTCTGGGCGCCAAAACTGCTGCCCAGTCATTTAGCTTCGCAACGATCGATGTTCCGTGCGCTTCATGCCCCGGCGGAATCGCGCGGCGAACCGCCCCTGGCGGCATCAATCCCGCGGGTGACGTTGTCGGGACTTACACGGACGCCGTGGGCAAGCAGCACGGGTTCCTCTTAAGCGGCGGACAATTCACTACGATTGATGCTCCCGGCGAACTAGTCGGAGCGACAGGTACGCTGCCCACGGTTGCCAGGGGAATCGGCCCGTCAGGAGACATTGTTGGACAGTACGTTGCTCCGTACAACCCACCTCTAAGTACAAGTGTCGGCTTCGATTCTCCAAGCTACTGCCCAGCGGCTGGGTCGGCAGCCTGCACCAAGGGCTTTCTGTAAAGCCGGGGCAAATTTTCGCTTGTGTTGTTCCCGTGCCACCCCGGTGCGATACCCGGGCACATCTTGCCAGACGCCAGCATGTACGGCTGCCTACACGACTTCGACGTGATGGACTCGATGTTCTCTGCTGCGTGGTCGCGTTTCGGCGGTACCAGCATCGCAGCCGGGGGTGGGGCGTTGTCTGACCCCGGCCTGTCTTTCCCAACTCCATGCATGGGGGTGCGATTCCTGACGGAAGCCTTGTGACCGGCTTTTATGTAGACATGGCCGCGATGCCGAATCACGAGCACGGATATTTCCTTCGAAACGGAGTTCTCGAGACTTATGACGTTCCGAACAGCAAGTTGACTGCGGTTTCGGACATTAATCCCAGCGAGGAAGCGGTAGGAACTTTTGTCGATCAGGCTGGCATACGACATGGGTTTGTACAACTTCCAGATGGATCAGCCCCCGTCACCCCTCGATGTGCCCCACACGGCGCCATTCAACTCGGTTCTCACGATCGCCATGGGAATTAATCCGAGCGGGGCTATCGTCGGCCAATATCAGGATACCGGCGGCCACACGCACGGCTTCGTTGCTGTTCCCGTGGGAGAGTGAAGCAACCTCTGCGGCGCGCGCCACTTGTCCGATTTTTTCGATTTAGGGAATGGTTTCAGGAGGAACATCATGACCTAGCCCAGCAGAATTCTTTGCCTCGTGGTAGTTACGGGCTGGCTGGCCGGGATTGCGCGGGCGTTTACGCGCTGGGTTGTGCGACATCCGCGTGCATTTGCTGTTGCAGCGTGGGCAGCGGCAGGAGCGGCGTCCGCAAGTTCAGTTGCTAGGCTGTGCCAGAATGCCTGCAGTCCAACGTCGTGCACAGGGATTCCTAGCTTTTGAGCACGGGCTTCAATCTTGCGGTCAACAATAATTCCGTACGCTCGAGAACTGCTTCCGCGCCTTCCAACCTTGCCGTATCTAAGGGCGCGTGGTGGGCAGCTGATGCTGCAGTTCGTCTTGGGCAGACGCCGCGCCGGAAAGTGCACCGCCGCGGCGGCGATGCACGATCAAGTGCAAGAGGAACATGAGCACTAGAATTCCCGCGAAAGTGACAACGATGGTCGCGCCGGTGGGCGTATCGAGCTGGACACTGAGGTAGCAACCGAGGGCTGAAACCAGCGTGCCCATGGTCCACCCGATCGCTAAGCGTGTACCGATCCGATCGGCAAACAGCATGGCGCCGACGGACGGAACAATGAGGTAGCAGAAAACAAGCAGAACGCCGGCTATCGCGACGGAAGAGGTCACCACGAAGCCAAAGGAAGCGTAAAACAGAAAATCCCAGAAGTGCACGTTAA
>Ga0126378_10004586_pt1 | contig 10589 bp, 14 predicted proteins | sample PanSoiMetPlot_23_FD_92587 | JGI IMG/M metagenome (GOLD analysis project Ga0126378, IMG submission 92587) | Tropical forest soil microbial communities from Panama - MetaG Plot_23 | ecosystem: Environmental > Terrestrial > Soil > Tropical forest > Bulk soil | place: Panama | collected 2016-02-17
ATGATTCACTCCCAACCTCAAACCCCACCTTAGGATGTTGTCCCGCCCTTGCACCCTATGGAACTCGAAAGGAGAGTCTGCAGTATGCCTACAGCTAAAGAATTCACCCTTACGATGGACGATAGGCCGGGAACGCTTGGCAAAATCTGCCGAGCACTAGCCGACCGCAATGTGAACATCATTGCCGCGCAGTCGTTTCCTTCCACGGGCAAAAGCCTGACGCGGCTCGTGTTCGACGATCCGACCAAAGCACGTAGCGTGCTCGACGGCGAGCGCGTGACCTATACCGAAACCGATGTCGTCAAGGTCAACCTTGCACACCGACCCGGAGAACTAGCGCGTGCCGCACAAAAATTGGGCGACGCGAGTATCAACATTAATCACCTCTATTGCGGAACCGAGCCAAACACGAACGCACCACTCATTATTTTTGGTGTTGCGGAAGTTGGCAAAGCTGCGCCGCTGCTGGAACAGGCCGCTGCTGCGGCTGGTAGAGGCTAAAGTCCACAAACGAACTTGATCCTAGGACCGAGGGCGAGTTCGTGGCTAAAGGGTGAAGCAACTTCCTCGAAGTGGTCGGTCCAACAGTGGTCAGTCCAAACTCTGCAAATTCATCCGCGATGCTGTAGCCGTCCTCGAACGGTTGTGCGTCCTCGCCGCAGAGCTAGTATTCACCGCCGCCGCGTTCTACGGGCTGTATCATGTGTTCCGCGTGTCGAGGCGCGAACGCCGAGAGCAAATCTTCGACGCGAGAAAGTAAACGGCGGGTCTTATTCTGCTGAGCGTTACTTTATTAGGTATCTACCTATCAAGTGACATGCGGCTAGTTCATCATGGGTTGTAATATCGGCTATCCGACGATGGTGGAACTTTTATGTTCAGATGGGTGCGCCACAGAATCGAACTCTTCACGCTTGATCGACAAGAACGGGAGCTTGATAGAGAACACAAAGGTAAACAAGCCGAAGCTGCGAAGGAGCAAGACCCAGGAATCCTCGAAGATTGGGAATGCAACGAAGGTGACTACGCTTATGGAAAGATACGATGGGAACGACAGAAGCCCGTGTCGAACGCACTGCTGATCGAAGCCGACGACCTACATCTACCGAGACCTGCATACAACGACAAATCAGAATGGGACGCACAGGACTATGAGTTCGGCCCGCGCCACGGGTTGGTTCTGACTCCCCAGGCCTTTTCCTACGGAATTGTGAATTATGGCGGACAGGGTGGGATTCTGACCGTTGAGTGTGGCGGGTATTAGCGGACATTAGCGGAAAACAAGTCGTGTGAAATCAACGGAAACACAGAGGATGGTTTTTCGGTCGTGAGAACGTGGCATTTGAGGTGTTGCTCCGGGTCGTTTTTTATCATGATAAGCCCGATCTTATCCCCTTGTTTTTCCTGCGAATTCCTCGATTTCCTTCCCTTTTGCGGCACCCTTCCGCGTTGTTTTGGTGGCCTTCCTTAGCATCTGTGTGGGAGGACCGAAATAAGGGTCTTTACAACGCATCGAGGACTTGTCCTTTTTGTATAATTCGTCGCGTGCGATCTTGTGCATCTCAATCAGCCGTCGCTTGATTTTCGACCGGACGTATTTCTGCCACAAGAACTGTGCAAACTCCACTACGCGAACGACTAGATACATAGCTAAAAACAATACCAAGGTCGCGTGGATCGCCAGGATTGCCCACGCAAGATGATACGCAAACGAATCCATCGGCTGAGCCTCCACCACTTTTCGGCCAGTATAACGCCGTTCCCGCCCGTCAGGTCCGGCTCCCTAACGCTCACCTGGGCAAACAACACAACGCAGCTTCCGCGTTCCAGGTTCCCCGGCGAAAACCCGCATGTGCCCACGAGGGCACTGGAATCCGCAGATGCCGACAGGAACACGATACCTGCGGTTGTACGCTGACATTCGGTTCGGTTCGACTCGTTGTCGGGTACAGAAACGTGACCGACTCCTAAAGGCGGTATGCGCTGTGTAGCAAAGGCAGATGGCCTCTGCGATCATCGCGGTGGGAGCATGGAGTCCGAAACCGAGTGTGCCGTGATTATCGGTGCCGTCTTGGTCCCAATTCCAATCGCCGTTGGCCGTTCTAAAGTTGAACTCTCCGAGTTTGATGAATCCCGGATATTCATATGTAGCGGCATTGCCACCAAGGATGTCATTCACGTCGCTGATAATCTCTCGTAGGTTGGCCTCTCGATGTTCTTTTGAGAAGTCCAGTTTTTCGAGTACCAAGCAGGCATTACGCACCCCGGTGGTCCAGGGTTCACCAAAATTTGCCATTGAATACAGATAACTGGCCGCTGACAATGCGATAGCCTCGCCGCCACGACCGAGTAGATCGGTGTATTCAGGAAGGTCTTCCATGTCGGCAGTATACTGCTTCGTGATATATTTTGTGAGTAGGAAGTGCCCGTGAAATACTCCCTATGGCTCGCCATTACGTTCGCGTTCTGCCCAACACTCGTATCTGAGCAAGTTGTTGAGCGCTACGAGACGGTCGCTGAATCGGCTACAGTATCGTCATTTGAGCAGAGACTGGCGAGGCGGGTCACGCGATTTCACAGCACTGGCAAACCGATGACCACCACCGTAGTCGAGCTAGCTTTTGCGTACGAACTGCCGACCGCGATTGAGTACGCGGACCGTGAAGCGGCGACTCGACCCTTGAATTTGGATTTTCAAAATAAATCAGTTCGGTGGATTCTCCAAGCCATTATTGAACAGCTTCCAGGATATAGCGTTAGTTTTTCGGGTGGAATAGTGGATGTCTTCGCAGCTAGAGGACGCGAAGACCCGTCAAACCTGCTCAACACGGTAATCAAGAATTTTGAAGTCTTGGAGTTGGATACCGACCACGCTGATATGGAGTTGTTTTGCGCTCTCTCGCACGAAATTATGCCATCGGGCGGGTGTGGCGGAAGCCACCCGGTGGGCCAATGGGGGCCGCTCAAGATTACGCTTCATTTGCAGAACGCAAAGGTCTATGAAGTTTTAAACGCTCTCGTAGCGGAAAATGGGAAAGCCATTTGGACCGTGATGGTTCGTCCCGACAAGCTGTCGAAACTTCAAGTGGGTGGTATCTGGTACGTTTACCCGTTGCAACGGCCATTCAAAGCGGTCGTGTCGGAGAGATTGGAGCACCCGATTGCATCGCCGGACGCGTGGGTACCAGGGGAACGCCAGTTGACCAAAGACGAGGTTGAGTCTTTGAGGAAGCGTAACGACTGCGAGCAGGGGTTTTACGACAACAAGATTTATGAAGTGGATGGAAGGTCGGTTATGGCCGCTTGCAAGCAAAACCCGGAAAGAAGGCCCTGATTCAACGGTGTCATAAATCAAGAGTGCAATTGTCAAACTAATAGTAACGATAGCGGACCAACATGGTCAGGACAAAGCCTGAACCTGTTATAGGGCAGTGCAAACTGTGCCTGCAACAGAAGCACCTTCACGAAAGCCATCTCATGCCAAAAGCGTTGTACGCACCCGGCAAGAAAGGAATCCAATACTCGACTCGGACGCAGTCCGGCCAGGACCCAAAACAAATGAAGGCGCATCTGCTCTGTTTTGATTGCGAACAACGGTTCGACCGATTCGGAGAATCAGAAGTTCTGCGATGGTTGGCTCCCAAGGCAACAAAACAGTTCCCGCTGCATGATCGACTACGGGTCGCACTCCCTTGTGGCGAGATTCAGCAGTTCTCCGTCTACAAAGGTGCCGATGTCGGAGTTGACACTGAGAAGTTTTCCTACTTCACGTTGAGCGTTGCTTGGCGAAGGTCAATTCACGAATGGATGAATGTTGACGGGACACCACTCCCGCAGTGGCCTCTTGGAGAGTTTGGGGAACAGATGCGAACATTCTTGGTCGGTGAATCCGGGTTCCCGCCCGATACGGCGATCATGATTATCGTGTGCTCAGACGATTTCACACGGCAGTTCTGGACAGGTCCGTCAACCGATACCATCTACAATTGTCTCGGATTTGAATTCATTGCTCGCGGAGTTTATTTTCGCGGGTTGATGGGGCACCACCTACATCCGAACTTTCACCGAGTGAGCTGTGCATCACCGTACGGACGTATTCTGCACGGTCACTGTCGCAGCATGACAGAAGAGAAGCTTCGAATACTCGCGGATTTTCCAAGTTGACTTCAATTTCTAGAGCAACAGGTTCGCACTGCCTTAAGGGGCGAAAAGATGGCGACCCCGCCGAGACTTGAACTCGGAACCTAATGGTTCGAAGCCATTCGCTCTATCCAATTGAGCTACGGGGTCTCCGGAATTATTCTACTGCAGAAAGTCTTGGTGGCTACTCTGGAGTTCTGGAGTTGCGACCCGATTCGCCCGTCTTTTCGATTCGCACGGTTGCCGCTGGGTACGTCATCAGTATTTCGCGCTTGCGGCTGCGGGCGTCAGCCTCGCTCAACCGTTCGGATAGAACACTGACGTTGGGAACGCCGGGAGCGAATACGCGGTAGAAGTCCTTGGGTTTGTCGATGGGAAGATGACGCATAGAACCTCCAGAGCCGGAACCCTGATGATACACCCGCTCCATCGAAACGGCTGTCATAGCACACCCGGTCACATCTTCCGGTGCCGCATGGATTGCAGTAGAATCACGGCCCATGCCCGAGAAGAAACAAGCCGGACTATCGCTGGAAGTTTTGGCCGTCCTGCGAAGCTCGCCTAATCTTGAGCCGTGCCCGAAATTCCGGCGCGTGCGTATCGACAAATTCTTTGCACACCTGAGAAACGATAAGTGCAAAGTGTGTCTGGCGTTCATCCGGCAACTGAATCACGAGTCGAACATGATCCGCTTGCTGGCCAAGAGCAAGAACTAAGCCGAGGGCCACGCCGAGTTGCGGGTTCGCCGGGAATCGCTCGCGGCTCGATCCTTCCGTTGAATGATAGAATAAGAGAATGATGAAGTGGTTCTCTGAGAACTACAAATGGCTGTTTGACGGCGTTGCGGGTGCGTCGCTTCTCGCCGTGATCGGCTACGTGATGCACCGTTTTCGAGGCTCGCGGCAAGGAAATGCTGTGTTGACCGCGCAAGGCGCTAATGTCGTGGACTCCCCTGTGGCCAGCGGTTCCGGCATCACGCAGACTATTAACTCCCCTTTTACCGTCAACGTAGCTTTGCCAACACCGCTCGCGAAGGAACAAGTCGTTCCCGTTGGACGATATCTGCAAGAACGGATAGTTCAAAAACAGCGAGAAGTTGCACATAGCCGAAACAACGCGGGCTTGATAGCTATGTGGCCCGAGGTTGTGCGGGAAACAATGTCAGAGTATCCGAACCTGTCGCCCGCAGAAAAAGCCAGCTTACGGGGTAATGTTGAGGGCCAAATTCGACTGCTGTGTACCCGTACAGGCATGGACATGCACTCGTTCACCACCGCCTTGCAGGAAGTGGCGCGAATTCTAGGATAGGATCCGTAAGATGACGTTGGAGTGGATCGTTGACCTTCTCAAAGCGGCTCTTGGTCGGAAGAAGTCCCCGAATCCCGAATTGCCATCAGCAATGTTGACGGCTCAAGGCGCGAACGTCACGGAGTCGCCTCTGGCAAGCGGCACTAACATCACGCAGAAGATCAACTCGCCAACAACAATAAATCTGTCCTTACCCGCACCAATAGGCGCACCGGGGAGCGAACGATACAACGAATGGCGCGAACTGATCGATGAAATTCACGAGAGCATTCAGCGAATGGGTTGGGCCTTTGTGGACATAGTTGCACACGCGGCGGGCGACGACCGCAATGACTATCAAGCAGGAATTCGCCGGGCGAGCCGCGCTCTTGAGAATCGGATATTGATTGGCGACGCGATCCAAAAAGCGGGGCTGAAAAAAGATTGGGACGAATTGGTGGAGTACACACGTTCAGGCCGCAGCGCTTCGTTTCGTGCTTTGCAGCCGGGTTCTCCGACGATGGGTGGGTTCGACCGCAAAGCACACGAATTCCAAGAAAAGCTCGTGCGAGTGGCCTCCGAGGATATGAATGCCATTTCTCAAGACGCGGATCGCCCGGATATTTTCATTGAATGGGATTCCGGGCGTCGGCATCGCCATGACAAGATTCTCTTTCGAAATGTAGGTACAGTCAGCGCGTTCAACATCACGGTCGGCGAATTTTCATGGTCTGAACTGTATTGGCATCGCAACATTGAGATACAGGCGATCCATCCCGAGAAAGAAATTTCCGTGGAGGCTCAGTTCGCTGAGAAGGGTTCGAGCGGAACGGATTACATCGGATACTTGCACCTAATTTTTAATTCAAGAAAATACGAAGACCGCGCACCTCTCTCGATTGACGTAACGTTTTCCGATCCACGCAGAACGACCTTCACACGAACCTTCATCCTTCGCAAGGATTCAGAAGGCTCCGGTGTCATTGTCGAAATGGGAGAAATCAAAATCCAAAGAGCAACAACCGTTGGCAGCACTTAGCTTCACCACTTCCTCGCGCCGACCAATTTCGCGGGCGTGCTGTTAGGAATCCTGAACCGCGCATCAGGGGATGGACTATAATTTCAGTCCACTATTTCTCTACCCGGTCATGGAAAACAAAAGGAAACGCGGCGCCAGAACCGAAGCTTTTGTGCGCGTTTTGTCGGCTATTCTTGTAGTAGCTTTCGTTTCCGGTGGTGGGGCAGCAGTTTGGAAATACGTTCAACGCCACATTTCCCACGAAAAGCTCGCGACTGTACACTGTCTTGAAGAGTGGTCCGTTGGCGAGTATCGTGAGTGCAATTCGATGAATTTGCGCGAGCAGGATAGCAAGCCAGAGCTATATTGCGTTGTCTCTTCGCGCTTAGACCTCGGAAAAGTATTCAAAGTTAGCTCTTCAGGCGATCTAACATACGACGACGAGAAACAAGAGGGGCAGGTTCTTGAGTGGTTGTGCCGACGAAACATCGACGACCCCACATTCTCGTGCGCTGCGAAAGAAACTTCGAGCGTGCAAGCAACTCCGAAGCCAGCGGAACGCGAATTGACGCCCGATGAGATCGAGAATTTGCGAAAACGCAACGAGTGTGAACAGAGATTTTACAGCAGGAAGATTTACGAGCTAGACGGAATGTCGATAATGCGTGCCTGCAAGCAGAATCCCGATAGGAAGCCTTAGTCAATCGAGCAAATGAGGCAGAAGCCCCCGAATCAGGACTAACCTCCCTTCCCAAAAGAAAAGCCGACTTCATCGAACCGATGGACTGCGCCCCCGTCACGAAGCTGGCAGACGGGCCGGGATGGCTCTACGAAATATTATGTGGCAGACCACATTTCTTATGTGGCGTCCGCGGTTATGTGGTGCTGGGGGCGATGGCCGACTCTACTCCGATTTGGGCAGGCTGATATGCTTCGTCGCTATAGAGCTTGTGGTTGTCAGTCGTCTTGAGTCAAATACTGCGGAATTCGTTCCCGTCAATCACGCTCAGAATCGGGTCTTGTCGTATTCGCTTATGACCTGACTCAGCCGCTCGACGAATACAGCCGTGCTTGCTTCGAACCGCCCCCTAAGCTCCCTAAGGCGTTGCGCTACCTCTGGTAGAGACCGTACTTTCGCCGGGTCACCAGGAAAAACCATCCTAGGGATGGGGAGCGTTTCCTGCCGCAACTTACACAGAGCAGCAGCCATGGCAGCCTCGGCCCCAGTCAACACTTCTACTCGATAATCTTTCGTTTGCGTCCCTGTCTCTGTCACCGAGTTCACTCCCCCCGAGCCGACATTGGACGTGACGACGACCTGCAATGTCACGACAACCGTTCCTGGTGTATCCAGTGAGAGTGTCAATGGCTGATTATCCGTTGAAACATCGACCTTTCCTCCTATCACCTGTGCTCCAGTAACATGCCATTGGTACGTTATGCCAGTGACCACGCCGTCGGCCACTATACTATCGACGCGGGGCGACAATACCATGACAGCGCCAACGAGCTGGAAAAGATGACCGCATCCGTCGTCGTTCCAGGGGGCATGTTGGTCTACGTGGATGGTGGCGTTGAACTCAACTGGTGCCGGAAAACGATAGTCCAACTCGACTTCCATGTAGGGCGGTGGAAGGCCAGGTTTTCGAGTGGACACGTCCATGCTCGAATCAGTGCCGCTAGGACTCCAAGGGGATCCCCTATAATCGATTATCGCCACAACCTCAATTGGAAATACTGGAGTCGCCGACCCATAGACTGCGGTGAGCCCCGTCTGGCCTAGCGACGCAAATGATGCAACTTTGAGCGTCGCTGCCGGGTCGTTAACGTCATGGGATCTAATTCCATACTTCGGAAACCAAAGAGGACCGATGGTCATATTCTTAATATCTGTTAGCCACCCCTGCACTCCATCACCAACGAGGAGGCGATACGTCGTGGTGGTTTTTTCCTGGAGGTTATAATCAGCAACGAGATAAACGTTAGCACTCGGCATAGGCGACTCTCGGTCTCACTCTGATTTTAACTAAGACGAGGGTTCCACGCCCTTCCTGAGACTATTCGAGCATTACACCGGAATTTCTGTTTTAAGCTTCCCCTTGGCTCGAAAGCCTAGCCCTCCTGCCCCGACCTGTCAACCGCAAGTCGCGCTGTTTTGCGGTGGTAGTGCGGCTCGTTTTGGCCGTTCTACGAAGCCTCTCTGCTGGTTTTGCCCGCCCCAGTCTGCCTCGTTACTGACACTTCTCCATTGGATGGCTTCCGAGCGCTCCTTTGCCTCTGTGCTGGTTCGCTAACCGTCGGGAGTGGCAACGTCGGTCGATAGCCAACTCCTCTGATGGGAATTATGTGGCATCGGAGGCGGTTCCGGTGCGTCTTCCTAGCGGCCCCACATCCTCAGCGCTACATAAAGCCGAACGCCACATAAGAAATCAAACTCGATGGCTACCGCGCTGTCGCCGTCAAATCTGATGGCCGCGTGAGCCTGCTTTCTCGACGGCGCAAACCCTTCGATCACCACTACCCACTCATCGTCGAGGCCTGGCCGGCATTATTGTCCTAATTCTCCTTTCGACGATCGGCTGCCGAGTCGGGAGGCCCACTCCCACTCCTTCACCGCTGCCTCCCCCGCCGCCGGCCTCTCCCGCCTGTAGCCTGACGGTCGGGCCGAGTGCGATTCTGATGGGTCAGCCGGCAACCCTCAGTTGGGTATCGTCCGATGCTACAGACGTAGACCTTCAACCCGGTATCGGCAAGCAGCAAGGCTCGGGTTCGATATCAGTTCGCCCGACACAATCGACCACCTATACCATGTTGGCGACCGGCCCCGGGGGCAGCGCCACCTGCACAACTCGCATAACGGTTATGGCAGCGCCCCCTCCGCCCCCACCGACGCCAGCAACTCCTGTATTCCCCTGGCCACCACCGAAGTGGACCTTGAAATACCCAATTCCAGACGCCAGCTTTTTCAGCGGGTGTTTTTGGATTTGGCCCAACCGGTCGCGAATCGTCAGCGCGTCGAGCAACCCCTGCGACGGATGCTCGTGCGTGCCGTCGCCCGCGTTCACCACCGGAATATTTTCTCGGTGCCCGCGGTCGACCCGCCCGTACAAGGAGACCGGTATCAACACCTGAAGGGAGACCTTGCCGGATTGATAGAACCTGAAAAGATTGAGAGGTACCATGAACGCCCAACAAGCCGAGGACTTCGCGAAGGACTGGGTTGCGGCCTGGAAGCGGCGTGATGCCGAGGCCGTCCTCTCCCACTACAGCGATGATGTGGAATTCCAATCGCCCCTCGTGGTCGTGCTTCTCGGTGACCCTTCCGGGACCGTCCGGGGAAAGCAGCACCTGCGGGAGTATTTCCAAAAAGTACTGACGGCCTTTCCGGAACCTCCGGACGTCGAACTCCTGGGAGTCTATCAGGGAGTAGATAGCCTGCTCGTTCATTTTCAGGCCAGGGGAAGAAAAGGCATCGAAGTGATGGAACTGAACCAGAAGGAAAAAATTCGGCGTGCCATTACCCTTGGGTCGACCTTGAACCCTCCTCTGCCCCCCTTGCCCAAAAACCCATCAGAATGAACAGCTGTAACTTGTTCATTTTGCTTGCTCGCAATTCGTCTGTGGGCTTGCCCACAAATACAAGTTTCTGGGAATGGAAACACGCAGGCTCAACTCCCGTGCCCCCCTCTGAAGTTCCGAAACTGCTGGCCGTATCACCTCCTGCCCTGCATGCTTGATTCAGTGAACCGCTGGTGATAATGTAAGCCGGAGTCTGGGAGGAGGACTCGGGGGGATGAAATGACCCCGAGCGCCAACTCAGACCTCAAGGGTCACGAAGTAGGCAGTAGATCCGCCGAACACCCACGACATCCTCTCTCCCGCCTGCGGGGACAGGCCTGAAATCCCAAAACAGAACTTTGGGGGCATTTTTCCCAAGACTCGATGATCGGGTCAATTTTTCCAAGATTGGAGGATGAACGTATGTGTTGGTTCTCGGCTGAGTATGCAAACCATGTAGAAGAGGCCAAGGCTGGACAGCGCCTTGCGATCAAAACAATGAATTGGCACGCGAACTGGGTAGTTCGCGAAACCGAGGTCGAAACCGCAAGACCTTGTCCAGTTTGCCTGATAGACCGGACCAAGG
>Ga0126378_10004587_pt1 | contig 10586 bp, 8 predicted proteins | sample PanSoiMetPlot_23_FD_92587 | JGI IMG/M metagenome (GOLD analysis project Ga0126378, IMG submission 92587) | Tropical forest soil microbial communities from Panama - MetaG Plot_23 | ecosystem: Environmental > Terrestrial > Soil > Tropical forest > Bulk soil | place: Panama | collected 2016-02-17
ACCATCAACATCGAAGGGCTGGTTGCGGGCTACACCGGGCCGGGTGGAAAGACGGTCCTGCCACACCGTGCCGTCGCCAAGGTTGACATGCGCCTCGTACCCGACATGACCGCGCAGGGAACACTGCAGCTGCTGAAAGACTATCTTGCCAAGAAAGGCTTCGGTGACATCGAGGTGAACATGTCCGGCGGATACGACCCCAATCAGACCTCACCCGACACCAAGCTCATACAGGCACAAATGGCGACTTACAAGAAGCTGGGGCAGGACCCGCTCTTGTGGCCACGGGCAGCAGGCTCGTGGCCCGGTTACATCTTCACCAACCCACCGTTGAGTTTGCCGGCGGGACATTTTGGCTTGGGTCATGGTACCGGCGCGCACGCTCCGAACGAGTACTACGTGATCGACTCGACAAATCCCAAAGTGGCAGGCCTCGACGGTGCGATCGGGTCCTTCGTTGAGTACCTCTACGCACTGGCGTAGTTCGGAGAACGTTAAGAACTACCACGGAGACACCGAGAACGCGGAGAATACAAAGTCCCCCCAAAAAACTCCGTGCCTCCGTGGTGAATTATTCGTTGCGATTGCGATTTTTATATCGTCACCGGTTTTGGCTTCTTTCTCACTCCACCGTTAAAATCTCTGGTTGGCAATCATCCGCGTTTTGCGGTGTAAGGAGTTTCCTGCATGGCACGTATGGTTCAATGCGTAAAGATGGGGCGCGAAATGGAAGGCCTGGACGAGCCACCCTTCGATGGCCCTCTGGGGCAAAAGATCTACGAAAACGTCTCCAAGCTCGCTTGGGAGCAGTGGCAGGAGCACATGAAAATGCTGCTGAACGAATATCGCCTGCAGCCCTGGAAGAAAGAGCACCAGGAGTTCATCGTGCAGCAGATGGAAGCCTACTTCTTCGGCGAGGGCTCGGAGAAACCGCAAGAGTACGTCCCACCAAGTCAGTGATCAGTTGTCGGTTGTCAGTTGCCGGTTCCTCCGAAGACCTTGGATGTCTGAGAATGAGCGGCGGCAATGCAGTGCTGGTCATCTTTACTGACAGCTGGCCACCGGCAACTGAAGACTCGTTACGATTGCGGCGCGTACACCGCCCATCCACGAGGCCCGGCCCAGAAATCGCCATGGCCGTCTCCTGCTGCCCATTTCGTCCCCGGACGCCTTGTATCGTGTCCTCCCCAGGCCACCGGTTCCATACGCACGTCATGCCATTGCGTGAACACGGTGGCTCCGTTCCACGAGTCGCCCCGGTTGTTGAGCACGTAAACCAGCCCCGGATGCTTGCCATCGCCCGTGCGCTGCATGATGTACACGTCATCGCTGGTAAACAGCACCTGCGTTGTACCGCCGGCATACTTCTCGTGCGCCGCCACCAACGCTGCGATCCCGTTCGCCGTATCCGTTTTGGCCAGACCAAAGTTGTACCAGTCCTGCCAGAAGACGCTGGGATAGCCCTCGTGGGCGAGGATGAAGCTGTAGGCCATGAGCTTGTCTTGTACGATGGCATTACCGTCGTCGCGGATGGTGTCGTGGTTGTCGACGAACGTGACCGCCCGTAGCGGATAGTCCTGCATGACTGTGCCCGGTCGAGCAAGGTTAGTTAAGCTGAAACCGAAGCTGTCACATAGCGCTTTGAGCCGATAGTGCAACGCGAAATCAAACGCCGACACGGGGTTGTCCATGAAGGTATTAATCGTGGTGAGCCAGTCATCCACCGTGCGCGCATTGTCCCAGCATTCACCGACCACGAAGGGATAGAATCCCTGCGCGGACTTGTTGAGGTAGCGCAGCTCGGCAATTGACTTGACCATCCACGGCCCGTAACCCTTAACGAAGTCGAAACGAAAACCATCGAAGCCAATGGTCTCAATCATCCACTGCGCCAGCGCGATGACCTCGCCATAAACATGCGGGTTTCTGTGGCACAAGTCTGGCATATCGCCGAAGGTCATGCCATCGAATGTTTCATAAGAGGACGGATGAAAGCAGGTGAAATCGCGAGGAAACGTTTCGCTGCCGGGAATGAATTTCGTCCAGCGCATCACTCCGTCAATCGGATTCTTCTCCTGGGCATCTGCACCATTGTTATGGTTAATCACCAGGTCGGCGTAGACCTGCATGTTTGCCGCATGTGCCGCGCTAATGAGAGCGACCAGCTCTGATTGATTCCCGAACCAGGTTTTCAGACGTCCCTTCTGGTTGATGTCGCCGAGGTCGTAGTAGTCGTAAGGGTCGTAGCCCATCGAGGGCCCGCCGATGTTGGCCGCCTTGCACGCGGGCGGAAGCCACAAGGCTGTGATGCCCACACGCTGCAACTCCGGAATCTTGCTGGCGACAAAGTTCCACCAGTTGCCGTCCTGTTTTTCTTCGCCGGGACAGTTCCAGTAGAACGCCTGCAACAGAACACCCATGGCAGCCTCCTGCGATGCGACGAGAGCTTATCGCAGTTTGGGTGAATTGTGGCGTACCGGAGGTGAATATGTCCAAGGAATCCGGCTGCTTACTTGCGAACGTCTTCTTCGCTGCCCAGCGGCAAGAAGTATTGCGTACCCCGAATGGGCTCGCTCACACGTCGCAACAATGCCTGCAAATCTTCGCTATGTTCGACAAAGTCAATTTCTGAGGTATTCACGATCAGCAGATCGGACGAAGTGTAGTGGAAGAAAAAGTGTTCGTAGGCCTTTACGACTTCTTCGAGGTAATCTTCGCTGATGGCTTTTTCGCCAGGAGCATTCTTCTTCTTCAGGCGCTTCTTGAGCACTTCGGGCGTCGCCTGCAGATAAATGACCAACTCCGGTGTCGGGATGTTCTGCCGGAACAGCTCGTAATATCGGTTGTAGACCTGTAGTTCCTCGTCACTCAGATTCAGGCAGGCAAATAATTTGTCCTTCTCAAAGATATAGTCGGCTATCACCGTTTTGTTCGCGTTGTGCTTCACATCGAGCGAAGCCAGTTGCTCGTACCGGGCAATGAGAAACGCAAACTGCGTCTGGAATGCTGCACCGCGATCGCCGTTATAGAAACCCTTCAGGAAAGGATTGCTTTCCGGCTCGAATATACGCTGGGCGTGCAGCGTCTCGGCAATCACCTTGCAGAGCGTGCTTTTCCCCACTCGGATGGGGCCTTCGACAGCGATGTAGCGAGGTGGTTCGAAGAGGTTCGCCATGGGACGATACGTTCCGCAGCATATCGCTCCGTCGAATCGGAGGCAATCGTTCCCTTGCGGTCAGTTGTGGAAAGCTTTGGAAGAATTTCAGCGCCTGAAGTTCGTCGTTTAGAATCAGTCACGATGATCGCGGAGATTGCCGGAGGACTTGCGCTGGCAGCTGTGGCGACATGGGCGGGGTTTGAGTCCATGTGGCCGACGATGACCGCGTACGGCCGCTCGTTCATCGGACTGCCTCCGGGTTCGCGCAAACTGGCGCTTACCTACGATGACGGACCGAATGATCCCGACACTCTTCGGCTTCTGGATGTGCTCGCTCAGCATGATGTGAAAGCGACGTTTTTTGTACTCGGACGTTTTGTGCGGCAGAAGCCCGACATCGTTCGCGCGCTTGCGTCGACGGGACACATCATCGGCAATCACAGTTGGAATCACCCTCGGCTCATCTTTGCATCGACCACAGAACTGCGGCGGCAAATCGATCGGACACAAGGCGAAGTGTTTGAGGCATGCGGGCTTTTACCGACACTCTTTCGTCCGCCCTACGGCGGACGCCGTCCCGGTACTCTCAGTGCGGTTCGCGAGCTTGGCCTTGAGCCGGTTATGTGGAATGTCACCTGCTATGACTGGAAGAAGTCCACGTCGGTAGAAAGAATGTTTTCGCACGCCCACCGCCAGATTCGCGGCGGTGACGTCATCCTTATGCACGACGGAGACCAGAGAGCCATGGGAGCCGACCGCAAACACACGGTCGAAGCTACCAACCGGCTTGTTGCACATTACAAGTCGAAAGGCTACGAGTTCGTTACGATTCCAGAGATGATGGCCAGCGCCGGGTTAGCGACTGTCTTTTCCTGAAGAGTACACACCCGATTCATCGCCCATGCTGCCGTGCGTAAATCGCCTCGACATCTTCCACAGTGTTGATCTCGGCAGGCAGCTTGTCTTTACGAATCCGTACGATGCGCGGAAATCGTAGGGCATATCCGCTGTCATGGCGGCCGGAGCGCATGATGGCATTGAACGCCACTTCCAGAACAATCTGAGGTTCGACTTCCCGCAAGAACCCGTGATCTGCCGTGGTGTGCTCCATGAACCACCGTGTCATCTCGGCGATTTCCGCGTCGGTGAGACCGGAATATGCTTTGCCGATGTTGACCAACTCCTCTCCTTTGCGCACGGCGAAGGTGTAGTCGCTGAGAACGTGGATACGCTTTCCGTGGCCGAACTCCACAGCAGTCACCACCACGTCCAGCGTCGCCAGCTCGCGTTTGAGCTTCAGCCACCACTTCCCTCGTCTCCCCGGCATGTAGGGCGACTGCACATCCTTGATCATCAGACCCTCGTTACCTCGCGACATTGCTTGCTCGAAATACGCCTCGAGCTGTTGGGTCGAATCCGCTCGTCGCGAGGGAGCGCGCAACACCCATCCCGACACCGCGTGTGATTCCTGCTCCGGCTCAAACCGGAGTTGCGACTGTTCTTTCAGCAAAGGTTTCGGGATGATTCTGCCGCTGCTGAGAAACAGTCCATCGAGAACCGGCATTCGCTCAGCAAGAGGGCGCTCCAGCAGAAGCTCGCCTGGGGTGTAAATAACGTCGAACACCACATACGCCACGGGTGCCGACACGATCAGTTCGTGGCTAACTCGCTTGCGGCCCAGTCGTTGCTGGATGGTGGAGAACGGCATCGCGTGCCCGCCATCTTCGTTCCACTTCCAAGCTACGATTTCACCGTCGAGGATGACCTCTCCTCCCAACTCACGAAGCGGTGCGACCAGCTCCGGGAACGACGGCGTTACGTCATCCAGCGTTCGCGAAAACAGCCGCACCTGTCCGCCTCCGCAATGTGCCTGCGCGCGAATGCCGTCGTACTTGTCTTCCACCTGTGCGTGCTCGAAATACTCGAACGCTTCTTCGGCAGTCGCTGCCGGGCTGGCCAGCATAAAGCCGATGGGACGAAACAGACGCATGCGGGCGTCGGCCAGGCGATGCCCGGCAGCAAGCTGCAAGGTGGCGCCGATATCGCCTAGCAGCATGTTGGCGCGCTGCACGTGCGCCAAAGGCTCGTCGTAAGCACGCGCGATTGCCTCTTCCACCAGGCTCTCTTTGAGGCCGATTCGCAGCTCTCCCGTGATAATTTTGACGACGTACTTCGCTTCCAGTGCCGAGCAGCGCTGCAGCAATTGCCGCAGCAAGGCTTCTTTAGCCTCGGCTCCGCGGCTGGCCGCAATCTCGTCGAACGCAGCCCGGACCTCCTCGAGAGCCACTCGCCGCCCATCCCTCTCTTGCCGTTGCAGCAGTTCATACGCAGCTGACCCGAGATCGCCATACTTGCGGTAGGCATCACGGAGCACCGTCTCGTTTGCCTTAGCCAACTCCCCAATCAGCTTCCACAGCAGCGCGCCGCCGATTTGCAGCGTGCGCTCCTCAAAGGCCGGGAACGCGCGGCCGGACAGGAAGACGCCCGAAGTCGCCGCTTCCGTCACGGTGCGCGAGCGAAAATACTCCCCCAGGAGCGAAGTCTTCTCGCCCTTCTTCGTGGTGGCTGCGATTTGTTCGCACACTTGCGCGAGTTGCTTCATCCGATCTGCAGAAAAGCCCTTTCGATGCTGACACTTACTCCCCCATGCGGCAACTCCGCGAGTAGCCAACCGGCGGGTCATTGACACTGGTCATGATCCTCCCTAGGCTATATAAGAGCCTGTCTTGCACCGTATCCACCCCGGCAGACGTCTAATGGTTATGCGTAATGTCTTGCGTCACTTGCGTTTTCTGATTGCTGTGCAGCTTCTGCCCGCGCTCGAAAGCGGCGAAGAGACGCTGGTCGGCGGCCAAGCCGTGCTCGAGGGCGTAATGATGCGCTCGCCGCACGCCTGGGGGATCTCGGTGCGCAAGCCGGACGGCACGATTTCTACGCATTCGGAGCCGCTGGAGCGCCTCTCGGAAAGGCACAAGTGGATGGGTTGGCCAGTAGTTCGCGGCGTTATCACGCTGGGCCAGGCAATGGTGCTGGGTTTTCGGGCGCTGCGCTACTCAGCTGACGTAGCCCTGGATATTCCGGCGAAGGAAGGCGAAGCTGAAGCGAAGAAGACCGAGATCAGTGGTTGGGTGGCGGCGCTGAACATCATCCTGTCCGTCGGTTTCTTCATCTTCCTGTACAAGTTTGTGCCGCTAGTTGCGGCGACCAGGCTGAAGAATGCCTATCCGGCTTTCGGCAGCCAGGTGGCATTCAACGCTGTCGACGGCGTCATCCGCCTCGCCCTGTTCCTGCTGTTCATCTGGGCCGTCTCGCTGATGTCTGACATTCGGCGCGTGTACCAGTACCATGGCGCCGAGCACAAGACAGTATTTGCGTTCGAGTCACATGATCCGCTCGACCCTAGGCACGTGCAGGCTTACTCGACATTTCACCCGCGTTGCGGAACCAGCTTCCTTATGACGGTCATGATCATTTCGATCCTGATCTATATGCTGTTCCCGGCGCATACGTTTTTGACTCGGTTTGCCCTGCGCATTGCGCTGTTGCCGGTGATCGCGGGCGTGTCGTACGAGCTAATTCGATTTGCCGCCAAGCATGGCAAGTCGTTGTTCGCCCTGCTCACCAAGCCCGGATTATGGCTGCAACGCATTACCACTAAGCAGCCGGCAGACGACCAGGTCGAATGTGCCATCTCCGCGCTGAACGAGGCCATGGAGCTGGAAAAGCAGCGTGGCGGCGAGCTGGTGATTGCCTAGCGGCGCCCGCCGCGAAGAAACACGCTGGAATTCCGGGATTGCTACCCGGCTGCTAAAATGTGTTCATGGCGAGCACACGGAGTGCCACGTTCAGCATCAGGCTTAAGCCGGGAATAAAGAAAAAGTTGGCCAGGTTGGCGAAGGCATCGGGACGCAGCGCCAATTTCCTGATCTCGGACGCTGTGGAGTGCTACGTGGCTGATCAGGAACGGTTGGCTGCCGAAATTCGATCGGCGGACAGTGAAACAGCTGGCGGGCATTTCATCAGGGATGCGGATATGAAGGCGTGGTTGCTCTCTTGGGGAACCGAACATGAGTTGCCTCTGCCGAAATGCGCTTGCGGCAAACGTCATGATGACGAGGCGGCCTGAGTCCTGGCTCGGCCGATAACCTGCACCGAGATTTTGAGATTGTATGGTCGCGAAAAGCGCTGGCGCGGCTCAGCAAGATTCGAGAATATGTAGCTGTTGACAAACCAGAGGCGGCCGCACGACTCGCAGCGCGCATCGTGAGTATGGTTACTGCACTTAAAAGCCACCCGAGGCTGGGGAGACCAGGCTCCGAGCCTGGAACGCGGGAACTGGTGATCGGTGGCACGCCTTACGTCGTGATTTACCGACGAAGAAAGCAAGTCGCGGTGCTGACGGTGTGGCATAGAGCCCAGAAACCACTTGGTAGGTAAAAGTCGGCGAATGTGTTTGAACATCTAAAACATATGTTTGAGCGTTTAGAACAAATCGAAACCAAGTACGAAGAGCTGAACCAAGCTTTGGCGTCGCCGGAGATCATCTCCGACACAGCGCGATACCAGAAGACTGCCAAGGCGCACAGCGAACTCACGCCCGTCGTCGAGAAGTATCGTGAATACAAGGACCTCAAGCGTGGCATTGAAGAAAGCAAGGCCCTTGTCGAAGGCGAAACCGATCCCGAGATGCTCGCCTATGCCGAGGAAGAGCTCGAGAAGCTGGAGAAGCGGATAGGGGAAGTCGAGGAAGAGCTGAAGATCCTGCTGCTGCCCAAGGACCCAAATGACGAGAAGAACGTCATTCTGGAAATTCGCGCAGGTACTGGAGGCGATGAGGCGACATTATTCGCGGCGGAGATCTTCCGCATGTATAACCGCTACGCCGAAACCAACCGCTGGCGGGTGGAAGTGCTCTCCACGTCCGAATCCGGCGTGGGCGGACTGAAAGAAGTCATCGCGCTCATGGAAGGTCAGGGGGTGTACTCGCGCCTGAAGTACGAGAGTGGGGTACATCGTGTGCAGCGTGTTCCCGAAACCGAAACTCAGGGTCGCGTGCATACCTCGGCCGTCACGGTCGCGGTCTTGCCCGAAGCGGAAGACGTGGACATCAAGATCGACCCCAAGGACATCCGCATCGATACGTTCTGCTCCTCAGGTCCGGGCGGCCAGTCGGTGAACACAACGTACTCGGCGGTGCGCATCACACACCTGCCCACCAACACTGTCGTTAGCTGCCAGGACGAGAAGTCGCAGATCAAAAACCGCGAAAAAGGTATGCGCGTTCTGCGCGCCCGTCTCTACGAAATGGAGCAGCAAAAGCAGGCAGACGCGCTAGCCAGAGAGCGAAAAGCCATGGTCGGCTCGGGTGATCGCAGCGAAAAAATTCGCACCTACAACTTCCCGCAGAATCGCGTCACCGACCACCGCATCGGCTACACCGTCCACCAGTTGCCGGAATTCATGGACGGACGCTTGCAACCTCTGATTGACGCATTGGTCACGCATTTCCAGGCGGAACGGCTGAAGCAGGAGTCGGAGGTCGTAGCCTGAGGCTACATGGTCACGGGTAGTGCTGGCCTTTAGGCCAGCATTAAAGTCGGTTCTACTTCACCCTTCGCGGATTTTAGTCCGCGGCGTGACAGTTCTTCGTGCAACTCAAACGGGCGCTAACGGCGGCGGTCGACCACCTCGAAAGTTCCGACTGCGGCTCGCCGCGTCTGAACGCCGAGACCCTGCTCATGTTCGTCCTCGGCGTAAATCGCGCATACCTCTACGCACATCCCGAGCGCGAGCTAAATTCTGATGAGCAGACCCGCTATAACGAAGTCATTGGGCAACGTGCGTCAGGCATTCCTTCTCAATACATCACAGGACACCAGGAGTTCTGGGGACTCGACTTCTTAGTCTCTCCGGCAGTGCTCATCCCGCGGCCGGAAACGGAGCACTTGGTCGAAACCGTTCTGGAGCTCGCGAAGGGTTTCGATCGTCCCCGCATCGTAGACGTTGGTACCGGCTCAGGATGCGTCGCGCTGGCGCTGGCACATGAGTTGAAAAACGCGCAGGTGTACGCGGTTGATTTGTCGTCAGAAGCCCTGGAAATCGCCCGCGCCAACGCGGCGCGGCTGCAAGTGGACAAACGGGTCCGCTTTCTGCAGAGCAACGTACTGGACGCCTTCGCCGGCCGCGACGATTTCGACTTTGTCGTCAGTAACCCGCCATACGTAGGCCTTAACGAAGCCGACAAGGTCCAGCGATCTGTCTTTGAGCACGAGCCTCGGATGGCCGTTTTCGCGGGAGAGCACGGGCTCGACGTGATCCGCCCGTTGATTCAGCAAGCCCATGCTGTCCTCAAGCCCGGCGGCTGGTTGGCAGTGGAAATCGGTTACTCGATGCGAGATGCGGTGCTGGCGCCGCTTAGTTCCACATTATGGGAGCAGCCCACGGTCGTGCCAGACTTGCAGGGGATTCCACGAGTCATTGCCGCGCGCACGCGCAGCTAGGAGCTAAGGCTACCGCTTCCTGCGCTTCTTTGGCGCGGGGAGTTCCGGCTGATTTGCGCCAATCTCCCGTAAAGTAATCCTCCGACACGCTGTCCAGATCGGCCAACCACTCGCTGATACTCTTCGAGCTCGTTGCAGGCTTCAGCGGTTCGAGAAGAACTCCTCGTCTATACTTGCCAGTTCGGACCGTCTCACCTTCGAATTCGAAGCGTTTCAGAAGCAGAACCTACTGATATGCTCCATGCCTCACTAACTGGGCGGTTTCTGGATCGTTCGCTTTTGTCCTGCCACATTCCTAGTGCCGGAAGTGCCTCACCCCTGTGGTCACCATCGCCAACCCATGCTTGTTCGCCGCATCGATCACTTCCTGGTCGCGCACCGAGCCGCCCGGTTGGATGATCGCCGTCGCACCCGCTTCGGCTATGACCTCAACGCCATCAGGAAACGGGAAAAACGCATCCGACGCCACCACCGATCCTTTGATGCCCAGCACTGACTTCATCGCGCCAATGCGAGCCGAGTCCACACGGCTCATCTGTCCCGCACCGACTCCCGTAGTCTGCCCCTTCCGCGCGTACACAATCGCATTCGACTTCACATGCTTGCAGACCTTCCACGCGAACAGCAAGTCTTTCATCTCCTGCTCAGTCGGCTTGCGCTCCGTCACGACCTTTAGGTCAGCCGCGCTCAGCGGACGCATGTCGTTGTCCTGCAGCAGCACGCCACCCGAAACGTTCTTCAGTACCCATTTCTGTTCGAGCGGTTCCACTTCCACCAGCCGCAAGTTTTTCTTGGCTGCGAAGATCTCTCGTGCCGCGCCGTCGCACTTCGGAGCGGCAATGACCTCAAGAAACAACTTCGCCATCTCTGTCGCAGTCGCCGCGTCGATCGCCCGGTTTACACCGATCACTCCGCCAAACGCTGATACC
>Ga0126378_10004588_pt1 | contig 10586 bp, 10 predicted proteins | sample PanSoiMetPlot_23_FD_92587 | JGI IMG/M metagenome (GOLD analysis project Ga0126378, IMG submission 92587) | Tropical forest soil microbial communities from Panama - MetaG Plot_23 | ecosystem: Environmental > Terrestrial > Soil > Tropical forest > Bulk soil | place: Panama | collected 2016-02-17
CGTGCTCACCTCCATGGTGTTCCGCTTCGCGTGATGCGAGCGCGGCTTGAGGTTCCTAATTACCTCCGGCGCTGGCCTTGGGCCGCCCTTTCCAGGAATTCCGCTCAAGTCAGTTCCCCTTTCGGTGAATTACACTCATAGCGGCGTTCGTCTGCCGCCAAGGTGGGTGAATTTTTCCCCAAGTTGGGGGCGCGCGTGTGTTTCGGTGGCGCAACGGTCCCGGCGAAAATTCCGCGGCAGAAAATCTCGCCCCTTAGGCCCAATGTTTTCTTGCTCTTGCGCTCATTTTGGAAGTGTCTCGCCTACGGCCGAAGCCAGAATCGAGCAATGGCAACTCATCGTTCGCCAGGACGTCCGCACTTTGGCATTTTGGGCAACACACCAGTATCGCTAGGCTCGGTTTCTTCTCAACGGTCATATTTCCTCCGGTCATTTCGTCCTCGCGGTCGCGGCGATTCTCGGCACCGTTTGATGTGGATCTTTAGCCAATGCAGCTCGACCAATTGCCGCTGGCACCACGGGCACAGTCATGCGGCAGAAGCCTTCGTCTCTGGCGTCACCGCTTCCGCCGGCGCCGTCCCGGATTCCTTCTCCGCTTCGTGCGTCTCGAGGAATTCCCAAACTCTCTTGACAGCAAGGAACACTTCGAAACATTCAGTCTCCGGGAGCGCCTCGACAATCTCGAGCGCCGGCTCGCCGATGGCTTTCGGGATACGAACGATCAAACCGCGTTTCGGATCGCCATGTTTCATTTCGCGAATCGCGGCGCGGTACGCGGAATTCTGTAAGTGCGCTTCGATAAAAACTTCCTTACCAGTTTTCCAATCAATGATCGTTTCGATGTCGCCGACGTCCGCCAGCCAACAATCCAGCGTTCCGGCGAAGCCGTGTTTACGACTCCAAACCATTTGCTCGAGCCGTTTCGGCCGGAGGTTTACGGTAGACGCCCAGGTCTCCCACTTTGCAAACACAGGGAAGGCCTCGGGATGTACGATCGGCGCCGGGCCCAGCTCCTCGCCGATTTTCTCGCGGAGGTGACGCTCGATTAGCTGGTGAACCCCAGATCCAATCTCGCACGCTTTCGCGAGGATTTTTTTGTTGGCGCGCTCTTTCCCGAGCCTCGCTTGCATCGTCGCGAGCCATGCCATCCGGGACATCGGCGGAGTGCCGGCTACATCGATGTAGAGATCGGCGGAGACGGCTAGGACTGCGTCACGATTGACGCGACCGCTCCACCCAATCAGTTTTTCGATCCGCTCGCCGCCGACAGCTTTGAGAATCGTCGTGACAGACGGAAGCCGTGTGCCGTCCTCGAGGACGTAATAGCGACCTCGAGGACCGCTGTCGTCACGTTGCGCTGTTTCTGCTTTTGTCTTTCGCAGCATCGGCGTTAGAACGGCACGTCTTCGTCCATGCCCTTATAGCTTGCGATCGCTCCAGCAGACGCCGCGGCCGTGCGCCCGTATTCCTGCCGTTGCGTGCGATCTTTCTCTCGCGTGTACGACGGGTCGACAGTCAGCTTCGGAACACCTTTCGGATAAGGAACGATCGCGGAAATATTTCCGTAAACTTCGCCATCGTCCGCGACGTTGTGAACGACTTGAACCTGCGCGCAAACACCTACGAGGACACCGATGTCAAAAGCTTCGAGTTCGGCCTTCGTGAATTTCTTGCTCCGCCAGCTCTCAAGTATCGGCCGCAGTTTTGATTTCTCTCCGAGACTTGCTGTGAACCGCTGGCGAACGATGTAGGGGTGTCCATTTTTCGGATCGACGAGAGATTTGCCATCGTCGTCGGTCACATCCAGTTGGAATCTCAACTCTACTTTGTACTTTGGGCCCCACTGCGTAGGCTGCAAACCAAGGTCAACCTCGTCCACGCAAATTGCCGGCCACAAACCCTCTGGTGGCGCGCTGTACGTCTTTTCCGGTTTCCGAATCACGGTCATGTCACTTCCCTCCCTTTTGATTTTTGCTTCTACCGCCCGGAAACTTTCTTGTCGTCGCTCGCCGGCATAGCCAAGCCGATCGAATTGCCCGAGCGCGTCGCATAGCGTCGAGCGCGGGACATTCATCTGCCGAGTTCTTTCCGGTAGTGCCTCATTGTTCCGCCAGGGTGAACGCGGATACCGAGATCGGAAAAGCGGATCGATAATTCCGCGTTCGTCAAATTGGGGTCGTCTCTCAGCCAAAGTCGAATCAGGGCGAGATTCGCGGCATGGAGTTCCGCCACTAATCGGTAGTTCGTCCGCTCCTCGGCCGGATCGTCGTTCTCTTCGTCCTCTTCGGCCCCGTGGTTTTCGCGTTTTATCTCGTCGAGGTAGTCGAGCAAAGCTGCCTTATGCTCGCGGACACGCGCGGCGAGTTCTTCGTCGAGCCGTTCCTTCGGCCCGAGCCACAGAGCGTCGGCCTTGCGGCGGATACTGATTTTCCGCAAGTGAATCTGATCAAGGATCAAAACAGCGTGCCTCCGGCCTTCGGCGTCCATCAGTTAACCTCTTTGTTTTCGAATTTGCGGACTTGCGGGCTTTTTGGCGTTTTGCTAGTAACTTTTCTTTACGCGAGGGTATATAGGAAAAGTTTAGTGCAAACGGCAAAAAAGTCCGCAAGTCCGCAGTCATCGTCCCGCAAGCCCTTTAGAATGGAATCGTGTCATCTGAATGCGCTTTGCCTGGCTCGTCGGCCAGATCGATTCCGAGGTAATGTCGTTCTCCGCGATCGAGCGGATGACCTAACCGTCTAAGTTCCTGGGTGAAAGCGGTCTTGGACATCTTCGACCGAGATCCCTGCTCCTCTGACCACACACGGAATGCCTGGTACAGCTCTCTCGCGGAACATCGGCCGTCAACTGGCGTCGTACACCTTTCGTGGACAAATTTCGCGACGTGGTTCTGTTCTTGTTGATAATCCGCAGTCGCGGCCAGGACTTCGGCCGGCGGCGAGAGCTTGTGGTCGAGCCACAGGCGGCAGCCCTCAATGATCCAGGCGAAAATCCCTGTGCGCTCCTCATCGAGCAGCAGGCGCGCAAAATCATCGATTCGATCCGCGGCGTCGATGGTGTGATTGAATGGAATCAAACGAACACGGCGCCAAGATGCGTGCGAAGTGTCGGTCAGCGCCGGCAGAGAATTTCCGCTTATGAAGAGTTTGAATGCCGGCTGGAAAGTAAAGAGTTCCTGGTAGAGAAACCGCGTCGTGAGTTTGTCGCCTCCAGTGAGCTGTTTCAAAATCGCATCATCGAGCCGCTGGCCCTGTGCCGTCTCGGCAGCGTGCACGAGTCGTGCGCCTTTCATCGCGGCCAGATCGTTTCTCGTGCCGTGTCCGTTCCGCAGATACGTGAAACTCTCAAAACCGGCTGCGTGGGTGTAATCGCCGAGCAGCTCAGCAAGGACAGACACGAACGTGCTTTTCCCGTTTGAGCCCAGGCCATAGAGAAAATGCCAGACTTGCTCGCGCACGCTGCCGGTGGCGGTATATCCGCACGTGCGTTGAACAAAATCGACGAGCTCCCGCTTTCCGTCAAAACAGGTGAGGAGAAACGCGCGCCACTGCGGACAGTCCATCTCGTCGTCATATTCGGCAGCGCAAATTTTGGTGATTAGATCGGCTTTGTCGTGTGGCCGGAGCTGTCCTATCCGGAGGTCTATCGTCCCGTTCCAACAATTCAGTAGCCAGGGATCGGCGTCGAGCTTGTCCTCGAGCACGACGACGGCGGGATCCGTCCTCGCCAGGTCCAGCATCGCGGAGAGTCGATCGCGCGCCATCGACTTTTCGGCCCACTTCGCAGTTGCGAGCCGATCGTCTTGCCCGAGATCGCGCGCAGCGGCCTCGATGTAAATTGATCGCGCGGTATTTTTGGCGAGCTCGAGGACCGCATTGTCGGTATCTTCTTGCCAGCGCCGGCCGTCCCATTTGAGCCATTTTTTTCGCTCGCACGCGTATCGGACGATCTCCTTATGTTGCGCGACGAAACGGTCGGCGTTCGAGGTGTCCTCGCGTCGCGAGCCGGTTATTCCGATCGGCGGGACAATCGCGATTCTTGATGCCGTTGCCGTATGCGCGGCGTGGCCGTTGGCGTTGGCGCCGGCAATGTTCACCCAGGAAAAGATTTTTTCGAACGCCACTGGCCCGATGATCGTTTTCAGTTTCGGGATTCCGGGGATACGCGCGAACGGATTCGCTTTAAACTTCGCGAACGTGTCGTCGATCAGCTCAACGCGCGCGAACAGTTCTGGATCGCGAGCTCCAGCCAGGACGGCTCGGAATATCGAGCGTGCTTGATCATCGGCAAACCGGCGAGCGAGAAAACCACTCACAGACAACCGGAATTCGTTTCGCGCTTGCTTGTGAGCGTCGTCGAATGGCGGATGTAGGCGCGCAAATCCCGCGGCGATCGCGACGAGCGTCACCTGGCGCCGGAGTAGGTTCCCGTTTACCGCGGCCGGCTCGCCGAATGCGTCCCAGGTATACGACTCGCCCGAGGGGTGGATTGACGGAGGCAAAACGGATTGATGCGCTTTTCCAGTGGCGCTCGTCGTTCGAATTTCGACGAGCGACTTGTCGAGCCCATAGGTTTCAAACGTAACGACCGGTGTCGGGCAATAGATCCGGTGACTCCGTGGCGCCGACGCGCGCCCATACATGCAATTTGTCGGTGGGAGCAGGACATCCGCGGCCAGGATCGCTTCGCGCGTGTCGAGATCCACGTCAACTTTTTTCGACTCAGCTCCCCAGATTCCGCCGACGTTGGAAACTGCCGGAAAGTACTCGCGGAAGTTTTCTCGAGTCAATCGCAAGCTCGGCCACTCTTTCAGGTTCGGGCCTTTTTCGTTTAACGGGATCGGGATCGGTCTAAATCCTCGTTCGATTAGCTCGAGGACTTGCAGCAAGAACGCCGCATAAGGATCGCCGGCGGGGGCGGCGCCTTCGGAAGTCAATTCGTCCTCCTTCCCAGCGCGAATCTCAGAATGTTGCGAAGCGTGGTCATCATTCCATTTAGTTTTTGCATCTCCTTGGTGGATCCGCCGATATCGGGATGCACTTTGCGCGCCACGGCCTTGTATCCGGATTCGAGGATCTGCTCGAGCATGGGATCGAAGGCGAAGTTCGGTGGAGGCGGTGATGGCCACGCCTGAGAGGCGCGGCCGCGACCGGTGCGGTTCGGGCAATCGTGGAATGCGGCCGTGCCCGCTTCGATCCGTCCGTCGGCGAATCGGCGAGTCTGTGCCAGGTACCACTTACCGTTTTTCGATTTCAACCAACCAAGGCCCGATGTACCGCAGGACCGGCACGTCACCGTAAGATCCACCTGAATCCAGCGCATCGGCGTTATGCCGCCGCGGAGGTTGAAGTTGCCTTGCGAGGACGGCTGCGCTTCTTGCTTGGCTTAGTTACCTGGGAAGACTGCAGCCGCCGATACACGCGTGTGAAAACGCTCTTAGGAATCCGCATGGTTATTTTCCGACGACGGCCGGTCGGGCTGTTATTGCAAATCTTAATGACACCCGGCTCGCCGGTGAAAATCTGTCGCGCCTTTTCGCCGGAGATGCCTAACCCACGGGAAATTGCGGGGATACCAAAGTGCGGCTCGATCTCTGCGGGTCGTGTTTCGAGTGAGGCCCCCAGGGTGTCGTCCAAGTTTTTCCTTGCATTCATTGCCTTCCTCCGTGTAGATTCCTACGAATGCTAGTAATACTATCTAGCAATGGAGCCGATGGTGCACGGGCAAAAAGACGAAAAAGTCCATAAAATAGGCCATGAGTGGCGAGATAAAGCCATAAAATCTACGGCTAGCCACAAAGTTAGTTTGCTATCTAGCAGGTCCCGCCGGGATGAAACGTTTAGGGCTTTCCTGGAAGCGCTCGTCAACATCCGTTACGAGCAAGGCGGCGCCCTCGCGCAGAAAGACGCAGAAGCGGTACTCCGAGCTTATGAAGAATTCCTTCCTCCCCGGATCGTGACTCCGACGCTTGAAATGCTCACCAAACGAGCAGCGCAAGAGATTGAAGTCGAATCCCTGCACGGAGCCAAGGGGCCCGAGCTGACGAAATCCGATGTGCGGGGCGAGCTTATTAGCCATGTCTGGGTGCTCGCAGGAAAGCTCCGGCCAGTCTGGCAGGAACCGACAGTCCGATGCCGTCGCTGGTTTATTTATGAGGCCCAACGCTGCTTCCACCAAGCGCTAGACCGTGACAATGCTCTCGAATGTCCATCACCATCGAAATTCGCAGATGCTATGGAGTACCTGTACGATCACGTCGACCGGTTGTGGCACTGCATCAATCCCAACTGTTACGACTGCCAGGGCACTCCCTGGTTCATTGGGAAAAACGCGAAGCCCCGCACATATTGTTCTCTCCGCTGCATGGGTCCGGCGCGAAAGGAAGCGAAGCTCAAATGGTGGCGCCGACACGGGGACAAGAAACGTCGTCAAAAGAAAACAAGGTGAGGTGGCGTTATGCTGATTCCATTTCGTCGTCACAAAAACGGATGTAAGCATCGGAAAGAAGGGCGCGCGTACCGAAGATGCCATTGTCCCGTCTGGGCTGATGGCACTGTAGCCGGGTGTGAGATCAGACAGTCGCTTAGCACGTCATCGTGGGAGAAGGCGCAAGAAATGATTCGCGACTGGCAGGCGGATGAGGAATCGCCCATTCCACCTCCCGCCGAGGACACTCGCGTCCTACTGACCGACGCGACCGCCAAGTTTATTGCCGACGCTCTAGCTCGCTCACTACATGAGGCCACGATCGCGCGGTATAAACTGCTTTTCCGAATGCTGAAGGACTTCGCCGGGAGGCGTGGCGTTCGGTTCCTCGCTGAGCTTACTCTAGACGATCTCACTGCGTTTCGATCGGAATGGAAGCTTGGCGCAAGGACGTCACAGAAGACGCTCGAGCGCCTTCGCGCCTTCCTCAACTTCTCGTGCAAGCGGAAATGGATTAGCGAGAATCCTGCGCTCGAGATGAAATCCCCGAAGGTGCCGCCCTCGCCGACGCTTCCGTTTACGGAGCATGAGATGGCGCGCATTCTCATGGCGCTGAATGTGTACGGGGAATCGGCCGGGGTGGGGAATGCCCAGCGTCTGCGCGCTTTCGTCCTTCTGCTTCGCTTTACGGGCCTGAGAATCGGCGACGTGGTGCGATTAAGCGAGGAGCAGATCGATGGGAACCGCGTGACTGTTACAACCGCAAAAACCGGCACGAAAGTTAACGTCGTCGTACCCGACTTCGTGATTAAGGCGCTCGCCGCCTCGCCCCGGTCCTCGAATCGTTTCCCTTTCTGGACAGGCGCCTCCAAGCTGCACACGGCTGTAGGGAAGTGGCAGCGTCGTCTCGCCCGCCTCTTTCAGATCGCGGCGATCGCTGATGGTCATGCTCACCGGTTCCGCGATACCTTCGCGTGCGGACTCCTCGAGGCTGGCGTTCCGATCGAACGCGTCAGTGTCCTGCTCGGTCATCAATCGATTCGCGTCACCGAGAAACATTATTCCCCATGGACGAAATCGCGGCAGGCGCAGATCGAAGCCGACCTCGCGAAGGCGTGGAGCATGGACCCGATAGTGCTCGCCGAAACGAAAGGGACACGGAAGGGACACGAGAAAACTGAGAGAATTAACTAGCTTATCTTCAACGGTTAGGACTGGGGTGAGCGATGGGATTTGAACCCACGACCCTCGGTGCCACAGACCGATGCTCTACCAGCTGAGCTACGCTCACCGCATTGATTACTGAGGACGTACAGCGTGGCTAGAAACTGGCTAATAACTGAGCTAATCACCAGAGCTTCTCCGCGAGTTTCTCGAACTGTGTCATGGCGTCCACAGTTTGAGATTCTGGCGCCTTGATGTAATGCTGAAGCGTCACAGCCAAGCTCTGATGTCTCAAAATAGCTCCCACAACCTTAGGATTCACGCCCAAGGCGAACAGGTTCGATGCAAGACCGCGCCTGAACCCGTGGAAAGCCTGACCATTTTAACGCCTTCGCTGTTCGTTGGATATACACATTTTTCAACGAAGGCTTGATTTGCCGGTTTATGAGGTTGTGGAAGTCGAGTGGCTGTCCTTTGCGTTCCCCCCTTTTCGGGTTCGCTGTCGCTTGGTTCGACCTTGTCCGTTCAAGCCGGCCTCCGTCCACCGGCCGTGGGAACGGGGTCAATGGAACGGACGTCACTTTATCGACCGTATCGCATTTGACCGTATCCCGGCTTAATAGTTGTACTCGACCAAGCCTAATCAGTTTGTCTTGTGGGTGTTAGCCAGGACGGCGAAACGGGATTGGTGGTGAATGCCTGCGTCGGGTCGCATATTGCTTTAAGCGCGCGCGAGCCTGCTCAGCCCACGGCCCTGTAGGAGCGTGACGGAGATAGAGTAGCCATTCTTCTCGAGCGAGCTTCCGTTCGCCGCGCTTTTCATGGGCCAGTGCAAGGTTAAAATGAACGTCCGCGTGCGCCGGCATTGCTTTTGCGGCGCGGCGCAAATGTTCAACCGCTTCGTCAACTTCGCCGAGTTCTTCAAGAGTGCAGCCTAGGTTGTAGCGTGAGATTCCGTTGAGTGGATCGAGCTCTACGGCCGCGCGAAACGCGTTACAAGCTTCTGGAATTTGGCCTGTTTGATAATAGGCGACGCCAAGATTAATGTGGGCTTCGATCCAATCTGGAGCCAAGTTGATGACGCGCTCGTAAATCTCGATGGCCTCGGGAAGCGTTTCGGTGTTGGCCTCGTATTCCAGAGCCATCTCGAAAAGCTGCTCGGGAGTACGACCAATCATCGAGCGCACCTTTGTGGTCCGTGATGGCGTTTCGGGCGATTCGAAAGGGAAAACCCACTGGCTCCGAATCGGATTAAAGGGCAATGCTGCCCCAGGCGGAACAACGAGCACCTCACGCCCATCTTGCCGCAGGCAATGCTCCTGTAAAGGACGCGGGCCGGCTCCGAATTGATGCTCGGTGAGTGACACGGCAAGGCGCACGCGGCGAGCAGGGATCTTGCATTCAGTGAGGTGTTTTACAGTGCGAAGCGCGACGAGATCGCCAAAGCTATAGAAACGCTCTCCCCATCGAGCACGAGGACGAACAAGCCGCAGTCGTTCCCAGTAGCGGAGACGGCTCGGCTCAACTCCCAAGATGCGTCCTGCTTCTTTACGCGTATATCTTTGCGTCAAGCCGGCGTTTCCTTGCAGCCGTGAAAAATTTCCGGTGAAACGATTATGCACCCGTTGTCAATCGGTAGCGACCGCATTTCTGTGGAAATGTGAGGAAAATTGTACGGAGCACTCGTCGCGAATAACCAGAAGGCCACACCAGGTTGCAGGTGTTCGATGGCTTGCTAGACTTTAGAGAGACACAAACCTCGACGATGCCTCTCGAAAGCGCCGAGCGCTTATATATCGAACGCCAGGTCACGCTGGCGCGCGCCGTTCTGGTCGCGCTGGCGCTCGTGGAATTGCTTGAGGCGGCTCCCGCCACTGTCAAGCGGCCGGCGATCAGCTTCCTTTCATTTTATTTGGTTATTGCGCTGGGAATGACATTTGCGGAGCAGTTCGTCAGCGACTGGCATTTTCGAATTCCCCTCGCTCTTGATGCAGTGGCACTTGCCGTGTTCCTGTTTCTCACGCCCTCGGTATCAGCTTTTTGGTTTCTGCTCCTCTTTTCGGCCTTTGCCCTTAGTTCGCGTGGCAATTCCACAACGATGGTTCTTCTCGTGGCGGCTGCAACCGTTGGCGTTATCCTTCGCGTCGCTAACTCAGTTCCTGCGCCACTTGAATGGCACGGTTTGTTTCACTGGCTGACGCTCGGGATCGGCACTTTAATTTCCGGATTGGGGATGGGCTACTTGGGAGCGCGTGAACGGGAGCACCTCGGGCGGCAGCAGTTCCTCGAAAAGGTTACGCGCCTGCTTCAGTTTGATCGCGGTCTTGCCGAATCGATCCGGCAGGCGCTCGGCGAAATCGCCGTCGCATTCCGTTGCGAACAAGCCTGCCTCGCCATACGTGAAGAGGATCTGGAGCGCTTGTTTGTATGGAAGGTCCGGCCCAGCGAGCGCGAACCGAATTCGCCCGAGATGCTGCCTTTTTCGCGCTCCGACACGTTTCTCGCGGATACGCTCGAAGTTACAATGGCATGGGAATTTCGCAACGGCGATGGCGAGGGCTTTGGATGGGATCGCCGGACCGGACACACATTTCGCGGAGTGCCCACTCCTCCCAACAGCACTCAAGAGGAATTTGCCGCCAAGTCTTTAATGGCAGTTACTATCGAGGCGGGTGGTCGCCCGGCCGGGCGCGTTCTGCTGGTCAATCCAAGTGCTCCTAATGGAGCGCCCCGTCGATTTTCAAAGGGCGATCTTCGCTGGCTGGAACAGATTGTCCGCCACCTGGGACCGCCTCTCGAGAATGTCTTCCTCCTCCGCCATCTGCGGGCGCGCGCCGTAGAGGCCGAGCGCAGCCGCATCTCTCGAGACCTTCATGATGGTATCCTGCAGACGCTTCTGAGCCTCAATATTCAGCTCGGTGTCCTGCGGCAAAAGACCACGCAGACCCCCGAGCAGGCCTGGGCCGAGCTTGCCAGCCTACAAAGGACGGTGCAGC
>Ga0126378_10004591_pt1 | contig 10579 bp, 10 predicted proteins | sample PanSoiMetPlot_23_FD_92587 | JGI IMG/M metagenome (GOLD analysis project Ga0126378, IMG submission 92587) | Tropical forest soil microbial communities from Panama - MetaG Plot_23 | ecosystem: Environmental > Terrestrial > Soil > Tropical forest > Bulk soil | place: Panama | collected 2016-02-17
CGGCGCCGTCATCGCGACACCAGTACCCGCCGACGAGTACCCGGAGGCCGATCGAGTGCGCTGGGAGCACTACGACGGGAACCCTAGCGGCAGGCGCCTCATCACAATGGGTCCCTGGTTCGACGACGGGACTCTGTCAGTCCACGTCGTGCGCCAGTATTACCTGGCCGACGCGCACGCCGCGCACAGCACGGTTGAGCAAGGCCATACGCGCGGCAAGTTGCTGCTGATCGCCGACGAGGACCTGGCTGCACAGCTTGGCGTCTGAGCAGCCTGGTCAGGTTCGGGCCACCCGTTCGTATAGCTCGGGGCGCCGGTCGCCGAGCACGTCGTTATTCGGGCTAACGGACTTGCTGAGTGCCGCGTCGAGATCGCACTCCGCCAGCAGCATTTGTGACCCTACGGATGCCGAGCCGCCGGCCAGCGGCCAGCCATCCGCGTCGACGATGACCGAACCGCCGACCCACGGTACGCCGCGCTCTGTGCCTACTCGGTCGCACGCCGCGATGAACATCCGGTTGACAGCCGCGCCGGCCTGGATCCTGACCACCTCGGACGGCCGCTCGCCATCGGGGCGCGGATAGACGGGCCAGTTGACCGGAGCGCAGAGCAGCTGTGCGCCGTCGAGGGCCGCGAGCCGCACCCATTCAGGGAACTCCAAGTCGTAGCAGACCATCACCGCGATCTTGCCGTGCCTGGTCGTCACGACCGGGGGCGGCGCAGCGCCGGCCTCGAACCACTTCGGTTCGGCGTCCCACAGGTGCGCTTTTCTGTAGACGCAGCGAAGCCCGCTCGCGTCGACGACGGCGGCGCTGTTGAATGGTCGCGCGGTCGCGGCCTCGCAGAAGCCGCCGACGATGACGACGTCGTGCTCGGCAGCGAGGCGCGCCCACGCCGTGACCGTCGGGCCGTCCGGCGACTCAGCCAGCGCGAGCGCCTCGTCCTGGCTTTCGAACACATAGCCGCTTGACATCAGCTCGGGCAGCACGATGACCGCGGCGCCGTGGCCCGCAGCATCGGCTACCGCCGCCGCGACCAGGTCGCGGTTGGCCGCCGGGTCACCGAATTGCGGCGCAAGCTGGCAGCACGCAACGACGGCACTCATCGGGCGGCCGACTCAGGCTCTGTTGACTGGGGTTGTGTTGACTCAGGCCGAGGCGACAGGTGCTCGTGCACGGCCTCCCAGCCCGCGTCCGCCCGGCGCCGGAAAACGATCGTCTCGCGCTCCTGGACGGTTTCCTCGCCAGCCCGAGTACTGACGACAGTCGTCACATCGTGGCTGAAGATCACGGCCTCGCCAACTACCTGAACCGCCTGCCCGGCGGACTGGCAGGAGACGACGCGGAACTCGTCCACGCGCTCCCACTCGGCCCACACACGCTGGTATTCCGCCCTCGACGCGAGCCTGGCCGGCGTCGTGTAGAAGATGAACGTCGCGTCCGCGGCGAAGCAGTCGAAGTAGCCGGCAGTGTCGTGGCGACCGAACGCCTCGACCAGGTGCGCCGCCGCGGCGAGTACCTCGGCCTCAGTACTCACCGTGATCCCGCCCGGACCGCGAGTGCGGAAAGCAGTTCGTAGCCAGCGTGCGCGGCGGCGATCCCGGTTATCTGGGCGTGATCGTAGGCGGGAGCTACCTCGACGATGTCCGCGCCGACGAGGTTCAGCGTGGCGAACGAGCGCAGCACGCCGAGCAGCTCCCGGCTGGTCAGACCGCCAGCCTCTGGTGTGCCCGTGCCCGGCGCGTGCGCCGGATCGAGCACGTCGATGTCGACGGAAACATAGACGGGCCGGTCGGCTACGCGCTCGGCCACGCACTCGATCACGCCCCGGACGCCGAGATCGTCGATCTCCGGCGCTGCGACCACCGCGAACCCGAGCCCCGCGTCCTGCTTGAGGTCGTCAGCCGAGTACAGCGAGCCGCGCGTGCCAATGTGAAGGCAGCCGGAGGAATCCAGCAGGCCTTCCTCGGCTGCTCGCCGAAATGGCGTGCCGTGCGTGTACGCGGCGCCAAAGTAGCTATCCCAGGTGTCGAGGTGCGCATCAAAGTGCACGACGGCGACGGGGCCGTGCTTGGCCGCCACCGCCCGTAGGAGCGGCAGCGCGATCGTATGGTCGCCGCCCAGCGCCAGCACCCGGTCGGTCCGTTCGAGCAGGCGGCGCGCGCCGGCTTCCACGGTGGCGATCGCGTCCTCGATGCTGAACGGATTAATGGCCAGATCACCGGCGTCGGCGACCTGATGACGGGCAAATGGCTCGGCCTCGAGCACCGGGTTGTACGGCCGCAGGAGCCGGGAGGACTCGCGGATGTGGCCGGGCCCGAACCTTGCGCCCGGCCGGTAACTAACTCCGCTGTCGAATGGCGCGCCGAGTACGGCTACGCTCGCGCGCTCCACCTCATCGAGACGGGGGAGCCGGGCGAACGTAGCCGGGCCGGCGAACCGGGGCACGACGGTGGCGTCTACGGGCCCGAGGATCGGGCCCGACGGCACGCGTGGGTAAGGCTCCGTCATCGCCCCGCTTCCGCGTCAATCGCCATGAGCTGCGCTTCGCTCGCCTCGATCGCGGCCTGCTCCGAGCTCAGATCGAGCGAACGGGCACACAGCCAGTACACCACGCCCGACACGAACAGCCCGACGAGCCAGGAGTAGTCCACCCCGTTGGTGATGTGACCAGGGAAGTAGCCGGTGAAGGAGAAGCCCGCTATCGGCGGGAGCACCATGAACGGAATCTCGGCGATGAAGCCCGCCACGTACGCGGTCAGCCCGCGCCAGCCCCATGCGCCGTACACCCCGTCGACCCGGAAGATATCGGTGATCGCGTAGTGGCCACGCCGCACAAAGAAGAAGTCGACCAGGTTGAGCGCTGTCCACGGCACGAGCAAGTACAGCATGAGCGTGAGCGAGTTCAGCACGGCGTTGACAGCGGTGTTGGACGCGCTCGTCGAGATGCCTGCGCCGATGGCGTACCAGATCACCGCCAGTACGACGATTGTCGCGGCCCGCCAGACACGGCTGGTCTTGAGCTTCTTGAACGAGTCGAAGCCGGTCAGTACCGACAGCATGCCGCCGTACGCGTTCATTCCCATGGTGGCCAGGAGCGCGACCGCGGACAGGACAGCCGTGATCGAGCCGAGCGGCGCCGCGACCTTGTCGCCGACCTCCTGCAGGCCGACCAGGCCGTCGCTGACCCCGAGGCGGGTGGCCAGCCACGCTCCGAGCGCGATCAGCCAGATCGCCGAGCCGGACGCCCCGAAGAACACCGCCGTGATGATGCCTCGGCGGGAGGTGGTCCGCGGCATGTAGCGCGAGTAGTCCGAGACGTAAGGCGCATAGGTGATGTTGTACGCGGCAGCGACGGAGAACTGCGTCATGAACGCGGTGAACAGGAAGGTGCCGGGGTGCGCGGGCGTCTTGCCGCCTGCGTGTCCGACGAGTACGGCGACCGAGATGATCGCATAACACGGGAACGAGATCACCAGCAGGAACCGGAAGACGCGGTGCACCCAGTCGTAGCCAAAGATCGCTAGTGCGGCCGCCAAAATGGCAGTGGCAACGGCCACGCCACCCGCACTCCAGCCGAACGCGCCGTGCAGTCCGCTCGCCATCAGCACCTGATCGGCCACGTTGAACGCCATGTACATGAACAACGCGGCGAACAGCGCAACCACGACGCCTCGGTAGCCAAGTTGGGCGCGGCTCTGGATCATCTGTGGCAGGCCGAAGATCGGGCCCTGCGTGCCGTGGAACGCCATGAACAGGGTGCCGAACCAGATGCCGAGTATTCCAGCCAGGATCGACCAACCCAGCGACAGGCCGAGCGAAGGGCCGACGAAGCCGATAGGGATCGTGAAGTACTGGAAGTTCCCGAGGAACCAGAGCATGCTCTGCTGCCAGTTCTTGCCATGGCGTTCCGGATCGGGGATCCAGTCGATGGAGTGGACCTCAATATGACCGATGAGGCCGCGCTCGACCTCGTCGACCGCCGTCTGGGTGGGAGACTCAGCAGCCACGACGTCCTCCTCGCTAGCTGTGGGGCGTGTCAGAAGATAGAATCATGGCGAGTTTCCTAATAGTCAACCCTTGTTTCATGGAAGAAACCCCGTGGCAGTCACCCGCAGCAGTACCGATCCCGGGGACGACGGTCCGGCCGCCGGACCCGACGGCGTACGCATCGGCGCCCAATTGCGCGCCGCACGTCAGGCCGCGCGCAAGACCATTGCCGAGGTCGCTGACGAAGCCGGCTTGACGAAGGGCTTCGTGTCCAAGCTGGAACGGGATCTTGCAAACGTCTCGGTCGCGTCGCTCATGCGGCTGTGCGAGGCGCTCGGCGTCCCGATCGGCTCGATGTTCCAGGCAGCTAAGGGTGAGATCGTCCGTAACGGCGAGTACCCGCCGATCGACTTTGGCGGCACCGGCCTTCGGGAGTACATGCTGACGCCGTCCGGCGAGAAACGCGTGCAGGTCATCCTCAGCGATATTCAGCCAGGTGGCGGCAGCGGGAACGAGCCCTACTCGCTGCCCGCCGACGTGGAGTTCGCGTTCGTGCTGGCCGGGCGCCTGCACATCACCGTGGCCGGTGAGAGCGCCACGCTCGACCAGGGTGACGCGTTCACGTTCCCGGCCGATGCGCCGCACTCGTTCCGCTCAGTGCAAGCTTCAGGCCGCACGCAGGTGCTGTGGATCGTCTCGCCCGCGCTGCCCGATGCTGGCTGGCAGCGACCTGCCCTATGACCGAGACAGTGCAGTACTCCGTCGACGCCTGCGTGGCGACGATCACGCTGAACCGGCCCGACAAACTCAACGCGCTCAACGTCGATATGTACGAGGGCATCCTTGCCGCGCTCGACCATACCGACGCCGACGACAGCGTCCGGGCCGTCATCGTCACCGGGGCTGGCCGGGCGTTCTGCGCAGGCGCCGACCTCAGCGGCGGGGCGAAGACGTTCGACTACGGCCCGGCCAGCGCGGTCCCAGACGAGCACCGAGATCTCGGCGGCCTGCTGGTGCTGCGCATCTATCGGTCACTTAAGCCGATCATCGCCGCGATCAACGGTCCGGCGGTAGGCGTCGGAATCTCCATGACCCTGCCCATGGACATCCGGATCATGGCCGACGGCGCCCGCGCCGGCTTTGTCTTCGCGGCACGCGGGATCGTCCCGGACGGCGCTTCAAGCTGGTTCCTGCCGCGGATCGTCGGGATCAGCCAGGCGCTCGAGTGGTGCCTGTCCGGCCGGGTGTTCGGGGCCGAGGAGGCGCTCGCTGGCGGCCTGGTCCGCACCATCTGCCCGGTAGCCGAGGTACTGCCGCTGGCTACCGAGCTCGCGCAGGAGATCGCTGCCAACGCGGCGCCGGTGTCTGCGATCATCACACGGCACCTGTTGTGGCAGCTGCTCGGTGCCGATCATCCCATGGTTGCCCACCGAATCGACTCGCGCGCGATCCACGACACAGGCCGGATGGCCGACTCAGCCGAGGGAGTCGCGGCGTTCCTGGAGAAACGCCGGGCGAACTGGACGCTTACCCCTAGCACGGACCTGCCGGACTGGTTTCCCTGGCGGACCGAGCCGCCGTTCTAGCGGTGCGCTAGACGAGCCACTCGACCCATTGACCTGACGGGTGCGAGCGAGCGAGCACCGTCCCGCTCTCGGCTGCGCGGTCGAAGGTCCGGACGCCCAGCACGGCAAACACGCCGTGTGCCTGATACTCGGCTACCAGCGACTCGGGTACCGGAAGGCCCTGGACGCTGTCGCGGCCGGACGGCCCGAGCGGGACGAGCGGATCTAGCGACAACCACGTCACGGGCCTGGTGAGGCTTGCGCCGGACAGAATCGCGAAAAGCTTCGCGCGCTCGGCTGCCCGCAGGAACACCGCGAGGTACGCATCGGTAACAATGACCGGCAGATCCGGCGGCATGCTGGCCAGGACCGCCGGCAGTGCCTCGACAGCGTCACCGGCCACGATCCGGGCCGGTGACCGGCGGCTCATCTCGATAGCGACGTCAAGTCTTGTCAGTGTGGCTGCCTCCGGCGGCGAGCACGCCTCGAGCCAGGCACGCGCGTCCGGGTCGTCAAGGTCGACGGGATTGAGCTCGATCCCGGCCCGGGCCCCGATCGGGGGCAGCTCGGGCCGCGGCGGCAAGCGGTCGCCGCGGACCTCGCACGTCAGCGTGAGGCCAGCTGTGGACGGACCCGTTACCCTTCCGTCGATGTCGTACCGGTACTTGTCGAGCTGGAGGCCCAGGCCCGCGCCGGTACCCAAGTCGATCAGCGCGACCGGCCCGGCTGCTGGGCCATGGACGGCCGCAATACCGAGCGCCATCTGGGCGCAGTGTGCGACCTCGTTCATCTGGTATCGGTGGCCGGCGCAGATTGCCACGATGTCAGGCAGCCTCGCCGACACGAAGTCAGCGGCTGCTGGCCCGAAGCCCGCGTCGAACTGCGGCTGCGGACGGCCTGCCACCGGAAAGTAGCGAGTCAGCTCTGGCGGCTCGGCGCGCCGGACGAGGAGGGTGATCGCAGCGCTCACGAGAAGTGCAGGGAGTCGGTCGGGCGGCAGCGCAGCCAACGCGGCGAGCAGGTCATCGTGCCCTGCGATCATGGTGTACAGCGCCGCGGTCAGCCGCCAGGATTCGGGCTGATCGGACGGCGACCAGCCGGCCGCGATTTCAAGCGCCTGGCCACGGATGTCGTCCACGTGCGTCACGCGCGCATGCCCCCGGTCAGTCGCCGTGCGTGAACCGCTCGAGCCGACACTACCTAGCGCGGAAGATGGCGCGGCTAGGTGCCGGCGGCCTCGGCTGTCTGGTAGAGCGCCGCCATGCGGGTGCTGAATTTGGCCGCATAGGACACCGAGTCCGTGAGACCGCCCTGTTCATAGCCGCCTATCACGCCGATGACCGTCTCGCGGGTGCCGTCCGGGTCGTCAGCTAGGAGCGGGCTGCCGCTTGTGCCGTTCGTGAAGCCGCCGCAGTCGAATTCGAATTGCGTCGGACTGAAGTCCTTTGCCTTGTTCTCGCAGCTAATCGGGCCGTCCAGGTCGTCGGGATAGCCGGCCACTCGGACGCTTCGGGTAGGCCGCGCCCCGATGCCGAGCTTCTCGCCGCCGGTGAGGGTCTGGAGGGACACGTTCGACCCCGGCTGGTGCACGACCAGGAAGGCGAAGTCGTCATCGGGAGTCCACTGCGGGTCTTCGATGATCTTCGTCGCGACCCAGACGCCGTATGGGCGCATGCCGTGCGTGTAGCCAGGGACGAAGGCCACCTGGCTCGGCGTGCGGCCGATGAGGCAGTGAGCGGCGGTGATCACCAGATCGCCCGCCCGGCTGTCGACGACGCTTCCGGTGCAGAAGTGGACCGTGAGCTGTCCCGAGTCCGTGCGGATAAACAAGGCGCCGACGGTCGGCGCCTTGCCGTCCGCGTCGGTGCGCATCGGGGTGGCCCGGCTGGGCGAGGAGCTGAGGACCAAGCCGACGCTGATCCCGGCAATCATCGTGAAACCGCCTAGAACGGGCGCAAGAACCCTGAGCCTGCCCTGGCGCATCCGACCTCCACGTAGTGTCAGCCGGGTACAAGGCGAAGCCTTCAACCTGGGCTTTTTAAGCTGTTGAGACCAGAATACGTGCTAAATCTCGCATGTCGAGATCACGAAGCGTGAGACTCTCCACCGGGCCACGAGGCGGCCGCGACCGCGAGGATCTCGGCCCGGTCTTCGCTCAGCACGAAGCCGGCGTCGATGGCCGCCTCGAGCGAAGCCTCGAACTTGGCCAGATAGTCGGTCTTGCCGCCGGGATACAGCCGGGCCAGGTCAACGTCGCTCAGCTCGGCAGTCGTGCCGAACAGGAAAGCGAACATCTCGCCACGCTGCCCCGTTCCCGACAAAATGGCCGCCGGCGCATCGGTCCAGGGCGTGCGGATGCCGCCGGTGGCGACTCCGAGTGGGTCTCGAAGAAGATCCTGACCGCCCGCCGCGACGTCCAGTCGCGGCGCTGGTGGCGGCTTCGCACGCCCGGCGACCCACTCGTCGAGATGCTCGAAGGCGGCGCATGTCACGTAGTGATGCTGCAAGCCGCTGTTGATGGGGGACTCCGTGTGGCCCATCAGGATGTCAGATGTGGGCCGTATCAGCTCGGCTAGCTGGGCGGGCGGGAGCGCGCCGTCGTCCTGGCCACTGGCGAACAGCAGGTAGGTGTCGGCGTGCGCAGCTCCGGCGAGCTCCCAGTTGCGCAGGAGCTCGCCGTCGGGCTGCTCGGCGAGGCCGCTGCCGAGCAGCGTCACGTCGGTTTCGGTCTGGAGCACGATCACCGGAACGCGCACGTCGTCGCGGATCCGCTCGCCCTCTGTCCTGGAGCCCGGGTTGAAGCCAGTATCGAGCGCCGCGCCGGCGCCTGGGCGCCCGCGCACCAAGAATCCGTCGAAGACCGCCTCGAGCGGATCGATCGCGTTCAGGTATGTGACCAGGAACGCCGCCGACTGAGACTGGCCACACGCGAGCAGGCGCGGTGCTGCCGTGCCCAGGCTGGCCGCCGACAAGTCCGGATGGGCGGCGAGCGCGCAGGCCGCCTGACTGAAGATGTCGAACGACCAGGCGTCGCCAGGATGCGACAGCGACGCATATCGCTGCGGATGGGCCGCCTTCAGGTGCATGCCCGCTACGATGCCGCCGCCCTCGATACCGGCCCGCTGCGCGGACACCCCGGCCCAGGCGTGTCCCCGGCGCAACAGGTGCGTGTGCGCCATCATCCAGTCGGGTGCAGCGTCTAATCCGCCACTGACGTTCAGCCACTCGACCACGAGGGTGCCGCTGTAGCGGGCGGTTTCGGCTGGACGGCGGAGCAGGACCCGGGTCGTGAACGGCGCCGGATCGGCTGGTTCGACCGACCAGCGCCCGTTGGCGGTGCGCTCGCCAGTCAGGCGATAGCTCGTAGCGGTGCCGTCCAGCAGGAATTCCTGCTGGACGTAGCCAAGCGCGGCCAGGTCGTACGATCCCGCGCGGTCGGGCATTGGGCCCGGAAGGGGGCGCAGGGAACCCGGGCCGGCCGTCATGCGGCCGAGCGCTCCAGAATGTGCACGGCGCAGGCGCTGCCGAGGCCGATGACATGGGTGAGGCCCACGTTGGCGCCGACGATCTGCCGGTCGCCCGCCTCGCCACGCAGATGCGTAGCTACCTCGTACATGTTGGCGATGCCGGTCGCGCCGAGCGGATGGCCCTTCGAGAGCAGCCCGCCGGACACGTTCACCGGGATCTGGCCGTCGCGCCACGGACCGCGCTTGTCGATCCACTCGCCAGCTGCGCCCTCCGGGCAGAGCCGCAGGTTGTCGTAGTGACGCAATTCGGCGGTGGCGAAGCAGTCGTGCAGCTCGACCAGATCCAGGTCCTGCGGGTCGACGCCGGCCTGCTCGTAGGCCTTGTCGGCGGCCTGGCGGGTCAGGGTGTTTACGTCGAACTGCACCGACCCGCCGTCCACGTACGGGTCGCTGGTCATGACTGACGCCGACACCTTGACGGCGCGCTGCTGGACGTCGGTGGGCAGGGACTGCAGCCGCTCGCCGCTGCACAGCACGGCGGCCGCAGCGCCGTCGCCGGTGGGACAGCACATGAGCAGCGTGTTCGGGTAGGCGATCATCTCGGCGGCCATGATCTCCCCGAGGGAGAACGCCTTCTGGTATTGCGCCAGCGGGTTCAGCGTCGAGTGCGCATGGTTCTTCTCCGCGACCTTCGCGAACTGCTCGAACCCAACGCCGTCGTACAGGCGCGCGTACTCCATGCCGGACTGGGCGAACGTGCCCGGCATCAGGCTGGTGCCGAGGACCCCCTCCATCGGACCGACCGCCCCGTACCGCCCGGCCGGCTCGTAGGGCTTGTCCTTCTTGCCGGGCTGCGCGCCGAGCAGACCGACCTTGCCCATCTGCTCGAGCCCGACCGCCAGTCCGATGCTCGCCTCGCCCGCCTTGATCGCCATCGCGGCGACGCGGAAGGCGGTAGCGCCGGTCGCGCAAGCGTTGGTCACGTTGTAAACCGGGATCCCCGTCTGCCCTATCTGCTTTTGCAGCCGCTGCCCGATGCCGTTGGTGTCGTAGAGGCAGCCGGCCGCCAGGATGTCCGCGTCGAAAATGGTCAGGCCAGCGTCAGCGAGCGCTACCATCGCCGCCTCGCTGCCGAGATCGATGACGTCCTTGTCCTGGTAGCGCATGAACTTGGTCATCGCCACGCCGATGATCCAGAGCGAGTCGGACATGACGAACCTCCCGCAGAGCGCCGCAAAGTGCTTGAAAGCAGGTTACGTTCGGCGGCTGGGCCGGAACAACGTCTCTTGCGCGATCCCGGCGGCTAGCCTGCCGTCCCGGCTGAAAATGCGACCTGTGTACATGCCGCGACCGCCTCCGGTGGACTCGGGTTGCAGGTCCATCAGCACCCAGTCGTCCAGTACCGCCTTGCGAAAGAACCAGACCGAATGATCGATGCTGGTGAGCGGGCCAGAATGGCCGATGCCCGGCGCCGCAGCCAGCCCGGAGAACATGTCCGAGATGTACGCGAGCGCGCAGGCATTCGCTATGTCACCGACCAGCTTGTGCCGGGACCTGA
>Ga0126378_10004592_pt1 | contig 10579 bp, 9 predicted proteins | sample PanSoiMetPlot_23_FD_92587 | JGI IMG/M metagenome (GOLD analysis project Ga0126378, IMG submission 92587) | Tropical forest soil microbial communities from Panama - MetaG Plot_23 | ecosystem: Environmental > Terrestrial > Soil > Tropical forest > Bulk soil | place: Panama | collected 2016-02-17
ACCCTCGAGACCGATGCCGCCGCCCGAATGCCTGGACACGAGCATCGGGTTTCGGGAGAGCCTCCGCCTCCGGCGACAGAGCTATCAGGCTTCGTAGGCGGCAGTTACACCCTGCAGCGAGGTGTCGAGCGCGAGGCGTTCTGCGCCTTCGCGGAACCACTCGAGCGTGGAGGCGCGAAGCGCAGGCCCGGCCGAATGCACCTGGATCACCGCTGCCGCCAGATCGTCGGCGCTCGCGCTGGACACTACGAAGCCGTTCCTCCCTGCCTCGACGAACTCGGCAGCGGCGTTGTCCTCGCCGCGGACGAGGACGACCGGCGTGCCGCGCGAGAGCGCTTCGAGCACGACGAGGCCGTAGCCCTCTCGCCGCGACGGGAGGACGAGGCAGAGCGCGTGAGCGAGCGCACCGTCGATGACCTTTTCGTCGACGAAGCCGGGAGCCTCGACTGTCCCGTCCAACCCGTGCCCGGCGATCGCCGCGAGCACCTTCGGCCACTCGGGGCCGTCGCCGTAGATCGCGGCGCGCAACTCGGGAACCGTCTCACGCGCCTTCGCCACCGCGTGCACCACCGCGACCGGGTTCTTCTCGGGGACGTGCCGTCCTGCGAAGACGACAAGCGGTTCGGCCTGCTGCGGTGCGGAGGCGGGCGTGCCGTCGAACTGTCCACCAAGCAGGTTCACCTCGCCATTGACGCCTGCGGCGACGAGGCGACGATCCACCAGTCGTGAGAAGCAGAAAGCGCGCTGCGGCACGCGAAGGCAGAGCCGCTGCACCTGCCAGCCGATCGAGCCGCCGAGCTCGCCGAGGTACTCGCGCCAGTAGTCCCGCGTCCAGAATTCGTGCCAGTCGACGAAGACGCGATAGCGGGCGAACGGACGCACGACTGCAGCCGCGAGCAACGAGAAGTACGGGAACGAGGCCGTGTGGACGACGTCGTAGCGGCGGCCGTGCCGGAGCAGGTGCCAAAGGACGCCGAGGCCGAAGGCGAGAGGCGGCAGGATCCGACGCCGACCGCCGGAGTAGAGCTGCATCCGCGGTGCCACCGCAACGACGCGCACGCCCGGAACGTCGAGCGCCTCCTCCCCGTCCCACTGGCGCATCGTGAGGTAGGTGACCTTGTGCCCGTCCTGGGCAAGCCGCTGGGCGACGTTTCGATACCAGCGTTCAGCGCCGCCGACGGTGTGTGGATAGAGGCAGTCGTAGACGATGCAGATCCGCACGGAGAGCCAAACCTAGTGGGTCTCCCGCACGATGCTCCCGGGCGTCGAAAAGACGACTCTCCTAACGGTTGGTGCCACCTAGCCAAAGGGGCACTGGCTCGTCCCCGGAGCCCGCCTAGGCTGCGAATGTGGCGATTTCCGGCAGCGAGCGGCGGCATGCCGAAGTGCCCGAGCCGGTCGAGCTGAGCGGCCACGCGCCGTTGGCCGTCGGCACGGCTCCGAAGGAGCAGCTGCTCTCCGTCGTCGTACCGCTCCTGAACGAAGATGCGACACTCGGGCAGCTGTACGGAGAGCTCGAGGCGGCGCTCGCACAAACGGGGCTCGCGTGGGAGGTCGTGTTCGTCGACGACGGATCGACCGACGGCTCGTATCGCGAGCTCGTGCGGCTCCATGCCGCCCACCTCAACGTCCGCGTCGTCCGCCTGCGCCGGAACTTCGGCAAGGCAGCGGCGCTCGCGGCGGGCATCGACGTGGCCGCCGGCGACGTGATCGTCACGATGGACGCAGACTTGCAGGACGACCCGGCCGAGATCCCGAACCTCCTCGCGAAGCTCGACGAGGGCTTCGACGTCGTCTCGGGCTGGAAGTGCGATCGGCACGATCCGTTCGTCAGGCGCTTCGTCTCGCGGGTCTACAACTCCGCGACACGGCTCGCCACCGGGGTCAAGCTCCACGACATGAACTGCGGCCTCAAGGCGTACCGCGCCGAGGTCTTCGAGCACGTGCGGCTCTACGGCGAGCGGCATCGCTTCGTGCCGGTGCTCGCGCATCACCTCGGCTTCAGCGTTGCCGAGCTGCCGGTCAATCACCGGGCCCGGACAAACGGACAGTCGAGGTTCGGGATCGAGCGCTACCTGCGCGCGCCGTTCGATCTCCTGACGATCGTCTTCCTGGGCCGCTACCGGAATCGCCCTCTTCACCTGTTCGGCGGAGTCGGCCTGATCGCCTCGCTCGTCGGGGTCGCGATCCTCGCCTACCTCACCGTCCTCAAGGTGCAGGGAGAAGCGATCGGCGGGCGGCCGCTCCTCCTGCTCGGTGTGCTGCTCGTCGTCGTCGGCATCCAGTTCTTGTCGCTCGGGCTGATCGGGGAAATGCTCACGAGCCAGCACGAGGAGAAGGCGCAGGCGACACGAAGTCGTAGCGCGCACGTGCGTGACGTGCTCCGCTGATCGCGGCGGACAGGGGCGTTTCCGACGGTGAGTGAAACCGCGCTGAGCCAGGAAGGCGCATCGAGCTTGGGAACCACGGTCGGAGGGCTGCGAGAGCGGATCCGGCTCGAGGACCGTGAGGCCGCCGTCGCGCTGCGGGTCGTCTGCGCCGCCGTCGCGACCTACGCCGTGCTGTTCATCTTCGCGAGCGTCGTGCACTACACCGTGTTCGAGACGGCCCGGTTCGACCTGGGCAACATGGTGCAGGCGATCTGGAACACGCTGCACGGGCACTTCCTCGAGACGACGAGTCAGAACGGCCACCAGCACGACCGGCTCGGCTTCCACGCCGACCCCTTCCTCCTGCTTCTCGCTCCGCTCTTCTGGATCTGGTCGAGCCCGCTTCTCCTGCTCGTGGTGCAGGTGCTCGCCGTCGCGAGCGGAGCTTTCCCGGTCTTCTGGCTCGCGCGCAAACACCTCGAGTCGCCGCGCGCGGCCGTCCATTTCGCCTTCGCCTACCTGCTCTACCCGGCGACGCAGTTCAACGCGTTCACGAACGGAAGCGACTTCCACGCCGTCTCGATGGCCCTCCCGCTCGTGCTCTATGCGATCTGGTTCCTCGACGAGGATCGGCTCGTCGCCTTCTCGGTCGTCGCCTTGCTGGCCTGTACGACGAAGGAGGAGATCCCGCTCGCGATCGGCTGCCTGGGGATCTGGTACGCCGTGCGGAAAGGTCGCCGCCTGTTCGGGCTCGGCGTCTTCGCGACAGGGTTGGCCGTCACGCTGTTCGACTTCCTCTGGGTCATCCCTCACTTCGCGCCGCGGGGACTCAGCCCCTTCGCCGGGCGCTACACCGCCGTCGGCGGCACACCGACGGGAATGGCGCACAAGCTCTTCACCGATCCGGCGGCCTTCGTGCACGCCGTCGGCACCGGTCACAAGGCCGGCTACCTCGCGCTGCTGATCCTGCCGTTCCTCGGCCTCTGGCTGTTGGAACCGCTGCTCGTCCTCGGGGCGATCCCGGATCTGGCGATCAATCTCCTCTCGGCCGACGGCAACCAGACGAGTCTCCAGTTCCAGTACACGGCCGGGATCCTCCCCTTCCTCCTCGCCGCGACAATCTTCGGAGCCGCGCGCTTCGAGCGTCGCAGGGTCGAGCTCTCGCTGTGGGTGCTCGCGGGCGCGTTGGCCCTCGCGGTCTTCAGCCCGCTCGCCTCTCTGCCGCGTGACGTCCGAGCGCTCGGCTCACAGGTGGTGTCGGCGAAGTCGCATGCCGTCGCCCTGATTCCCGCCGGAGTACCGGTGTCGGCGACGAACAAGCTCGGCAGCCACCTCTCCGAGCGCCGGTACGTCTTCACGTTCCCCTACGTTCGGCGTGCGAAATGGATCGTCGTCGACATCAACGACGGGACGTACGGCGACGTGCGCGGCTTTCGGCGGTCGGTGCGAAGGTACGAGGCCGACAAGGCGTGGCGGGTCGTCTTCTCCTCGCACGGCGTCACGGTCCTGCGCAAGCGCTCGACGAACGGCGCGTGAGCACCGGCCACGGTCGCGCCGCGACACCGCCACTCTCGATTCATGCGTGGCTCAGGTATTCGACCATCGAGTCCCTGCTCGCTTCGATCCGACCGCGGTCGGCGCTCGAGATCGGTGTGGGACAGGGGTCGGTCGGGGTGTTGCTGGCCCGACGCTACGACTACACGGGCATCGATCTCGACGAGACGGTGCTCGCGACGGCGCGCAACCGCTTCGAGAGGTGCGGCGTCGATCCGGGCGTGCTCCTCCTCGGTGGACCGGAGCAGGTCGCGGACCGGGAGTTCGATCTCGTCTGCGCGTTCGAGGTGCTCGAGCACCTGGAGGACGACGTGGCTGCTCTCCGGGAGTGGCGGTCGCACGTGTCTCCCGGGGGCTGGCTTGCATTGAGCGTCCCGGCCGACCCACGGCGGTTCGGAAGCGCCGACGAGAAGGCCGGCCACTATCGGCGCTACACACGTGAAAGCCTGTCGGATGCTCTCACCGCCGCGGACTTCTCGAACGTCCGCCTTCGCAACTACGGCTTCCCGGTCGGCAACCTCCTCGAGGCGGGCCGCAACGCGTATGCACGACGACACCTGCAGGCCACGGATTCGTACGAGGAGCGAACGCTCGCGAGCGGCCGCTGGCTCCAGCCGCCGGAAGGCGCAGGCCGCGTGATCGCCATCGTCTCCAGACCTCTCTGCCACCTGCAGCGACCGTTCGCGACGCGCGAGCTGGGGACCGGCCTCGTCGCCTTCGCGCAGCGTCCGATGATCTGACGATGAGGGTCGCGTACTTCGGCACCTGGGAGCGCGGGTATCCGCGGAACGACCAGGTCACCGCTGCGCTCGCCACGGCCGGCGTCGACGTCGAGCTCGTGCACGAGGAGATGTGGACCGGCGCGCACAAGTTCGGTCTCACACCGACGGTGCTCCCGCGCCTCGCGCGGGCGGAGTTACGCCTCGCCCGCACCACCGTCCGGGACGACGTCGACGCGTTGATCGTCGGTTACCCGGGTCAGTTCGATCTCTGGAGCGCGAAGCGTCACGGCAAGCCGGTGGTCTTCAACGCGATGGTGTCCCTGTACGACACGTTCGTGGAGGATCGCGAGCGGTTCCGGGACGGGTCGCTGGCCGCGAAGGTGCTCCGCCGCCTCGACCGGTCGGCGTTCCGCGCCGCCGACCTCGTCGTCGCGGACACTCAGGCGAACGCGGACTACATCCGCGAACTGTCGAGCGTCGACGAGGTGGCGGTGTGCTTCCTCGGCGCCGAGGAGCGGCTCTTTCGGCACGACTGGCAGCGGCGGGAGGACTTCCATGTTCTCTTCGTGGGGAAGCCCGCTCCGCTCCACGGTCTCGACGTCATCCTGGACGCGGCACGGCAGTTGCCCGACGTTCGATTTCGAGTGGTCGGCACCGGCCAGGTGACCGATCTGCTCGACAACAGACCTGCGAACGTCGAGCACGTGCCCTGGGTCGCGTACGAGCGGGTTGCCGACGAATACGCCCGCGCCGGTTGCGCGCTCGGGATCTTCGGAGTGAGCGGGAAGGCCAGGCGGGTGATCCCGCACAAGACGTTCCAGGCGCTCGCCGTCGGCACGCCGCTCATCACGGCGGACACTCCGGCCGCGCGGGAGCTACTGGTCGATCGGAGGGACTGCCTGCTCGTGGAACGCTCTCCGGAAGCGCTGGCCGAGGCGATCGTCGCCCTGCGTGACGAGCCTGACCTTGCGCGGCAGATCGGAAGCGGCGGTCGCGCGACCTTCGAACGAGAGGCGAGCGAGAACGTGCTCGGCGAGCGTTGGCGCGATTCGATCGAGCGCGCGATCGAACGCCGACGCATGAAGACCGCTCGCTAAGCAGGATCCGCGACGTCGAGCGGACCTCGACCTCGCCGCAGCGCGGCGGCCGCCACCCCGGCGAGGATCACGTCGACGAGGATCAGCAATAGACGCGACGCAGCGGCGACCACAAGGGCGTCGGCAGCGCCGAGGCGTCCGTGCAGCAATGCGACCAGCACGGCCTCGCGGACGCCGATGCCTCCGGGCGCGTAGATCGCCAGCAGACCGGCGAGCCAGGCGACCGCAAAGGCTCCCATGTAGAAGGTCAGGTCGTGTGCGGACACTGGCACGAGTCCGCGCGCGCAGAGCCAGAAGCTCGCACCGAGCAACAGCCAGACCGGCAGGTAGAGCAGCGTCGCCTTGACAGTCACGAAAGCGGGAAGCCTCAACCGGGTCGGTCGGCCGCCTGCGACCAGGAGCACCGCGATTGCCGCGAGAAGCAATGCGCCCCACCAGCCGAGGAGGAACCCTGCCATCGAGCCGGCTGCAATCGCCGCCGCGGCGAACTCGACGGCCAGGGAAACGCCGACTGGTCGGACCGGAAGTCCGTTCGCCCGCGCGACTGTGGCGCGGCCGGCGTACTGCCAGACCGATCCGGGGATGTACTTGCCGAGCTGCGCCTGGAAGAAGAGCCCTGCCCAGCGCAGCCGCGGCTTGACGCCGAGGCCGTCGAGGATGACGAGCCAGATGAAGGCTCCCGCGGCCGTGCCGAGCCCGCCGAGCAGGAACGAGCCTGCGAGAGCAAGCCAGTCGACCTTGCCGAGTTCCACGTGACCGCCGTGCCAGATCGAGCGCACCTTGAGCGCGACGAAGATGAGGGCTGCGACGAGGAGAATCTGCGCGACGACACGCACTCTCCGTGTGGTCGCACGTTCCGAGAAGGTCGCGGCGAGACGGTGAAGGCGCTCGCGCGACACCATGGTCAACAGTAAAGCCGACTCGTCAGAAGACTCGATCACCGTCGCGCCGCTATGCATCCGGCGCTACGTCTCCCACGGTCTCGAAGACCGGGGTGGTAGCAGCCTCGGCCCAGCTTGCAGATGACTCGGAAACCCGCAGGCGACGCCCCGCAAGGAAGGCACACGCGTAGAGACCGGCGATCACCAGTAGGAGCGCCCGGTACCCGGTGATCAGAGCGACGTATTCGAGGACACCGCCGACCATCGCCCCGATCAGATTGGCGGCAAAGGCGACGGTCGAGGTGGCAACGCCCCTGAATCTCGCGGCGAAGACGAGATTCGCAAAGAAGACCGGGGCGAACGCGAGCCCGATCGCCGCAGGCAGACGTAGCGGCAAGGCGAGCGAAAGGAGCTTGTCCGGAGGAATCGCCCAGGCCACTGCGAGCGATGCGAACAGCGCTGAATAGAGGATTGCCGGCCGCATTGCAGGCATGCGGCGCGCGACCTCGATGGCCGCCAGCACGGCGACCAGAATCCCTCCGAAGACGAGGGCGTTCACGAACCACGTCGTTCCGAACAGCAACGCGAACTGGACCACGTTCTTCGTCTCCAGCAAGAGGAAGGCGGCACCCATGAAGAAGAGGTCGACGTATCCGCCCATCTGACGGAACGGCCCTCCAACGGCTCGAACGCCGATTAGGGCGGCGGCCAGGATCAGCGCCAGGGTGGTCAGGTAGAGCGAGGGGATCGTCCGCGTCCTGAGGTAGAGGAACGGATAGTTGTCCCTAGTCGGTGCCGGGATGCTGCGCCGGCCCGGACTCCAGGTCGCCGCGCAGCGCACGTGTCCGTCGGCCAGGACGGCGAAATGGCCGTGGCCGCCGGTCGTGTCGACGCACGGCGGGCGGCCGAAGGAGACGTTCAGCGTGTTGGCCAGCCGGTCGACGAGCCAACGCGCCCTGTACCAGTTGTACATCGCGAACGCGCCACCCGCCTTGAGGTGGGCCTTTGCGGAGTTGATCGACTCGAGCGTGAAGAGGTAGCTCTCCAGCCTGAGCGAGGATTGCCCCGAGACCAGAGTCAGTGAGTCCGGGAGTGCGAAGAGAATGAGGTCGAATTTTCTCTTCGTGTTCTCCAGGAAGGCGCGACCGTCCGTGATGTGGACGAACACCCGCGGGTCCTGGTACGCGCGGTTCGGCTGAAGCTGCCGGCCTAGCTGGTAGAGGCGCGGATCGATCTCCACGGCATCCACCCGCCGTGCCCCCTCCGCCAGAGCGATCGCCACATCCGTGCCTGTCCCTGCACCGACGATCAGGACGTCACCGGGGCTCCGCCCCGCGAGGCGGGCGTAGGGAGCGAAGTACAGCGGGCTCGTTCGCCGGCGTTCCGCCACCGACGAGATCGCCTGATGCGGAATCCCGTTCACGGCAACGTCGTACTGACGCAGTCCGTGACCGAACTGAACCTTCTGGACCTGGATCTTGTAGTACGGCGACCAACTCGTGGAGACGCCGGTGTTCTGGGGGAAGGACTCCCACGCCAGTGAAGCGACGAGTGCCGTCAACGCAAGGATCGCCCCAACCCCGACAGGGCGCGGCAGAAGAAGCAGGAAGGCTCCGGCGACGACCACTCCCCAGGCGATCGGTGGCAACTGGAGGAACGAGAGGAGCGAGAAGGTCGTGATTCCGAGGATCGAGCCCAGGATGTCGAGGCGGTATGCCGTCAAGGGCTCGAACTTTGCGAACGCCCGCCCGACCTCTTCCGCGATGAGCGCCATCACCGCGGCGCTGCAGACGAAGACGACCGGCAGCGTCAACCAGATGGGGAACCCCGTGCGCTTGAACTCCCCGAAGAAGATCAGCTGGCTGCCCGTCCGGTCGACAGACACCGGAAATCGCAGCACCAGGAATACGAGCAGCGCCAGGGCCAGCGGGGCGAACCGGAACATGCGCACCGGACTCCTGGAGCGAAGGAACCCGATCCCGATCCCGAGGAAACTTCCCAGCAAGACGAAGTTGGAGAAGTACGAGAGGTAGATGATGTTCGACCCCGTCCAGCGGATCAACGCCAGCTCGACGAAGAGCATCAGGAAGCTCAGCGATAGGAGACGCACCCGGCTCGGCACTCCCGGGGCATACATCGTCGGTTCGGAAACGACACCCGACCTTCGGCTCAAGTCACCCGACGAACGACGACAGGGTCCTTGTGCACGATTACTAGGTCGTGTCGCGATAGAAGCTCGACAACGGAGGAAACGTCGCTCAAGCTGCGAAGGAGACGCCGCAGGAAGGAGCTTGCTCGAGGATGGATATCGCCGGCGCAAAGGCGCTGAAGAAGAGGCTCGGTTCGAACGGGACAGACGAAGCTCCGCCCGCTTCCGTCGACGTCCCCGAGGATGCGCCGCCCGTCTACCACTGGACCGGCGTGCGCAAGCCGCAGACGGAGACCGCTACCGACGATGTGGATGACGACGAGGTCCCGCGTGCGGCCACGCTTTTCCAGCGGCTCGGCTTGAGCCTTCGCTGATCTGCGGCCATAGCAGCTCTCCGGTACGAATGACCCGTCGAACGGGTGGACGAGCTTCGATCGCGTCCATGCGATCTGCACCCAGATTCAGGGGATGACGCGCTGCGAAGGTCGAGCGCCGAACGGCGTGCAAAGTCTGGCCGCGAGGCTAGTGCCGCTGGTAGACCGGGAGTAGAGATTCTCCACCTAAGAGGCGGTCGCGGTTGCTGACGTGGCCGCCTCCCTCCAGATGAACAAGCCACCCCCTGTCGGCGCGAAGCCTGACGACATCGCCTCACAACTCGAGAAGACAGAGGCTGATCTCCGGGTTCTCGCAGAGCAACTCGGCGCGATTCCGCCCGGCTCACAGGCGCGGACGGTTTCGCCGCGACAGGCCACGTTCGTCTTCGCCGTCGCCATCGCGGTCGCTGGACTTGCAGCCTGGCTCATCTGGAGTCACTGGCACTCCGTGTTCGCCGCGACGGCGCCGCTGATCTGGATCTTCGCTCACGGGTGGCGCCGGCATCGACGATCGCAGCGGGACAAGCAGCAAGGCTGAGTGCTCGTCGGGCCTGCAACTGCCTCTCGGCACGTTGCGGCCGACGTATCCGGTCGTCAGCTTGGCGCGCAGCCCGAATCGCCTCGGTCGCGGCCTCACCTCGACGCGAAGCTACCCTGCCGCCGATGAAGAGGGCTCTCATAGCGGTCGTGGCAGCTGCGGCCGTCGCCGCCGGCGCAGCTTCGGCCTCGAGTCCGTCGTTGCTCCATCCCGCGTCGCTCCATGCCAAGGCACCCGCCGTCTTCCGGGCCCACTTCACGACGACCAAAGGCCCGTTCGTCGTGACGGTGCGCCGCAAGTGGGCACCTCGGGGCGCCGACCGCTTCTACAACCTCGTGCGAGCCGGCTTCTACGACGGTCAGCGGCTGTTCCGGGTCATCCCGGGTTTCGTCGTCCAGTGGGGGATCAGCGGGACGCCGAAGATCTCCCGCGCCTGGCAGAACGCGACCATCCGCGACGATCCTGTGCGGCACACGAATGCCCGCGGGACGATCGTCTTCGCGGACGCCGGCCCGAACACTCGGACGACCCAGGTGTTCGTGAATCTCAACGCAAACTCGCAGCTCGACGGGTCCGGGTTCGCCCCGTTCGGTGTCGTCACGAGCGGCTTCGCAACGCTCAAGCACCTCTACCACGGATACGGCGAGCGGGCCAGCAACGACCAGGCGCAGATCACGCAGCAGGGCGAGGCGTTCCTCCGCAAGCACTTCCCGAAGCTCGACCGGATTCTGAAGGCGCGCGTGCTTCGCTAGTCGCGGAGCGCTAGACCCGGCACTTGGGGTCGCCCCAGCTTCGCTCGAGCGACTGCATCTGATCCTGGACGCTCTGGTCGAAGGGGCCGATGTCGTCCGCCTCCCACATCACGTCCGGTGTGACACCGGGGCCCTCGACGGTC
>Ga0126378_10004593_pt1 | contig 10579 bp, 9 predicted proteins | sample PanSoiMetPlot_23_FD_92587 | JGI IMG/M metagenome (GOLD analysis project Ga0126378, IMG submission 92587) | Tropical forest soil microbial communities from Panama - MetaG Plot_23 | ecosystem: Environmental > Terrestrial > Soil > Tropical forest > Bulk soil | place: Panama | collected 2016-02-17
ATTGCCAACTGAAGCTCATCAATATGAATCAGCAGGGGCAGCAACTCGTGCGCGTCACCAATTTGACTTACCTCCTTGAGTGACATTTCGCGTGGGCTGCAGAACGAACAGAACATGACCGCAGCCGTTCACCGCCACGGTTTTTGGAGACATGAATTCGTGCTCTGTCTTCGCCTTAACTCCTAGTAAGTCGGCTAACCGAACAAATGGTACTGGGACCGAGACCAAGCTCATAGCCAAGAACATTCATTTCTAGGTCTTCGCGAAGGCTAAACAAGAGGTTCAATCCCGATCTGGTCGTTCACTGCTTCACGGAGTCGCTGCCTGCAACCCAAATATTTCTCTGTAGTCTGTACCGAGACGTGGCCGAGAAGAAATTGAATCTGTTCTAGTTCGCCACCTGAATCGTGGCAGAACCGAGCGCAGGACCTTCTGAGGTCGTGTGGGGCCAGCTTAGAAATCCCAATTTGACTGGCGTATTCCTTCACAACGTGCCAAACCACTTTCTCTGTGATGGCGGTTCCCCACACCGCGCCTTTCCGACAAACGCACCGAAATAGTCTGCCCTGACTAATATGTGCAGCGCTTAACCAGTCGTTGAGAATCTCTTTCACCCAAGCTGGCATTGGCACGGTCCGAACATGCGCGGCCTTGCCAACTAAATCAACAATGGCCCAGTGATCTTCGCGACGCTGAATGTGATCAAACGTCAAATCAATCAGCTCCTTTCTGCGCAACCCGCAACCAAGCAAGATGGCCAGCATGGCACGGTCTCGTTTCCCTTTCAGCGTGTGCTGATTGGGAAGTTGCCACAGGGTACGAGCCTCGGTCACGGTCAACCAATTCCCAAGCCTCATGCCCAATTTCTTCGCTCCCTTCACTCGACGGATGCCGGCGGCAAGGTCTGGACTCAGGAGTCCCGTGTCAGCCGCCTCGTAAGCCAGTCGTCGAACTGCCGCAAGTCTGACGTTGATTGTTCCGGGTGCCAGTAGCCGATCCTCCAGATGAATCCGGTAGCGAGTGACGACAGTCTTGTTGAAAGATAACCGTGGCTCGGAACAATACCAGCAAACGAAATCATCAATGGAACGCCGGTAGCTGCGCTGTGACTCTGGAGAGCGCAAACTGACTAGCACATCTGATTTCACGTGCTCCAAATCGGGCAAGTCGAGCTTGGTTTTCGCGCGTTTTGCCTTGCCGCGTTTCGCTTTCCTTCCCATGGACGCCGCCTCCTTGCGGCTGCTCATGAGATTGCGTACGTTGAAGGGCGCGGGTACTAGGAGCAACTTGTACGGTAAGAAGACTTACCGGGCGCTTGCAGAAGATCAGAGTTCCGAGGGATGGATTGGCGCAGTTTTTCACTTTGCGCGGAGCGCGCCGCTAACCTTGCGTGACAATGCTGAGACTTTTTGGTGCCGCTCTAGGAGAAAAACACTCCGTTGCGCTCATGCGCCAGCAGCGAGAATTCGTTGAGTGAAGTACTGGCCGGATCCGCCACGAATTCGGCGGTGTCCGTCTTGCCAGTCCAGGCAGTTTGCGCCATGTTTTGAACGAAATCTCCAGCGAATCCTGTGCTGGCGTCGCGGATTTTTGTCCGGGCCAATGGATGGCCCCATTGGATGTTCCAGGAGACACTCGCTTCAACAGAAGGTCCATCGAGCAAAGCGTTCACAACATCGTGATAATCCTCGACATCAAGATCATCTACCTGAAAGGAAGCCTTGCCTGCCGCGAAGTTTACGCTGATGCTGCTCTCTGGAACCGCCACTGTCCAAAACAGACCGCTCTCGGAGATCCCAGGGTTGAAATCGTGAATTTGCACGTCCTCCACGGGACTTGTGAAGACGTCAAGTCATATAAAGGCGAAAGCTCCGTGATGGTGCTTTCCGTCCACGCCGATGTATTCACCAATGATGAAGCGCATGTCGGACTCGAAGGGGAGATGCGAGGATACACCCCCTGCCGTGTGCGTGCCTTGTCCGCCGACAGCCGCCCACCCGATGAAGCCGTTGAAGTCCGTGATCGTAGAAGGCTCAGCGCCCGATCCCGGGAGGAACAAATGGAACAGGGGCCCTGTAGGACCGAGCAAAGGAAGCCCACCCGGAATGGGCCGTGGGTCAGCACCCGCCGTGCTGTTGCGTCCCCGGTTGGCTGCGGAAGCCAGACTCCCAAGCGCGGGAGCGGACGGCACGCCAGGGAAAAGGCCGGCGCCAGCCACTGCGCCCACACTCAGGCCCGCCCTCTCCAAGAAGCCCCTGCGATTCCAAAGGCGTTGCGCGAAATGCTTGTGGCCGCGATATGGCACTGCTCCTGCGTTGTTCGCAGGCATTGCCCCAAACGGCTGCAACTTGTCTAGCCTCATGTCTTATCCCTCCGGTTTGTGATGAAACGGGTCGAGCGTAGCCCTATTGGGAACCCCATTGAAAACCGGGGACAGGTGGTTGCGACGCATTATCCACCTTGCTTCGCAAAAGTCAAGAAACCGCATCGTGGCTTCTCGTTAGGGCAGGCCGTTGTCGTTGGCCTGCGGCGCGCTTCTGTCATTCCGCTTGTCCTGAGCGCAGTCGAAGGGACCGAAGCTGGCCCACGCTTTCTTGAGCGTTCGCAGAAGTGAAATTGCGATGGCCGCGAAAACGCGAAACGCGTTACAACGGGCTAATTGGTAAGGTCAAGTACTAGCCGCCACTTTTCCGATTTGAAGACTTACCAGGGCCTATAGCAGTTCGCGGACAGATTACTTCCGAATAGCCCGTAATCCGCTCAGAGCCACGCTTGCGCAACCCGTGGGAAGCGGGTTGGTACGCTACAATACGTGACTCGCAGCTAGAAACGGTTATCTTTGGAGACCACCCTATGAAGATCTTAAGGAGTCTGACTGCAGTAGTTTTGCTCTTCCTAGCATGCTCAATGGGCGATACTCACGCCGGACCAGAGAAGGACCGGGAGCTGCTACAGAAGACAAGTGAAAGCATTCGTGCTGCTTTCGCTCGCGGTGATGTTGCCGCAGTCATGGCCTACCATCACCCCGATGTAATCAAAGCACTTAATTTTCACAGGTACCTGACTGGTCGTGACGCCGTAGAGGCGGATCTGCGCGGAACGCTTCAACAGTTCAATCTGGAATTTGAAGAGAACCACGTGGAGAGTCTTCTGATTCAGGGCGACACTGCCGTTGAACAGACTGTTTTTACAATAAAGAGTACTCCCAAAAGTGGAGGCGAATCACACTTGTTCAGGGGACGCACACAGGTAGTCTACATACGCTATGGCGGTAGTCCGACAGGATGGGCGTCAATTCGAGAGATAATCCAGCCTGCTACTGACTAAGCAGCGCTTGTGATAAATCATGTCCCCCATGTCCCCCAAACTTTTCTGGAAGGGGCTACGTAAGCAGTGCAAAATCAGGATGATCCAAAGCAGTTCAATCGCGTTGACCATTCGGCGGGATACCGAAAGGTCATGACGGATTCTGTTTCTTGTAATAGAATGAAAACAAGCGCGTTGCGCGTTCCCCGGTAGCTCAACGGTAGAGCATTCGGCTGTTAACAAACCTCAAAACCGTTGAATCGGCACCGCTTATACCGAAAAAACGCCGGTTTAGCGGCCCTTCGCTGGAACCAAGTTGGAACCCAAAGTTCAAGCCCCGGCTCTCCTGCCAGATTGCCAACGATACGGCCAGTGACACCGGTTCGCTTCGAGTGCTTCGCCAGCACCGGGGTGAACGCGCCTGGGACAATGTTTCCAACCGTGGTTCTTCATTCTGGATCTGATTCGCCGCCCGCACGCCCAGCCTGGAGCAATTCTCTGCGTTCAGTCTGGTTATATCGAGAAGTTCCCTTCTGTTGCTCAGCATTCAAAAGTTGAACTTCAAAGCGAATTGGATAATTCGGGGATTGTTGCTTGCGGAGATGATGCGGCCGAAATTGCCGCCATTGAGCACCAGTCCTGTCGTGGGATCGATACGGCCACTAGAGGCGAAGAGAGCATTCAGGTTGCTGATGGGATTGGCGAAATTCGGATGATTGAACAGGTTGAAAAACTCAGTGCGAAATTCGAAGTTCTGTGATTCGGACACAGGAAGGAGTTTTGCAACAGAGAAATCCAAATCAACTTGCCGCGGTCCGCGCAAGCAGTTTCTACCAACGTCGCCTATGTCCGTACCAGCTGCGCTGGCTGTCGCCGTTCCGCCGGAACTCCGAATGGTTTGGCCCGCCTGCACTACTGGTCGAGCAAAAACTGTCGGGTTAAAGAAATAGTCTGCTGGCACGCCTTGAGTTGCGTTTTTGCAAGTCATCCCGGCTACAAAGCTAGGACGCGCCAATGGGTTCGCTCCCTTGTCCAGACCATAAAATGAACCTGCTCCTGTGTCCACGATGTCTATCGGAAGCCCCGACATCGCCGTGAGGATCGCCGAAGATTGCCAGTTCCATAGTGCTAGACGAGCAGGATGCGACTGTCCAGCGAATGCAGGTTTGGGCATTTCCCAAACGTAGCTCAAGACGAATCGGTGAGTACGGTCAAAGTCAGATGGGCCACGATTTGCCCTTGGATCGTTTTGATTGCCAAGGATCGAACTAGAGTCGTTCACCGCCCCTGTGTTGACCACACCGGAGATTCCCGCACCGCCGCCCATCCCGGAAGCATTATCTATAGATTTGGCGTAGGTATAGGCAGCGAGGAATTGCGCATGCCTAGACGGCCTTGCCGTCATACTCAACTGGAGCGAATTGTAAGAGGAAGCGGCCGTAGATTCATTCAAACTGAACCCGTTGATCGAAACGCCTTGCAATGGCGCCCGCAGTTGTGCATCTGAAGGAGAATTGGAAGTGAACACCGCCCCCGTCACCGTGTTGGTTACTGGATTCTGCGGAGTCGCGAGCCGGGCCTGATTGATTGCTACCTGGCGAAACAATCTCCTGCCACTCGCGCCGACGTACGCAGCCTGCAAGACAAGATCCTTGCGGAGTGAAGTTTCCAGACTCAAGTTGTACTGCTGCACATAAGGCGTGCGCAGCCCGCGATCAAATGCGGGACCTGCCAATGGAATAGGAGGAACGAACGTTGGGAACTGAGTCTGGGCGGGAACATTGAAGAATGGAGTGTCGAATGGTGCTCCATTCCGAACGCCCAGGATAAACATGGGGGGAAGCTGCGAACTTGCCGATGCATAGGCAAACGTCGCACGCGAGTAATAGACGCCGTAGCCGCCACGAACTATCAACCGGCCTGACAATGCAGGCGAAAAAGCGAAACCGACACGCGGACCGAAATTGCGCGGGTCGATTCTCCGAATCACATACTTGTTCCCCTTGGCCGTGCTCGGCAACGCAAAACTCGAAGTGACATTTCCAGCTTGGACAAACCCTCCGACCGGCGGCCCAATCGGAACCCCGTTCTGCACCCGCGGTAAGTAAAGCGATGGATCGAACGTTGTGAGCCGCCCATGTGTGTCGTAAGTGGGAAGATCAAGCTCATACCGAAGCCCCAGATTGACCGTAAGCGACGGCGACAGTTTCCAGTCGTCTTGCACGAAGAAGTTACAGTCCCACGCACGCTGGCTTCGGTCGCTGAGTCCGTTTCCAAACGTCGAAACCTGAGTCGTTCCAGTCAAAAAATCGTGGAAGCTCAGAAAGTCAATCTGCCCGCGGGTAAAGAACCCTGTAGTCAGATTAACCCCGTTGTATCGAATCTCCGCACCCGTCGAGAGTGTATGCTTTCCTCTCAGCATTGTGACTGAGTCAGCGAGCGTGCTCACAAATGGTCGAGCTGGCGAGATGTTGGTGGGAGTGCCGATCACTACTCCACCTGCCGCCGGAGCAATACGGATTAAAGGCAACCCCGGCAGCTGGCTGGAATTCGCTCTCGAAATGCCGACTTCCGCATCAGTGACCGGTTCTCGTGGGAGAGTAGTGTTGCTATTGAATGCATAACCGAGGCGCAGCTCGTTTGTGAGAGTCGCGCTGAAAGAGTGAATGTCCTGAATGCTGATCAAGCGATTGTTGAAAGTCTGGTCGGTTCCGTATCCTGGAACATTCGGTCCTGTGCCCCGGAAACTTGGCAGCGCCAAAAGCTGCGAAGTATTGGCGAAGAAGAATTTCAGTGCGAGAGAATTTCGGTTCGAGAGTTGAATATCCGCGTTGGTGTTGAACTGATCTTCTTGGAAACTGGACTGCGACGAGCCGGAGTAAAGTCCTTTTGCTTGTGGCGTGGGAATCAAGAATTGGCCATTAGGAAGCTTTGCGTTGAGCAGCGCTAGCGATGCGGGGTCAATCGAAGAGATTTGATACGTCGATTCCAAGGTAGACACAGACCGATCGTCGGTCAGTTTCGGATCAACAAGTATGTTGGATGAAATGCTGTTGATAATGGAGGCCGCGTTACGCTCACGAGAACCCTGATAAGAAATGAAAAAGAATGCTTTGTCTTTCCGAATTGGGCCTCCCAGACCACCTCCGAAAACATTGCGACGCAGCAAAGGGCGCGCCTGCCCAGACGCCCCCAGGAACGGATTGTTTGCATCGAGGACTTCGTTCCGAAAGTACTCGTAAGCAGCACCGTGAACCTGATTGGCCCCACTCTTGGTTACAATTTGAATGTTGCCGCCGCCGCTGCGGCCATAACGAGCGTCATAGAGTGAAGTTTGAACTTTGAATTGCTCAATCGTCTCAGGGGCAGGAACTCCGACGAGAATCACTCCGTTGGTCCCCATCGTTGTTGCGTCAATGCCGTTTATTTGAAAGAAGTTTTGCGTGACGCGCGCACCGTTGACAGAAACGGCCTGCGTGTTGCGGCCAACGGCTGTGCTGTCCGGCAGATAGGTGGCAGTCCCGGGTGAGAGCGTCAGAATCTGAGTGAAATTGCGAGATGCAAGAGGAAGATTGGCCACCGCTTGCGAGTCGACTATGGATCCCAGTTGTGGCCCGTCCGTCTGCGCTACCGGAGGACTATCCTTAACAACAACAGTCTCAACGCGATCCCCAATGACTAGTCTAACGTCCGAGGTGGTTGTCTCTGTGATTCTGACGGAAGCGTCCGTCAAAACAGCGGTCTTAAAGCCTGGCGCCGCCACTTCGATTCGGTAGAGCCCGGGAGGTAACAAGAAAAATGAGAAATCGCCTGCTTGGTTCGTCGTTGTGCTCCATGACTCATTTGTTGCTTCGTTGACTGCACGAACATGAGCCTTCGCGACAATAGCACCGGAAGGGTCCTTCACAACGCCAGCAATCCGCCCTGTTGTCTGTCCCAATGTGCAGTAGCATGCGCAGGCTGCGAGCAAACACGCAAGCACAAACCGAGATGACTGCTTCCTGACTATTGTCCATTCGTAGTGCTGACTGTTACCCATTCTTGACGGATCAAAGACTATAAGTGTTCGCGGAAGTATTCCCATTGTTTTTTTTGTTCCGCGAGGAAGCTCAAAAAGCCAGGATCACTGCGCAAGTGATCCAGGTTCGAATCATGCTCGAACAGGGGATAGCAAGGAAGGCCATCCTCGGCTGCCACCCGCAGATATTGGAGGGCTTGCTCATGCCTGTCGAGCAGCGCATAGGCTGATGCAACGGCAAAAGCAATATGATGGAAATGCTGATAGCCCTTTCCTTTATCGATGGCTTCCTGAATCTTGCGTTCCGCCAAAGGAGCATTCCCAGCATCGGCCGCAAGCAACGCCTGCATGGCCGTGAGCGAGCCGTTCGGGTCCAGTGGGTTCGTCTTAAGTAATCTATCAACTCTTTTCTGGGCTTCTTCGCGTCTTCCGAGGTGTTGCAGCGCGAACGATGTCTGAAACGCCCAAAAAGCAGGATTAAACTTTTCGGAATCATGCAACTCGGCAAGAGACTCTTCGTATCTCCTCAGGTACAGCAAATTGACACCGACTCTGAAGCGAATTCCAGTGTTCAGCGGATCCAATGCTATAGCCTTCTTGATTTCCTCTTCTGCTTTATCGATGAGACCGATGTGGTTGTACACGTTGCCGAGTTGATGATGAGCCTCTGCAAGGTTTGGGTTGAGTTCGAGAGCATGTCGATAGTCCGAAACCGCTCGCTCGTGGGACCAACCGTGCGCGCGTGACCACAGCAAGTAGCCGCGCGACACGTATCCTTCCGCCAGGTTGGGATCCAAAGCGAGGGCCTTTCCCACCGCTCCGGCCGCCTTCTCAACCCACTTCGGCTCATTTATCTCTACACTGAAACCCCGAGTTCGATACGCGACCGACAGCGCAGCATAAGCGGCTGCGAACTGCGGATCGATTTCGACGGCTTTTTCAAGAAGGCGGATGGCTTGGTCGTTGGCTTCCCGAGTCTCCAGACCATAGTACGGCTCAGAGCGCAGATAAAGGTCGTAAGCTTCGGGGTTTACTGGAACTGGTTTTGAGAGAGGATTGCTGGAATCCAAAGGCGTTGTCGCGCCCATCTTCCGAGCGAGGTCATTGGCGATCTCGCTCTCCATCGTAGCGAGGCCCGAGGCAGCCCCTTCGTAAGAGTGCGCCCAAATATGGCTGTCTCCGGGAACATAGATCAGTTGGGTGTTTACATGTATCCCGCCGCTTGAGCGCGAGGTAGAACCTTCGACCACTGCGTCCACGCCCAATTCCTTAGCGATCTCAGGCAACGCCTTTTTTGTCCCCTTGTAATGCATCGCCGATGTGCGCGAGATGACTCGAATCCCGCGCATTTGCGCTAGATATGTTGTCAGCGCATCTGTTATTACGTCGGCAAAGTACTCCTGAGATGAGTCCCCTGACAGATTATCGAGCGGCAATACGGCGACAGACTGAATCTTCATCGCTGCGCTGCTGCGAAATGCGCGCGCGCGTTGAAAATAAAGCCCGAGAATCACCGCCGCTGCAATGCCTATGCCAGCTGTGGCAAGCCAGAATCTTCTCAAGTGACGCCTCGGCAGCGGCAATGGCAACGTGACTACCGAAGGCGATTCAGGCCCCCCAACGCTGGGTGTAGTCCTCCACTCAGTGGGACTGACCTGTGGAGATTTTTCAATTTGCGCCGGGGCGTCACTCGTCACTTCTGCGATGAACCGATAGCCTCGCCGGGGCAATGTCTCAATAAACCTGGGCGTGTCGGCCGAGTCATTCAACGCCTCCCGTAGCCGATTGATAGCGTTGTTCAGCCCGTGGTCGAAGTCTACGAAAGTGTCCTCAGGCCAGAGTCTTTTTCGCAGTTCTTCCCTCGTGACAACCTCGCCGGGTTTTTCAAGCAGCATGGCGAGAACTTGAAGGGGCTGGTCTTGCAGACGGATTCTCCGGCCGTTCTTGAGAAGTTCTCCAGCGCGGAAGTCAACTTCGAACGGCCCGAACCGGACAAGGCCCACTGACTCAGAGGGATTAGACACGGCAGTTACTCGATTTGGCAGCGAGTGTATCACTTGGAGTAGTGCCCGAACAACTACAGACGTTTCATTCCATCACTCGTAAGCCCTGACTTCTCAGAGAAATACCTCGGGAGATTCAAAAGTAGATTTGGAGATTCCTCCGGGATTGCTTTCTTTTTCCGCCCGCTTGAAGGTTGGCGCGTAATGCCAAGGCCTCTGCAATCCGCGAACAAGGCAAAGCGTGGGGCCGGAAGGAAAAAGAGAATGACCTGCAAGAAAACCGTCTTAACCGCTTCGATCGCAGTGCTTGCCGCTCTAGCGATGATGGTGATGACTCCGAGATTCTCAGCGAAAGCCCAAAGCGCAAACAACCTGGGGACGGATCCGATCATCGGTTCCTGGCATGTGACCGTCTCCTTTGACGATGGTCGTCCTAACGTCCTTGCACTTTACACGTTTGACCGAGACCGAAACTTCGTCATGGATGGAAGCTGGCCTGGCCTTTTCGGCCCGGGAAATGGCTCTTGGAATCGGAACGTGGACAGCAACGGCGACTCCAGTATCGATGTCACATTCTTTCGCTTGCTCTATTCGCCCTCTGAAACAAACGAGACCACCGGAGCGTTAAACGCCACGTTTAACGGCACGCTAAAGGTCCAGGCGAGGCTGGCTGTCAGCGCTGACGGCCAGAGCTTCAGTGGAAGGTATTTGCTTACGAACTTCGACCCGACAGGCAAGGTGCGCTCCACAGCGGCTGGCAATTTCAACGCCACGCCTGTGGTCGTTGAACCGTTGTCTTAGGGACCAGGAAATAGGCCCCGACACGTATTTCTGAAGCTTTTATATCTACTTGGAGGAAAACATGGAGAACATTTTGCGGTTTCGGATCACGCTTTTGTTGTCGGGGGTTCTTGTCACTATCGCGGCCGCGTTGTGGGCGATACCTACGTCGGCGCAAGAATTCTCCCCGTGGTTGGTACCCCAGCCCCAGTCGGTGCCCCCTGTACCTGTCGGCGCCGTAAATCTCAATGATGTCGCCGGATGTGCGCCCGTCGTCAACTCGACTTCCCCGGACCGTAACGACACCCATCCTGCTCTATCCGAGGACGGCTTGAGCCTCTACTTTGCCTCCACTCGGGCTGGCGGATTCGGCGACTACGATCTCTGGGTCTCGCATCGAGATAGCCTGGACGCTTGCTGGGGCCCGCAGGTGAACTTGGGACAGCCCGTGAACACTAGCGCCCGCGAGTTC
>Ga0126378_10004595_pt1 | contig 10578 bp, 8 predicted proteins | sample PanSoiMetPlot_23_FD_92587 | JGI IMG/M metagenome (GOLD analysis project Ga0126378, IMG submission 92587) | Tropical forest soil microbial communities from Panama - MetaG Plot_23 | ecosystem: Environmental > Terrestrial > Soil > Tropical forest > Bulk soil | place: Panama | collected 2016-02-17
ACGGTCCACAGGAACGTCTGCGACAGCGGCGCCACATCGTGACGGCTCGACTGCACCTCGACCACGAGCTGTTCCGGCTTGAAAGAGAGCGGCACGGAGAGCTCCTGGTCGAAGTTCTGCAGATAGCGGAAGTTATAGCGCAATTCGCGCACCTGGCCGCCGGTGAGCGCGGCGAGGTCCAGCGAGCGCGCGCTGCCATCGGTGCTGCCAGCGAGACTGAGGTGCACGGTTCCCGTGGCGGCACTGTCGGCCCGCCCCGAGCGCACCAGCGACATGTGGACGATGAAGGTCGCCGGGCGCTTGCCGGCGGTGATGCGCAGCTGCTCGATCTTCACCCCGAGTGTGTTCGCGTTCTGCGCCACCACCCCGCGGTAGAACGCCAGCTCCTGTGACTGGCGTGCCACTTGCGCCTGCAGCTCGCCCATGGCGCGCGCCACCTCGGCCTGCTCGCGGGCGCGGCCGGCGCTGATGGTATCGGCTTCCGCGAGTCGCGTACGCATCTCGCGGTTCTCCTTCTCCAGGTGCTCGATGCGCACCTCGAGGGCGGTGCGCTGTTGCGCCACCGCCTGGCGATCGTAGCCGGCATCGTAGCGACCGAGCTCGTACACCACGTACAGACCAAACAGGCCCACCACCGCCGCGGCCACCAGCAGCGCGGTGCGCCAGACGGGCGGCCGCTGCCGCACGACGAGCGGTACCCCGTCCTTGCCGAGCATGGAGGCGAGTGGGCCCACCCGTCGTGTCAGTCGGCCGGCGCGGGCGCGGCGCGGCGCCTCCGCTCGGTCATGCGCTCCCACCACTGCGGTTGCGGCGGACGCTTGCCTCCGGGGAAGGCGAGATCTACCAGCTCGGTGAGCGCTCGCGCGTACACCGCACGCTTGAAATAGATGACTTCCTTCACCGGCTCCCAGTACGGCACCCAGCGGAACTGATCGAATTCCGGTGCCGAGGTGCGCGTGAAGTCGAAGGCGGCATCCGCTGGCTTCAGGCACAGCAGGAACCAGCGCTGCTTCTGGCCGATGCACAGCGGCTTCTGGTTGCGCCGCACGTAGCGCGCAGGCAGGCGGTAGCGCAGCCAGCGATCTGTCTGCCCCAGCAGCGCCACATCCGACTTGGCAACGCCGATCTCCTCCTCGAGCTCGCGGTACAGTGCCCCTTCGAGCGACTCGCCGCGGCGCACACCGCCCTGAGGGAACTGCCAGCCGCGGCCGCCGGTGCGGCGACCGAGAAACACCTGGTCGCGGTGCATCAGGATGATGCCCACGTTGGCACGAAAACCGTCGGCGTCGATGAGGTCGCTCATCTGCAACTGACAGTCTGCCACAAGGCGCCGCCGCGGTGAGCCTCGGGTCCGCAGCCGCGCCGGGCGTGCGGGGATGGCGTTTTGCAGCAAATTCCGTGAGGCTAACGCTCATGTCAGGCCCGAGTGCAGGCGTCACGCCAGTGCGGGGATCGAGGCTCGCGCGATTCGCACCGCTGCGGGGTCTCTCGCTGCTCGTGCTGCTCGCGATCGCGGTGTTTCTCGTCGCGCTGCTCACGGGCAGCTCCGGCATCAGCGCGCCAAGGGCACTCGCCGCGCTCGCCGGCGGAGGCGATGAGGCCACGCGCACCGTGCTGCTCGATGTGCGTCTGCCGCGCGTCCTCGCCGGTTTTGGCGTCGGTAGCCTGCTGGCGCTCTCGGGGGTGTTGTTGCAGGCGTTGTTCCGTAATCCGCTCGCGGACCCGTACGTGCTCGGTGTCTCCGGTGGCGCCGCGGTCGGTGCCCTGCTGGCGATGATCGCCGGTGCTGCCGCGCTGGTAGTGCAGTCAGCAGCAGTCGCCGGAGCGCTCGGGGCGGTGGGAGTCGTGTACCTGCTCGCAAGGGGCGGCGGCACCCCGAGGCTGCTGCTCACCGGGGTGGTGCTGGCGAGCGCGTGCGGGGCACTGGTGAGTGTGCTGCTGGCGCTCGCGGACACCTCGCGCGTGCGCGGCATGGTGTTCTGGCTGGCGGGTGACCTGGAGTGGGCGCTGAATCCGTGGCTGAGCGCCGGCGCCGCGCTTCTCGCCGTGGCGTTGGCCGTCGTCGTGGCGCGGCCGCTGAACGTGCTGGCCGCCGGTGAGCTGCGCGCGCGCACCGTGGGACTCGCGCTCGAGGCGTGGCGCACGGTGCTGTTCGTCGCCTGTGCCTCACTCACTGCGCTCGCGGTCGTGAGCGCCGGCACGGTGGGCTTCGTCGGTCTCATCACCCCGCATGCCGTGCGCCTGAGCTTCCGCAGCGGCGATCATCGCATCGTCGCCCCCGCCGCGGCGCTCGCTGGCGGCATGCTGCTCACCGGCGCCGATCTCGTGGCGCGTACCATCGCCAGTCCCCGGCAGCTCCCGGTCGGCGCCATCATGGCACTGATCGGCGCTCCGCTCTTCGTGGCGCTGCTGCGCGGGCGGGCTCGTTGAGCTGGATATAGCGCTCGCCGGGCACGCCCTCAGGGCGTCCCCAACAGGCGCTTGAGGAACTCGAGCGTCGTCAGCGCGCGGTGCAATTTGTCATTGGGCGTCCACCCGGCGCGGTGGCGAAGGCCGGGGTACACCATCGTCTCGAATGGAATGGCGCCAGTCTGCAGTGCGGCGAAGACTCGTGTCGACTGATCGAACGTGACGTTGTCGTCGGCCATGCCGTGCAGGATGAGCAGGCGCCCTGGCTTCAGGTGCGGCAGCCGTGGCAGCACGTCCGCGTTGTGGTACCCCGCCGGGTTGTCCCCGGGAGTTCCCATGTAGCGCTCGGTGTATGCCGTATCGTAGAGGCTGAAGTCGCTCACCGGTGCGCCCGCGACACCCGCAGCAAACGGCGAATCGGGCACTGTGAGCAGCATGAGGGTCATGAAGCCACCGTTTGACCATCCCGTGACGCCGATGCGCTGCGCATCGACGTAAGGCAGCGATTTCAGATACTCAACGCCCCTGAGCTGGTCTTCCACCTCGACGGTACCGAAGCGCCGGTCGAGCGCCGTCTTGAACGCCACGGATCTGTTGGGTGTGCCGCGATTGTCGAGGCTGAAGAGGATAAAACCCGCCTCGAGAAAGAGTTGGTCGGCCGGATTGGGCCACTGCCGTACTACCAGAGCGCGGGCCGGGCCACCGTAGACCTGGACGACGACCGGATAGCGGCGCCCGGGATCAAAGCCCGGCGGAGTGCGCAGCGACCACCACAGTTGCTGACCATCCGCCGCGGTGAGGGTGCCGAACTCCGGCAGCCGATGGCGTGGCAGATAGGGAAAGTAGGGATGTCCCTCCGCCAGGCGGTTCTCCTCGATCCAGCGAACGCGGGTTCCGTCGGCGCGGTACAGCGCGGTTTGCGGCGGCGTAGCGGGGTCCTGGTAAGTGCCCACGAAACTGCCGCCGCGTTTCGCCACGACTGCCGTCCACCAACCACCATCCGGTGTGAGCGCAACCGGCGGCCCGGGCCGCAGCCAGGAAACGGCATACAGCCGGCGCTCGGTGGGATTGTCCTTGCTGGCGCCGATCAGCGCGACTCCGCGCGCCTCGTCCACGCCTTCGATGATCCCTACCGGCCACTCGCCACGAGTGAGCTGACGGATCAGCTGTCCGCTGCCGGAGTAAAGGTACAGATGCCGGTAGCCACTGCGTTCGGAAGTCCACAGAAACCGCCCGTCGTGCAGCGGTGTTAAGTCGGAGGTGACCTCCACCCAGTACGGGCTCGATTCCGCGAGAACCACCCGCGCCGTGCCGTTCGTCGGGTCGACGGCCAGCACCTCGAGGTGCCGCTGATCCCGGCTGAGGCGCTGGACGTACAGAATCCGCCCGTCCTTCGACCAGTCGACGCGGGGGATGTAGATGTCGCTGCTGCTGCCGAGGTCCACGCGAGTGCGGGTGAGCGTCGCCAGGTCCTCGATGTAGAGCTCGACTTGCGCATTGCGGCGGCCCGCGCGCGGATAACGCTGGCGCACCACGGTCGCGCCGGTGGCGCCGATCTCGGGCCGCTCGATGACATCGACGTCGCTCTGATCGACCCGGGTGAGTGCGATGCGCGTGTCGTCCGGACTCCACCAGTAACCGGTCGAGCGACCGAACTCCTCCTGCGCGATGAATTCGGCGGTACCCCAGCTTCTGAGCTCCGTGCCTCCCTGCGTCAGGGCGCGCTCGGGACCGCCCGCCGTCGGCACGATATACAAATTGTCCTCGCGGATGAACGAGACGTAGCCCCCCTTCGGCGACACCTTGGCATCGATGTCGCTGGCGGGCGTGTTGGTCAGCTGACGCACCGCACCGCTCTCGCGCACGAACAGCCACAGGTGGCCCTCGACCGGCACGACGATGAAGCGCCCTTCATCGTCCCACGCGTAGTCGACCACTCCGTGAGTCTGGACGCCCTCGCGCTCACGGCGGCTCTTCTCGGCTTCCGAGAGCGTGTGGTCCTTCGGGCTCAAAGCGCCGCCATCGATCAGCAAGCGGCTGGAGCCGCCGGCAACGTCCGCGATCCAAAGGTCGGTGACGGTCACATCCGACGGCTTGCTCTTGAGCCAGGTCACCGCGGAACCGTCCGGCGCCATCTGCACACCTCGTGCAGTGGGACCGCTGAGATCCGGACTTGCAAACACGCGCGCCGGCGTCAGCACCTCTCCGGCGCGGCCGTCGGTGGCCAGGAGCGAGAGGCCCGCAGCAACTGCGGCTGTGGTGCCCATGGATCTGCGCACGTCAGGTGACGACGTTGGGCGAGGTCGCGACCCGATTGCGCCCCGCACTCTTGGCCCGGTACAGCGCGGCATCGGCTTCGGCGATGAGCCGCTCGGCCAGCACCTTGTAGTCGAGCTGGCCGGCGCCCGGCTTGGCGGCCGCTACACCGATCGAGAGAGTCACGGTCTCCTGGACGCCCTTGACGACGGCGATGGGCTGCTCGCGTACCGCCTGCAACACACGCGCGGCGACCCGTTCGCCGTCGGCCATGGTCGCGTGCGCCAGCACCATCGCAAACTCATCGCCGCCGAAACGCGCGCCGGTGTCGCTGAGGCGCATCTCGGCATCGATGCGCTGGGCGACTTCGCGCAGCACGGCATCGCCGGCCAGGTGGCCGTACAGATCGTTGATACGCTTGAAGTGATCGACGTCGATCATCAGGCATACGAGCGCGTGCCGCGCCCGCTGTGCCCGGGCAAGCTCCTCGCGCAGCCGCGCGTGCAGGTAACGGCGGTTGTGGAAGCCAGTGAGGAAGTCAGTGAGGCCGCTGCGCAGCAGGCGCGCGCGATTGACGGCGTTCTCCACGCAGATCGCGGCCACGAGTCCGAGGTGGGCAAGGAAGTCGCTCGCCAGCTCCGGCGTGAAGCGCTGCGGGTCGGTGCTGGAGAAAACCAGCACGCCATCGAGCGGCTCGTGACGCCGCAGCGGGATCAGTGCGAGGCTGCCGGGCTGCGGCGCCGCGACCCCCGGCACCAGCAGCTCGTGATCGGCCTTACGGTAGGGGCCGAGCCAGGGACGCTCGAGGCTGGCGAGCTGCGGAGCCACGGTCACCAGCGCATCGACGAAGCACACGCCGGGGGGCTCGCCTGCCGTGACGCCATCGCCCGAGAGCAGGTGACGGATCTCGTGCTGCGGGTCGTGCAGGATCAGCGCGACCTCATCGAGCTGGTAGGAGGTGCGGAGGCCCACGATGAGCCGCTCGAACAGCTGCGTGAGTGAGCCCGCGCGCAGGAGCTCCAGCTCGCGCTCCTGGGTCTTGCGCAGCAGCGAATCGTTGCGGCCGACTTCTTCGGTGAGCCCGGCGAGCCTTGTTTCCAGGCTGCGCATTTCCCGCTCGAGCCGGGCGACCTCCGACTCGGGCGTGGCACGGTGCGCGCCGGGCGCGGTTTTCGGCTCGGACTGAGTGCGGCGCATCGTGCGAGCGTCCTCCTGTCTCAGGCGCGGTGCTCAGTCACGCTGCGCCGGTCCTGCAGATAATCGCGCCCGCGGCTCATCAAAGCAACGAATGCGTGGTGGTCCTGGGAAAGCACGGCGGTGCGCAGGCGTTCCACCGCCTGCGAGAGAGCCTCGAGCGACTCGGCCCCATAGTCATTGAGACTCTGTATTTCATAATACAGCTCGGGACTCTCCTGGGCGACGCGCGCGGCCACATCGAGCTGCGCGTCGAACGTGGTGCTCGACATGCGAGCCAGCCGCGGCGCCGCTTCGCCACTGTCGGCGAGCGCCGTAAAGAAGGCGATGTTGAGAGCATGCGACAGTCCGAGCACATAGGCGATCAGGCGATCGTGGTCGTCGAGGCTCATGACGACCTGCTCCGCCATGGTCGGTGCGAACAGTGCGCGCGCGCCCTCGAGTGCCGCGGCGTTGCCGAGGTCCACGAACACCACGTGCCGCCCGGAGAGAAGCTCGGTGTCCGGCCCGAACATCGGGTGTACCGAGGTCACCCGGCAGCCATGAGATTTGAGCGCCAGGAGTCCCGCCCGCAACGGCGATTTGAGCGAGCCCACATCGAAGATCACCCCCGGCGGACGGCGCAACGCCAGGTCCCTGAGAATTGCATCGGTGATGCCGAGCGGCGTGGCGAGCACGATGTAGTCGTGCTTCAGATCGGTGCGGCGCCAGTCATCGACGCGCGTCACGCCGGCGGCAGCCGGTGCAGGATCGGCGACCTCGACGGTGAACCCCTGCGAGGCGAGAAAGTTGACGAACCAGGCGCCCATCTTGCCGGCTCCGCCGATGACGAGCGCACGGCGCCCGCTGCCGGCACCGTGTGCGATGACGCTCGCCTGCTCCTGCGTGGTGAGCGATGAGCGGATGAGCAGCCGCAGCAGCTGCTCGGCGAGCTCGCCCGACACGCCGCGCTCGGCCGCCGCGGCCCGCACGCCCATGATCACCTCTCGCTCGCGCTCGTAGTCGCGCGTCGGCTTGCCGGTCGCGCGCTTGACGCGCGCCACCTCCTCGCTCAGCGCCTTGCGTTCTGCCACGAGCTGGATGAGCTGGCGGTCGAGATCGTTCATTCGCTGGCGGAGATCCTCCAGCGTCACGGTGTCGCGCGTCATGGGAGGGGGCCTCCTGAAGTCCCCACTCCTTTCTATCGGGGCGCAGCGGGAGGTGCAAGTGGCGGCGGTTGCCAGAGGCGGACGCCGAAACGCCATCCGGCAGGATATTGCGACAGCGTCTGCACGCGCAGCTCGCCGGTGCCCGCGTCCCAGAGAAACGGCCGCCCGTCAGCCGGGTGGGTCGACCATTGCGGGTGCGCCCGCAGGAACGGCGCGAGGTCCGCTGCCGCGACGCGACGCAAGCGGATCTCGTAAGCGGCCCTCACGAGGCGCTGCAGCGCCTCCTCATCCCACGCGCGCGGCGGGTAATGGCGATAGGGCTGCGTCACGATCGCGGTGAGAAGCTTGCCGAGCGGATTGTAGGTCAACGGCAGGAGCCAGACGCGCGGCTCCCCGGTCGATCCGCCCGCCGATCCTGGATTCATCCGGTAGAACGTTGCCGGATCCGAGGCCGCGGCCATCCAGCGCCGGGTCTGTGTGGCCAGCAGGTTCTCGGTGGCATTCAGCTTGAGGAAGCGATCGCTGATGCGACTGCCCGCGCGCTCGAGCCACCCCTGCGTGCCGCGACGCGCCTCGCTGTCGGGGCTCGTGAGGGTCGCTATCTGGATACGAAATTCGGCGGCGAGCGCCCCGCCAAGGTCGAAGTCCCGGGCGTCGAACAGCGGCACGAGCGAGTCGGCGTACTTCTCATCGAGTGCCAGCTCTACATCCGGATCGCCGATGAGGTCAGCGAGCAGCAGATAGTCGGACTGCAGAAACGCGATCGCCAGCATCTTCCACCGCAGCGTCCCGGCGCCCGTGAGCACGCGACGCCACAGGCGGATGTCGAGTTCGAGCTCGGCCAGTCCGAGTCGCCGCTCGACGGGGCGGCGCGCGCGCATCTGCAGCGCGAGTTGGGCGAGAAACAGCCGGTGCACCTCGTGGGGCGCGGCGGGGTAAGGCATGAGCGCGCTCGGACGCGCTGTCTCGTAGTAGCCGCGCAGCAGGATCAGGTCGAGGTAGCGCTCGATCAGCTCGCGGTTGTCGTGGAGGAGCGCTTCGATCTGCTGCTCATACTGCGGAGCCTCGTTCCAGATGGAAGACTCGAGCGGGTGGATGAAGCTGACATCGCCCCTGAAGGCGAGGCGGTGCGGGTCCTTCGCGGCGAGGCCTTCCAGGCTCACCGCCGGGGAACCACGCAACGCCGCGTCGATGTTGCGGTTGTAGTGCTCGATGCGCGCCTCACCGGCCGCGATGACGGATTCGGCAGGCGGCGCATCGAATCCCTGCAGCGCCACGTAGGCGTTGTCCTGGTCGCCGTAAGGGTTCGGCGGTGGAGTAAGCAGCGCGCCCACTGCCGGGCTGAGCGCCTCATCGCGCGCATTCACGAGCAGCGCACCGAGGAAGAGCAGGCACGCCAGCGCCGTGAGCGCGAGCAGGCCGATCCCCAGCCACTTCATTGGCCGCTGGAGTACCCGCGCAGCCTCGGCCACGCGCTACCTTTTCCGGGAGAGCCGGGTCACGCCCCGAGCATACCGGGCGGAGTGGAAAATCGCCGGTCCGGCCGCTGCTTCGCTAACATTGTGCGATGGCCGTGCACACCGAGACGCTTCCCGACCCGCTGCCCGCGGATCCGCTGGTCGTGGTCAGCGCTTGGCTCGCGCAGGCGTCGGCCGCGCACACGCAGCCCAACCCCAATTCCATGGTGCTGGCGACGAGCACGCGCAAGGGCCGTCCGAGCGCCCGGGTCGTTCTGTGCAAGGAGATCGTGCCGCGACCCGGCTACATCGTCTTCTACACCAACTACCTCTCTGCCAAGGGACGCCAGCTCAAGGACAACCCGCACGCCGCGGCGGTCATGCACTGGGACGCACTGCACCGCCAGGTACGCATCGAGGGGCAGGTGGTCACCGCGCCCGCAGGCGCCAGTGACTCCTATTTCGCCGCGCGTGCCTGGCAGAGTCGCATCGGTGCGTGGGCGAGCGAGCAGAGCGAGCCGATCGGCTCGCGCGCCGAGCTGCTCGAGACGGTGAAAGAAACCGCGCGACGCTTTGGCGCACCGACACCCGGTTCGCCTGGCGCGGATGACTCGCTCCGGCTGACCATCCCGCGGCCGCCGCACTGGGGCGGGTACCGTCTGTGGGTGGACACGGTGGAACTGTGGGTCGAAGGAACCGCGCGCATCCACGATCGCGCGCGCTGGCAGCGCACGCTCCGGGTGCTCCCCAAAGGCTCCCTCAGAGCGGGCCCGTGGGTCGCGATGCGCCTGCAGCCGTGAGACGCGCACCGGGCGCGCCCCTGGGTCGGTGCTGAGAGTCCGCGAGCGTGTGGAAGAGCGTCCGCATCTCGCTGCTCCTCGCGGTGCTGGCCGTGGTGGCGCTCCACGCCTGGCTCGATCGCGTTGCGACGCAAAGCTGGCAGGAGCCACTCTGGGTCGGGCTCTTTCCCCTGAATGCCGATGGCCGCGCGCCGACCCAGGAGCACGTCACCACACTCAGCGTCGAGGATTTCCAGGCGATCGAGGAGTTCCTGGCGCGTGAGGGGCGGCGCTACGGACTGAAGCTCGAGCAGCCGGTGCACATAGAGCTCTACCCGCCGGGCTCGAAGCTCCCGCCCTCGCTCGATCCGTCGGCAGGGCCGCTGGGGATCGCGTGGTGGAGCCTCAAGCTGCGTTATTTCGCGGCCCAGGCGAGCTCGGTGCCCGGTCGTGCGCCGCCGCGTATCCGGCTGTTCCTCCTCTACCACGATCCGGCCACACTCGAGCGCGCCCCGGATTCACACGGGCTGCAGAAGGGGCTTGTCGGCGTCGTCCACCTGTTCGCCGATCCCGGCATGACGGGAAGCAATAGCATCGTGATCACGCACGAGCTGCTGCACACGGTCGGCGCCAGCGACAAGTACGATCTGCGCACCGGCACCCCGCTCTTTCCCAGCGGCTACGGCGATCGCGACCAGGATCCCCTCTATCCGCAGGAGTGGGCGGAGATCATGGCCGGACGGCGTGCTCTATCGTCCTACCAGTCGGACATGCCACACACGCTCGCGGGGGTGCTGATCGGCCCGGAGACGGCGCGGGAGATCCGGTGGACGCACTGAGCGGCAAACGCGCGCTGCGGCGCGCTTCCGGGTTGTCGGCGGCGGCCGTGAGCGTGCGGGCCGGCGTACGCGAGCTGGTGCGCGAGCTCTCGGTACAGTTCGCGCCCGGCGAGGTCGTTGCGATCCTCGGCCGCAACGGCGCGGGTAAGACGCTGACGCTCCACACGCTCGCAGGTTTGCGCGCACCGGCCGCCGGCGCGGTGTCTCTCGATGGGACGGCGATCGCACGGCTGCAGCGGCGTGCCGTGGCGCTGCGGCTCGGGCTCCTGCCCCAGGATCTCGAGGATGCGTTCGTCAGCACCGCCATCGAGACGGTGCTGATCGGGCGCCACCCGCACCTTGCGCTGTGGCAATGGGAGGGCGCCGAGGACGAGCGCCTCGCGCGCGAGGCACTGCGCACGGTGGACATGGAGGAATTCGCGACGCGCCGCACCGACACTCTCTCCGGAGGCGAGCAGCGCCGCGTCGCCGTCGCGGCGCTGTTGGCGCAGCAGCC
>Ga0126378_10004596_pt1 | contig 10577 bp, 8 predicted proteins | sample PanSoiMetPlot_23_FD_92587 | JGI IMG/M metagenome (GOLD analysis project Ga0126378, IMG submission 92587) | Tropical forest soil microbial communities from Panama - MetaG Plot_23 | ecosystem: Environmental > Terrestrial > Soil > Tropical forest > Bulk soil | place: Panama | collected 2016-02-17
CCGGATGGACGTGCGCGAGACGTGGCCCGGAGCGCTGTTCGCGGGCGTCGCTTTCGAGCTGCTGAGCCTGATCTTTCCGGTCTACATCGGCCTGCAGCCCACGATCAACCAGTACGGCCGGACGTTCGCCCTCCTCTTTGTTCTGCTGGCGTACTTCTTCCTGCTCGGCATCATCACGATGCTGGGCGCCGAGGTGAACTCGGTCGTTGCGCTCGAACGGAGCCGCCGGGAGCGGCGCGCGGCGGCCGCAGACACGGAGGAGGCGGAGTTGGCCGTGGGTGCGGCCGGCCCGGGGGCGCCGCGACCTCGCTGATGGGAGCAGTGCCGCGCCGGTGACGCCGGCTTCGACCTGGTCGGTCTACTGTTCGACATGGAGCTCTGGCCGCAGGGGCGAGCCCGCCGGTCAGCGCCCGTCTTCGCGGTCCTCAGCGAGCGTCTTCCCGCGCCGCTGCTGGCCGCGCACGTCGCCTCCACGCCACGCGCTACGCCTGCTGGGCGATCGGCACGCCGCTGGAGCATGACGTGCTCGCTCTCTGCGATTGGCTCACTCATGAGGTCTGACAGGTTCCTGAGCATCGGTCGCGAACGCGACCTGCTCGGCCTGCTCGTTGCGGGGTCCACGGGCGGCGCCTGTCGCGACGTTGAGGTCAGCGGCCGCTGGGGTGAGCCGACTCAACCGCGTGAGCGGACATCCCGGTGCGAGTTGCGCGTCCTCAGTGGACTACGGCTGAGCGACTCATCAGGACCGGCGACTCGCGCGCCCCTGCCCTCAAACGAGCGTCCGGAGTGCGCAGTGATTTCCCTTCAGAAGGGCGGAGTCGAAATTCATCTACCTGTACCTGGATCATGACACGGCCGCGATGGCGCGCCCAGCATTGCACGTATGGAGCTGGATGAGTGCCAGCTGGCCAGCTGACGCACCGAGCTCGAGCTGGTGGACAGTGCTTTCCCAGCCAACTCCGACTACGGCTTTATCTCCGATTGCGAAGGGACTGCGCTCGTGGCGCTGAGCGGGAGCGTGGAGTGGATGTGCCTGCCGCGAATGGATGCCCCCAGCATCTCCCCGGCCATCCTCGGCTAGCTGGACGGCACTGTCCAACCGCCATCCCCACTCCGCAGTCCTAGACCGGGTGCGTCGCCAACCATGGGACGCTCCTCCGGCGGATCTAGACGTGGTCCGTGCGTGCAGCCTGGCAGCAGCCGGCGTCGCTGGAAACGAGTGCCGTTCTCTCCCGACCGCTCAACTCAAGAAGTGGCTGTGGCGCAGCGCTCAAACGATAGGCCATGCGGCCATTCCCCAAGAATCCGCTCGCATTTGATAGTCAGCCACCATGACTTAAAGGTAGCGGCACTATCAGAGCTGTATTCAAAATGGCTCCGGAGCACGGATTCGAACCGTGAACCTTGCGGTTAACAGCCTTACAGGCGTCGTCCCCAACGGTCCCCTATCGCCCCTCCGTATCCCGGGGCGTATTACGAATCGGCCGGCGCGGTCCCTGATTGTCCCCGCTCGTCCCTCCTTGTGCCCAGGAATCCGCCGCGACCACTCTGTGCTTTGCGAACGCTCTCCGCACTCGCCATCCCGCGACGGAGCTGTTCCCTCCGGCGGCTCAGCTCAGACCAAAAGCCGCAAGGAGACCCCTGACCTGCGAAAGGTGGTCGCGGCGGGCACCTCGCTGGCGGTTAAGGTCAAGACTCCGACAAATGTCGGCTCCGGGTCACACGCGATGACGGCGAGCGAGGCTGCCACCGCCGTTTCCAAGACGCCCAAGGAAGCGGTTAGACAACTTGGCGCCGGTCTGGGAATGCTCGTGGTTGGCGACTTCAATAGGGCCCCTCCTTGAGCGGCATCTTGACCTGGCCGCCCTCGGCCAGCTTGTCGAACGCCGCCTGCATCGCGGCGCGGTCGCTGCCGACTAACACGATCGCCATGTTGTCGCCAGTGGTCGGCGGGTAGCTCGGGTGGCCGTCGGAGCCGATCACCAGAAAGCCGTCGCCGCTCAAGCGCGCGTGCTGGATGCGGTCGCCGGGCTCGGCAGGCCGCGGAGTGCCGTGCTCGTCGGCGGCGTAGAGCTCGAGCTTGCCTCCCACGATGCTCTGGTAAAGCTACATCGCCTCGCGGGCACGGCCCTGGAAGTTGATGTACGGCGCGATCTGCTGCTTCACCGAGAACACCTCCGAACCTATGACGGATGCGGGCGAGCGATTGTGACAGGTGGGGAGCCCGGGCGAGAACCTCAGCGAGAACGGTCGTGCGCATGTCCCCCCGCAACCACTTTGGTGTCCAAGTAGGCTGGAGGGGTTGTGATCGTCGAGATCAGGGCCGTAAACGGTCCGGGCCGACGCTGCAACCCGGCCCCTGAGCACGGCCCCTATGAGGACGTCCAGGTCGGAGTCGGTCGCTTCAGCGATCCTATCGGCGTTGTCCCAGGGGATACACAGGGCGTGGAGTGGCGGGTCCCAGTCCGAGTCGTGTGGCGGGACGGGGAGCTGGACTTCCGCGGTCCGCAGGTCGATGGGAAGCGCGGCGATCGGCACATCTACTTGAACTGGTTCAACCGCGAGCCCGACGGTCAGCTGAGGCTCTTCCGGCGCGGCAAGGTCATGCTCGAGGGCCTCGATCCGAGACTCGTGAAGCAAGCCGAAGGAACCGGCTCTGCGGTGACGTGCACGGTCAACCTGACCAATGAGAAGGGCCTTCCGAGCACCGCTCGTTTTTGGGCTGCGGACCTCGACTGGAGAGTCGGTAGCAACGATTGGTGAGTCGGCGCCTCCGACCCCGAGGAGCGGCCGGTGAAGGCTGGCGCGAGCACCGTGTGGAGGGCACCACCGGCTCTAGTGTGTCGTTCCCCGGGACGTTGTTGACGGAGCGAGGCACAGGGGGCGGCACAACGCATATTGGCTTGCCTGCCATGCGCGGCGCTCAGTCCTCAGCTCACCGCTCTCTTCACGAGCCTGCCGATCCATGCCTCGTCGGCGGCGGTCAACTTCTTCAGCGCGAAGGCGGTCGGCGACATGTCGCCTTCGTCGAGGTTCGCCTTGTCGTTGAAGCCGAGGGTCGCGTACCTCGTTTTGAACGTCTGCACGCTTTGGAAGAAGCAGATGACATTGCCGTCCTCGGCGTACGCGGGCATCCCGTACCAGGTCCTCGGCGAGAGGGCTGGCGCGCTGGCTTTGATGATGGCATGGAGCGCTCGGCCATGGCGCGATCCGGTTCCGGCATCTCGGCGATCTTCGCGAGCACGTCGCTTTCACCGTCCGCCTTGCCCGCGCACGGGCCGCCAACGCGAATTTCACTCAGCGTCGGCGAGTCAGGGCTCTCCGGCGCGAGGCCGAGCGTCGTACACCGGACCGTGTAAGTGGGTGGGGCGGTTAGACTGTCGCGAGCATCGCGGTCGCGCCAAAGCTCATCCGGTTTCGCTACCCGGAGCAATGCGCGGTCTGTGGGACGGAGCTGGCGCCAGGGACGATGGCGGGCTGGGACTCTGCCAGCAAGTCGGCCACCTGTGAGAGCTGCCTGACCGAAGGGGCTGTGGCCGATGCCGGTGATGTCGCCGACGCCGAGGCCCTCGATGAGGAGCTGGAGAGGCAATCGACCTCGGCATGGCCGGCGCTTCAGCCCTGCGCGAGTACCATCGCCGCAAGGAGCGGGTCAAGAAGAACCTCGGGGACTTCTTGGGCGGGGTAGTGCTGCCAGGTACCTAGATCTTCGGGTGAATTTACCTAGGCGCGTATCAGATGACGCATTCGACAAGCTTGCCAACCCGACTCCGCTTCAGGAGAGAGCCCTGCGACTGCTTAGTCTGCCGGCCACGTTGTAGCCAGCTGATGTATCGCCGTGTCGAGTTCAGCCCAACTCGGCCTCTCTCCGGGACTTCGGGCTAACGGCGGACGGCGGCGCGCTTAAGTGTCAATCACATTTGACTGATAGCTAGTCAGGCTCCGTTCAATTCGGGACCTGGCAATACAGTGCGGTACTTGACCGCGCGGGTGGCAAAGGAGTACAGGAAGTCCTTGTCACGAAGAGGCGGCGGGGTGCGGGACTCTTCGCCGTCCGAGCATAAGGAGGAAGGCCTATGGGACCCCGCTTCCGACTGTCCTTTGCGCGATGGCTCGCGCCGCCGGCGGTGAGCGTGCTCGCCGTCGCCGCGGGCTCGACCGTGGCCCTCGCCGGCTCGCTGACGGCGGGCTCCGTGGTGCGGGTCCCCGACGACCCTCTCGGGGGCTTCCCGACCTGCGCTGCCGTGGTCGCCCACTCGGAGTCGCTCGGCAGCGTCAACTTCCCCGACGCCGAGGTCGAGCCGATGATCGCGGTCGACCCCACCAACCCCAATCACCTCATCGGCAGCGTGCAGCAGGACCGGTGGAACGACGGCGGCTCCAACGGCCTGACCAACGTCGTCTCCACGAACGGCGGGGCGTCCTGGTCGCTTGCCGCCGGGCAGCCCCAGTTCTCCCAATGCGCGGGGGCCCCGTCCGGCTCGCCCGGTGACTTCAACCGGGCCACCGACCCCTGGGTGGCCTTCTCGGCCGACGGCAAGGTCGCATACTCGATCTCCGACTCCTTCAACGCCAACGGGCCCGCGTTCGGCGGCGCTAGCTCGATCATCATCAGCCGGTCGACGGACGGCGGCAACCACTGGCAGACGCCGGTCACCGCCAGGTTCGACGCCTCCAACCTGGTGCTGAACGACAAGGAATCGATCACCGGCGACCCGGTCAACGCCAACAACGCCTACGCGACCTGGGACCAGCTCGTGGTGCCGAACAAGAACGCGAATCCCAGCGCCTTCCTCCACAGCATCGCGTTCCGCGGCCCATCCTACTTCTCGAGGACGACCGACAAGGGCGTGACGTGGAGCACGGGCCGGATCATCTTCGACCCCGGCGAGAAGGACCAGACGATCGGCAACCAGATCGTGATCCCGACCACCGGGCCGGCCAGCGGCGTGCTGATCGACGGCATCAGCCTGATCACCAACAAGGGCGGCAAGTGCCCGTTCACTCACGGCGCCCAGCACTGCGGCGGCGGCTCGACGTTCACGGCCTCCGTCCTGCGCTCCACCGACGGCGGCAACACCTTCTCCGAGGCTATTGGGATTGACGTCCAGCAGGTCGCCTCGGTGACTATCGCCGGCCAGGCCGTGCGCTCCAGCGACTTCCTGCCGGAGTTCGCCGCCAACCCCGTGAACGGCAACCTGTACGCGGTGTGGCAGGACAGCCGCTTCAGCTCGTCCGGTCACTCCAAGATCGCCTTCGCCCAGTCCACCGACGGCGGGTTGACCTGGAGCAACACGATCCGCATCGACCAGTCGCCGGGCGACGTCCAGGCGTTCATGCCCCAGATCCACGTCAACGCGAACGGCAGGGTCGGGCTCTTCTACTTCGACACCGAGAACGCCACGACCGCGCAGCCGGGGCTGACGGACGCCTTCATCGCCAGCTGCGACTCCACGACCAGCGACTGCTCCAACCCGGCGAGCTGGGCGGCGGGGGGAGAGACCAGGCTGAGCACGTCGGGCTCGTTCGACTACACCACCGCCGCGAACGCCGGCGGCCTGTTCCTGGGCGACTACCAGGGGCTGACCTCGGCGGGCTCGCGGTTCACCGCGCTCTTCGACATGTCCCGGCCCATTGCTACGTCGGGCCGGTCGGACACCTTCTCGAACACCGCGAGCTAGTCGCACACCACCGAAGGGGGGCCGATCGGCCCCCTCCGGGCTCGGCCGGAAAGACTGGAACAGCCAGTAGACCGTTGCCCAATCGCGGCGTCGGCATCGCATCCCACGTGCGGCCGTCGAGGAGTCGACCGGTGCGCTTTTTCTGCACGCCGTCCCATTGCTTAAAGAAGAAGGCAACGCCGGCTGCCTGGCACTGACTACGAATCGAGCGGACCCACGCAGGGCGCATGGGCCGCGCGCCAGAAGGCCACTTTCCCCGCCCACGATCACCCAGTCGATGTTGTTCCAAGGGCAGGTCGTCGAGGGCAGCGATGAGCGGCTCGCAGGAGCGAGACCGAACGGGCGCCGCCGTACGTTGCAGGTGCCGAATGCGACTGTAGTAGGTCGGGGTCTCCACGCTGACGCCGAGCCAGACGTTGTGAGGGGAATCAAGTCGTCCTACTACCCGCTCCATGCGGTCCGCCCGCTTGGTCAACACTTGAAACTGATGCTGCGGTGCCGCTGCCATCGTCGCGAAGACGTCGCGGATGAATGGCTCAGGAACCGCGACATGGAACAAGTCGCTCATGGAGTTGACAAAGACACGCGTCGGGCGTTTGCACCGCAATGGTTCGTCGAGACGCTCGGGCCGCAGCGTTATCGCGACACCCTGCTCGTATGGGTGGCCACGGATTCCAAGCCACCGTTTGGCAAATGCGCGTGCGTAGCAGTGGTCGCAGCCGGGACTCACCTCCGTGCAGCCCGTCATGAGTGGACCGACGCCACTTGGAACCCCGTACCGGGATGACCGGCTGGAGAGGGTCATCCAGACACAGGTGCCGGCTTACACCGAGGTGCATCGTCTTGGCGATCTACCACAGCCAGGAGACGACCGCACCTACGTATATGCCTTGTCCCGACCGGTCACAACGCACGTCTTGCTCACCGACGATGGGCTGCTGGACCGGGTGCGCGACCATTTCGTCGGCGAGCGGCCACTGGCACACCTGAAGGAGGTGGCTGCCTCTCGCACCGTGCTGCTACTCGTTCATTGGATGAGAACGGCAGAGTCGATCGCTCCGGCTTCTTGGGCGACACCGATAGCTGAGCTGCGCGGATTCGTTGGCCGTGCTCCTCAAGGTACTTACTTATCTGGGGACGCTACTCGCATGGCTGATGTTGACCATCGCTGTTTGGCGCAGGCTACTGCAGCGATCGTCGGCCCCAACCGTGGTCTGACATCGTACGCAGGCTTGCCGGGGCAATCGCTATGCTCTCAACGGATCCCCCGCTCAACCTCAAAGCCAGTAGCCTCGGACAAAAATTCTAGCAATCGACAACGACGATACCAGCAAAATGCTCCAATCGTTGTCAGGTCTGAATTCAAGATTGGCTCCGGAGGAGGGACTCGAACCCACAACCTTGCGGTTAACAGCCGCCTGCTCTACCGTTGAGCTACTCCGGAGCAGCGCGACCGATTCTACCGGCTGAAACCCGGCTGATCTACCCGCCCAGTGCCGCTAACGTCAAGCAGTGTTGAGGTCGATCAACTCCGTGAGTCTGCCGTGGAACTTGGCAAGTCCGAGGTGGACGTCGAGAACCTCGTCACCAGAGACCGGCTCGCTGCGGTCGACGTGGGGGATGTGCTCTGTCCACTCAGTGCCACAATCGCAGCGGTGGTAGCGGTAGCTGCCCAGTTGAGAACGGTAGCTCGCGACCCTCGCCGTGCCGTGAGGCCGGCCGCACCTGCACTGTTCACCTTCTGGGCTTCGTTGGGGTCTTCTCACAACTTCTCCGTCTGACGAGATTGCGGGCGCCCTGGGTTTCCGCGCTACGTGCGACCGCCACAAAGAGTTCGGCTATTTCTTGTGTTCATGACACAGCACACTTGATGGGGGCGTCAGCTCTGGTTGAGCGCCTTCAGCAGAGCGTCCATGTTCCGCAGGCGGCCGGCTCTGGCTGCATCACGCAGGCTCTGGTGCTGGGAGAGCACGTCAACGAACCCATTGCCCACGTCATAGCCATGCTCATACAGGAGCTGCCGACCGGCCTCGCTCCCCTCCAGAACCTCGCGGATAGTCGAGTCCGGCGTGAACCTCGCGTCACCCATCGGGCGTCTCTTTGGCCTTCACGACCACGCGGCGCCCATGCCATCGGGCCGGAACGGGCGGCGGGGCCTCACCCTCGTATGTGACCTCTAGAACCCATCTACCGTCGACCAGCGCCGGCGCCGCGTCGACCTTGCCGTTGTAGCCCGATCGCCGGATCGCTTCGAGCAAGGGCACGCTATAGAGCACCAGTGCCGACGGCAGGCTGAGGGTGCTCAGCCGGCCCCCCTCGCTGGAGCCATCGACACCAGAGGTGAGAGAGCCGACGAAGTACGGGCGGTTCGAGATCAATTCTGGTTCGATAGGGTACCTGCCGCCTTGGCGGATACGCCTCTCTGAGGTGCAGGTCTCAACGGACGGCTGCGACGATCGCTGCGGCTGACCGCTCGTAGCCCAACCGGCCGGTGTCCAGGACCAGGTGGTAGTGAGAAGCGTCGAGCCAATCGTGGTTGTAGACCTGCCGAACATACGCTCGCCGATTGGCGTCCACACGCTTCATCCTCCGCCGCGCCTCCTCCTCACTGAACCCGAATGACTGGCGCAGCGCAGCAACGCGATCGCGTTCCGACCCCCTCAGAAAGACGTGCAGGCATCGCGGCTCGTCACGCAGGATGTAGGCCCCTCCTCGGCCGACGATCACAGCGTTGCCAGTGCGTGCTGCCTCTCTGATCACCTCCTGGGTGATCTGCAGCACCGCCTTGCGGGTGTCCGTCGTGAGATCCGTGTATGGAGGCGTCCAGGCCGTCGCCTCAGGTGGCGCCGCGAACTCGATCGAGGCGGTGCCCAGCGCCTGAAGCACCCGGCTCATGAAACTGCCCGGTACTTCCTCGTGCTTCTCCACCTCATCGTGCGGCAGCTCGAGGCGCTGGGCCACCTCCTCGAAGATCTTCGAGTCGACCAGCTCGGCACCGAGCCGCTCGGCTACGAGGCCACCTACCGTTTCACCGCCCGCCCCGTACATCCGGCCGATGGTGATCACAGGCACCGAACCGACTCCCGATCTCTAGACGTGCCGCTCCGGGCGCCAGATTTGGTGCTCATGTGGTCCAGATCCAAGGAGCCGCCAAATCGGGGTCCCTGCCAAGCCCGTGGGTTTCGTGGGGTGGAGAGCACCGGAGAGAGCGTATTCGACATACGCGCAGGGAGAAGCGCCGAAGCTTGCTGGGGGGTCCCCGCTTGCTCGGAATGGCACCCCCAAGATGGGCCGCCTCCGGGGTCCCCACGAAGCCGGCTTCGTGGGATGGATAAGCGGCAAAGATCCGGACGGGCTCCTCGGCCGCACCTCTGGGGCTACTCCAGATAGTCGCGGAGCTTTTTCGAACGCGAGGGGTGGCGAAGCTTGCGCAGCGCCTTGGCCTCGATCTGTCGAATCCGCTCCCGCGTGACGCCAAAGCGTTTGCCGACCTCCTCCAGCGTCCGCTGGTGCCCGTCGATGAGCCCGAAGCGCAGCTGGAGGACCCGGCGCTCACGCGGTGTGAGCGTGTCGAGTATGTCTTCCACCTCGTTGTGAAGCATCGTCAGGGAGGCGGCGTCCGATGGCGAGATCGCCTCTTTGTCCTCGACGAAGTCGCCGAGATGTGAGTCCTCCTCCTCCCCGATTGGAGTCTCGAGCGACACCGGGTCTTGCGAGACCTTTACGATTTCGCGGACCTTGTCGGGGGTGATGCCCATCTCCTCCCCCACCTCGTGGTCCGTCGGCTCCCGTCCGAGCTCCTGCAACAGGCGGCGCTGGACCCTGACCAGCTTGTTGATCGTCTCGACCATGTGGACCGGGATCCGGATGGTGCGCGCCTGGTCGGCGATCGCGCGCGTGATCGCCTGCCGGATCCACCAGGTGGCGTAAGTCGAGAACTTGTAGCCCTTGTGGTAGTCGAACTTCTCCACCGCGCGGATCAGGCCCATGTTGCCCTCCTGGATCAGGTCCAGGAATGACATGCCGCGCCCGATGTACTTCTTGGCGATGGAGACGACGAGGCGAAGGTTGGCTTCGGTCAATCGTTGTTTGGCGTCGTCCGAGCCACCTTCGATCGCCTTGGCCAGGTCGACTTCGTCGGCTGCGGTCAGGAGGCTGACTCGACCGATCTCCTTCAGGTACATGCGGACGGGGTCGTCCAGAGAGACCGAGTCCATCATCTCGATCTCGAGCTGCATGTCCTCGTCCGCGTCCTCCTTGTCCTCGAACTCACCGGCAGCGTCGGTGACCTCGATCCCCATCTCTTTGAAGGCCGCGAAGATACGGAACATCTGCTCGGGCTCGGTCGTCTCGAGGTCTGGGAAGCCGTCGAGGGCGTCGTCGGGCGTCAGATACCCCTGCTCTTTTCCCTTGACGATGAGGACTTCGGCTTGCTGGATCAGAAGATCCTCCAGCCTCGGCTCGGCCTTTTCTCTGGTCTTAGCCAACCTTCGTCTCCAACCCCGGAATCAAATACGCTCCCTGAGTTCGTTCAGTTGCGCCTCCAGGAGTTCGATCTGCGCCCGATCTTGGCGCCGCTCGGCCTCCATGAGACTGTTGATGAGCGCCCGCTTGTGACGGCGCCTCGCCTTGTCCTTGATTCGGCCGACCAACTCATCGACGACCGCGTCGTCAAGCGCCGGTGGTGGCTCCGCCCAGGCGCTTCGCACCAGGCGCTGCTCTTCAGCCGGGAACTGGTCGAGATCCCGGCCAAGAGCCTCCAGCCCACCCTTTTCCAGCGCACTCACCATCCGCAGATACGCGGCCCGCTCGTCCTCTTCAAGGTCTGCCGGGTCGAGGATACCGAGAACTCGATCAAGTGCCTCCGCGCGCACGGCAAGTACCTGCAGCAGGTAG
>Ga0126378_10004597_pt1 | contig 10575 bp, 11 predicted proteins | sample PanSoiMetPlot_23_FD_92587 | JGI IMG/M metagenome (GOLD analysis project Ga0126378, IMG submission 92587) | Tropical forest soil microbial communities from Panama - MetaG Plot_23 | ecosystem: Environmental > Terrestrial > Soil > Tropical forest > Bulk soil | place: Panama | collected 2016-02-17
CGCTCCCTGCCCAATCGCTTCAGTGCCACCAAGCGCGGCAGAGTGCTCGGCGGTCCGAGGCAGGGCCTCATTAGATGATGGGTGAACCGGTGGTGATGGTACTGGCTAGCGTTCCTTGCGCCGGCTGCCGAGCAAGCCGACCACGAACGCGGCGGAGGCGAACATTCCCGCCACCAGGCAGAGCGGCGCGGAGGTCGGTCCCACCGCGTTAAGGCCGGCGTGGCCGGCCCAGCCCAGCGGCAGCCTCCGGCCGCCGCCGTTGTATGCCCAGCCGATGAGGACGGCGTCGCTGACGATGTACACAAAGAACACGCCGATGCCGGCGAGATTCGGGCCGTTGGCGGCGGGCGTCAGGACCGGCCACTGGTGCCACAAGCCCCACATCACGCCGACGATGATTGACGCAGGCAGCCAGTGCAGGCCCGCCTGGAGCCGCGGCTGGGCGAAGCCTCGCCATCCGATCTCCTCGCCCCATGGAAAGATGGGGAGGCCCAACAGTTGGAAAGCCGTCGGTAGTGGGAACCACCGACCTGGCCGTCCACCCGTCGCAACCGCCCATATGACGGTGGCGAGCATGGTCAGCAGAGTCGGGAGCAGCAGCGCCACTGCATACCAGCGGAGCCCGGCACGCCACTTGAGCACCTGGCTCAACAGCGCCCGAGCACCACCGAGTCCTGTCTCCGTGGCGCTCACGATGACGGCTGCGACAGCTGGGCCGGAGGCGGAAATCAGGAGCAGCAGGAGCGCAAGCCAGACCGGGAGCGGCAGCGCGCCGCTGCGGACATTGACGCCGTTCACAAACGAGCCCTGCGTCGAGAAGGCGACAATCGTGCCCGCTCCCCAGGTCACCAGGGCCGCAAGCGCCCAGAAGATGGCGAGCGATCTCACGCGCACGTCGGCAGCATGCTACAAACTGACGAGCTGCCAAAGTGGACCGGCACGCGCTCCGCAGACGGAGTCACGACCGTGGTCAACTCAACGTGCAGGACAGGCAGTCGACCTGCGCTCGTCATGACATCGGCAGCTCGACTCCGGTATACACAGTAGCCGTGGTTGCACAGAGCCCCTTGACGACCACTCCCAGCCCGTCCAGGCCCGCGGCGCGACGGACGATCGTGCGCCTCGGCCACCAGCCGGGCGCTGATGGTACCGACGAGACCATCGCGGCCATAGAGGCGATCGGCGATCCACTGGATCGCTACGCCCGTGCGACCGAGGAGCAGACCAGATGTGAGAACGCGGCCCAACATGCCGGCCAGGTCCGCGCGCTCGCGGCCCTGGCCATCCACGAGCTGGGCGCTTCGTACGCCACGATCGCCCACGTCACCGGTCTCACACGATCGCGCGCGCAGCAACTCGTGGAGGCGGGCAGGAGGCTCCGCACCAGTCGCGGGGAACCAGCTGTATAGGCCCTCTATGCGGTCTGTACGTATGAGTTCCTGGAGCGACGGCAACGAGGAGACCGGATAGGCACCATCCCGCGGGCGGTTCTCGTAGGCCGCCTCAATGCGGGCAATGTTGATAGTCTGACTATAAGGCGTGGAAACATCAGCCGTACGAGGCCGGCTAGCCATGGTCGCTCCGGTGCTCCTGCTTCTCGCGGGTTCTCCTTGTGGCAGCCTGGAAACTGCGACATCGCGGCCAACACCAACACCGGGACGCCTGGCTCCCGCCGTGGTGCAGGTGGAGGATGCGCCCGGTTCCCGGCCGCACTCCGGACTCCAGCAGGCAGACCTCGTCTACGAGTACCTGACGGAGGGGGGCATCAGCCGGTTCACGGCGATCTACTGGAGCCCCGCCGGCGGGTTTCGCATCGAGCCCGTGCGAAGCGCGCGCCTGGTCACGCTGCGCCTGGTCAGGGCGTACGGAGGAGTCCTTTTCTACTCGGGCGCCAGCAACCACGTGCAAGCTCAGATCAGCAGCAATCACCTGCCCGGAGTCAGCCAATCCTCCGACGGTGGCCGTTACTTCGTGCGCGACCGCTCACGGGCTGCGCCGCACAATCTTTACACGACGGGTGATCAGCTCCACCAGGGGCTCGAGAAGCTGCAGGTGAAGGTGAACTACCCCACGCCTGTCCCCGGCGAGCCGGTTGGCAAAGGTGAGCAGACGGCCACTCTGAGCTTCCAGCAAACCGTCTCCCACAAGGTCGCCTACACGTACTCAACCGCCAACCAGACCTACCTCTACTCGGACAGATTCGGCCCGCTGATCGACGTCGCGAACGGCGGCAAGCAGGTTATGGTCACCAACGTCGTGCTCGTCAGGGCGGCGCACCACGGGGCCGGTTATACGGAAGACGTGTTGGGGGCGGAGGGTATCGACTTCGACCTGGAGGGCGGCGGAAACGCCGACCTGTACACGAGGGGTCAGCACTTCTCTGCGCGCTGGGACGTGAGCCAGGGTCCGCTGAGGCTGCTCGGTGCGGACAGCAAACCCCTGCACCTTCCTGCTGGCCTGACGTGGATTCACCTCGTTGATCTGGACACCCATGTCCTGACCGCCTGACGGCGACCGGTCACCCCCGTTGGTGGCGCACGGGCTGAGCGCGTGGCCGTAGGCCTCTTTTGAACCTCACGGCCCATTGCAAATTGGCCCCACGCGCCCCCTGTCAAGTCTGGCAATATTACGCACGTTTGGTCTTCCCGCCGCCGAAAAGGAGGTAGAGATGGACTCGTTCTCAATCCACGTTCCAGCAGTGACCATCACCCTGGGGGACTCCGACACATTCATGTTTGTCGCGATCGGTCTGGTCGCGGCGGTGATTGCGGGCCAGGTCATCGGGCACACCGCCGGATTCTTCCTCGACCTTTTGATCGGGATCCTCGGCGCTTTCCTGGGGAGATGGCTGATCGGGGCGGCAAACATACCGGTGGGCCATGGCTTGATTCCTCAGCTGGTCACGGCACTGGTAGGCGCCCTCGTGCTCATGGCGGTGGCGCGAGCCTTTGGCGGCAAGCTGGTAGGCGAGAAGAAGTAGGCCCGCGGCGGCGGGCAGCACAGCGCGGCGCTAGTGGGCCGGCTGCTTCAGTCGAGGCCGCAGCTTGACAAACGCTCCGGTGTCAAACACATTGACAGCCGGCGGCGTGACACGTGCTGCCGACGGACAAGGGCGTGACGATTCAGCTCCCGAGCAGCATAACGATCGGCGATGAGGAGACCTTGCTCCTTGTGGCTCTCGGGCTGATCGCGGGGGTCGTAGCTGGGCGGGTTGTGGGTCACAGCCCAGGCATCCTGATCCAGATGGTCATCGGTGTCCTGGGCGCCTTCCTGGGCAGGTGGGTGCTCAGCCGCGCCCATGACAGGTTCGGTATCGACACGGGAAGCGGCCTCCTCCACCTGGTGTTTGCGGCCTTCCTGGGTGCCCTCGTCCTCATGGTCATCGCCCGCGCCTTCGGCGGAGGCTTCCGCCGCGACAGCTCCTGACAACCGGGCCGCGTTCAGACGGAGGCGATAGCCTCTGAGACAAGCTCCGCCAGGCTCGGGTGCACATGCTGGACTCGTCCCAGCTCGCGATAGTCGGCTTCCAGCTCCATGGCGGCCGCCACCTGCGCGATGACCTCAGTTGCACCGGCGCCAATCATGTGCCCGCCGAGGATCTCTCCGAACTCGGGGTCGATCACGAGCTTGAGCGCGCCCTGGTCTTCACCAAGCGTCATGCCGCGCAAGCTGGTCGCCAGCTCGCCGATGCCGACGGCGACCTGACCGCCCCGTGCGGTCGCCTGCGCCTCTGTCAGCCCCACAGCCGCCAGCTCGGGATGCGTGTTCACCGAGCGCGGGATGCGTTCAGGCCGGAGTCGGGCCGAACCTCCAAAAGCATTGGTTGCAGCCACAACGCCCTGGGCCCGAGCACGGTTGGAGAGCCAGGGCGGCCCGGTCACGTCGCCGGCGGCGTAGATGCCAGGAGCAGACGTCTTGCACTGGGCGTCGACCGTGATCGCGCCCGCCCGGGTCGCGACGCCTGCCGCCTCCAGGTTGAGGCCAGCCAGATTCGGTGCGCGCTCGTCGGCCATCAGGATCGCATCCACATCCGCTTCCTCGGCGTGCGCGTCGGACCCAAGCAGGAAGCGGATCCCACGCTGCTCCAACAGCAGCTGCAGCAAGGCGGCGATGTCTGCGTCCTCGTCCGGGAGGATTCGGTCTTCCGGCGCGCTCACGGTCACCGCAGTACCCAGGTGATGGAAGAAATCTGCCCACTCTATGCTGAAGCGCGCGGCGCCCGAAACCAGCAGCCGGCCAGGCGCCTGGTCGAGCGCCATGGCGTCCTCGTTGCTCAGCGTGCGCCGGACGCCGTCTTCCGCTTGCGGAAGGATCGATATGGCACCGGTCGCGAGCACGACCGGCATACCTTCAAAGGCTCGATCGCCGACCTGGACGCTGTTCGGTCCGGCGAAACGGGCGCTTGCGGACAGGACCTCGATCCCGGCCGCCTCCAGCGTGGTGCGCGTGAGGCGGGCTGCGCTCTGCACCACGGACCCCGACCAGGCCTGCATCCTGAACCAATCAACGCTGGCGGGCCCGACCGCCACCCCGACGCGGCTCGCGCCAACAACTTCGTCCAGAGCGGCGACTGTGCGGTATAGCGCCCCGGAAGGTATGCAGCCGGCATGGACGCATGTCCCTCCCAGCCCAGCTCGCTCTATCAGCGCAACCCGCGCGCCCAGCCGGGCTGCCATTCGCGCCGCGGCCACTCCACCCGGGCCTCCGCCGACCACGATCAGATCAGTCACGAGCCGAGACCACGCTCAGCGCCCGGCGAACATCAACCAGCAGCGGGCCGCGTGGCGTCACGCTTGCAGCAGCAGGGCCATGCACCAGGAGCTCACGCTCGCCATCCAGGGCAATCGTGCCGCCGGTCGCGTCCAGGGCCACCTCCTCGCCTGGCCGCAGCCGCCGGCATTCGTTTACAACCACGTCCACCGTCAGGCCCGGAGCCAGCACGGCGTGGACTGAGCGTCCCGAGCGGTGACCGATCTCGAGGTAGAGGCCGCCAGGGTCGTCCGCTGAGACTGGATGGAGGCGGCCGCCGATGGACGAGAGGCCGACCGCCCACGGCTCCGCGCGCGCCAGCACGAGCGCTTTCACTCGGGTCACGTCCCACACGGCGGCTGCACCGCGAAAGGGATCGCGGCAGGCTGCGGCATCGACCAGCGCGAAATCGCTGACGGTGCCCACACGCACCTCGACCCGCTTCGAGCGCCGGCTCACGGCCGCGGCGTCCACGGCGCCGGTGGCCACCAGTCCGGCGCCCAGCCCGGCCACGGTGCCCTCGACCATCGCCGGGAAGACATTGTTCGTGCCGGTGGAGATGGCCACCAGTGGGATGTCGGAACAGCCGGCGGCCACCGCCCGGTTGGTGCCGTCCCCGCCTATGGTCACCATGGCGCCGACCCGGCAGGCCGCCAGCAAACGGGCAGCCTCCGTCGAGTCGGCAGCGCCACCAGATGGCCGGACGGGCAGGGCCTCAAGATGAACGCCCGGCCGCGCGCCGTCAATGGCCGCCGCCATGATGCCTACGCCGTCCGGCAGATAAAGGACGGTGTCAACGCCGGCCGCCTCCAGCCCGCGCAGGACGCGACGGACGATCGCGGCCTTCTCATGGTGAGGGATCACCGACGCAAGGCCGACCAGTCGGCGAATGTCCCGGCCGGCGGCCGGGTTGACTATGAGCCCGACCAGGGACGCGGTCACGCCAACCGATCCGCCAGCGCCTGGAGGAAACGGGCGGCCGGTGCGCCATCGACAAGCCGATGGTCGAACGTGAGCGACAACCACATCGTGGCGCGCACCTGCATCTCGCCGTCCACGACGAGGGGCTTTTGGACGATCCGGCCCACACCCAGGATGGCGCACTGCGGCGGGTTCACAATCGGGGTGAAGGAGTCCGCGCCGAACGCGCCGAGGTTGGAGATGGTGAATGTGCCACCCTCGACCTCGTTCAGACTGAGAGTGCCGTCCTGTGCCTTTGTCGCCAGCTGGGCTCGATCACTCGCGATCTCACGGAGCGGCCGGCAGTGTGCATCCCGGATGACGGGCACGATAAGCCCGTCCTCCAGGGCGACCGCAACGCCCATATGAACGGCATCTGGAACGACGATCGCGTCGCCCTCAAGGGTCGCGTTCAGCTGGGTATGCTCGGTCAGCAGCCTGGCGACGATTTCAACCAGAAGGTCGGTATACGTCAGGTGGATGCCGCTGGCGGCTTCGAAGCCGGGAGCCAGCCGCTCGCGAAGCGCGATCAGGCCGGTGACGTCCGCCTCGCGTGAGATCGTGACCTGGGCCATCCCCTGAAGGCTTTCGTGGAGGCGCTCGGCCACGATCTTGCGGATGCCCGTGAATGGGATCGACCGGCCTGTCGCAACGGGCGTAAGCCGGACCGCCTCGCGCGCCTCGGCGAGAGCCTCCACGTCGTCGGTGGTGATGCGCTTGCCGGGCGCGCTGGGTGGCACCTGCGCGATCTCGATACCGAGGTCGCGAGCAAGGCGGCGGGCGGCAGGCGAGGCCAGCACCTCTGACGCCGCACCCGCAGATGGGACCGGAGCAGTCGCTGCCACGGTCGGCGCGCCGCCCAGCTCTTCGGCCGGGGGGAAGCTGTCACCCGGCCCTCCGATCAGAGCCAGCAGCGCACCGACGGGCAGCTCGATGCTGGGAGTGGCCACAATCCGGCCGAGTACACCTGATGCGGGTGACTCCACCACGGCGTTGATCTTCTCGGTCATGACCTCGAGCAGCGGCTTCCCCTGCTCGACGGCGCCGCCCTCAGCGACCAGCCAGCGCTTGAGCGTGCCCTTCTTCATCGCCATTCCCAGCTTGGGCATGCGAACCTCGGTGAGCACAGAAAGCCTCAGAGGGTGGCGCGGATCGCGTCCACGATCCGCGTGGAAGTCGGCACGTAGAAGTCCTCGAGGGGCGGCGAGAAAGGGACTGGTGTGTGAGGTGCAGTTACCGTCTGGGGCGGGGCGTCCAGGTCATCGAAAGCCTGGGTGGCCACCAGAGCCACCAGGTCGGCCGCCAGCGAACAGCGCGGGTTGTCCTCATCGACGACAACCAGCCTTCGCGTCTTTCGTACCGAACCCAGGATCGTGTCTTCGTCCAGCGGCGAGACCGTGCGGGGATCGACCACCTCGACCTCAACGCCCTCGGCAGCTATCGTCTCGGCGGCCTCAAGTGAGAGGTGCACCATGCGCCCGATGGCGACCACGGTCACTCTATCGCCAGGCCGCTTCACGTCGGCTCGACCAAGCTCGATCACATGCTCGCCGGACGGAACCTCGCCCTGTAGGTCGTAGAGCAGTTTGTGCTCAAAGAACATGATCGGGTCGTCGTCGCGAATGGCAGCGGTGAGCAGGCCCTTGGCGTCGGCCGGCGTCGAGGGCACCACGCACTTCAGGCCCGGCATGTGCGTGAAGACCGAGTAGTGGCATCCGGAGTGCTGCCCCGCGGCCCGGAACCCGGCCCCGATCATGGTACGGATCACCAGTGGCACCGCCGCCTTGCCGCCGAACATGTAGCGGAGCTTGGCCCCCTGGTTGAAGATCTGGTCCATGCAGACGCCGAAGAAGTCCACGAACATGAGCTCGGCGACGGGCCGCAACCCGGTGGCGGCGGCACCGACAGCGGCGCCGATGAAGGCGGACTCTGAGATCGGCGTGTCAAGGACTCGCTCGCGACCGAACCGCTGAACCAGCCCCTTGGTGACACCGAGAACGCCACCCCAGGCGTCTTCCCGCTCGAAGCCGGGCAGGGTGGCGCCGCCGGCCACGTCTTCTCCCATGAGCACGACCCTCGGATCGCGCTCCATCTCCTGGCCCAGCGCCTCATTTATCGCGTCGCGAAAGCTGAGCGTTCGTACTGCTACCGCCATTTTTCTCGTCCTCCTCGTGCTCTCAGCGGTACGCCACGTAGACGTCGCTCAGTGCTTCTTCGGGCGCCGGAAGCGGGCTTGCCTCAGCGATTGCAATCGCGTCGTCCACCTGCCGCTCCACGTCCTGGCGGATGCGCTCCACATCCTCCTCCGTGAGCAGCCCGCGCTCTCCCGCCTGCCGAGCGAAGGTCGTCAGCGGGTCGTGCTCCCGATAAGCGGCCGACTGCTCTGCCGTTCGATACGTGACCTGGTCGCCTTCGAAGTGGCCGAAGTAGCGCCAGGTCTTGGCCTCGATCAGGGTCGGTCCTTCCCCGCGCCGAGCCCGAGCGATCGCTTCCCCGGCGGCCTCGTGGACGGCGATCACGTCATAGCCGTCGACGGTGACACCGGGGATGTTGTAGGAGGCGGCGCGGTCTGCGATGCTCGCCGCCGCGCAGTGGTAGCTGACCGGTGTCGACTCAGCGAACTGGTTGTTTTCGCAGACGAAGAGCACCGGCAGCTTCCAGATTGCGGCCAGATTCATCGCTTCGTGTGTGGTTCCCTGCTCGGCCGCGCCGTCACCGAAGAAGCAGACGGCGACTGCGCCCGTGCCCAGGACCTTGGCTGTCAACCCGGCTCCGGCCGCGAGCGGCGGCCCGCCACCCACGATGCCGTTGGCGCCGAGCATGCCGCGGGAGACGTCCGCGATGTGCATTGAGCCACCCTTGCCCTTGCAGCTGCCGCCGCTGCGCCCGAACAGCTCAGCCATCATCTCGCCCGCAGGGACGCCCTTCGCGATGCAGTGACCGTGGCCGCGGTGCGTCGAGGTGATGTAGTCGCCGTCGTTCAGGTGGGCGCACACCCCGACAGCGACCGCCTCCTCCCCAGCGTAGAGGTGGACGAAGCCGGGGATCCGGCCGTCGGCGAAGAGCTTTGCCACCCGCTCTTCGAAGGCGCGGATGAGCGCCATCCGCTCGTACATCGCCAGTGCCGTTTCCCGTGACAGTTCCATGGCACAGGCATACACCCGAGCGCGCCGCCGGTCAACGCCGTGGAGGGGGGAAGGCCCCGGATGGCCTGGGCGAATTGCCGGCGGTCGTCCCACTGGCCGGCTGCCAACAGCTCCTCGCGCCGGCAGTTCGACCTGTCAAGGCGAGCGGCGGCCGGCGACCCGAAGTCGAGCTTCAGCTGTTGTCAGACTAGAGGTCACGAGGCGATGAGCACCGAGGGGGGTGTTGAGATGCGTGAATCAGACATGAGAAGCCTGGCAAGGCCCGGCCTGCTGCGAATCTTCGCACCGCTCGACCCTCATGAACGACTGCCTCGCGAGCACGTTCTGGAGTCCTGGCGCTCGCGACTTTCGCTCCAGCTATGGGTTCAAGCGCTGATGCGCTCCACGCAGTCGCGGTAGGCCGTGGCGGCAGGCGTCGAAGGGAGGCTTACCGGCTCAGCCAGGGGCTGTGCGTAGACGACCACCGGTCTGACCCATCACCGCAGCGGTAGCTGGACCTCGCGGCCTGTGCGGGCCGACTCGTACACCGCCAGGACGATCTCCAGAGGCTTGCGGCCCTCTTCGCCCGTGAGCATCGGCTCCCGGCCGGTGGCGATGGCTACCAGGAATTCACGGATCTGCTCGCGATGTCCATAGTGTGAGATCGCAGTCGGGTCGGCGGAACCAGTCTCGGTGCCCCCCGGCGCACCTGAGCGCAACTTGGCACCGTATGGCGACGTCTCGCCCTTTTCGTCTTTCAGCTCACAAACCCTGAGACTCCCGGCCTCGACGATCACCGTGCCGCCAGTCCCGGTTATCTCCAACCGCTCGGGCAGGCCCGGGTAGACCCCGGTGCTCGCCTCCAGGCTGCCCAGGGCGCCACTGCGAAAGCGAAGCGCTGCCACCACGATGTCTTCGACCTCGATCTCGTGTGCCGCCGTGGAGAACCGAGCGAAAATGCTGTCGACCGGCCCCATCATCCACTGGAGCAGGTCGACATAGTGGACGCCCTGGTTCATGAGGCAGCCGCCCCCGTCCAGAGCCCAGGTGCCGCGCCAACCGCCGCTGTCGTAGTACTCCTGCGTCCGATACCACTTGATCACAGCGTCGCCGAGGATCGCTCGGCCGAGGCGGCCAGCGTCGAGCAACTCCCGCAGGCGGCGGACGCCGGGGTCGTAGCGGTGCTGAGAGATCACGCTCAATTGCACGCCGTTGACGCGGCAAGCTGCGATCAGACGGTCGGCGGCCTCGAGGGTGACGTCGATCGGCTTCTCTACGACCAGGTGCTTGCCCGCATGAGCGGCACGCACACCGACCTCCGCGTGGCTTCCACTGGGCACGCAGACGCAGACCACGTCTACGTCTGGCCGTCGCAGGACCTCTTCCAGATCGGTCGAGTGGTCGACCCCGAACTCCGCGCCGCGGTGGGCCGCTCGCTCCTCGTGCAGGTCGACAACTGCCACCAGCCGCGCATCAGGCACGTCCGAAATCGCTCGCGCGTGGAAGGGCGAGATCACCCCGCAGCCCACGATCGCGAAGCCTAGAGGTGCGGCCGGAACCCCCTCCGGATCTTTGGCGCTCATGCGGCCCATCTCCGGCGCGCCATTCCCCGCAAGCGGGGACCCCCAAGCAAGCTTCTGCGCTCCTCGCGTGCGTATTGCACGAATACGCGTGCTCTGGTGTTCCCCACCCCACGAAACCCACGGGTTTCGCGGGGACCCCGAGTCGGCGGCTCCTTGGA
>Ga0126378_10004598_pt1 | contig 10574 bp, 10 predicted proteins | sample PanSoiMetPlot_23_FD_92587 | JGI IMG/M metagenome (GOLD analysis project Ga0126378, IMG submission 92587) | Tropical forest soil microbial communities from Panama - MetaG Plot_23 | ecosystem: Environmental > Terrestrial > Soil > Tropical forest > Bulk soil | place: Panama | collected 2016-02-17
AGGTCGACGACGTCTTCGGCCCGCTGACCGTGCGGGAGAATCTCGAGATGGGCGGCTACCTGCTCGCCCGCCGGGATATCCCGGGCCGGATTGACCACGTGCTCGGCGTGTTCCCCAGGCTCGGCACCATGCTGCGGCGGCCGGCCGGCAAGCTGTCGGGCGGCGAGCGCAAGATGCTCGCCATGGGCCGGGTGCTGATGCTGTCGCCCGACGTGTTCCTCCTCGACGAGCCGACCGCGAACCTCGCCCCCATCATCGCCCGCTCGCTGCTGACCGAGCACGTCAAGGCGCTGGCGGAGGCCGGCGCCGCCGTGCTGATCGTGGAGCAAAGGGCTCGGGCCGTCCTCGCCATCTCCGACCGGACGTACGTGCTCGGGGGCGGCGAGCTGCGCATGGAGGGAACGCCCGCCCAGCTAGCTGGCAGTCCTGAGTTCGTGGCATCATTCCTCGGCGGCGGCCAGGGCCGAGCCGTCCCGTCCCCGGAGCCCTGATGGGGGCAACCCCATCACCGTGGGAGAGCCGCTACTGGCCCGCGGTCGCCTGAGCGGCGGCGAAGAGCAGCAGGCCGGCTATCACTGCCGACCCGGCCAGCGTCACCCAGAAGTCGGTCGGCCGCGGGCGTCCAGAGGCACCGGTCGCCAACGGCCGGTCCTCCGCCTCCAGTCCTGAGCGCCTACCCGCGACAGCAGTGGCCCAGGCCGCCACGTACCCGCCCAGGTGGCCCCTCATGGCAACCGCCGAATACCGGCGCGATCACGAAGAGGCCGCATACCGCCATTCCCGCGCCCACCAAACGCTGGCGGCGAAGTCCTCGGCCCGCAGCAGCCGCAAGGCGGTGATGGGCTCGCCACGAGCCACCAGCATGCACTCGTCAGGCAGATGACCGTTCGCAGCCACCTGGTCTTTGCGCACTCGCAGCCACACCCGGCCGAAACGTGCGGCCAGCCAGAAGTTGATCATCATCCGGATCCGACATGGTCAGAACCCGGACCCGAAGTCGCCGCGCGGCACGGTCGCCAGCACCTGCTGCTGGTAGTACACCGGCCCGCCGCCGTCCGCGGTGACGTCTGACGGATAGTGCGTCGAGACGAACAGCGCGTAGATGTTGTGCGCGGAGATCGTCAGGCCGAAGTAGTCGCCGATGAACCCGACCGAGCAATTAGCGTCGGCGCACGGCAGCTGGCTCAGTCCGCCCACCGCCTGGCCCGGCTGCTGGGGGTCCCAGCTGAAGTTCGAGATGCGCACGTTCTTGCCGATCGGACCCGCGCCTGCCGTGGTACCCGAGTCCTGATAGGCCTGCAGCGAGGTGTCGATGCAGAGGTTTGTCTTTCCAACATCTGCCGACAGGACGCTCGGATCGCTGGGGCAGGCGAGCCGACGGTCGTAGAACGCGACCGCCACCGCGCCGCCCGGTCCGGCTGCCACCTCCGGCTGGAACTGGTCCGTCGGGACGCCGGGCGCGTCGACGTTGTCATTCACCGTCTCCGGCGCCGACCAGGTGCTGCCGCCGTCGGTGGACTGGGTGAACTTGACATCCATCTGATTGCCGTCCCAGTCCTCGTACGCAAGGTAGAGATGGCCGGCGTAGGTCGGGCTGGCGGCGAAGCTCTCGGTGATCCCGTCCCGGAAAGTCGTGTTGGGCAGGCAGCAGCCAGGCAGCGTCCCGGTCGTCGCCGCGGCGACGAACGGCGAGAACGTCTTGCCGTCATCGGCAGAGTGACTCACGTACAGCGTCGCCGTGGCGGTCTTCGCAGGATGCGGGAACGACGCGAACGCGATGTACACCGTGCCGGCGGCGTCGACCGAAGGGTAGATGTAGGTGTTCGACACGCCAGTCTGGCTCGGCGCAGTGATCGTCACTGCCTTGGAGAAGGTCTGGCCGCGGTCGCGGGACACGGCGATCCGGATCTTCGTCGTCCCGCTCTCGAACAGTGACCACATCGCGTACACGTGGTCCTGGTAAGGGCTGCCGGCGATGTCGTTGACGGCGATCCACTGCTTGTCCTCGACGTGACCGGCCTGCCTGGCCGACGCGTTCGGCGACTGCTCGAGGTCCTGGCCGCCGTTCCCCTTCACCCAGTGCTGGCCCATGTCGTCGGAGTAGGAGACATCGATCGCGCCGTCTGGATGCAGTGTCGATTTCCCCCAGAATGCGTTGAACGGCAGCGTCGACTGGTAGGCGCGCCCCTGGGTGTCGAAGGCGACGTTGGGGTCGGTCACGTCGGTCCAGCTCGGCGGCATTGCCTGCGTCCCGGTGGATACGCAGTCGTATCCCTGGACCTGATTGTTGCCTGCGGGCGTGCCGCCGAGGATCCGCATGGTGCCGAGGTAGAAGTCGTAGAACTTCGAATAGCTTCCGAAGAAGTACTTCGCGTTCCCGATCAGGTCCTCGGTGCCCGGCTTGACCGCGATCCAGGACTCGGAGTGGTTGGAATCCAGGGTGCCAGGTCGGCAGGCGCCCGGATTCGGGAAAGTCTGCCCGGCCGGTACCGGGTAGCCTCCGCCGGTCGTCGGCGTGGTCGCCACCTGGTTGGCGTACGTAACGCTCGACGTCCAGCCAGGAGCCGGGGCGCCCGCCGCGATCGCCGGGGCTAACGCCGCCAGCCCAGAGCCCGTGAGTAAGGCGGCCACAACCAGGGAGAGCCGGCGGCGATGCATATGCACTCCTTTGAGTCGCATCCCCCGACCCATGAGGCTACGCCCTCGCGCCTAGGCTGGCTGTCTATTGCTGCATGAGCACAGGCAGAGAAGGCCGGCGCACGTGAGGAGCGCGTCATGACGGCACCCCGCCTGCTTGCGGTCAATGTGGGCATGCCGCAGGATGTGGCCTGGCATGGCCGGACAGTTCACACGGCCGTGTGGAAGCGGCCGGTCGACGGGCCGCGGCTGGTCCGGCGGCTCAATATTGACGGCGATGGCCAGGGCGATCGCGCCGGGCACGGCGGTGAGCAGCGGGCGGTGTTCGTCTATCAGATCGACTCCTACCGCTACTGGCAGCAGCAGCTCGGCCGTGACGACTTCGTCTACGGCCAGTTCGGCGAGAACTTTACCGTCGAGGGCCTGGCAGACGATCAGGTCTGCATCGGCGACCGGTACCAGATCGGTACGGCGGTGTTCGAGGTAACCCAGCCCAGGGTGACGTGCTACCGGGTTGGCATCCGAATGGACGACCCGCGCATGCCGGCGATGCTGGTTTCCCATCGCCGGCCTGGTTTCTACTTCCGGGTGCTCCAGGAGGGCGTTGTCCAGGCTGACGACGAAATCGTCCAGATCGCGACCGGGCCAGAGGCCATGACCGTCGCGGAGATCGACGCCCTGCTGTACATGCCGGGGCATCCCCGGCAGGGCGCGCTCCGGGCCCTGCGGATCCCGGCGCTCTCGGCAGGCTGGCGGGCCTCGTTCGAGGCGATCGCCAGCCAGCTCGGCGGGGGCGAAGGCGCCACCGGCAACGCGGGCCTGGTGCCAGCGAGCCCGCCGCCTGCCTGGCCCGGATTCAAGAGCCTCGCCGTGACCGACGTCAAACACGAGACCCAGACGATTGTCTCGATTGGCCTGAGCGACCCGGACGGAACCGCCGTGCCGCCGGCCCAGGCAGGCCAGTTTCTGACAGTGCGGCTCCCGGTCAGCGCGGACGCGCGGCCGCTCCTGCGCAGCTACTCGCTGTCGGGAGCCCCCGGCGCGAGGTCGTACCAGATCAGCGTCAAGCTCGAGCCGCACGGCGCCGGCAGCCAGTTCGTTCACTCCCGGATCCGCACCGGCGACCAGCTCGACGTTGCCGCGCCGCGTGGCACGTTCCTCTTGCGGCCCGGTGACACCCCGGTCCTGCTCATCAGCGCCGGTGTGGGCGCCACGCCGGTCATGGCGATGCTGCGCGGGCTTGCGGCCGATCGCTCAGACCGGGAAATCTGGTGGCTGCACGGCTCGCGCAGCCGCGCCGACGAGCCGTTCGCGACGGAGTCGGAGTCGTTGATCGCTGAGCTGCCGCATGCGCACCGGCTCATCTGTTACAGCCACCCGGCACCTGACGACGTGCTCGGCAGCGACTATCGGTCCGGCCGGCTGTCACCCTCGGCGCTCACCGAGCTCAGCCTGCCTCGCGACTCCGATGCCTACATCTGCGGGCCCGCCGATTTCATGACAGATGCGTCGGCCGCTCTTGTCGGACTCGGACTGGACGGTGCGCGGATCCACACCGAGATGTTCGGCGCCACACCGTCGCAGACGCCGGGAATCACCCAAGCCGTGGTCCGGCCGCCGCACGCACCAGCCGGTGAGCCCGGTTCCGGCCCCCGGATCTCGTTCGCGCGCAGCGGCCTGGATGTCCGGTGGGACCAGAGCTACACCAGCCTGCTCGAGCTCGCCGAGGCCTGTGACGTCCCGGTGCGCTGGTCGTGCCGTACCGGCGTGTGCCACACCTGCGAGAGCGGCCTCGTGGCGGGAAGTGTCAGCTACGCCCCCGACCCGGTCGATGAGCCAGCCGACGGAAACGTGCTCATCTGCTGCTCACAGCCATCCGAGGAGGTAATCCTGGACCTGTGACCGTGGCCTTATGGGCTGGTGCCTACAGCGGCTGAACGGTGAAACCCAGCTTTCCGAGCACCTTGACAGCGCCTGCCTTGCCGCCCTCGAAGTCAGCGGAGCCGAGCCGCTGCCCCGTGGCGAGCTCGTAGGCCGTGCCCAGGATCGCCTTGTGCGGGTAATGCCGGTTGTCCGATACCAGCTCGTACGTCCTGCTAGGGCCGAAACCGTGCGCAGCGAAGAAGGCCTCTGGTCCCCGCCGGTCGTACTCCGCGATCGCGTGCAACACGTCCTCGCGGCTCACGCGGTCCCACGCCACCATGTGCCCACCAGCTCTCATACCTGTGTGCGGTCCGTCCCGGCGTCGGCCAGCCTAGTGCGGCGCTGAACACCGGGGATCACCGGGAGGACCAGGTAAGACGGCGTATCGCCGCCGGACAGCAGCGTTGTCACGCCGCCGAACACGGCGGGCGGTCGGTCGGCAGGCTCGTCGTGCACGAAGATGCCGTTGCCGCGCATGGTGACGCCGAACGCGGCCGGCCAAGGGCCGTCACCGGGCAGCTCGAAGTCGCGTCCCCCGACCGACACGCCCAGCCGGTAGCCGGCCGGGATGACGACCGACGTCGGCCAGATCTCCACGTCGAGGCTGACCGGCTCGCCGGGTGTCAGCGGCTGATCCTTCTCGTGGGTATGCCAGGGCCGCCACGGCAGGCTGCGGTCCGGGTCGATCGCGCGGTGCGACGCTCGCAGCCAGCCGAACCCGACGCAGCCGTGCGGGTCCTGACCGCTGACGAAGGTGACGTCGCGGCCGTCGGGATCCGCCACCCGCAGGGTAACGAAGACGTCGGCGTCAGCCGTGGACGACGCGATCGTCAGTCGGGCGGTTGCTGGCCCGGTGATCTCCAGTTCGCTGTCGAGCGGCGGCGTCCAGAATGTCAGCCCGTTCCCGGACGAATCGAAGGAGGCGCTGCGCTGCTGCGTCCCGTCCGGCGGCGGGGTCAGAACCAGCTGGCTCGTGCCGGTATCGAGATCGAACCGGGTCCACTGCGTGCGCGCCAGGGGCCACTCCTGCTCGGCTCGCTGCTCGAAGCTCCCGTCAACGTGCCGGATCTGGAGCACGACCGGTGGCTGGCGGTCCCATCCGGTGTCCTCGCCGCGCAGGAAATGCCCGAAGAAGCTCTTCTGCAACTCGACGCCGTAATCGGTGTAGAACTCGACCCAGTGCTGCAGGCCGTGCACCTCCAGCCACTTCTGTGCGCTGCCCGCCCTCGCGTAGCCCTCGAAGTTGCCCCGCGTGTGCAGGTGATGTGCCCAGTTCGCCGCGGACAGCACCGGCACCGTGATCCGCTCGAGCTCCGGCGATCGCTTGCGGTAGTAGTCGTCGAGTAGCGGGTGCTCGAGCAGCAGGCGCGGGGTATCCGCGCGGTTTTCGGCCAGCTCACCCTCGGTCAGTGTGTCCGGCCCTGCGGCCATGCCGCCCGTGACCCGGTGCCGGGGACCGCGCTCGCCCACGCCGTGCTGCACGCCCGCCACCTGCGGCGGATACCACTGCCGGGTGAACACGTTGAGGATGCCGCCGTGCCGGGTGAAGTCGCGGTAGAAGTCACTGCCGCCCTCCCACGGGCAGATCGCGGCCAGGTGCGGCGGCCGCAGCGCCGCGACCTGCCACTGGTTGATGGCGTAGTACGACACTCCGAGCAGCCCGACCTTCCCGCTGCTCCATGGCTGCGCCGCCGCCCACTCGATGCAGTCGTAGAAATCCCGGGTCTCCCGCGGCGAGAAGATATCCAGGTAGCCGGGCGACCGGCCCGCCCCGCGGGAGTCGACCCGGATCACGACGTAGCCGTCCGGCACCCACTTCTCCGGGTCGACGGTCTCCCAGTTCATGTGCACGCCCGAGGAGCCAGCCAGCGCATCCGGGTGCTCGGCCTCAAGATTGGCCCACTGACGCGCGAACCCGTCCTGGAACGCCAGCCACTTCGCGTACGGCCCGTGCGTCATGATCACCGGGTAACGGCCCGCCAGCTCCGGGCGGAACACGTCCGCGCGCAGCACCACGCCGTCGTCCATCGGGACCGGCACATCCCAGTCAATCTGCATGCCGGTATCGTCCCACCGCAGCTGCGGTGGGCAGGCAAACCCGGAGGCGAGACCTCAGGCGTGGACGAGCGGTGTGTCCACCAGATGCTCGGCGAGGAACCAGGCCTGCAGCTCGCCGGTGCGGATGACATCGGAGACCAGCAGGTCGTTGGTGCCATCATCGCCCATGTCGGCGATCCGGGCCGCGGCGTCATGCGCGTCGATGAGGATCGTCTCGTGCGCCTCAAGCAGCCGCGACAGCATGGCGGGGACTTCCTCCACCCCGTCTGGCGGACGCGGGATCGTCGTGATCTCGGCGGCCTGCCGGGGGTCACCGACGGCCACCCCGCCCAGGGTCTGGACCCGCTCGGCGATCATGTCGATCAGTTCCAGCTGCTCCCCTGCGTGCTTGTCGAGCAGCAGGTGCAGCTGGTAGAAGGTCGCGCCGCGCATGAGCCAGTGATGCTTCTTGTAGAGCGCGTAGAGGATCTGCGTGTTGGCGAGCACGCGGTTGAGGCGCTCGCACGAGTACATCCGCGCGTCGAACGACAGCCCGAGCGGGAACTGCCGGACGGTGCCGAACTTCTGCACCTCGGCGCCCTTCTGATGCAGCCACGGCTGGCTGCTCACCGGGCGGCGAGCCCGGCCGTTACCGTCGCCCGCGGATCGCCGTGCTTGCGGCTTGGACGTTGTCCTCGATGTGCTTTGTGATGCGCTCGATGTGGTCTGAGATGTTCTCGCCGATCGCGCTCCTGACCTGGTCGCTGGCCGCGTGACCGTACCTGATCGCCTAGGTGGCACAGCTTTCCCCTTCCCCGCTGAGCTCTCGCCCCCGGCCAGGGGATGCCCCGCGCGGCGTCGCCCAAACGGGCGGATCAGCCGGAAGCGCCGAGGGCCGAGGCCAGTGCGGCCTCGATCACCTGAGCTGACACGTGCGCGACCTCGTCCGGAGAGCGGCGGAGGTCTCCGGCGAGGGATTGGGTGGTGAATCCCGAGAGCTGGACGGCGACGGCATCGATCAGCCACTGCGGCGGCTGGTCCTGCCGGCCGCGCGCCCGCCACAGCAGCTCGGTCACGCTGACCGCGAACCGGTTGCGACTGTCCCGGCACTCCGCTGCCACCATCGCGAGGTCGTGCGACTCCCCGGCCGCCTGCACGCCGACGAGATCCCAGAAAACCCGCCCGTTCCCCGCATTGAGCTTGTGGGTAACCCGGAGCAGCTCGCGCAGCCAGCCGCGCAGATCGTCGTCGTCTGGCGGAGGTATCTGCTCGGCATAGCGACGGATACCCGCCCGGATTACCGCCACGAACAGCGCGTCCCTGGTCACGAAGTGCCGGAAGATCGTGCGCCGGCTGATCCCCGCCGCCTCGGCCACCTCATCGACCGTCGCGGCCAGGCCCCGGGCCGCGAGCACCGAGCCGGCCGCGCGCAGGATCCGCGCCCGCACCAGCTCGCGCTGCTCATCGGCGAGCGACAGCCCGCCGCCCAGCGACGGGGTCGCGAGCGAACCCTGCATCATCCGCCGATGCTAGCACCGGGCCATTGCGGATGTCACTGATGAGTGACACGATGACACCCATGGTGGACACCGGCACGATCACCCCGGTCGACAAAGAGGCGCTGCGCCACAAGTACGCAGCCGAGCGCGAGAAGCGGCTCCGGCCGGACGGCAACAGCCAGTACCTGCGGCTCGCCGGTACGCTGGCGCACTACCTCGACGACCCCTACACGCCCAGGCTCGAGCGCGCGCCGAAGACCGACCACCGGACCGTCGTGATCATCGGCGGCGGTTTCGCGGGCCTGGTCGTAGGCGCCCGGCTGCGGGAGGCCGGAGTGCAGGTCCGCATCGTCGAGAAGGGCGGCGACTTCGGCGGTGCCTGGTACTGGAATCGCTACCCGGGCGCGCAGTGCGACACCGCGGCGATGGTGTACATGCCGCTGCTGGAAGAGACCGGGCACATGCCGACCGAGAAGTACGTGCACGGGCCGGAGATCCTGGCGCACTGCCAGCGCATCGGCGCACAGTTCGGCCTCTATGACGACGCGCTGTTCCACACCGAGGTGACGGACCTGCACTGGGACGAAGCGCGCAGCCGGTGGATCGTCGCGACCAGCCGGGGCGACCAGTTCACTGCGCAGTTCGTGGTGATGGGTATCGGCCCGCTGCTCGTGCCCAAGCTGCCGGGTATTGCCGGGATCGAGGAGTTCCGCGGACATTCCTTCCACACGAGCCGGTGGGACTACGCCTACACCGGCGGTGACTCAGCCGGCGCGCCCATGGACAAGCTCGCCGGCAAGCGAGTCGGCATCATCGGCACCGGCGCGACGGCGGTTCAGTGCGTACCTCATCTCGCAGGTGCCTGCCGCGAGCTGTTCGTCTTCCAGCGCACCCCATCGTCGGTTGACGTGCGCGACAACCATCCCATTGACCCGGACTGGTTCGCTGAGATCGCGACGCCCGGCTGGCAGCAGCGCTGGCTGGAGAACTTCACCCACAACCAGACCGGCCAGCCCGCGGACGAAGATCTTGTGCAGGACGGCTGGACCGACATCGCGCGGCGGATGTGGGCGAAGATCGCCACGCTCCCGCCGGAGGACAGGAATACCGCCGGCCTGCTGGCGGTGCTCGAGGAGTCCGACTTCGAGAAGATGGAAGAGATCCGGGCCCGGACCGACGTCGTCGTCCAGGACACGGAGACGGCGCAGAAGCTGAAGGCCTGGTACCGCCAGCTGTGCAAGCGACCGTGCTTCCACGACGAATACCTGCAGGCCTACAACAACCCCAGCACGCACCTGATCGACACCGACGGCAGGGGCGTCGAGCGCATCACCGAGACCGGCGTGGTGGTGGCCGGCCGCGAGTATGAGCTCGACTGCATCATCTACGCCTCAGGATTCGAGGTGGGTACGCCTTTCACCGAGCGGTCGGGCTACGACCTGACCGGCCGCAATGGCAGGACCCTCTCCGATTACTGGGCCAGCGGGATGCGCACGCTGCACGGCATCCACGTGCACGGCTTCCCGAACGCCTTGATCGTGCAGCCGTTCCAGGCCGCGAACCTGATTTCCAACGTGCCGCATAACCTGGTCGACTCGGCCAAGACGATCACCACGATCATCAGGCACGCTCTCGATGGCGGCTTCGGCGCGGTGGAGGTGACGAAGGACGCCGAGCAAGCCTGGCTCGAGCTCTTGCACTCCGGGCCAGGCGGCACACTCGGCGGGCCTGACTGCACGCCCGGCTACTACAACAATGAAGGTCAGGAGCTCGGAGCGGACCAGTGGCTGCCCCGCGGCTATCCCTACGGGGCAAGCGCCTACTTCGCCTACATCGACAACTGGCGCAAGACTGGCACGTTCGAGGGATTGGAGTTCATCGGTTCGGGAGAGTAACGGGTGCGTCGTGGCTGACCGCCGCACGCCAAGCCTCAGCCCGGCTGGCGAGCCAGTTCGGTAACCAGCCGGCCACTGTGCGAGATTGAACTACGCCCAGCCTGCTTACGTGACTGAGGGCGTACCAGGCGCATCACGCTATTACACCTGGGAAGCCGCACTTCGTCCCGAACTGCTCTGGAGAGGCACATGCGTAGGTATCTCATCGTGGGCGCGCTCGCGGCCGGCCTGCTCGCCACCGCTCCCACCGCTGCGTTCGCCATAGTCAATCCGACGACGGGCCAAAAAGGAGCACCCACAAACACCTGTGGGCCGGACAACCCGATGACGCCAGGCAACTCTGCAAACGTTAAGGGCTCGCCCTTCAACGCCAACGGCATAGCCGGCCTTCACTACGCCGGTAACCCCGACACCCACTCGCTTGCCAACTCGAACAGCACCGCAACAGTGTCGCAGTACGACAACGCGTGCGTCCGGCTCTCAAGTCACTAGACCTCGCGGTTCAGCCAGGCCGGCGGCCGGTCCGAGGGCCGACCGCCGGCCTGCACTCAGTGAGCTACGGCTTGCGCACCAGGCCGCAGTA
>Ga0126378_10004599_pt1 | contig 10572 bp, 12 predicted proteins | sample PanSoiMetPlot_23_FD_92587 | JGI IMG/M metagenome (GOLD analysis project Ga0126378, IMG submission 92587) | Tropical forest soil microbial communities from Panama - MetaG Plot_23 | ecosystem: Environmental > Terrestrial > Soil > Tropical forest > Bulk soil | place: Panama | collected 2016-02-17
CACGGACCCTGGAAGCTGCGGCCGGCGCCGAGCTGCGGGCCGCGGCCGAGGATATCCCCGCATATCAGGCGGAGGACCCGAGGCGCAGGAGGACATAGGCGGAGAGCAGCCATGGCGACGGCACGGACAAAGGGATATCGCAAGGGCCTCGTCGATCCCGAGGCGGGGCGGATCAGCCGCGAAATCTTTGTCAATGACGAGATCTACCGCGATGAGCTGGAGCGCGTCTTCGCCCGCTCCTGGCTCTTCGTCGGGCATGAGAGCCAGATCCCGAACCCCGGTAATTTTTTCGTCTCCTCAATGGGCGAGGAGTCCGTGATCCTCTGCCGCGACCGCACCGGAAAGATCCGCATATTCCTCAATTCCTGCCGGCATCGCGGCATGAAAGTGTGCCGCTACGACGAGGGCAGCACGACCGTCTTCACCTGCCCGTATCATGGCTGGAGCTACGGCACCGACGGCAAGCTCGTCGGCGTGCCGTATTTCCGCGAAGCCTATCGCGCGAGGCTCGACCGTTCGCGATGGGGGCTCATCGAGGTCGCGCAATTGTGCAGTTACAAGGGCGCGGTATGGGCGACTTGGGACGCCTATGCGCCACCCTTCCTCGAATATCTCGGGGGTTCGTGCCTTACCTCGATCTGATCCTCGACGGCTGGGACGGTCGCGAAGGCGAGGCCGAGGTGCTGTGCGGGGTGCAGAAATGGCTGATCCCGTGCAATTGGAAATTCCCGGCGGAAAATTTCAGCGGCGACACCTATCACAATATCAGCCACCGCTCGGTCGACCTGGCCGGGATCGGGCCGAGTGGCCAGAGCCGCCGCGACCTGCCGGAGCGGACGATCAGCCGGCGGCTGCATGTCTGTATCCCCAATCGCGGCCACCAGACGATCGTTTACGTACTGCCGAACGATCAGCCGACGCCGCCGGCCTACCAAAATTCACCGGCCGTGGCCGCGTACTTCCGGCATTGCGAGGAGGAGCGCCGTCGTCGCCGCAGTGACGCGGGCGGGAGGCTGATCGGTGCGCCCGGCGAGATCTTTCCCAACACCGCGCTGTTGCCGCGCCAGCCGCGCACGATCGCGGTGTGGCACCCACGCGGACCGCATCAGACCGAGGTGTGGCGCTGGTTTCTCGTCGACCGGGACGCGCCGCCCGAGGTCAAGCAGTTCCTGCGCGATTATTATATCCGCTATTCGGGTCCGGCCGGCCTGACTGAGCAGGACGATATGGAAATTACGCGCACGCGGCGAGCCGCGGCACGATCGCGCGCCGCTATCCTTATTGCTACGAGCAGGGGATCGGCCGCGCGGTCGAGGATTACGAATGGGACGGGCTGCGCATTTCAGGTCGCGTGATCGACATCACGCAGGCGCAGTCGAGCGAGGAGCCAATGCGCAACCTCTACCACCGTTGGGCCGAGTGCTGATAGCTGGGACGATCTCGCGACTTGGCGCCGCGCCGGAAACGGGCGTCCGCAGCCTCGCCCGACCGACACCTGATCGGGCTCGCCAGATCAAAAGCGATGCTTCGAGCCTTTTGCACCCTGCTGTAGTGTGGAATGCGATATTTAGTAAATATTAAATTGACAATTGCGATCGCTGCTGATAAATTATCGCCGCTATTGCAGCCTCTACCGCTAGATCCGCCTTTTCTGCTGATATACCCTTCACCGTGGTCTGGCGGCGTGTCGAGGAGTTGCAAAACGACTCAAAAAATCTGCGCAGGTACAGTTCCAAGCAGGTTCGGCGGCTGGCGAAAAGCATCGGCGCTTTCGGGTTCAATGTTCCGATCCTGATTGACCGGGGACTTCGCATCGTAGCCGGTCACGCTCGGCTGCTGGGAGCTCAAGAGCTTGGTTGGAGCGAGGTCCCGACGATCTTCACCGACCACCTCAGTGATGCTCAAGCGCACGTCTTCGTAATTGCAGACAATCGGCTCGGCGAAGCAGCGTCATGGGATGATCCGTTGCTCGCAATGCAGCTGAAGGAATTGTCGACAGCGGAGGCTGAATCCGGCAACAAGGCTAGCGCAGCCATACACAGTGAGATCGATTTGGGGATCGGCGTTCTCGGTACGCCGCGCAAACGCCGCCGTCGGGTTGGCCACTTCGCAGGCCCCGCACCCCGGCCGTCTCCTCGCAAGCGAAGCCCGGAAGCTGCGAAGGGGTAAGGATCCTCTTACCCGCCGGTCGTCAATAGCGCAGTCAGCTCGCCAGGCATGCTGAGCATCGGATAATGACCGGTGTCGAGCTCGTGCCATTGGGCATTAAGCTTGTCGGCGGTGCGGCGCTGGTGTGATTCGCCGGGGTTGACCGCCCGGCGGCACCAGATCACCGCCGCTCGCCATTGCTGATTCCAGAACTGATCGAGCTTGACGGGGCTCTCGTAAATTCCGATCGGATGCAGCGTATAGCGATCGAGCGCCCGCGCGCGCGTTGCAGGATCGAGGTCGGCGAATAACCGGCTCTCCGCATCTTCGCGTGTCGGGCCAGCGGCGAGCCCGCTGGGGACGGCGGTCGAGCGTTTGAAGATGTCGCGGATGCGCTCGCCATCGAACAGCGCCAGCGCATCGACAAAGACCACTCGGGCGATGCGGTCGCGCGCCACTTCGGCGGTGCGGCACAGCACCATGCCGCCCGAGCTCGTGCCAACCAAGACCACATCGCGCAGATCCTCGTAGAACAACAGGTCGGCGATTTCGGCGGCGTGTAGCTCGGTGGTGATGCCGGGGCGCAGCGAGTGCTTGCGCTCGGCGCAGCCGTCCAATGAAGGGGCGTAGACGGTATGACCGGCGGTGCGCAGGCGGTCCGCCACGCTGTGCCAAATCCAGCCGCCTTGATAAGACCCGTGAATTAGAACGAAGGTCGTCATGTTGTTGAGTTCCCTTTTGCTTGGCCAGCGCCGGACCTGAGCCCGTCTCCACACTGTGGTGCGGAGAGGGAGAATCTCGGGCTGTCAATTCCCTCCAGTAACGTCGATCGTGACGCCAGTCACGAAGTCAGCGTCGCTCGAGGCCAGAAAACAGATGACCTTTGCCTGGTCGGCAGCCTCGGCCACACGGCGCAGCGGCGTGCGCGCAATTTCGGCCGCCTGCGCATCCGGCGTCCGCTTCTCCCAATGCGGCCGGATACGCTCGGTCAAAGTGAGGCTCGGAGCGATCGCATTGATCGTGATGCCGAAAGGCCCGAGCTCGAAGGCGAGTTTGCGCGTAAAGGCGATTATGCCGCCCTTGGCGGCGGCGTAAGCACTGCTGCTCGACACGCTCAACCCGCGGCCAGCGATCGAGGCGAGATTGACGATCTTGCCGCTGAGCCGGCGCTACATGAGCGGCACCACTGCATGTGTGAACAGGAAAGTGCCGTTGAGATTGAAGGCGATCAGGTCTTGCCATTCCTCGAAGGTCAGTTCGTCGACAGTGGCGCCTGAATTGGCAATGATCGTGCTGCCGCCGACCGCATTAACTAGAATGTCGATCCCGCCAAATTCCTTCTCGACCGAGGCTATCGTCATCTCAACCTGGTCCTGATTGCGTGCATCACAGAGCCGTCCATGAGCTCGGCCGCCAGATCCGCGCAGTGCTGCGATCGCCGCTTTCAAGCGATCCGGGTGATTGTCGATGCCGATGACGATCGCACCTTCGCGCGCCATGATCTCGGAGGTCGCCCGGCCGATACCGTTTGCGAATGCGGTAATGACCGCGACCTTGTCGGTGAACCGCATGGCTGCCCTCTTTTCTCTCAGCTATTGCCAATGCATGCTGCTGACAGACCAGCACGGGAGAACGGGCAATGCAACCGGGTATTCATCTGCCGCATGCCGGCGAACAGGCCACACCGGAGAAGATCCGCCGTGCCGCGATGCGGGCCGAGGATCTCGGCATCGACGATGTCTGGGGTCAGCGAACACATCATCGTGCCGCGCGCCACCTTTCCGCGCTCACCGCTGTTCTATGACCCGGTGTTGAGCTTGACCTGGGCCGCCGCCGTCACCAAGCGGGTGCGGCTCGGCACCAGCGTGCTCGTGTTGCCGCTGCGCCACCCGCTGCCGCTCGCCAAGGAATTGGCGACGTTGCAGAACTTCTCCGATGGCAGGCTGATCCTCGGCGCGGGCGTTGGCTGGCTAGAGGCCGAGTTTGCAGCGCTCGGCGCACCGTTCGACGAGCGCGGGCGTCGCACGGATGAAGGGATCGCGATGATGCGCGCGGTGTGGACGCAAGATCCGGTGACCTTTCGCAGCCGGTACATCCGGGCGGAAATCACTGAGATGACAATGAGCCCACCGCCAGTGCGACCGATCCCGATCTGGTTTGGCGCTCGGAGGCCGCCGTCAAACGCACGGTACGTATCGGTGACGGCTGGCACGGCAGCCAGCTGACCCCCGAGGAGGCTGCACCGGTCGTGAAACGGCTGCGCAGCGAGCGGCCAGAACCGGAATTCACGGTCTCGATGCGCACCCATTGGAACGGCAAGGACGAAGGCGAGCTGCGCGAACGCGTCGCCGCTTTTGGGAAAGTGGGCGTCCAGCACGTCATGGTTCACCCGGTGAACCGCGATATCGACGACTGGGACGAGGTTATCGAAGGCGTCGGCCGGGTCGCTGCGCGTGCGAGTTGACCGTCCTCGTCGTCCCCCGCGAAACGCGGGGTCCAGGGCCCGCACTGCAGGAGCGTGGAGTGTCTGGATTCCCGCTTTCGCGCAAATGACGAATTGGAGTAATAGGTTTGCACGGCAGCAGTTCCGAGGAGGAGGTAGTTTGATGGGCTATACTCTCGAGCGGTTTTCCAGTGAATGTCACCGCATCCTGGCGCAAGATTCGGGGGTCGAGGGCCGCGAGAAGGTCTGCGCACTCGTGCAGGACGTGCTCAAGGACGCGGATTTCGTCGCCACGCATCTCCACGATGGTGTGCCCGAGCGCAAGATCCTCTATGAAGATCCGGAGCTGGGGTTCTGTATCCTCGGCCACGTCAATCACGGAGCCCGGGAGAGCCAGCCGCACGACCACGGTCCGACCTGGGCGATATATGGTCAGGCCGGTGGCAAGACCGTGATGAGCGACTGGGCACTGGTCGAGCCCGCTACCGAGGAAAAGCCCGGCAAGGTGCGGCTGGTGCGGCAATACACGCTGACGCCAGGTGTCGCCCATCTGTATAACGAGGGTGACCTGCACTCGCCGCGTCGAGATGGCCCGACCCGATTGATCCGGATCGAGGGCAGGAACGTGGAGAAAATCCGCCGCTTGCCCTATGAGGCAGTGCGGTAGTCTGGGGTAAGCCACAGGCACGCGGGCGCCGCAAGGCGCCCTCTTTATGTGGGCACATTTTTTCGCAGCGGCGGCGGCCACGAGGCACGCGCCGTGTCCGAGCGTCCGCTGTTGATTGGGCGATTGGAGCTGTTCTGGACCGGGGAGCTCAGCTTAGGGATAAGTCCGCTCGACGACCTCGCGGTTGAACTAAAAATTTCACCCGGTAACGCAAGGCTGGGATTGTCTGGCTTAAGCGCGATCGGACGGCGTTGGTGTAAGCTTCGGTAAACGCAGCAAAGATCCAAGCGTACGCGTACAGAAGCGCCAGTAGCGCACCGGCGTATATCACTGCCGCAATGCCGGGTGGCTGCAGGAAAGCAATCCCAAGCACCTCTTTCATAAACACTGCCACGAACACCATCGCAGGAAAATGCACGAGGTACACGGTATAGGAGAAGGATGCCAAGACACTGTGCAAAGACCCAAACTTTCGTCCCATCTTGAGGTTCTTGGCACACAGAAGCGCGATGGAAAAACCGAGCGCTACTGTCAAATCCAGCGCAAACTGGGTTGCCGTATCGATATGCGACTGGCGTGCGACTATCCATCTGACAGCGATGAGGCAAGCAACTGCAATCGTTGCGCCGACGATAAATGGCCACCCCGCCCAGTGGCGGTCGAGCACTGCAACACCGGCTCCGATCGCCCACAGGATGAACCACAGCGAGATCGTCAGTGGCAGGGCCGAGAGCATAGCGACGATTATGCCGCCCGCAACAACCCGGGTGAGCAATCGCCCGGGTCGATAGGCAATCATACCAAACGCGAACAACACATAGTACCACCACTCATTCGCCAAGCTCCACAACGGGCCGTTGCTTCCCAATGATGAGACAACTATTTCCTGCAGTTCCAGCAAGTTTCCGACGAATGTGCTGAAGCTGAGGTGCTCTGCAATATTATTGCCGAATACATTTGTATAGAATAGCTCCGGATGGTTATAGATGCCAGACGCATTGAAAAACGCAATACCTAGAGTATCAAGAATAAAACCAACAATTAGGGCAGGAATCAGAACCGTATAGATTCGAGAAAAGCGATGGACAAAGTAGTCTGTGACACTGAAGCCTTTTGCACGGAAATTTAAAATTGCTCGACCGCCGATAAGAAATCCGCTTATCACAAAAAAGACGATCACTGCCATATAGCCAAAGCCACCCAAAAAATTTACGCCGCGCAGCAGCAGATTCGGATGCACGGCGTCGCGATAGTTAGCAAGCGAAATATGGTAGACGTGACCGAGAACGACTAAAAAGGCGGCGATCCAGCGTGATGCGTTCAGAAAATCAGACGTGCCCGAGTTCATGACTAGCCCGCCGATTGAGAGGAATGATTTCCGCTAGGGCAGAGGAGGGAGGACAGAAGTCGTACGCTATGCCGCGATTGCGACTAAATAAAGATGATTTCCGGTCGCCGGATACGACAACACCGCTCTGCTAATCTAGAAGTAGGGCAACAATGCGGATAGATATGCAACCTCGCTGGCGAGGCGGCATTAGCAAAATTCAATGCATCTCTCTAAGAGAGGGCGCCAATGGCGGCGCCCTCTCGTACGCACTAGGTTTATGAAGCCGGCGGCGGGCCGCCCAGGTTGATATCGACGCGGCGGTCCTGCCCCGGGTCCGCGCCGCTGGAGGTTTCCCCGGCTCCGCTGACGGTGAGCGAGCTGCGCGGCACGCCGTCCTCCACCAGCGTTGCTGACACCACGCTGGCGCGTTTCAGCGAGAGGCGCTGATTGTAACCGGCCGGGCCCGACGGGTCGGCATACCCGGTGACTTGAACATTTGATGGCGTTCCCGCCTTGTACGAGTCGGCGGCCAGCCTGATGATCTCTCTGCCGGCGGGGGTCAGCAGCGAGCTGTTGTAGTCGAAATAGACAGTGTACACCGGCGGCGGCGGCGGGGGTGGCGGCGGGGGAGGGTTCGCGGCCACTGGTGGCGGCGGCGGTTGCTGTGCGCAAGCGGCGATCGCGAGCAGCGAGGACACGAGTACAAAGCGTCTCATCTCTTCCTCCCGTGGTTGAATGGAGCAGGTTATTACGAAATCGCCGATCGCGCTAGATGCAAAGACGTCTCAGCCGCCCGCGACACCCTGAGTATTCACATAGACCGAATAGATCGACTGGCTGGCGGCCATGAACAGCCGGTTACGCTTGCGCCCGCCGAAACATAGATTGGCGCAGCGCTCGGGCAGTGCGACATGTCCGATCATTGTGCCGTCGGGGGCAAACACCGCCACTCCGTTGAGCCCGGGTGTCATGCCCCAGCCGCACCATAGATTCCCTTCGACATCGCATCGGAAGCCGTCGGGCGTCCCCTCGCCGGCATTGATGAACATCCGGTCATTAGCAAGCCTCATCCCGTCATCGACGACATCGAAGACACGGATGAGCCGCGGCCGGGCGCGCGATTCGACGATATAAAGCTTGCTTTCGTCGGGTGAGAAGCACAGCCCGTTCGGGCCGTTGATCTCATCGGCAACGACGGTTGCAGCACCGCTCCTGCCGTCCACCCGATAGACATTGGTCGGCAGCTCCAGCGGGGACCGTTCACCCTCATAGTTTCCGAGGATCCCAAAGGGCGGGTCGGTGAACCAGATCGAATCGTCGGATTTGACGACCACGTCATTCGGCGAATTGAGCCGCTTGCCATCGAATCGGTCGAGAATGACGGTGATCGAGCCGTCGTATTCGGTCCGAGTGATCCGCCGGCCCTCATGTTCGCAGGTGACGAGCCGTCCCCGACGGTCGCGCGTGTTGCCGTTGGCGTGGTTGGAGGGCTTGCGAAATATGCTGGTCGCACCGGTCTCTTCGTCCCACCGCATGATCCGGTTGTTCGGGATGTCGCTCCACAACAAATAACGGCCATCGCCAAACCACACCGGACCTTCGGCCCAGCGAGAGCCGGTCGCCAGCCGCTCTACGGCCGCGTTGAACGGGGGCTTAACGTCGTCGAAGCGCGGGTCGAGCGTGCGGACGGCGGGGTCCGGATAACTCGTGGCGGGCTCCCATCGCGGAGGCGGCATCATCGGAGTGATCGCCCCCAGAGTCGGAGCTGTGTTCGTGTTCATTGCCCCTTTCCCCTCCCGAAACTCCCTCTTCGCCCTCTAAGGGCGGAGAGGGTCGGGGTGAGATGGGGATTCCAGAGCGCCGACCGTGAGCCCACCTCACCCCTTCCCCTCGCTGCGCAACGGGTCCCCTCCACGCTGAAGGGCGGAGAGGCAGGGATTCAGATGATCTTTTCTTCGCGCAAGGCGGCGAGCTCGTCCTTCGAGAGCCCGAGCAGGCGGGCGTAAACCTCGTCGGTATCGGCGCCGAGCAACGGCGCGGCCTTGATTGGCACCTTGGAGTTGCTCATCTTGACCGGCCAGCCCGGCATCTTGAAGTCGCCGCGCACCGGGTGCTTGACGGTGACGAAGATCTCGCGGCGATTGAGGTCCGGATCGTTCGACAACTCCATCGTATCCATGACCGCGCCGGCGGGGATGCCCTGCTCGCCGAGCCGCTTCATAACCGTCAGCTTGTCGTGGTGAACGGTCCATTCGGCGATCATCTGATCCACCAGGTGACGGTTTTTGAACCGCTCTTGCGGGCTGTCGAACCGCGGATCGCCGATCAGGTCCTCGCGTCCCATGATCTTTAAGAGCCGCTCCCAATGCTGCGGGTTGGCACGCGACGTGTAGATGTAGCAGTAGTCGTTCGGGCCGTCGCCTTTGCATTTGTAGGTCTCGCTTGGCGAATTGGTACCCATGATGCTCTGATTGCCCATACGCGGTGCCGCTCTGCCCCACAATGCCTGGGCAGCATACGAGATGCGGCCGTAATTGATGACGCATTCCTGCATCGCGAGCTGAATGCGCTGGCCTTCGCCCGTGAATTGCCGCTGATAAAGAGCAGCGAGAACCCCGATGGCGCCGTGCAGCCCGGTTCCGGTATCGCCAATCGTCAGACCCGGCTTGATCGGGCGGCCCTCGGGCTCGCCGGTGATCGACATCGCGCCGCCGGTCGCCTGGGCAATCATGTCGAAGGCAAGGAAGTCCTTATAGGGGCCGTCCTGGCCGAATCCCTTGACCTGCACGTAGATGATCCGTGGATTGATCTCGCGCACCACATCATAGCCGAAGCCCAGCCGCTCGATGACCCCGGGAGCGAAATTCTCGGCGAAGACATCGGCCTTCTCGATCAGCGCCCGCAGGATAGCGCGGCCCTTGTCGGTCTTGAGGTTGGCGGTGACGCTGCGCTTATTGGCGTTGAGCAGCATGAAATAATGCGAGTCGACCCCCTTCTTGTCGGTCGAGGCGCCGCGGCCCTGCTCGCCCTTGGTTGGCTCCTCGACCTTGATCACCTCGGCGCCGAGCCAAGCCAAGGTCTGAGTCAGCGATGTCCCCGCCTCGAATTGGGTCAGGTCCACCACCCTGACACCATGCAAGGCGCCACGCTGCGCTACGCTGGGCTGATCGGCGGCACCGGGCGTTAGGTCGTTAGGCATATGATTCCCTCCTGGTCATGATCGGTCTCCGCCGCACGCTGCCGGATCCCTTTGGTCTGTCGGCGGCGGGTGCAACAAGTCAGTGACGGGCCTCACCCTGAAAACAGGATCATTTCCGGAACTGTCAGCTTTCTCAGCCGCGCCGTCAACGCCAAATGCCTTTCATCTCCGCCTCTTGATGCAAGCGGTAGGAGGAAGGGAGCGGCGATGAGAGGCGGGCGCGCTTGTTAATTCGGCGTCCAAGCGAGGGCACGGATCTCGCTGAATTCGCGGCGCAGTTTGACCCAGGAATCTCCGGCATCATGGCTGGCGAAAACTTCGCCGTAATGGCTGCAAGCGAGGATCCGGTCGGGATCGGCGGGATGGGTCGCGAACGTCCAGATCGGCGAATTCGGTTCGACCGGCAGGGGCAACATTTGCCAGCTGCGTCCGCCATCCTTCGAGCGCTGGATCGCGCCGGTGCTGCCGAGCGCGCCGTCGCCAGTGGCGACAAACAGCACACCCGGGTCGTCGGCTTTAAGCGCCAGGCTGCGGCAGTAGGGCAGACGGAAATGCTGGCCGACCCCGAGGCCCTGCCAGGTCTCACCGCTGTCGATGCTCGCAAAGATCTCGCGCGGCGTGCTGGTCAGCACTGTCTTGCCGCCGTTGATGCTGATCGCGGTGTCATGGATGTCGGGGTCACTGACGCCGGCGACCCGCGTCCAGGTCTCACCGCCGTCGCGGCTGCGCCGCACGCCGTCGACTTCCACCCCGGCCCACACCATGCGGTGGTCAGAGGGGTCGAC
>Ga0126378_10004600_pt1 | contig 10570 bp, 10 predicted proteins | sample PanSoiMetPlot_23_FD_92587 | JGI IMG/M metagenome (GOLD analysis project Ga0126378, IMG submission 92587) | Tropical forest soil microbial communities from Panama - MetaG Plot_23 | ecosystem: Environmental > Terrestrial > Soil > Tropical forest > Bulk soil | place: Panama | collected 2016-02-17
AATCCCGCGCTAGACCAGCCGTTCGTGCCCCCTTGGTTTTTACGTTATGTGCTCTATCACGAGATGCTGCACTCAGTGGTGCCGGATGAAACGTTATCGCCCAACCGCCGGCGAGTTCACACTGAAGAATTCAACCGACGGGAGCGCGAATTTCGACATTATCGCAGGGCGCGCCGCTGGGAAGAAGATAATCTGTCGCGTTTTTTGCGCTGAATCATGCCTTTAGTGCGTTTGGCTGACCGGCACCGGGGCGAATCTTTCAGACGACGACGGCGTCGTCGCTACGTTCTTTTTGATGAGGTACCAAAGCGTCGTCGCGAGTAGGAGAGAGATCAACTTCGCGCGCCAGTTTTTCAGAATCAGTCTCTTCATATTTGCTGTGCAATAAAATTTCCGCGATTCGCTGCCGGAACGTCTCCGGTGTGAAATTGCGCTCGATTCGCCGCCGATGGCAAATGGAAATGCTGCCGGTCTCTTCAGAAACGATCACCGCCACGGCATCCGATTCCTCGGTTATGCCGAGGCCGGCGCGATGACGTAATCCCAGACTGCGGTCCAGTGTTTCCCGCTGACTCACAGGAAAAATGCAGGCTGCGGCGGCAACCCGTCCATTGCGAATGATCACTCCGCCATCGTGCAACGCAGCCTTTGGATGAAAGATGGTGAGGATCAATTCAACAGAAAACTCGCCGTCAATTACCACGCCCGTTTCTTCGTAAACGCGAATCGATGTATCGCGCTCGATGGCGATGAGCGCACCGAATTGTTTGTTTGCCAGTTGCGTCACCGCCTCCGCCAGGTCATGGACGGTTTCTCGTTTCTCACTCGTGAGCGAGAAAATTGGGTGCCCGCCGAGCGCCGCCAGGCCACGCCGGAGCTCTGGCTGAAAAATGACGACTAATGCAACGGCCAGGAAAACCGAGAAGCTTCGTACGATCCAGCCGATCACAACTAAATTCAGTAGCGTCGAAATTAACGTCAGCGTCAAAAAGACGATCGCCAAACCAGTCAGCACTTTCGCACCCCGCGTTCCGCGAAAGTAGAGGTAGCCGTAATAGATCGCGATCCACAGCAGAATGATCTCGATCAGACTGCGCCAGCCTCTGAACCAGAGATCGATGAGTTGATTAATCATTCATCCTCCCAAGGATCGCCTCCGTTGCGCGCAAGGCACTTACACTTTCTTTGACATCATGGACCCGGAACACGTCTGCACCGCGAACGCGCAAAAGCGAAGTCAACGCGATCGCAGGCGCCACGCGGTCCTTCATTTCTGGTGAATTGGCTAGTTTCGCCAAAAACGATTTGCGAGAAACGCCGATCACGAGTGGCCGATCATGCGCGCGCAGCCGCTCGAGCTGCGCAAGCAAGTCCAGATTGTGATCGAGCGTTTTCCCGAAACCAATTCCCGGATCAAATGCAATCGCCATGGGCTCAATACTACAAACTATGGCGCGCGCATATTGTTGTCGAAAAAAATCCGAAACTTCTGAAACAACATCTTCATATTGAGGCTGGTTCTGCATCGTCCGCGGAGTTCCTTGCATATGCATGATGATGAAAGCCGATGTCGTCTCGGCAATCAGCGGCAGCATTCCGCTATCTCCGCGCCCGCCTGTGACATCGTTTACAATGGAAGCGCCTGCGTTAATCGCCGCGCGCGCCACCTCAGCTTTCGATGTGTCGATTGAAATCGGGACATCGATCTTCCCTCGTAATTTTTCGATCACCGGGATGACGCGACCCAACTCCTCCCCGGCGGCAATAGGTTCCGCGCCAGGTCGCGTCGATTCGCCACCAATATCGATGATGTCCGCGCCTTCTGCGGCCATTCTCACGCCGCGTTGAATTGCTTTCTCGAGTGGAAAAAAATTCCCGCCGTCGGAAAACGAATCCGGCGTCACATTCAAAACGCCCATGATTAAGCCCCGCCGGGAGAGATCGAAAACGTGGTCGCCGACTTTCCAGATCCTTTCGCGCATGACGATTGAGACTACCGCAACTGCCCGATTATTCGAACTGCAGTCGGCTTCGCTCGAAGCGCGGCCGGATTGCATGCTGTCGGCGGTCATCGACCGCCGCTACAGTTATTTCTTGCGCGAATAGCGCCCCATCAAGTCGCCCTGTGCAATTACATGGCCTTTGATGGCATCATCGATCTGAGCTCGCCTGGCGCCGAAAGGTAAATCCAACTCGCGATCCAGAGCGAAAATCCTAAAGTAATATCGATGCGTCCCAGCGGGTGGACACGGCCCGCCATAGCCCGATTTGCCAAAGTCGTTTGTCCCTTGCACCCCCTTTGGGGAGCTTCCCTCAGCTATGCTCCCAGTTTGCGGGGGGATGTTCCAAACGATCCAGTGCGTGAAGAGTCCACCTGGCGCATCCGGATCATCGACGATCAAGACAAGGCTTTTTGCTCCGGAAGGAACGTCCGAGATCCGCAAAGGCGGACTCGCGTCGGGGCCATCGCACGTGAATTTTGATGGAATGCTCGCGGCTTCCTGGAAAGCAGAACTTGCGATCTTCATCCTGGCTCCTCCTGCAACTGAAGCGATCGCCGCGAGCAAAATCGCCGATACCCCAGCAATAATCCGCTTTCGCATTTGTTAGACCTCCGATTGAAATCGCGTTAAATCGACAACGTGACCATAGTGTTTCGCCCAAATGGCTGCAAACGGACGTAAGATTCGAGAACGAGTTCTGGCACTCCTTGCTCGGAAAGATTACCGGCCGCTGAACAGAACCGATATCGCTCGAGAACTTGGCTTGACCGGCACGCAAGGAAATGCCGTGCGCAAAATGCTGCGTGAGCTGGAGCGAACGGGCGTGATCGCGCGCATCCGCAAGAACCGGTACGTTTTGCCGGCTGAGGCAGATCTCGTAACTGGCAAATTATCAATTCATCAGGCCGGGTACGGATTTCTCGCTCCTGAAACGCCGGGCCAACCGGACATTTTCATCGCGGCGGAAAATACCGGAACAGGAATGCACGGCGACCGCGTGGTTGTGCGCATATCGCCCGATTCGCCTTACGGCCGCATCAGGGGACGGCGCGAAGGGCGCGTAATTCGAATCCTGGAGCGCGCTCACGATACTATGGTCGGGACACTGCAGCGCTCGCGAAACTTCTACTATGTCGTCCCGGATGATCCGCGGATTGTGCACGATGTTTACGTCCGTCCTGCGCAGGATCGGCGGTCGCAGACCGCCCCTACAGTCGGCGACAAAGTCGTCCTTCGCCTGGACGCCTGGGAATCGCGGCACGTCAATCCCGAAGGCGAAATCATCGAAGTCCTCGGGCCGGCAACCGCGCCGGGCATCGACATGCTCTCGATCATTCGCAAATTTCATCTGCCAACAGAATTTCCGAAGGAGGTTTTGGATCAGGCAGAGCGGATTCCCGATAAAATCACACTACGGCACCTCGAGGGACGCGAAGATTTGCGCAAAGAATTCATCGTCACCATCGATCCCGACGATGCGCGCGATTTTGATGACGCGATCCAAGTTGAGAAGACCAAGAGTGGTTGGCGGCTCGGCGTGCACATCGCCGATGTCGCCGCCTACGTGGAACCTGGGAGTGCGCTAGATCGCGAAGCGCGTCGGCGCGGCAACAGCGTTTATTTGCCCGACCGCGTGATCCCGATGCTGCCGGAGCGCTTAAGCAACGGCGTTTGCAGCCTTAATCCAGGAGTCGACCGGCTCACACGGTCCGTGTTCATTCACTTCGACAAAAACGGGATGGCGAAATCAGCGCGGTTCGCACGCAGCGTGATTCGCAGCGCGCATCGGCTTACCTACAAACAGGCTTATGCGTTTTTGAGCTCCCCGCCTCGTGATCAATTGGGCGAACGGCTGTATACGGCTTGGGAACTTGCTTCATTATTGCGGCGAAAACGTTTCGAGCACGGCGCGCTGGACCTCGATTTCCCAGAAGTAAAAGTCTGGGTCGATAAACGCGGTTATCCGGTGCGACTGGAGCGCGTTGAAAACGATGAATCGCACCAGCTAATTGAAGAATTCATGCTGGCCGCAAACGAAGCTGTTGCGCGCGAGCTGAAGAAGCGTGCGATTCCCACCATCTATCGCGTCCACGAAAATCCGGATCCAGAGAAACTGGCGGAGTATCGCGAATTGGTGCTTAGCTTTAATTACAGGATTGGCGACCTGGCTCATCGCGCCGAGTTGCAGCGATTGCTCGCCATGACCCGTGGAAAGCCCGAGGAGCAAGCGCTCAAGATCGCTCTTCTCAAAAGCCTCAAACGCGCCCGATACGATCCGCAACCGCTGGGTCATTATGGCTTGGCAAAAACAAATTATCTGCATTTCACCAGCCCGATCCGGCGTTATGCCGACCTCGTGGTGCATCGCGCGTTGGGTAGGGGTGAACCGCCGCTCCGTCCGGCGCGCTCGGCGAGCGCGCCCTACCATCACGATATGGCAGAAATCGCTTCCATTGCCGAACACATTTCGGCCACTGAACGGAACGCAGCCGACGCGGAGATCGATGCCGCTCAAATGAAGAAGCTGCAGTTCTTTCAGCATCAACTCGATCAACGCAATCCGCAGATTTTCCGCGCTGCAATTGTCGATGTCCGCAATTACGGACTGATGGTGGAATTGCCGGACGCCCTTATCACGGGTCTTATCCATGTCTCCTCACTGACGGACGACTTTTACTTCTTTGAACCCGCTCGACGGCAGCTGATTGGCAGACGCTCGCGGAAACGATTCAGCGTCGGTGACCAAGTATCCGTCTTCGTCGCGCGGGTCGACGCGTTCAAACGGCAGGTGGATTTCGCACTGGCGCTCGCGGCGAAAGCGCCACGAAAAACTGCGCGAACCCGGCGTCGAAAGCTGGCGATCGGAAATGATGGGTGAAATTTGCGACGGTGGCGAATTGCCGCTACAAGAGTTGCCATGACTGAAGCCACTGCTATTGCTACCGCTGCCCCTGCTGCTGCTCCTCCGCGTTACACACGGGCTAATCCGTTTCCTGCTCGCATGCTCGTGAATCGCCGCCTCAGCGGTCCGGAATCTGCAAAGGACACACGCCATTTCGAAATCGATTTGACGGGATGGGGTTTGACCTTTGAAGTGGGCGATTCTTTAGCTGTTTATGCAACGAACGATCCGGAGTTGGTCGGTGAAATCATCCGTACGCTCGGTGCGACCGGTGATGAAAAAGTCCCGCGCGTGAAGGGCGAACCGACGACATTCCGCGAAGCGCTACTGCGCGATTACAGCGTCAAGCAGCCAACCCCGAAATTTTTGAAGGCCATTGCCCAACGCGCCAGCGCAGCGCCAACGCTGAGTTATCTTCTCGCCCCAAACCGCAAACAGGACCTCGACACTTACCTCTGGGGCATGGAGGTCATCGATTTTCTGATTGAGCATCCTTCTGCTCGTTTTGCGCCGGAAGAGTTTGTCGGCCTACTCGCGAAATTACAGCCGCGCCTTTATTCAGTGGCCTCAAGCTTGAGGGCGTATCCCGACGAAGTGCACTTCATAGTCGATGTTGTCCGGTACGAAAGTCACGGCCGCCTCCGGAAAGGGGTTTGCTCATCTTTTCTTGCAGAACGCGCTGATGACGTGCCAGTGCCGGTTTTTCCCACCGTGGCGAAACACTTTCATCTGCCGGAGAACGCTGACACCCCAATGATCATGATCGGTCCCGGAACCGGAGTGGCACCGTTCCGCGCGTATCTGCAGGAGCGAAAAGCTACCGGAGCAAAGGGTAAGAACTGGCTCTTCTTTGGCGCGCAGCACGAGAGATGCGATTTTGCGTACGGAGACGAGTTTAACGCATATTTGAAGGAGGGACTCCTGGCACGGCTCGATTGCGCGTGGTCACGCGATCAGCCCCAGAAAATATATGTACAGCACAAGATGGCGGAAAACGCCGCGGAGATTTGGAAATGGATCGACGCCGAGGGCGCGCACTTTTTTGTGTGCGGCGATGCGCGACACATGGCCAAGGACGTCGACGCGACGTTGCGCAAAATCGTTCAAGAGCACGGCGGGATGAGCGTTGAGCAAGCAAATGAATACGTTGAGAAGCTCAAAAGCGATAAGCGTTACAAGCGGGATGTGTATTAGGTCCGTAATTCGTTAAATCGTTACACCGTTACAGGGGATTTCCGATTCAACGATTCAACGCGGCGGAGCCGGCGAAGCCACTCGTCATTCGCTCCGCTTGTGGCATAGTTATTGAGAACCTTTCCGATCGACAAGAGGAGATTGCTCGTTCCAAGGCCAATCCGCAGATTCCTCGACTTCGCTCGGAATGACAAAGACAGAGAACCATGTACGAGAACACTGAATTCACATTGAGCCGCGACTGCGAGGCGATCCAGATTCCAAGCGGCCAGAAAACAACAATCCCCGCGGGGACGCAGGGGGTAGTCACCCAAAGCCTCGGAGGAAGCTATACCGTTGCAACCTACCAGGGCCTGGCGCGTGTGGCCGAGAAAGACCTCGACGCGCTCGGATTGGAAAAACCACAGGCGCAAGAGACGCAAAAAACTGCGCGCACAGATGGCGAGGTTTCAGAGGAAGACGTCTGGAACCAGTTGCGGCAATGCTACGACCCGGAAATCCCGGTTAACATTGTTGATTTGGGTCTGGTTTATGATTGTCGTCTGACCAAGAAGGACGATGGCGGCACGCGGGTGGAAGTGAAAATGACTTTGACCGCGCCCGGTTGCGGCATGGGCCCGGCCATCGCTCACGATGCACAGGGCAAAATCTTGTCCATCGACGGCGTGGATGAAGCCGATGTCCAACTCGTTTGGGATCCGCCTTGGAACCAAAACATGATCAGCGAAGCTGGTCGGATGAAGCTCGGGATGATTTAAAAGTAGCGCAGCCTTTGCAGGGAGGCGCCAGCGATGGACGCACGCGTTATTTCTTCATGCCAAAGCTGCCAAAACCGAAAGCATTTAAAATTCTTTGTGAATTTTTTTATTCTCGCATTGACAAGAACCGTCGAAACTCTACACTCGGCATCCCCGAAACGCTTCAAGTTGAAAAATTCTGAGGGCGTTTTAAAAAATCTATATGCCCCTGACGCAACTCATCTTGACTGAAAACGTGCCCGGACTGGGCGCGGAGGCGGACGTGGTCAAAGTGCGTCGCGGTTATGCGCGTAACTATCTCCTGCCTCGGGGCAAGGCGTACGAAGTCACGCCAGCGGCTTTACGAAAGCTCGATGCTCTCAAACAAAAGCGTGCGGAGCGCGAAGCACGGGAATTGAACGAAGCGGAAGAATTGAGCCGACGCATCGAAAAGTTAAGAGTCGTCTTCACACTCGCAACCGGCGAGACTGGAAAAGCCTTTGGATCAATCACCGCGCAAGACATCGGCAACCGCCTCAGGGACGAGATTGGAGTCGAGATTGACCGGCACAAAATCCTGCTTGAACGCCCAATCAAAGATACTGGCGATCACGAGGTGCAAATCAGATTGCATCACGATGTCAGTGCGCAGTTCAAATTTAACGTAAAGTCGGCGGCAGAAGAGGCGAAGCCTGCGGAAGAAGCCGTGGCCGCGGAGCCTGAAAAAAAGCACCGCTCATTTTTCCGGAGAAAGAAAGAACCGAAAAAAGAAACAGAATAAATGGCGACTCAATCGTCCGCTTGGACAGGAGAGAAGCCTCGTAAGGCGGGAAATGGCGCTGGCCGAGGTTCGGCGGCGCGAAGCGGCGAAAACGTTGTTCCCATTTCGCCCCCAGGTTCTGCGCAGGATATTCACCGCGCCCCGCCGCATAGCGTCGATGCGGAGCAAGGCGTGCTCGGGTCAATGCTCATCTCACCGCGAGACACCATTGCAGAATGCGTCGAAAAAATTAACGAAGAATACTTTTACGTTCCCGCGCATCGCACAATCTACAACGTTCTCGTCGATCTTTGGAACGCAGGACAAGCGGTCGACCTGATCACGTTTACCCAAGTGCTGCGCGATCGGCATCTTCTGGACAGTGTTGGCGGCGCCGCGTTCGTAACGAGCCTGTTCACCTTTGTTCCAACCGCCGCCAACGTCGGCTACTACCTCGATATTGTCCGCGACAAGTACATCCTTCGCGAAATCATTTCCGCCGCTACCGAGAGTGTTCGCCGCGCTTACGAGGAGCAGGACGAGGTAAACAGTCTGCTCGACGAAGTGGAACAGCGCATTTTCGCAGTGGGCGAAGACCGTTTCAAAGGCCAGTTGCTCTCGATGAAAGACCAGGTGATGGAAGCCATCGAGTCGATCGAGAAACTTTACGAGCGCAAAGGCGGGATCACTGGAATCTCGACTGGATTTGTCGAGTTCGATCGGATGACCAGCGGGCTCCATCCCTCGGAGATGATCGTGATCGCCGCGCGACCCAGCATGGGAAAAACCGCACTTGCCACGAACATCGCCGAACACGTCGCGATTAACGAAAGACTCCCGGTCGGCATGTTCAGCCTCGAGATGAGCAGTCAGCAGCTGGTGCAACGTTTGCTCTGTTCGCGGGCGCGCGTGAACTTGCAAAGAGTGCGTGACGGATTTTTGGGCGAACGCGATTTCCCCAGTCTCACTGCTGCAGCGTCGAAACTGGCCGAAGCGAAAATCTTCATCGACGACAGTGCTAGCCTCAGCATCCTCGAAATGCGGGCGAAAGCGCGCAGGCTCAAAGCGCAGCAGAATGTTCAACTGATCATCGTTGATTACTTGCAATTACTGCGATCGACCTCGCGCAGGGCGCAGGATAACCGCCAGTTGGAAATCTCAGAAATTTCCGGAGGACTCAAAGCCCTGGCCAAGGAGTTGAAAATTCCGATCATTGTGGTTGCACAATTAAATCGCCAACCGGAGCAGCGCTCCGGCGGGAAACCACGCTTGAGCGATTTGCGCGAATCGGGTTCCATCGAGCAGGATGCCGATCTGGTCGCCTTGCTTGTCCGCCCAGAACTCTATGAGGAAGACGAAGAGGCGCGCGTAGAAAAAGCCGGGGAGGCCGAATTAATCATCGCGAAGCAGCGCAACGGCCCGGTCGGCGAAATCCCGCTCACGTTCCTCAAAGAATTCACCCGGTTCGAAACCCGCGCGCGCAACGTCAGCGAGCCGGACGAAACGTTTTAATAATTCTGGGGAGCGCAGGTTGCCAGCCTGTCGCGTCCGGCAACTTGCACGACCCATATGCGAGAACGATGCAATAATGGCTGTAGGTTTCGCTAGCGCGCTTGCTCGATGCAGAAATGAGATGTACGCGTCACCCATGTGTCGCTGTTTTGTCCTTTGCGTTCTTATCGCAGGCGCGATTCTTACTCGCGCTGAATCGCCGAGCTACCTCGTGTTCGTCAGCAACGAACGCTCCGGGGACGTAACGGTAATTGACGGGACGACGGATGCGGTGGTTGCGACGTTTCCGGTAGGCAAACGGCCGCGCGGTATTCACGCCACGCCGGATGGGAAACGCCTCTTTGTGACATTGAGCGGTTCGCCGCGAATGGCGCCCGGCGTGGATGAAAATCGCGCGCCCGCGGACAAGCGCGCGGATGGCCTCGGCGTGATCGATGCAACGGCCCGCAAGTTGATTGATCGCTGGCATGTCGGCTCTGACCCTGAGCAATTCGCGATCAGCGAAGATGGAAGATTCGCTTTCGTCGCGAATGAAGACGACGCCAGCGCCTTGATTGTGGATCTTGTTTCGGGGCAACCGCGCGGGAAAATCAAAGTGTCGGAGGAACCGGAAGGCGTAGGCGTCAATCCGGCGAATGGCGAAGTGTACGTAACCTGTGAGGAAAAAGGCGAAGTGTTTGCGATCGATCCCGACCAACAGCGCGTAATCGCAAAGATCGACACCGGAGGGCGGCCCCGTTCGGTCGCATTTCTGCCCGACGGTTCGCGCGCGTACGTCGCCTGCGAGACCGGCGGCTACGTCGCAGTCGTCGATGCGAAGTCGCACAAGCTATTGTCAAAAATTCAATTACCAACGGGCTCCCTGCCGATGGGCACTGCGATTTCCAAAGATGGGAAGGAGCTTTACGTCTCGACAGGTCGCGGAAACGGAGTTGCGATCATCGACACGCGAAAGGATGAAGTGGCGACAACAGTTCCCGTCGGAAACCGCGCCTGGAGCATCGCGCTCGATCCTACTGGAACGAAGCTTTACACCGCAAACGGCGCATCAAACGACGTCTCAGTTGTCGATGTTAAATCGCGCAAAGAACTGCGCCGCATCAAAGTCGGCGACGGCCCCTGGGGCATTGCGACCGTTCCAAGGTAAGCGCGGCGAGGTTCCGCGCGGCCCACGTTTTATCCGCCAGCGTAATTTGGATAGCGCTCGCGTAGCTCGCGCGAAAGGCGATCTGCTTCCTCTGTTTTGCCCGCTTGCCGATACGCCACCGCGGCCTTGTCGAGCGCGCGTGGGGTTATGGCCGGGTCGTCGTAAAGCAGAGCAACTCCTTTAAAAGCTTTGCCGGCGTCGTCGAAATTGCCGCGCTCCAACTGGACTTCGCCTGCGAGCAAACGTGCTTCTGCATTCACGCGGCCCTCCGGTTGCAGCGCCATGATTTGTTCGGCGATTTTCTGGGCCTCGTCA
>Ga0126378_10004601_pt1 | contig 10567 bp, 10 predicted proteins | sample PanSoiMetPlot_23_FD_92587 | JGI IMG/M metagenome (GOLD analysis project Ga0126378, IMG submission 92587) | Tropical forest soil microbial communities from Panama - MetaG Plot_23 | ecosystem: Environmental > Terrestrial > Soil > Tropical forest > Bulk soil | place: Panama | collected 2016-02-17
GCGACCCACGTCAAGGATCTGACGCCCGAGGAGATCGCCGAGGGCGCCAAGCAGGCAATGGGCGCCATGACTGGCTGAAGGCGGCAAGCAAGCGCCGCCGGAGATCGTGCTGGGGCGGCACGGCCTCTCTGCCGTCCCAGCCTGCGACCCGTCGAGGTCAGGAGTCCGAGCAAGTCAAGGAGCCGTCGCGTGCGCGTGAGCCGCGTCCAAGGACGGAAGTCGGAGGAGCCATGAAAGTGAGTGAGGGCGACCATCTAGTGATCGAAAGCGAACGCGTGGGCCAGCCGCCGCGAACGGGAACAATCGAAGAGGTCCTCAGTCTCGATCCGCTTCGACTGCGCGTGCGCTGGGAAAACAACCGCGAGAGCACGATCACGCCGAACGCAGGCGCCGCCAGCGTCGAGCACCCCACACGCTCAGCCAGGAAATCGGCAGCCTGATCGAAGAGCCCGTGGTGCACGTGCCCAGACCGAGATGAGGAGGCCGCCGTGGAGACGCACTACACCCACACGACCTGGAGCGTGAAGCCTGACCTGCAGGACGAGTTCGTGCGCCGCTGGAGCGAGTGGGCGGAGTGGAGTCACCGCGAGGGTCTTGACGGTCCAGCGCTCTTGCTGCGCGATCTCGACAACCCACGCACTTTCATCAGCTTCGGCGCGTGGCAGAGCGTCGCCGCCGTCAAGAACTGGCGAACGCTCTCGGGTTACAACGAGAGGGTGGCGCGACTGCGCGAAGTCGTCGACCGTTTCGAGCCGCGGACACTCGAGGTCACCGCTCGCATGTAGCACGCCACGAGAGTGGCGACCCCAGCTTACGACCACTGGCGCGCCTACCGCACGGCGTCCGTAGTCGCCTGCGGATCTCAGGTGAGGGGACTCTCGCCCGGCCGAGCGTGCTCAGCCACCACGAGTCGGGGCGTTCTAGACCCCGAGCACGTAGGCCGATTCGCCGTGCATCGAGGCGTCGAGGCCTTCTTCGGCTTCGGCGCCGACGCGGACCGGCGTAATCAGGTTGAGCACGTGCAGCATCACGTAGGTGAACCCGAACGCGTATAGCGAGCAGCCGACGCCGGCCGCGAGCTGCTTGAGGAAGAAGGTGGGCGTGCCGTGCACGAGTCCCTGCGCCCCGTTGGGGTTAATGGCTGTGCCGGCGAAGACGCCGAGCAGGAGGATCCCGAGCAGGCCGCCCATGCCGTGGACGCCCCAGACGTCGAGAGCGTCGTCCCATTTCATCCGGTTCTTCAGCTGGATCGCGTAGTAGCAGACGAGTCCGGCGGCGATGCCGATAAGCACGGAGGCGTAGATCGGGACGTAGCCGGCGGCGGGAGTGATGCAGGCGAGCCCGGCGACCGCTCCTGTCAGCAAACCGACGAAGTGGGGCTTCTTCGCGTACCACCATTCCACGAAGAGCCAGGTGATTGCGGCGAACGAGGCGGCGATGTCGGTGTTGAGGAATGCGATCGCTGTGATGCCGTCGACCTTGAGCTCGCTGCCCGCGTTGAACCCGTACCACCCGAACCAGAGGAGGCCTGTCCCGAGCGCGATGAACGGGATGTTGTGCGGCGCGTCGGCGAACCTGCGCTTGCCGACGTACAACACCGACGCGAGCGCCGCCCAGCCCGCGCTGGCGTGGACGACGATCCCGCCGGCGAAGTCGCGCGCGCCCCAATCTGCAAGCAGACCGCCGCCCCAGAACATGTGCACGAACGGGTAGTAGACGGCCAACTGCCAGACGACGAGGAAGAGCATGTACGACTTGAACGTAACCCGGTTCGTGAACGCGCCGGTGATCAGGGCCGGCGTGATGATCGCGAACATCATCTGGTAGGCGATGAGCACGGTCAGCGGGATCCCGGACGGCTGGTACAGCGTGTCCACGCCAACGTTGCGCAAGAACGCGAAGTCGAAGTTGCCGTAGATCCCGTCCGCTCCGCCGCTGAAGCAGAGCGAATAGCCGACCGCCCACCAGAGAATCGTCGTCACACCCATCGACGCGAAGCTCTGGATCATGATCGTGAGCGTGTTCGAGCGGCCCACGAGCCCGCCGTAGAAGAAGGCGAGCCCCGGCGTCATGATCATCACCAACGCCGCGGCGAGCAGCATGAAACCGGTGTTCGCACCGTTGAACATCGGCCGCTCTCATTCGACGACCGGGACCGGGTTCCTCCAGATACCGGGGCACCCGCAACCGCGCACCCTGACGTTGCCGAACCCTAAGGGGATTCGAGCAGTCTTGTCGGCCAGAACGGCCCTCGCGGGTACGCAACATGGCTATGGCTCGCGCCATAGGCCGTAAGCCGGGTCATTTGTTCGAGCCGGGTGGATCAGGGGCCCACCTAACGGTGAGCGGATTCGAGACGCAGCGCCCAGCTCCGACCGCTGGCGCCAGACCGACCCCCACCTGTAGCGACGTGGTGTCACGACTCGCCCAGAGGCATCCTGCTGCCACATTGACGGACACTTGGTTCTAGGTCGAGCCGAAACCTACTAGTCAGTTGACGGTGAAGATGTGACGTTCGACCGGTGCTGCGTCGAGGGCAGGTGGAACGGTGTGGCCTGCCTATGTCGCATGAGCAGTCCGGCTCTACGCCGGCCATCGCCCTTTGCGGCCCCGCCCCGGCCTGAAGTTGGTAGAGCTCGGCGCCGGGTCAACCGGGTCAACCGGGTCTGTCTCAAAGACCTGCGCGCTAGCTGCCCGCCCCAAACCCGTCGACGTGCTCGGGGTGGATCTGGATGATCACCCGCTTTTCGCCGGGACCGAGATAGGGATATCCATCCTCGCCCAAGTACTTCTTCGCGAGCAAGTTCATGTGCTCAAGCGCGCCCTTCTCAACGATCTTGGCGCTGCCGCTCACCGTCACGTAGCCAGCCTTCTGGTTCGTTGCCGGGAGGACGGTGACCGTCGCTCGCGGGTCGCGCTCGATGTTCTTGACCTTTGTCCTGCCCTGGGCACTGTTGACGAGCACGTTCGCACCGTCGTAGTCAATCCATACGGGTGTCACATGCGGTGATCCATCCTCGTGGACGGTCCCAATCACGCCCCAGTTGGGATCCGTGAAGAGCTTCGCCTGCTTCTCGGTCAACCTCGCCATCGATTTGCCCTCCTCGCACGCCTCTGTTCAGTGGCCGGCAACCGCTTCTCGCTTAACCGACGCGTGTTTAGGTATGCATGCCTTCAGCACCTTCTTCTGGCCCAGCTCGACGGCCGCCTCGTCCAACTTCACCGCACTTGGCATTGCGACGGGCGCGACCGGTAGTTCGGCGTCGGCAAATGACTCTGTGGTCTCCACCGGCGTTTGGTCGTTGAAGAGATGCGTGATCTGGGCGTCGCTCGGTTCGTTCCCCGACCACGTTCGGCTCGGATAGCGTGCTGTGACTCGCAAGTCCGGCGAGGACCTGGTCTTGTGCGGGAGGGGCACAAGTTCGTACCGAGTCACGATCCAGCCCAAGCGGCCGGAGACCAGATCCTGGAACCAGCCGCTCCCCTTGAGCTTCCACAGATAGAAAGCGTCGTTGCCGAGATTCCTGATTTCCGGCGGCTTGTTGGCAAGGGCTACTGAGTCCGAGACGGCGAACGCCTGGGCACGAAGGCGGAGAAGCTGGTATCGATCGTGCGGCACGTAGAAGATCATCTGCCGCGATGCGGGGACGTTGGGACCGAGATGCTTGCCGTCGGCGATGAATCTGCCTGCCACAAGCACGGTTGCCGGTCGCAGCTCCCGCACAGCGGACGTGAATCGGCTGGTCTGTGGATCGGGGAGCTGGCCGGCGAAAAACTTAGCCTCCCTTCCCGGCGTCGCCTCACGGGGACACACGACGACCACTGCACCCGTCAGCGTGTAGTCCGATCCGAGGACGATCAAGCTGCGGTCCCCGACGTCCTGGTAGCCGAGGGTCGCGCTCACGACATCGTAGCCTCCTTGGGTACGGAGCTTCTTCAGGCCGACCTGCACCTCGACTGCGCGATCAAGGTGTGACGGCGCGTACTGGTTCTGGTACCAAAACTCCCAGCCGCCGACGAGCAGTCCGGCGAGAGTGAGCGCGACGGTCGCGCCGACGCGAACGATCGAGACTTCGATCTCGTCCCAAAAGAGCACGAAGCCGAGGGCTCCGACGGCAATGAAGACCAGCGACACGATCACCACGATCGTCTGCTGCGTGCCCGTGGCGGCCTGCGCCCCGAAGAAGACATAGACGCCGAGGAGGATCGATAGAAAGAAGGCCAACGGCACAGGCTCCTCACAAGGAGGCTGCTTTCTCTCCGGCCACTTCTTAGGTCTCCCGATCGGGATCAGCTTCCATACCGCGCCTATGAACACGCCTCCGCAGCACACCAGCAGCACCCCGGGGAAAAGCACGGCGAGGCGGTCTCCGGGGAGCGTGACATCGTGCGCCCCTACCACGACCGCTGCTGCTCCTGCGACAAAGAAGAACCCCGCCAAGAAACGTACAGCTGCGACGATGGGAAGACGCGGAATCCTTATCTTGCCCTCCTGGGGACAGCCGCTCGGTAAGCCGGAGAGTGCACCGAACGGCCGAGGCGCACCCCGCGCCGCAGGCTCGAGTGAAGCACCCAGCCCACACGATTACAACCCCGCCGGTCCACGCAGATGTACGTCGCGGCGAGACCTTCTAGGCGATTCGGATCATCCGTTCAGCCCGAATTTGCACTGGGCGTCGCTCCGTTCCCTCCCAGCTGCGACCTAGGTTCCGGACTGCCCCCAGCTACGACCGTCGGCGCCTCAACGACACCCGGCTATCACCGCTGGCCTAGGCAAGTAGCGGAGGGGCGGCAGCTCCCGCAGCCACCCCCGCCGCTCTACGAGTTCAGGTAGGCGATCGTCGGCGTGCAGACGTCGACACCTTCGCGGCCTGGGTGCGGCCCGTGGAACGTTTCGGAGCCCGAGAGGATGTCGCCAGTTGCGTTGTCGAATGTCACGACGCTGTCGATGACCCCAGCACCGAGTAGCGGCTTGCCGTCCGCGTCCTTAAGGATCGGCCCGCCCGGAATCCGGAACGTCACCGCGAGCCCAGCCGTGTGCTCCGTAAACGTCGTTGTGCCGTCGCCGTTGTCGACGCCGATCCCCATGTCGACGCCGGCCGTCTGGACTTCGATCGAATTTCCGCTGGCGTCCGCGGTAAAGACGCTCCGCTCCACTTGTGTGGCGTGGAAGGCGCCGCTCGCATCCTGCCTGAATGTGAAAGTGCCACTGGCGCTCCAGGTGCCGTTGACCGCACCGCACCAGTCGCCGGGGCTCGGCGGATCGACGAACGACTCATGATCGCGGACAACCGGCTGGCCCGCGAGGCCGGTCGCGGGCAGCGTCGCCGCGACGGCAGCGACTACCGCCGCGACGACCGTGACCGAACGCTTGTACTCCATCGCTCCTCCTTCCTGTTGCTCGGTGTTTTGCGGCGACGCCGCCGTCCGATCGTTCGACGGTCAGCCGGCGAGGTGGAGCTTCCCGTCAACGTAGGACGTGTGTGTCGTGGTGTTGACGGTCAACTCGCCGCCGCCCCAGGCTCCGGCGAAGCGGCCCGTGCTGGAGTCACCGTCCACCTGGAAGGTCCCGTTGATCGTGGGCTCTTGCTGCGTCGGGCAGCTTGTGCTGAGCTCGCGCAAGACGAGGACACCGTCGTTGAGCACGATCCGGCGGGTTGCGGCGTTGCTCGAACTGCCGGGTCCGCACGGACTGACCGACTTGTCTTCTGTGATCCCGACGACAACGGTCGCGGTTCCGAATCCGTCGACGGTGCCCGTCCCGCTGGTGATCAGCTGGAGCGTTCCGAGGTCGGAGACACGGTTCGTCAGTGACTGGACCGACTCCGTGAAGGTCGCCTCGAGCCGGCTCCCGTCGCTTGGCTGAGCGGCGGCGGCGTGCAGTGCGAACACACTGATGAACGCGATCAGCGTTCCTGTCGACAGCAGGGCGCGAAGTGTCTTGTTCATGGTTGTTCACCCCCTCTCGCTGTGGTGATGGCAATCGAGATGCGGTCGCAAGCGATGCCAGCGTGCGCGTACGTCTCGCGAACGAGGCGCTCCGAGCTCGCCTGGAGCAGACAGAGGAATGACTCGTCGGCAGGGACGATGGTCGAGGAGACGAATCGGGTCGGCTGTCCTGCATGCTCGAGTGCGAGAGCCGCGTCGCGAACGGCTGTGGCCGACCGCTCGAGCTCCTCGGCCGTGACGCCGGGCTGGTAGTGCTCGACGAGATACGTGCTCCACGAACGCCCGCTGGTCATTTGGCCGACCGTACGCCGACCTCGCGATCGCGGAATCGGGTGCTTCCCTACGTTTGTCTAGTCATGGCCCTCGGCCATGCGCGCGCCGAGCTCCGCCCGCGAGTGGATGCCGAACTTGCGGTAGATGCGGGTGAGGTTCGCCTCGACCGTCTTCGGGCTCATGAACGCGGCCGCCGCGACTTCGCGGTTCGTCAAACCGGTTGCTGCGAGCTCGGCGACGCGTCGCTCCGATGGTGTCAGCTCGTCTGTCGGCGGCGGCCGTAGGCCGACACGGTCGAGCTCGGATCGTGCCCTGCCGATCCACATCGGGGCGCCAAGGCGCTCGAATAGGCCGACGGCCGTTTCAAGCGTGTCGGCGGCCACCCGCTTCTGTTTGCTTCTGCGAAGGAGCTGTCCGCGGACGAGCAGAGTACGGGCGTGCTCAAACGGTACGCGGGCGGCGATCGTCTCGTCGACATCGCCCGCAGCGTCGAGCGCAGCGGAAAGGCTCCCTTCGGCGGCGAGAACGAGCGCTCTAACGCGAGGAAGTGCCGTCGTCAGCCACGGGCGTGGGAGGCGTTCGGCGCGGCGCTCGAGACGGTCGAGCTCTTCGCGAGCGCGGCGGATCTCACCGAGGGCAAGCAGGGCTTCGACGTGATCGGGCCCGGTGCGGGCACCGGTCGGGTCCACAACACGCATCGCCCGGTAATGCTCGTCCATTCGCGCAAATGAGCGATCGGCGGCGCCGGCGTCGCCGCTGCTCAACTGTGCGAGACCGAGCGGGGCGAGCGCGAGGGCGGCGAAGAAACGGCTTCCCGTCTGCTCAGCGTCTTCGACCAGCCTCGTGATCTCGGCCAGCGCTCGTTCACTACGACCTCGAAGCACATCGATCTGACCTCCGAGGAGGGTCGCAGCCGACCAAGGCCCTGCGCCTACGCCTGTCTGCTCGAGCACGGAGCGACTTTCATCGTTCAGACTCTCCGCAAGGTCCCAGTTGCCTGCATTGAGCTCGAGGCGTGCGAGAAACGAGCGCCGCTCCGCGCGCCAGAGCTCCTCCCCCCGGTCGCGGTACCACTCGTCCTCTAGTTGGTGACGGACACGCCCAGCTGCCGACTCGTCCATGTTGACGAGCCAGATCAGCGCGACGCGGTTCCGCTCGACCTCGGGCCCGGCATGCTCTTCGAGCTCGAACGCTCGCTCGATGAGTCCGGGGTGTGCGCCGCGACCCGCCTGGGCATCGAAGAAGACTTTGTCGATCAAGGTATGGGCGTATAGAGCCGGATCGGCGTCTGCGTCCAGCAGCGCCAACGCTGCGTTCGCGTGGTCGGCTGCCCGCGTGTGGTTTCCGAGTGAGAACGTGACAAGGCGCGCATGGATGCGGCCGCGAAGAGACGGAACACTGGCCTCGTCGAGGGCACGCTCTAGGTACTCGATCGGGCGGGCGCCTGGCTCGTCGAGCCAAGCGATCTCGCCAAGGAGGAGGTTCGCCTCCGCGCGCAAGTCAACGGTTTCTGACCGTTCCAGGGCGAGCTCCGCGGCGCGTCGTGCGCCTCCCGGGTCGCCGACCGAAAGCAATGCGGTCGCCTCCAGGAGTACGCGGCGCGCGAGCGCGGAGCCACGCCCCTTCGGCGTCAGGCGGACGGCTGCGGCGTAAAGCTCGGCGGCGGCGTCCTGGGCGCCGCGATGCGCCGCTCGCTGGCCAGCGTTCTCGATCTGTGCGGCGACAACCTCGTTGGCGGTCTCCTCTCCGAGGCCCGCATGGCGGGCGCGCTCCTCTGGGTCCCCTACAACCGTGGCGAGGCGCTTGTGGAGCTCGCGCCGCTGTTTGCGCGACGCCGACGCGTAGACGGCCGACGCGAGGAGCGGATGGGTGAAGTGGAGGACGGCTCCGTCGGCGACGATCACATCCGCCCGCGCTGCCTCGACGATCGCCGCTTCCGAGTCTGGGTCCCTCCCGAGCGCGGCGGAAACGAGCTCTGCGGTCGGCCGCGAGAGAGTCGCGATCGCCAAAGCGGCGTTCTGGGCAGCTGCTGAGAGTCGGCGGACACGAGCCAGGACAAGCCTCTGCAGCGTCTCTGGCACCGGAACGGCGGCCGCGTCGTCGAAGATCCAGTCTTTTGCCGCGACCATGCGGGCGATCTCCAGTGCGTAGAAAGGGTTCCCACCCGACGCCGAGGCGATCCGCAAGAGCACGGGCCGCGGCGGTGCTGAACCAAGCTCGTCCCGGATCACCGCGAGGAGCGATGCCAACCCGAGCGGCCCAAGCGCCATTCGCTCCGCCGGCCCATGACCGAGGCCCAGCGGAACTTCTTCCTCCGGCTCCAGGCGCAGGGTCACTAGGACGCCGACCCCGGCGGGGAGCCTGCGGATCGCGAACTCGAGCACGCGTCGCGACGCGTGGTCTAGCCACTGCACGTCGTCGATCGCCATCAGCACTGGCTGCGCGCGCGCCACCTCGGCCAGGATCCGCACAAGTCCTGTCCCGACCGCCCGTTGGTCGACGGCGATGTCGCCCTCCGCCCGCAACAGCACGATGTCGAGTGCATGCGCAAGCGGCGGCGGCAGTGTTGAGCGCACATCATCGTACGAGGTCGTCACGAGATCGCTGAGCGCGGCGTACGAGAGGGTCGCTTCCGTTTCGGCCGTTCGCGCCGCCAGTACACGGAGGCCGCGTGCCTCCGCCAGCCGGAGTCCCGCTTCCCAGATCACCGTCTTTCCGATCCCTGGTTCGCCCTCGAGCACGAAAGCCCGAACCTCGCCGCCGTGGCAAACCTCCGCGAGGAACGCTTCGACCGCCTCGAGTTCGGAATCTCGACCGACAACCGCCACGTCGCTCTCGATTCCGCCTCAATGTCCGACGAAAGTCAACCCTCGAGGTCGATCCGCGTGCGGAGCACTTTTTGCGTCGGCTAGTGGCGAGGCACAGACCCCCGTTCTCATCCGTCCACGTTGGACTACTCCATCTTGGAGTAGTAGACTCGGGGCGACTGTGCCAGTGAGATCAGACCAGGCGGTTCAGCAGCTGACCACAACCGAGGCTGCGGTCTTGGCGTTGCTCGCGATCGAGGGAGAGCGTTCCGGCTACGAGCTCGCGAAGGCGGTTGAGAACGCGATCGGCCACATCTGGTCTCCCGCCCGCAGCGGGCTATACGCGTGCCTACCGCGCCTGGCGAAGTTCGGTCTGGCCCGCGTGCGTCGGAGCGACAAGCCGCGGTACGGGATCTCGCCGGCCGGTAGGGCTGCGCTGGAGGCGTGGTTCGAGAGAGTCGAGCCGGGGGCACGAGAGACTGTCTTCCTCAAGCTCTTCCTCGGCGGTCTGACCACGGACGAGGTGCTGTTGCGCCACCTCGCCCAGTTCCGGAAGGACGTCGAGACGCGTCTCGCGGGCTACCGGGCGATCGAGCGGACGAACTCGAACCGTGGCCACGACTGGTACCACCGGCACCTGCTCGTGCTCGGAATCGAGAGCGCCGAGCGGGAGCTCAGCTGGGCCGACCGGATCGAAAGAGCACTGCGACGCGGCCCGCGATGATCGGCGCGACTTCGAGCTGGACGGGCACCTACCGGTTTCCCCGGTCCGCCCCACCCGTCGCCATTGTCGTCCGCGTCGACGGGTCGCGTGCCGCGGTCTCGCTCGGGCCGGGTCATTCCTACACCCAGCATGTCGGCGTGACGATCCACGGGACACGGATTCGTTTCACACTTCCCGGCTCACCAGCCAACGTCGTCTTTGCCGGCACTGTCGGCTCAGGCCGGCTCCAGGGCTTGGTCGCCCAGGGAAGACGCACGGGTTCGTTCTCGCTCCGGCGCGGCCGCAACCGGATCGTCGAACTGCTTGGCGCCTACCGAGGCGCCAGGGGACAGGAGGTCGCGGTCACGGAGGCGAGCGGGCTCTCTCCGTTTCTCACCGAGTTCCCGTCGGGCGCAACACACGGAATCGGGCGCTCACTCAGCGTCGGTCGCCGCCTCGGCGACACGCGAGGGTACGGGAAGCTGGCCCTGGACGCAGCGGGGTTCACCTGGCGAGGCACGCGCTACAGGCGGCTGCGTGTTCGGCAGCGCGAGATTCGGGTCGGAGTGGACGCGGCAACGTTGTCGCTGCCAGAAGGGGCAGGTCCGTTCCCCGCGGTCGCGATGGTCCACGGCTCAGGCCCGACCACGCGCAACGAGTTCGACGTTTTCACGGCGTGGCTGGTGCTCCATGGGATCGCCGTCCTCGCCGACGACAAACGCGGCAGCGGCCAGTCGCTCGGCACCTACCCTGGTGACCAAGCGACTCCGGCTACTCTCAAACTGCTTGCGCGCGACGCGCAGGCCGAGGTTGCCTTCCTCGATAGGGTGCCGCA
>Ga0126378_10004602_pt1 | contig 10565 bp, 15 predicted proteins | sample PanSoiMetPlot_23_FD_92587 | JGI IMG/M metagenome (GOLD analysis project Ga0126378, IMG submission 92587) | Tropical forest soil microbial communities from Panama - MetaG Plot_23 | ecosystem: Environmental > Terrestrial > Soil > Tropical forest > Bulk soil | place: Panama | collected 2016-02-17
CCGTTGTTGCGCTATTGCGTGAGACGCACTCGATCCCAATCGTGTTTCTGACGGTCACCGATCCTCTCGGCCAGGGCTTGGTCAAGAGCTTGGCGCACCCTGGCGGCAACGTCACAGGATTCTCCGTCTTCATGATTTCGCTTGGCGCCAAGTGGCTCGAATTGCTCAAGGAGGTGGCCCCCAAGATGACGAGGGCAACGATCATCTTTAACCCCCAAACAGCTCCCTACTACCCACTGTACCTAGACGCGATCGAGCAAGCAGCGCCTTCTTTTTCAGTCGAGCCGGTCGCAGTTCAGATCCATAACGAATCTGACATAGAGCGCGCAATCACCGCCGTGGGCGACGTACGAAATGGTGGGTTGATCATCCTGCCCGATAGCTTCAACATAGTTCATCGCAGGAAGATCATCGATCTTGTAGCGCTTTACCGTCTGCCAGCTGTCTATTATTTCCGATACTTTGCGACAGATGGCGGGATGGTCTCCTATGGGCCGGACGAAATCGATCTATTCCGCCGAGCTGCAGGTTATGTAGATCGCATTCTCAAAGGTGCCAAACCCGCGGATCTGCCGGTCCAGCAACCAAGTCGGTTCGAGATGGTGGTCAATCTGAAAACCGCCAACGCGCTCGGAATCACCATACCGAGGGAGTTGCTCTTGCGAGCGGACGAGATCATCGAATAGCCGACATCGGCGAGCGTCCGCTTTCGACCAGGGCGGGAGCGGCCCGTACGTCGTGAGTGCCCATGCCTCGACACTTTCGGTCGGTCGTTTTCCTCGATGGCGGAGGCCTTTACGACCAGAAACGATCCTCTGTCTGCTCGTCCCCTTGGAATTCGCGAAAATCAATCGCCTTCCCATTCTCCAATCGCCACACGTGCACCTCCCGGAACGCGGCGGCACGAGCGTTTCGTTCTGCCTTGACCGTTACAAGTGCCACTACAAGATCCCCTTCAACGAGAACCTGATGAAGCTCTATGGCGAAGATACCTCCGCACAACGCCAAGGTGTGATTAAAGAATCCAACGACCTCATCGTGGCCGCGGTAGTCGCCAGACAGGGGACTATGCCCCGGCACGTGCCAAGTTATCGACTTGTCGAATGCTGCCAGCACTGCTGGGATGTCGCCCTTGGCGAAGTCAGCATACACCTTACGAATGACCGTAGCGTTGGTCGGCATCATGTCTCCTCAAAGGCGCCTTTGCTCTGATCTTCGGCCACGGCTCGAACCAATTCAAGCCCCTCTCTAACGTACCCTCGCCGGCGTCCGCTTTCGACCCAAAGCGAACAAACAAAAGCCCAGTAGAGGGCGGGGGCGAGAACGCCAGCGCGCAACGGCGTGTCGAAAGGTTATTTGCTTGCTGTTGCGATAACGGCCCCTGAATGTCCCCGATGCGGTAATCCTTTGTTCCGTATCCGCCGCCGTTTTATTGACCGTGTGATTTCCACGGTTTACCCGGTGCATCGATACAGGTGTCGGGGGCCTAATTGTCAATGGGTAGGCGACTTGCACCACTCCGCGCGCGACCGGCACCCCACTAGCCGCGGATCGTAAGGGATCACGCAGATCACGATTGCGGTTGATCTGGCTGCCGGAGTCCCTTCGTAATGTGTTCGTGATCGGCTGGTACGACGGGACAGAGTGACCGAACGCCCGCTTTCGACCGAAGCGGACCACGAAGGACGGTTAGAACAGAGAGACAGATTCTTCTCTCGCGTCAAGGACGGGTACTTTTCATAGTGCTCATTGTCCAAGCTGGTGTGAGCACAATTCATATTAAGGGGGTCCCTCGCACAGCCCTTGTGATTCCTTCGGCCGTTGGCCTCTTCGCCATGGTGGCGGTGACGACCAAGGGGCGCGGCCTCACGCAACTTGCTTTGTGGTTGCTGGTCATTTGTTTTCTTCTGGCGGTAGCTATCGAACTAATCGTGATCCCGCTAGCGGTCTGGCGGATTCTATTTAATCCCACCCTCCGAACTAGAGCGAATGCCGTGTCTGTCACAGTCGCGGCAATCTTTATGCTGTCGGTAGTGCTTGAAATTGCCGTTTAGGCGTGCGCCTTTTAAAGGCGTATGACGCCTAACCCTGGCTCGAGCTGGCGGCCGTCAGCTACGAAAACCCGCCTCTAGCCGACCGCTAACATCGGCGAACGTCCGCTAAATAGACGCAGATGCGCTGTCGGGGTAGCCTACCGCCAAAGGCGGTTGGTGGATTAGCGGCCTTTAAGAGCCTCGTTATCGGCACAATACAACACGGACAACGTTTCGAAGGTGGCACTATGCATCGCTCGCGCATCAATGGTCTGCTGATTGATTGCAAGACCAATGATATCGACGCCGCCGCACAATTTTGGGCGGACGCGCTGGGCCGTCCGGTCGATATGAAGCATCCGGGAAGCCGCGGCAATTACCGCATGTTGGAAACGCCGCCCGACGAACTCAGCGTGCAGGTTCAGCGCGTGGACCACGAAAGCCGCGTGCACATTGATATCGAGACCGACGACATTCCGGCCGAGGTTGCAAGGCTCGAAAAGCTGGGTGCCAACGTGGCAGAGCGCAAGGAGCGCTGGGTGATCATGTGCGCGCCTACTGGGCAGCGGTTCTGTATCGTTCGAGTACAGCGCACGAATTGGCCGAAAAACGCCAATCAATGGGACTGATATGCGACTGCTGGCCCTACGTCTTGCCTAACTCGATATTCTTCAATCCGGCTTCCCCATAACCGTCATTCGTCCTGTCCGCTCCTGGCCGCTAGCGCACATCGGCGAACGTCTGGTCGCCAGGTGACAACTCGTTCGGGGCCCAGGCCAAGGGTAGCTGTTATGCCATGCGCCTCAACTTGTTTCGGGCTCGGGAAAGCCGAGACATTACGGTGCCAATTGGAATCCCGAGTCTAGTGGCGATCTCCCCGTAATGTAGTTGCTCGACAGCGGCCAGAAACAACACTTGCCGTTGATCGGAAGGAAGTCGCTCCACCTGCTGGAGCACCTCTCGAAACTCGATGTGATCGAGCTGATTGTTTGGCTCGGCTACCTCCCACGCAGCCCCCCGTTCACCTTCAGTATCTAACGAGACGTTTCCCGCTTCGCGCCGAGTGCGCATACATTGGTTTATGTGGACGCTATGCATGATCGTGAACATCCAGGCGCGCAAGTCTGATCCGGCATGCCATTGCCGTTGCTTCTCCCAGGCGCGCGCCAATGTCTCCTGCACGAGATCGTCTGCGCGGGCTGCGTTTCTAGTGAGCGCGGCCGCATAACGCCTGAGGCGCGGAATCGCGGCGAGCAAGTCGGACTGCGGGAGCCCGGCGGCCCCGGCAGCGACCGCTGTCGGCAATGTTCTGGCGCTCCGATTCCTCACAAGTCGCAAAGCCGAGGACAGTTGTACGACATTGTGCCCTCCTTCCCAAGAGAAATTCGTACCACCCCGAGACAGGGCTTCAAGTGTACGGATCGGAATCTGCTCCCCAAGCGCGTTAGGAAGATTTCACCGGAAGGTCAGCGTTGTTTCATTTGCTTCACCTCGGGCCTAGACACCCGGTCTCGTCCCCAAGATGACGAACGGCAAGCTCTTAGGCGTTACCAGCGATCTCTAAGTTTGTCGTTGGTCAGATGATTGCAAGCATGGCGCCAGTCATCCGACAGATCGAGAGCGTAACGTTTTGTTACATGCCAAGAGCCGCCGAGGCGGGCTCGTTCGAGCGATGTAAACGCGGGTAGCTACTTAGGCCGTGTCGCTGACATCCATCTTCGACTTCGTGGGGAGGGCCCTTGTAGTCATGGCGCTCGTCTTCCTCGCAGTCGGGCTCTTAAGAACGTGGCCGGTATCCGTTCGAGATTCGAGTAATAGTGGAGCGGCCGCACACGAGATCCGACGGTTAGAAAGAATCCGGCGCGCCGATTGGAGATCCGCCGCCTCGCTGCTCTGCTTCGCTTTGCTCGCCTTTGCGTTGACACTGCTCGGGAAGGGGCCGTTCTTTACGGAATCCAGCGGGAACGTCGCCGGCGGGGTCGTCCTAATCGTAGGGATTCTGGGACTCATTTTGGCGATTGTGCTCGTGATCAGACACATGGGCCTTTCGCGTGCCCTTCGCGCCCTGGACAATCGGGTTCGGGATTGACTCGCGGTCAGGCCTCGCGATTCACCAGTCTCTACTGCTGTGCGCGAATGAGGTGATCCAGTAGGCCGGGTGCGATGTCCGCTTCTAGCAGCTAGAGGACATCGGCGAACGTCCGCTTTCGACCCAAAGCGGACATGTCGCCCTGCCGTTGAGCCAAAGATGTAGGCCAGAGTCGCAACAAAAAAGCCCGCACAACGCGGGCTTCTCCGTAGACGCGCGTGCGTCAGTTGTTAGGTGGATTCTCGCTCACTGGCTTAGGCGCGGCCGGCCGCCAATCTGCGACGGTCGAAACCGGGACCATGGTCTTCGTGGATGCAACCTGCTTCGCCGGCTGACCCTTCGTCTGTGCCGTCGTTTGCGGCATAGAAGCATTCGTCGAAGCCATGGACTCGTCGATTACCTTATCGCACGGAAGGACCGCGCCGCTCCAAACCAGCGCCGCGAGCGAAACTGCTATGGGGAAACTGCGATGTGTCATGCTGTTCTCCTTGCTGACAAGCAGACAATTTGAATCCTCTGCCGCCCACGGGACGCTGTCAAGACGGAGTTGCAACAGGATGAACTTGCAACGCTTCGTGGCGTCCGCTTTCGACCCAAAGCGGACATGGGTCCGTCGCCGCAAGGCTAGTTCCTCGAGCTAACCACCAGCAAGGTGAACGTACTGGCCTTAACAGTGCGCCGAGGCCGAGCCTGGTCCGCAGCCGGCATCTCGAACTCTGCCGTTACCAAATAAAGATCGTGATTCTTTGGATTGAGCGCTAAGGTGCGCGCCCCTAGTTGAGTTATGACGGTCTGTACAACTCCATACGCGCCCGGCGCAACTTCTTTGACTATCGTGAGCGTGCCATCGTCTTGAGAACTGAATGCCAGCTTCGTATTCGGATCGAACGCTGCCGCATCTACACCAGCCCCGATTGGCAGGGTGGCAACATCTCTGCCGCTGTTGGCATCGACCACAACGAGCCGCTTGTTCTGGCAACCGCTGAAGAGTCTGCGCTTCTCCCTATCGATGGCTAGCGCAGCCGGCTGGTGACATCCGGGAATGGGCCACGTCGCGACTGCCGCAGCCTTGCCTGCATCAAGCTTTGTAATTTCGTCTCGGTCCTCAATGTTAACGAACAGTGCCCCGGTGCCGTCCGTGACCGCCGACTCGGGTTTGCCGTCGAGTGGAATGGTAGCCAGCACCTTCAGATCCGTAGCGTCGATCACGCTGGCGTTATGACTACGGCCATTAAATGCGAATACCCTTTTCGAGACCGAATCGTAGGCGATGAAGTCTGGGTTCTCGCCCGCCTCGGTCTTGATCTTGGTTAGTATCCGCAATGTCTTAAGCTCGAACACCGTGATGGAGTTGTCTCGCCCGTTGCTGATGAAACCCTTCCCGAGATCGTCCGCCAGCGCAATTCCATGCACGCCGAGGGTATCGGGAATGTCCGCAAGGACCGCCCCTCTTGCGGGGTCAATCACCTGAACGTGGGTGCCGCGCGAAACGAACAACCGATCTGCCATCGCGTCATAGGTGAGGTAATCCCAACCCCCCTCACCACCGATCACAAACTTTTGCTTCACCGCGTAATCAGCGCCTGCAGTTGCAGAGCACGCGAGTATCGAGGTGAACGCAACAGTAGCGACGATGAGCAATTTCATAGGGCAGAACCGATGAGAGTCTGACAGGATATCTGTGAGAACCCAGACGAGGCAATTGCGCGTTATTGCGACGCGCGCAGTGTACCGCCGGAATCCCTTCGCAACGTGATCGTGATTGGTTGGCAAGAGAACAAATCGAATGGCACACCGGCTGGACACCCGAACGACGGGCACGGCAGGCGCAGCTGATCCGGCGCTGGAAACCGTGGGAGCGATCGACAGGGCCGAGGACGACTGAGGGGAAGGCGCGAGTTTCGCGCAATGGCTACAAGGGTGGAACGCGGGCGATGCTTCGCGAGTTGGCGCGGGTGCTGCGCGCGCTAGGGTAACGAGCCTGGAGTGTCCGCTTTCGACCCATAGCGGACATCGCCGTTGGTGCTCAGGGCGCACGCAGCGACGAGATTAGAGGGCACCTCACGGAGCCGCGAGCCGAACTGCACCGAGCCACCAGAGTGCTGAGGGCCGACTCGATGTGTCGCAAATCGGACAGCTTAGCTCGGACATCCCGAAGCCTGAGTTCGGCAAGTTGGCGAGCTTCGCCGCAATGGGTACCGTCCTCCAGCTTCAACAGTTCAGCTATTTCGCCGAGACTGAAGCCGAGTCGCTGCGCGGCCTTGATGAATCGCACGCGCGTCAACTCACTTTCGCCGTAACGCCGAATGCCACCCTGAGGCCGTTTCGGCTCGGACATCAAGCGCTTGCGCTGATAGAAGCGGATCGTCTCGACGTTCACGCCCGCTCTTTCGGCGAGCACGCCGATGGTGAAGCTCCCGGGAGAGGTGTTCATGGCGCTTGACTCCGTACTTGGGTACGGAGGTAAGGTTACGCCGTGCGGTCAGGATCCCCAACCTTATTGAACGATGCCGCTGGCGGCGCGCTGCTGGCGGGCGGCGTGGCCGCGCTGCTCGCTTCGGCTTGCTGTCTGGGCCCGCTGGTTCTGTTAGCCATCGGCGTCTCTGGCGCGTGGATCGGAAACCTGGCGGCGTTGGAGCCTTATCGCCCCGTCTTCATCGTCGTCGCGGCCGCGGCGCTGGTCGTTGCTGGGCGACGAATCTGGCGGCCGCAACACGCTTGCGCGCCTGGCGAGGTGTGTGCGGTACCTCAGGTCAGGCGCGTCCAGAAAGTCCTGTTCGGCGTGGTCGTCGCGCTGGCGCTGATCGCGCTCGTATATCCATACGTTGCTCCTTGGTTCTATTGAAAGGAAGATGTCATGCGAACGCTTCTCACAGTTGGTTCTCTGCTCTTGATTGCTTCTACAACAGCCTGGGCGGGCCCCAAGACCGTCGCCCTGTCGGTGCCGACGATGGACTGCCCGGTCTGCCCGATCACGATCAAGCAGGCGCTGACCAAGGTTCCCGGCGTCGCTCGGGCCGAAGTCAGCTTCGAGAAACGGCAAGCCACGGTCACATTCGACGACGCGAAGACGAATGTCGACGCGCTGACGCGCGCCACTGCGAACGCTGGCTATCCGTCGATGTTAATTGCAGCCGGCAAATGACTTCCCTTGCTCTCGAATCGATGCTGACCTGCCCGAAGTGCGGGTACGGCAAGACGGAAACTATGCCGGTGGACGCCTGCCAGTGGTTCTACGAGTGTGCGCAATGCCACGCGGTGCTGAAGCCACAGACGGGTGACTGTTGCGTATTCTGTTCCTACGGCTCGGTACGTTGTCCTCCGCGCCAGGCATCCAACGCAATGTCCTGCTGCGCTCGATGACGGTTTGTGGCTGCGACGAAGCCGGTGATTGGCGACCGCTGAATCGCCGCCAACGTACTGCGCGGTTCATCGTCGGCGCAGGTCTCCTCTTGCTCGATTTTCTGCTGCCGTGGTCTCACCAACTGTCAGTGGCCGGGATCGCGACCGCAACCATTGTCGGTTGGTTCGGCGTTACGCATGTTCTGGCCGCGATCATGGCGTATCCGGGCTGTCCAGAACTCGGCGCGGTTCCCTCCTTGCTCCTTGGTCGCGATGTGAAGATCGGCTGCGGCCCTTGGCGATGGTTGGATGCGAGGCTTCGCTTGGGTGCAGAGTAAATCTGGCTCGCCTCGCGCGTAATGTCCGCTTCGGGCCGATAGCGGACATCTAAGTTACACGGACTGCAACCCAAGATAAGCCTTGTCCACGCGCGCGAACGAATACGCCCAACCTATCGGAGAGCCTATCTCCGGCTGGGCCTCACGCCCCACACCTACTGGTGTGACCCTTGAAGGTGTGTATTGTCAGCTTGTACCACTGAACGCCGAAGTCCACGCCGGCGATCTATATGCGGCATACCGTCTCGCCCCGGATCATCGGCACTGGACCTACATGCCCGTCGGGCCGTTCGACAACGCAGAAGACTATCGTCGCTATGCCGAGGAAGCAGCGCGCAGCGCCGATCCCCGACACTTCGCGATCATCGACCGCAAAACGGGCAAACCGGTCGGCACCCTAGCCCTGATGCGGATTGATCCGAAACAGGGCGTTATTGAGGTGGGCCATGTGATGTTCTCGCCGTTGCTCCAGCAGACGCCAATGTCTACCGAAGCGCAGTTTCTCCTCATGGCTTACGTTTTCGACGGGCTTGGGTATCGTCGCTATGAATGGAAGTGCGACAGTCTCAACGCGCCGTCTCGCAGGACGGCTGAGCGGCTTGGCTTCAAGTTCGAGGGAATCTTCCGTCAGGCTATTGTCTACAAGGGACGTAACCGCGATACAGCGTGGTATTCCATCATCGACAGGGAGTGGCCACAGCTAAAGTGGGCGTTCCAGACATGGCTCTCGGCGCAAAACTTCGACGAGCAAGGCGAGCAGCGGAAGTCGCTGACTGATGTGCGCAAACTCTAAGTTGCGAATGTGAGCGTCCGCTTTCGACCCAAAGCGGACAATCACCCTGCCGTCGCCTCGGCGACGATCACTGTCCCGGTTTTGTGATCGTGATGTCATCGAACGGGCTTATCGTGTGCTGAATATGGCGGGAAGTTCGATCTTCCTGCTTTGCACGATCCATGACGGACAAAAGCAGCAGCACCAGCACTGCTAGGCCTGAGACGACGATCCACAGCGCTGACATCGGCTAATTGCTCCTTTGACTGTCCGCCTTGGGCGCTTGGATTCGTTACTGTGCGTCATTATGATGGCCCCCGGCGTTTCGACCCCGGTCTGGTGCGGCGCTGAGTTCGGCCCTAACCCAACGAGCGGTCAGTATTCCCACTCCGCCGGTACAAAACGAAAGACGTTGCCGGCCACCGCCACCCGGCCGACGGATGGAAACGACAGGTGAGCGGCAATCAGCGGCTCGCGGGTCGCCGCCAGCTCCCGCAACAGACGGACCCGGACGCGGACCGCCTCCTCGGGGTCGTGGTCGAAAGCGTTGTGCCAGTCGGGGCGGTCGAAATGGTTCGGGAACACGGCATCGCCGAGAAACGTCAGCCGCTTGCCACCAGATGCCAAGCGGACCACGCTGTGCCCGAGGGTGTGGCCGCCGGTGCGCTGGACGACCACCCCCGGCGCCACCTCGCGTTCCGCCTCGAACGGCTTGAGCTGGCTGCGGTACAGGTCGACGAACCGCTCTTCAGCCGACCGAAGCGTGTCCGGGAACCCGCCAAAAGTGTTGCGGGAGAAATCGGGCGAGGTCCAGAACTCGGCCTCGGCGGCCGCCAAGTGGATCGGCACGTCCGGACGCAGCCGGCGTCTCAGCCCGCCGGCGAGCAGCCCGCCAACGTGGTCCACGTGCAGGTGGGTGAGCACCACGTCGGTCACGGATGCCGGATCGATGCCGGCGGCGTCCAGTCGCGCGGCCAACCGCCCCATCTGCGGGAACTGCGGGAACTCCGACCCTACCCCAGAGTCGATGAGCACGGTCCGGCCGCCGCTACGCACCACGAGCACGTTGAGCGGCCACGGGTACACGTTGGGCGGCTGGAGTTGTTCTTCCAGCCAGGCCGCCAGTTCGGCCGGATCAGCGTTGGTGGCCAACGTCGCCGCCTCCAGCGGAAACACCCCGTCGCTGATTACCAGGACGTCAATCTCGCCGACCCGCAGCGCATAGCGCGACGGAACCAGCTCGTAGGTCTCCGTTCTACCGGGGTGTGAGCCAATGGCCAAGCTCATGTTTGTCTCCTTTGTCACAAGAGGGGGCGGCGGGACTCACTCTGCGAATCCGGCCGTTGTGAAGTCCGGACTCACACCGTCCACCAGGGCAACGGCAATCGCATTGTCGAAGTAGACGTGCGAGATGTTCTCCTTAGCTGCGTCAGCCCTTCCTGATTCGCAATGCCATCGCAGGCGCACCTTCCTCAGGTAGACAGCAATGTGAGCGCTCCATTAAGGGAAATTCAGGGGTCGACTATCACCTTTTCTCTCCAAGCTCGCGCCAGCGTTGGTAGCAATCGAGACCGCAAAGGTAGATCAAATGGTCCGTCGCCTCGGGGACGACCGCCTCCGAGATGGGGACTTCCTGCAGACACACGGCACAGGTGACGCGTACAACTGAGGCCTGGTCCCCACTGAGATTGACGGGATCGACCGATAGATCGCCTGGGTCCATGCGTCACTCGCTAAACGGAGCATTCATTACGAGATCAACGGCGGAGCGCGCTTTGTATCCTGCTACGAATCGCTCACCGAAATCTCGGGCAAAGTTGTCGTACGTCGTTTCCGGCTGTCTCTCTGCGATGTGGCAAAAGCAGCGGGTCATTTTCTTCTTCATATCGAGACGTGGGAATTCACCGACGATCCTTTTCGTCTCCTCAGCAGGAACGAGCTCGTACTGCCAGCCGATGACATCGAGGGCGATGCCTGAAGTGCACAGCATC
>Ga0126378_10004604_pt1 | contig 10562 bp, 12 predicted proteins | sample PanSoiMetPlot_23_FD_92587 | JGI IMG/M metagenome (GOLD analysis project Ga0126378, IMG submission 92587) | Tropical forest soil microbial communities from Panama - MetaG Plot_23 | ecosystem: Environmental > Terrestrial > Soil > Tropical forest > Bulk soil | place: Panama | collected 2016-02-17
CCTAGACGAGGAGATCCGCAAGTGGGAGGAATGCTGGGCCGATTCCGACCTCCTACTGCGCCGTGTCCATCAGCTCGTGAGCGACAGCCACCCGGAGTCCGCGAAACTGATCCAACGTGCGTACTGGCTGATCCGCCGCGCCTGAAGCACCCACGGCGCCCGCTACGCCGCTCTCAACGACATCGAGAGCAATACCCGAGCCCGCCTAGACGAGGCAAGGCAGAAGACCTGGCTCGGCGCAGTCGCTGCGCTCGAAGAAAGCCTCGTGCACATCGCCCGCAAGCGGAGTCAAGCCCTCGAGCTGCTCAGCTCGTCTTCACTTGAGCGGAAGCTGAGCAGCTCGGACGTAAGCGCGGTGCAGCCGGCGCCAGCGCCGGCAGCGTGTGGGCATCTTGTCAGCGAGCGGGAGTCCGAAGCAGACCTCAGCCTGTCCCGTTACATCGAGCTGAGTCACCTCGATCAGGCAGCCCACTGGTACTCGTGGAGCAGACCGCCGAGGCGATCGTCCGCAGCCTCCTCGAGAAGGAAGAGTGCCGAGCCAAGAGATGAGAAATGGCCGAGCGCATCCGGCGGCATCGCGAGCCGCCGCCGCCGTCGTGGCGGACCATCGAGGCGCCTGTAGCCTTGCGTCTGCTACTGCGAGCATCTCGGAGTTCGGTCGTTCGAGGCGGACGAGGACGGGCCGCGGCTCCGCGAGGTCCTCCGTGAGAAGGTGGCGCACACCGGCAGAACCGCCGCCCTCCTCGACGCCGCCGAGGACTGACTGGGGCGTCAGGGCCTGCAGCGCCCCACCGGCGAGAGCACTATCGAGCGCTTCTCAAATTGGGCCAGATCGATTTGGGGCAAGGTCGTCAGCACCTACCTCCGCGGCAGCTGACTCGATCTGGATGAATAGGACTCAGCCGCCGCGAAGCACGCTCCTTTGTTTTTCCGCGGGTGCCGACTGATCCCCCCTCGTCGAGGTGACCAAGCCGGATTCATTGGACTGGGGCGTGCCTCGCGCAACAGCCCCGACGCGTCACCCCGCGGCTGCCGTGAGCATGCGGGCAGCGCGCACTGCTACGGATTTAGGACTGCGGTTGGAACGACAACGCAAGGGGTGTGCCTGGTCCAGTCACTGAAGGCGCGTCAGGCTTTGACCGCAATGATCTCCAGCCACTTGCGCGGCAGGTACTTCATCTGCAGGTCGCGGAATGTCGGCTGTACGGTGGCCTGCAGTGCGTGGGAAGCTGCATCGGCGTCTTCGTCGGTCGCGCGCAGGGCGCCCATGGCAAAGTCTCTATAGCTGCTGATGGCGCGGACGGCGGCCTGGCTAAGCAGCACGCAGCGCTCGCGCACCTCCAGGATCTGAAAGCCGGCGCAGGCGATCAGCTCCGTGTAGCCCGACGCGGGCAGCGACCTCGTAGCCTGCGCTCTGTCTGACTTCTTCCGATGCGGCATGGCCTGGTTGATCTCGGCGATAGACCTGCGGATCCAGCGGCCGTAGAAGGGCCTGCTCTTGTCCGGGGAAGCGCCCTCGTAAAAGGCGCTGTTCACGGCCAGCACGCCGCCCGGATGCAGGACGCGTCTGGTCTCCGCCAGCGAATCCACCTTCGCCTGCTCATCGAGCAGGTGAAGGGAGTTGGCGAACACGGCGATGTCGAATGCTTCCGTGAAGGGCAGCCAATCGGCGGAGGCGCAGACGTAGCCCTTGACGGCGCCCGGTGGGACCTCTTTGCGGGCCTCCCTCAATGCAAGCAGGTCAATGTCCACGAGCACCGCGTCGATTTCGGCTCCGATGGCGCGGGCACGCAAGTGAGCAACGCGGGTCATCAGGCCGGTTCCCGCAGCGATGTCCAGCAGCTGATAGCGCTTGCGCCCGGGGAGGCGCTTCAGCATCCGATCTACGAGCTTCTCGTTGACCCGGATGTAGGGGTGCTGTCTGGCGAAGGGTTCGAAGGTCTGGACTCGCTCTCTCACGTGCACCCCAAGCCGATGCACATTGCGGACATGGCCCCCAGCGATCTTATCTTTCATCTGACGTAGCCTCCTCCAGCATCTCTGCGACGGCGATGCGTATATAGGCGGTCGCGATGGTGCGTTCCACCGCCAGCGCCGCTCTTTGCAGCTCTCGCGGGGTGCCGCTCGCTTCATGTCGGGATGCCTGCAGCTCTTGTGCAACTCATCCGGAGAGCGATCGCTCGCGAGGAACAGGTGCGCGATCTGCAGCCTCCGGGCGTCCGCGAGCGTGCCGAACATGGCCGCCGCCCGCATCATGTCGAGCCTCGGTCTAACGAAGCCTACCGCCGGCTGACGCCGGCGCCGGCCTCAAACCCTTATGGGTCGGGCGGCGGCATGCTCAGCCGGTGATCGCAGCAACGTTGAGGGGTGATTCGGGCCAAGGGGGGCGCAGGAGCGCCCCGGAGGGCGGAGCCTGGGTGGCAATGACCGGGCATCAAATGGTCCGTAGCGAGCTGATCCAGGGATAGACTCGGCCAGGAAGGAGGAAGCCTCCGGAGCTGCGCTTGCCGGCTCTGCTCCGAAGGCCGGTAACGAACCACCCCGAGCGTACCACCGGAACCGAAGTCTGGATGCCCGAAGTGTGGCGGCAAGCGGTGGACGACGAGCAGCTCCTGGCGGAGGACGAGGAGTTCGAGGTCGCGATCGGCGGTTGCGCGGCCGCAGAGTATGAGGAGGTCGATCAGCAGGCGAAGGAGAGCATAGATGAGGGCCAGCAGCACGAGCGAGCAGAGTAGATGCGCCCGAGCTGCCAATCAAGCGGCTGGGTGTCGCCTGCTCAACGGAGCAGCCGCAGGCTCTGCGAAGTAGGCGCGATCAAGCCAGCCGGCAGCTTGCTCGCCACGATCCCCTTCCCGTCGTAGCGGACGAATAAATACACCCCACGGGCTGAGGCTCAGCCGCCAGCTTCCGGCGAGCGCCCTGCTCCTGGTGCAGCCGGCCACGATCTTGGGCTGGCACAGCGCGCTGGTCCGTCGGTCTGCTTTCGGCCGCCGCCGTAGTCCCGGGCGGCCGCCGCTGCCGGCCGAGTGCCAGGAGTTGGTGCTGAGGCTGGCCAAGGGAGAACCCGTTATGGGGCTACGTGCGCATTCGCGGCGAAATGCTCATAGGTTGCGGATGCTGGTGGTGGAGACCCGATGGCCGAGCTTGCTCCGCCGCCACCGCATCCCTCCCGCGCCGCGACGAGCGGGACTCACCTGGCGACGTTTCCTTCGTGCCCACGGTCGGGCGATCCTGGCTGCGACTACTTCACGGTGGACACGGTGTTCATCAAGCGCCTGTGCGTCCTCTTCTTCTCGGAGTTGGCCAGCCGACGCATCGTCTTCACCGCCTGCGGCGAGCACCCAGGCGACGGCTGGGCAGTCCAGCAGGCGCGCAACCTGGCCCGGGAGCTCGAAGAGGCGGAGATCAGGCCCCGCTTCCTGATCCACGATCGTGACAGCAACTTCCCGGCCGCCTTCGATGCCGTCAGTCATTCGAGCCGAGGCTCTGGAGGTCATCCGGACTCCAGTGCGGGCGCCAAACGCGAATGCTCGGGGCGAACGCTGGGTCTCCAGTGTCCGCCGCGAGTGCCTGCCTCTGCATCCCAGCCGACGGATAAATGCACCCCACGAGCCAACAGTCCCTGCCGGCCCCCGCTCGGATTCCTGGAGCACTACCGCGTCGACGATCCGGCACGCGCTGGTCTCGCTTGGGCCGTTCAACAAGTCGGGTCGGGCATCATGCTGCTCGACGGACGTATTCGGTGGCTGCTAGGGGCGGAGCGCCCGCGCTGGTGATCAAGGACAGCATGGGTCACGCTCGGCTGGACACCAATCAATTGATTCTGCGACAGTGAGGCGCCGGCTGGCCGACCAGTCGGCGCCTCGGCAGAGGGAGGTCTCTCAGCTGGGCTGTGCGCCGACCTAGATTGTCTCAGTTCCAGGCCCGGCCGGATTCGTAGCCCTCCTTGGTGACGACGTTGCGCGGCGCCAGGTGCCGGTAGCCTGGAACCGTGCGCCGTCGTGCCTTCCGCCTCATCGTCTGCGGCGGGGGAGGACACGCTGCTGCTCGCCGGCCTCGATCCGGCTGAGTGCAAGGACTGTGGTGCTCAGTACGACCAGCGATCCGGGGTGATGCTCCCGGTCTACGAGGGTTATCAGCCGCCGGAGTCGGGCTCCGCCTCGACCGTGCCCGCCATCGACTGAGCGCGCGCTTCCATCGCTCTGACCTCCTCGATGTCCTCCGCCAGCAGCCAGCCTCCGCACCATCAGCAGCGCCGGCCGACGGGTTCGTACATCGGATTCGCGTGCTGACGATCTTCGCAGCAGAGAGTCTCCCGGGCCAGGGTCGTCGAGGTCAAACTCGCCATCGTACGTGCGTTCGGGGGTGATGTGGTCGAATACTTGACAGCGCCGGTACCAGCATGTCTAGGCTGCCGGGATGTTTGCTGCAATCGCGGCCGGCGCCTGCGTGACCAGTGCGCCGCTGCTGGCCGACGACTTCTGGCTCGATGTCCATTCCGGCTCCGTTCAAGCGATTCTGGCGGCCGTCCTGGTGGCGGTCACGGTCGTGTACGTCTGGCTCACCCGGACGCTTGCTAATCGCGCTGCTGACTCGGTGAAGGCGTCCAGAGACACGATTGCCGAAATTCAGAAGGACCGCGAACTGACCTTCCGGCCGTACGTGTCGTGGAAGATCAGCGGAGGCACTCGGGTCAACGGGGTGAACTTCGGCAAGGGACCAGCCGTCGACACCGTGTTCAGCGTGGTCGAGGAAGACGAGCGCCTTTGGCGGTGGTATGCGCTGGTCGACGTCAGCCCCGGCCAGACGATCACTGATGCTGACGATCTGGTCTTGCTTCCCAAGCAGGGCCCGGCACCCCCGCGACCACAGGTGGGCGGCGTGGTGCCGAGGAAGGTCGCGATCTGCGAGGACCAGCTGGGTAACCGCTACCGATTCTTGCCGGGCGCAGTCATGGCGGACGTGTGGCGTCCAGGCCAGCCCAAGCCGGATTGGGTCGAGTGGTACGAAGGCACGGCTCCAATTGCCAAGACGGACTAACGATGCCATGAAGGATCGACGCGAGCTGGTGAGCGAGTGGCCCGAGATCGCCTTTCAGTACTACGTGCTGGCTCGGGCCGCAAGACATTGCGACTACTGGTACCCGGCTGCATCGTGTGCGCACTTTGCGGTCGAGCTGATGCTGAAGTTCCTGCTCGTGTTGGAGAAGCCGTGGCCGCCAGTTCCACCCTGGCCGGGCCGCGCTCGGCCGCTCACCCCGGCAGAGGTTCCTCACACCCACGACCTCATGGAGCTCTGGAGCCGGTTCGATGCTGCCTGGCCCGGCAATCATCTGGCGGCCCACACCAACTTCGTGAAGGAGCTCAACCGATGGGATGTAGGTATGCGCTACGCCGAGCTGTTCGCCAGCGGCCCGACTGTCTTCTGTCGGACCATCGAGGACGCTGAGGTGGTCCGGGCTGCCAACCCTAGCGGGAACCAGGACGTGCTAGTGCTCGACATGGAGCGTCTTGACGCCTTCTCTCATGCCCTGCTCGACTTCGCCGGGATTTCGCGGACCCTTAGAGGATCTAAGTTCATGGTGAAGGACTGCCGCGAGTTCTACGAAGCAGCCAACCAGCACGCGATCAGGTAGCAAGCGGGCAATGCAGCCGCCGCGCACGGTGCTCTGGCTCCGGGTATCCGACTGGCCATGGGCTGTCGCGGGGGTCGCCACGGTAGCTGCCATCGCAACGGTGCTGTGGGCCATCATCTCGAAAAGGGAGGACGTAGTGGCCATCGTCGGCGACGCACTGACTCTCCTGACGCTGGTGGCTGCGCTGGTCGCGCTCGGGTACGCCGCTACGTCCGCACAGGCCGCTCGGGACACGGTCAAGCCGCTCGAGGACATGGCATCGGACCTGGCGACCACTGCAGGCACGATCAAAGCCAACCTGGAACTGGCCGAACGTGGCCGACTGGAGGATCGTCTAACCCAGCTTCTTGCGCGGTACCAACGCGTCTACGAAGCCGTAATGGCCATGCAAAGAATGGTGGACACCCACCTTGCATCACATGTAGAGATCCGAAACGGTCAGGTCATCCTACGGGCAGCCTTGGCGCCGTTTACTCCCGACGAGCTCCCCAAGTGCCATGGACTAGCAGATGCCCCGCTAGGCGAGAGCGCCGTACCGCAGGGCGGGGTCCAGGCCGCTCGCCTGGAGTTGGAGCGAGTCCTGGACGACACCCGCAGCAAGCTGGATCACCTGCTCGCGTCGGTCCCCAAGGCGGCCGGCGACGTCCCGTCGTCACTTCCCTAACAGGTGGCCAACCAATGCACTCACAAGACTGGCTACCGTTGCTGCGGCCGCGGCCGGGATCAAGATCTTGAACGTCCACGTGATGGACTGTCTCAGGCATCGCAACGAGCACAGGAACGAATGCGCCGCTGAAGCGAAACCGAGTCCGAGCGGTACTTGACAGCGGCGGTGCTAAGACCGGGTTAGCTCTCCGGAGATCGCGGGCGGATGAAACCACGCACGGGTCGGCCCGCTGGTGCGAACGTTTGTAGCGCATGGGGTGCTGGCGCGCCTTCCATTCTCTCGAACAGGAAACATGTGCGGCTTACGCGGCATGTAGCGTTCGACCAGGTGCTGCTGGCGTCGTGCCTGCGTCCTCACGTCCTGGACGACCCGTTGGGTTGAGCCGAAGTAAGCCCACTCCGCAGACGCATAGCTCCTCAGGTTTAAGTCGGCAACCATAGCCGCATTGGCTCGCCTCTCCACGACGTCGGGCGGTCCGGGCTTGAACATAAGGCAGACCTGCCTGCCAATCGGCAGGGTTACTTCGACTGCAGGTGACGATAGCCAGCCAGCGCCGTGATCGGGCGGTGCGAGCGCATCAAAGATGCACACGGGATGGTCCGCGATCACGAACTCGTGTGGTGAGTCGGTGCGCAAGACATGCCAGGTGGTCTCAGACGCAATCGCCTCGGCCACCTCGTTGCCAGCGATGAACATTCCAAGAACCTCGTGCTCGCTGGTGGCCTCGACCACGATCCTGTCTTCGCGCCAAGCAGTCATTAGATCGTTTTGAAGCGCGGCTACCTCTTCGTCGGTGACGGTGCCCTGCTCCTTCTGCAAGAACTCTTGGATCCTGCCTTCGTCCGTGCCAATGTCGATTCCCGCCTGGAGCCTGGCCACGTGCTCCATCATCTCGACGGCCCACTGGCGGCCACGTGGCGTTCTGCGCTGCTGAAGCAGGAAGAAAGTGGCCGCTTCTGCGCGCTCCGACGGGCCGAGCGAGTCACCTTCGAGTAGACGCGATATGTGCCCGGCAGCGGGGGCCAACACACAGGGCGTTCCCGGTGCACTGGGAGTCGGTGGATTCGGAGCTCAGGGGACGCTGTTCGTCGAGGTCGCGATCGGCCGCGCCGCCCCTGGGAGCCCTTGACCTGGTGCACCGTGCCGTCAATGGGCGATGGCGCGCCACGGTCTGTCGACGTCACCCTTCGGCCTTCCGGCTAGCCAGATACGTATAGCCGAGAATCGGAACTAGCAACGAGCCAAGTCTTGCTCACGAAAAAGACCGAGACGTCTTGACCCGAGCCTTCGGCGAGCTCGGCTGTGCAGCTGGTGCGGCAGCTCGATCAGGGTAGGCATTGCTCTAACCGCTCTCGGGCGGGGACTTGGACCAATGTGACTAGGTCAGCTCGCGAGTAATTGGGCCGGACGAGAAGCTTGTGGAAGTGCCGGGCATTACCGGGCATTACAAGTGACGATGGTCGCGCGATGCTCATGTGCCCACTTTGCCAGGAGGTAATCGTCAGAACCGGGGAGCAGTACGTCCAGTGCATAAGTCACGCTGTGGCCGCGCTCCATGAGCAGTTCCGCGGCGGAGTGGGGAACGTCCTCATCCACCAGGAAGTCCACTCGGTGGACTGACTACGCCGTCAACTGACGCGCCGAGACGCTTCCTTTTCAAGGGCCGCCTCGATGTCTTGGTCCGTCAGTTGCGGATATTCGCGCCGAATAGCCTCGCGATCATATCCGGCGTCATGGAGTTCCTGGACCGGCCGGGTCGGGATTCGCGTCCCGGCGAGCACCGGCTTGTTGCTCACAACGTACCGGCGTTGCACAACATGGCCGACCTGCTCTGGCTCGCGGCGTTTCAGGCGCCCGATGGCTGCTCGCATGTCTGCGTCAACCTGAGCCATTGCGATGGGAATTACAGCTTGGCGGGGTTGCCGCGTCCCGATCCTGGGGCCGCCAGGCTCGGCGTCCCAATACACTTTCCTCCCCGCCACGTAGAAGGTCGTGTCCGACCAGGAGCGAGGATTGTCAGCCAGCCATGCCCCTACGCGCCGCAACTCCGACAAGTGAACCTGGTGATCTTTGCGCATGATCGGAATGGCTCTGAGGCCCACCAGATCCCCGGAAGTCGTAGTTGCGGTTGAAAGGGGTGTGCGGCGGGCCCGCGTTATCCCGACTTGGTGGGCTGGGTGGCCCTGGCGCGTTTGTTGGTGGTGGGCCGTGAGGGAGTCGAACCCCCAAAGCTTTCGCGCGGTTTTACATCCGCGAGGGTGAGGTCGAGATGTAAGTGGGGACCCAGCCTGACGCGACCAGGTCCTACATGGTCCTCCCTGGCTCAGCCCGTTGTGCGCGAAGCGCCTGTGGACCGGACGTCCACCAACAACCGTCGGCCAGTCCGGCCGCTAACGCCTAGTCTCGCGGCCAAGGCATCGCCCGTCGGTCTCTGACCGCCGGCCTCCAGCTCGGCAACGCACCCTTCCGCCTGAGCTGCAATAGAGCGCTGGCGTTATGTGACATGAGTTGCCCGGCCAGGTTGAACTCGGCAGGGCATGCAAGGTCGGGACTCTGGATGGGGTTGCCGTCGATTACCAGCCACTCTGCGGTGCCGACGACACCGACCGTGGCGGGACCCTGCAGCCGGGCGAACAGGGACCGTCTGCGCCGGACGATCGCGATGCCAGCGCAACAGGGTCTGGGGGGTTGACCAGGAAGCAGGACCAAGTGGGGCGAGGCAGCCGCTGGCTGAGCTGGGTGAGTATGGATGCGATCAGCCGTCCGCCAGCCCGGCCGCCTGAACTGGCGCTGGAAGAGGCCGAGCTGGTGCCGGAGAAAGAAGAGCTCAAACCGGAGTTCAGCGTCACCCCGACGCCGATCGATGAGGGGCTCGAGGAGAAGCTCAAAGCCCGAGAACAGCAGGGCGAGAAGCACGATCGGCCATGGTGGCAGGTTGACTCATCTCCTGTTGGCGGTTCCCCGCCGTAATGGCGTCGGGAGTTTCTTGACGGCACAAGATGCGAGCAAGTCAATGCGAGGATCACTTGCCCGCTCTCCACGTTGCCGCGGGCTTAGCCCTGGCCGCAAGGGCCAACATAGCTTTATCTCGCATGTCGGGATTTTCGATCATGAGAGCGACACGAACACGGTGATCCATGGCGGCTTCTTCACGCTCAATCCGTAATAGTTCCTGATATTTAGCACGGGTATCACGAGCCGCCTTCCGAAAATCCGTCATTCCTCCGCCAGCTAATAACCCGACAACGCCAGCCAGCGCGCCATACGAAATCGTTCGAACCACAATCAACACGCAGCCAACCAACAACCGTCGTCCGGTCCGGTCGCTGACGCCTAGTCGCGCGGCCAACGCATCTCCAGTCACTCTCTGTCCGCTGGCCTCCAGCTCGGCAACGGACCTCGCCGCCTCTTCCAGAGCAGGCCGCCGAGGCTGCCGGTTCCGGACAGGCCGTTCGAGTCGTCGGCTGTTGTGACGAGACGGCTTGGTTGGGGCCGGTTCGGCCATACGGTCGCTCGCGAAGAATCTGGACAGCAAGTGCCAAGCGAGGACCATCGTCACCGTCGGCATGGCGTGGACAGCCTGGGCCAAGTGGGTGGGCCCCGCAGCGACGACATTACCAGCGACCGTCGCCGCCGAGTACAGCACCGCAAGCGTCCAGGCGTACGTAGTCGGCTGCCGCTGTCGACGATCGGCGACTGCGGCCGGGGTAGCGACGAAGACAAACAGGTCCACGCACAGCGGCCACAGGGTGGCCGCCCATTGAGCCAGACCAGCGGCCAGGGCGAGCTGGCGTAAGGCGGTTTAGCTGAGCACCCACCCCAGCGCACTGAGAGCCGCAACGCCGGCCACCGCCATCGCTGTCAGGCCCCGGTCCGTCCGGCCAGCCTGCAGTGACCGGGCACTGCTGGCCACATCAGCCGCTTGGGAAACGGCCTGTCCGCTGACGAGCGGGAGCGCGAATCCGGTCATCGTTGCCCTCCGGCTCAAAATGGCGACCGGAGGTCGAAGTCCCGGCCCAGGTCGCCCTTGTCCAGATGGACGTATCGCATGACCATCACGTAGGTCGTGTGGCCCAGGATTCGCCGGAGCCGCTCGATCTCTCCGCCCTGGCGCAGGTACTCGGTGGCGAAGGTGTGGCGGAAGCGGTGAGCGCGGACGCCAAAGCCGACCTTCGCTCGGATCCGACGGAACAGTTCGGCCACAGCCACGACGGTGACGGGTTCGCCATCCGCCCGCAGGAGAAGGTTGCTGTGGCGTGA
>Ga0126378_10004605_pt1 | contig 10562 bp, 6 predicted proteins | sample PanSoiMetPlot_23_FD_92587 | JGI IMG/M metagenome (GOLD analysis project Ga0126378, IMG submission 92587) | Tropical forest soil microbial communities from Panama - MetaG Plot_23 | ecosystem: Environmental > Terrestrial > Soil > Tropical forest > Bulk soil | place: Panama | collected 2016-02-17
GCAGCCATTGCAATTGGCGCCGAAGTTTCAATCGCACGGAAGATTTGCGTATGTCGCTGGCCGCAGGCGTCGCCGACGCCTTCTTGGCTCTTACCATCATGCTGTGGTCTCACGCTTCGCAAATGACTTCACCAAGGACCTTAGCCACTTCCGCTCTTCGATCGCTTCCCTGGCCCAGGTGCCGTCCTTGAAATTTCCGTTGCGGGCGCCGCGCGGCGCGCCGGGAGTAGCGCTGACAATAAGGCCACAACCGCCACAATAAACGTTCCCAGAATGAGCACCAGCGGATCGGCGGGACTGACGCTATAAAGCTGACTGCGAACCATGCGGCTGAGCAAGACCGCAACCGGCAAAGTGAACACAATCGCGATCCCGGCAAGCCATAACACATCCGTCAGTACCAGGCGCATTACGGCGAACCGCTGCGCGCCCAGCGCCATGCGGATGCCGATCTCGCGGGTCCGCTGTGCCGTCACATACGCCAGTACTCCGCAGAGGACGACTGCCGCCAGCAGTGTTGCCAATACGCCAAAGCTCACGGCCAGCATCGCTATCAGCCGGTCATTGGAAATGTTATCGGCAATCTGCTCGTCCATCGTGCGCATGCTATCAATCACCAGCTTGGAGCCAGCCTGCTGCACAGCCTGACGGATGGATGTCTTTGCAGCCTCCGGCGCCTGCCAGGTACGCAGGTAATACTGCATAAAGCCGGCTTGAGGGTGATTCTCATCCTGGAAGAATGGCCGATAAACCGTCGGAATTACCTCTTTCCGCATATCGCTGTGCTTGGTGTCCCCGACGACCCCAACGATCTCGATATCGAACTTTGTTTCCGGACCGCTGCCTCTCGCCATCAACCGCCCAATCGCATTCTTCGGTTCGCCGAAATACTTCCGCGCCAGGTTTACATTCAGGATGGCAACTTTCGCTTTATCCGGGAGGTCTTCCTCGGTAAACATTCTGCCTGCAACCAGCGGAATGTTCAGCGTCGTGAAGTAACTTGGCGTGATCGCAGACCACTCGCTGTGAATGCCTTCTTCGCCTTTGTCTTCGTGACCGGCAAATGAGATGTTGTTCTGCTCGTTGTCGCCCGTCAACATGGGATCGTCCGTGCCCGCAACCGAGCGCACACCCGGTTGTGCCGCCAGAACTTCAATCAGATGCTTCTGGACCTGGATCGCCTCCTTCGGTTCGTAGCCAGCTACCGTCGGATCGATGCCAAAGGTCACGAGGTGATCGGTGGTAAAGCCCACATTCAGCGATTTCAGATTGCGCAGCGTCTGCACGAACAGCCCGGCGCCAATCAGCAGCAGCAAGCTCAGCCCAATCTGCACACCAACCGAGATTCGACGGAAGCGCAGATGTCCGCCTGAGCCTGTCGTTGCCTGCTGCTTCAGCGAATTGACCAGGTCGGGGCGCAGGAAACGCATCGCGGGCACCAGGCTAAACACTATGCTCGCCACGAACGCCAGGCCAAAGTTGAAGAGCAGAATTCGGGAATCGGGTTGCGAAGAGAACGGCAGCTCCTTCACCGAATCGCCTATGATCCTTCGTGTCAGAAACGCCGAGACGATCGGCGCCATAACTAATCCCAGCGTACCTCCCAGCAATCCAAGCAGCAGTCCTTCAGTCAGCAATTGCCGAATGATCTGGAGGCGCCCGGCTCCCATCGCATAACGAACCGACATTTCCTTGACGCGTGCCGCGGCCCTTACCAGCAGCAGGCTTGATATGTTCACGCAGGCCATCAGAACAACCAGCCCCACCATCCCCATCACGATCAGCAGCGGGGTTTGGATCTGTTCGCGCAGTGGCGAAAACCCGCGCCGCTCGTCCAGCAACTGCAAGCTCGACTCCTGTACGAAATGCTTGGCGAACTGCTCCGACTTGTTCTTGATGTCCGCCAGTTCGGTGGCCCGTATCGCTCTCCATAGCGGCGTCATTGCAGCTTCGGCTTGCTCGCGGCTCACGCCGGGTTTCAGCCGCGCAACCAGGCTTAGCCATGCCGAACGGCGATTGTCGAGGTCACTCCATCCCGGCGTGACCAGCGGCTTGGTTATCATCGGCATGAATACCTTGGGGGTATAGCCCGCTATAGCGCTGTGGAAGTTCGGCGCTGCCACGCCTACGATCGTGAACGGATGCCCATTGATATAGAGCACCTGATTGACCACGCCGGGGTCAGCACCAAAATGAGCTTTCCAGTAGTTGAAGCTCAACGCCACCACTGGATTGCTGTTTTGCGACGCATCGTCGGCGGGCACAAACAAGCGACCCAGTGCCGGCTTCAGGCCCAGCACATCGAAATAGTTCCCGGACACCAGTTCGCCCGATACCAACTCAGATTGGTTGTTCCACTGCAACCCAACCCCAACTTCGACGTCGGCCAGCATGCCCGAGAAGACCTCATTCTTATCGCGCAGGTCCTTGTACATCGGATACGAGAAATAGCCGTTTGAGTCTCCGCCGAATGAACTCACGCGGCCCGTGTTCGAGCCCACGTATTGCAACCGCACCAGCTGCTCGGGATGACTCACCGGCAGCTCGCGCAACAGTGCCTGATCGAGCAAAGTGAAAATGGCTGTGTTGGCTCCGATCCCCAGAGCCAAGGTAATGATGGCAACCAGGGCAAATGCGGGTGACTTGCGCAGTTGGCGTAGTGCGTAGCGAAGATCTTGCAACATCAAGGCGACTCCAGTTTCTACTCGCTATGTAGGGGGGATCGATAGACACAAAGGCCCGAACTGTCAGTGCATTTCCGGCACCAACGCGAGCTCATTCCGCTCAACAACTTACGCGCTCCTGAAAAATCACACGTGTTCAGCCACACCGCGAGCCTGTCCGTTTCCGAACAACCCGACAACGATCCGGGTCGGAACTCAATCAAGGTAGTTCTCGTCTCTTCACGTCTTGCGATTAGTCATTCTGTTGGCACGTCGAAGTTCACAAGATCGGCCTGGAAGCCGCGGGTTTTCCACGCTCCATATGCCACACCAGCGGCCATCCAGAGAGTGCCGGCGATCTTCGCTGCTGGTGACAGGTGCCACCATATGGCAGCACAGATGACAAAGCCGGCGATCGGCGGCAGCAGGTTGCCGAGGGTGCGCTCGTGTCCACGGATGTAGTAGTGGGTGAGGGACGCGAGATTAACGCCCATGAAGGCGATGAGCGCGCCGAAGTTGAGCAGTTCGGCGCCGCGCTCGTAGCTCATGAGGAACGCTCCGGCGAGCGCAATCGCCCCGACAAGGATCACGTTATTGCGTGGGATGCGGGTGCGCGGGTCAACGGCTCCGAAGAAGGATTTGGGAATGGCTTCGCTGCGTCCCATGCCGTAGAGCAAGCGGGCCGCTGCGAGCTGCGCTCCCATACCCGACCCGATGGTCGCGATGATAAGCGTCAGGCTGATGGCCTTCGAAAGGAAGATGCCTCCCGCGATGGCGGCGACGTGAATGAAGGCGGTTTCGACTTCACCTTCGGGAAAGTACCACTCGGGCCGCAACAATTGCGCGCCGTACACTTCGGCCGAAGCGAGCACGCCTGTAATAATGCACACCAGCACCGTCGCGAGCAAAATGTTGCGCTTTGGATTGTGGACTTCTTCCGAGAGCGTGGAGATGCCGTCGAATCCAATGTAGGTGAGCACTGCGAGCGAGGTGCCGTGAAAGACCACGCTCGGTGCGAAGGTTTGCGGGTTGTAAAACGGCAGCGTGAAGAATCGCGCTCCCTGTGGTGGCAGATGATGGATGTAGCGAATGGTGGCGATGAAGAACACCAGAATCACGAGCCCCATTGCCGCGCAGAGTGCCAGGTTGATGCGGGCGGAGGTTTCGACGCCGCGCAGGTTCAGCAGTGTGAACAACAGCCCGAAGGCCATGAACCAGATAGGCAGCGGCACTTCTGGGATAAGGTCGGCCATCGCTTTGCCGCACCAGATGGTGCAGATGAGCGGGTTGAGCATGTAGTCCATGGTCATGGACCATCCGGTGACGAACCCGAGTGAAGGATGCAGCTCGCGGCCGACGTAAGTGTAAGCCGAGCCGGCACTGGGATAGACGCGCGCCATGCGTCCATAGCTGATGGCGGTCAGGATCATGGCCACCATCGCGATCAGCACCGCGCTGACAACGTGTCCCTTGCCGGCGTTTGAGAACACGCCGTAATTGGGCATTGGCGCCGTGGGTTGGATAACGATGATGCCGTATAGGACAAGGTCCCAAAGACCGAGAGCTCGTTTCAGGCTGGGAGCGGTGGTGGTGTGGCTGTCCAGTGAAGTCGACATGAGTGAGAGAAATTGGTCTCGTCTTGTAACTCGATCTTACTCTCCCACGCAAAAAACCCACTTCGAGCTGCGCGTCAACGAGGCACCCAGGACGGAAACCGCCGACCGGCTTTAGCCACGTTTATTGTTCTTTTTGGACTTCTTTTTCGACCTCGATTTGGAGGCTTTCGTGGAAGAGTGCTTCTTGGGCCTGATCGCCTCCACCTTCCCTTCGCCGATGGCTTTGAGCCATGCTTCGAAATCGCGCGTGGTCTGGTCGGCATAATCGACCGCAAAGCTAACTAGCGCCTGATCGAAACGTTCCGATGTTCCCAGGTAGCCGGACAGCATACACGGGTCGCCGGAGCGCGCGTGTCCTTTGGCAAGCAGCTCGCCGCATACTCCGGCATATTGCAGCAACGCACCGCCTTGCAGGTCAGCGGTTTCGATACTCCCTTTGTGATCGCGCAATTGACGTACAAGGTAAGGACGGTCTTCGATGGTCGCCCAGCCAAGAAAAATGTCAGTCTGCACCAGCATTCTCCGCACACCTTCAGCTACGCGCCGCCCGTGATGGTCGGGTGCAGCGTCCTGAGGAAGGTACGGCGCGTAGGCGGAAGCGAGTTCCTGCTTTAATTGCAAAAAGAGCGGGTCGTCGATTCCGCCACCGAACAGCAGCACAACGTAGTCGCGTGTGCCAACACTTCCGGTTCCTACCACGCGGAAGCCAACATCGGCCGGCCGATAAGCCGCGAAAAAGTGTCGGCGCTCGGGTTGCAGGGTCTCGCGATATCCCGGAAGTGCCGCCAACACAGCCTTCGCTGTCGAGCCCTTTACGCGCTGCTGTACGGCAATGGAGTAAGTTGGGTCCAACAGATCGTTGATCACGTAGCGACCGTTCTTGCGGCGCGCAAGCTTCTTGAGGCTGTCGAGAGGCGTCGCGCGCTCGGCTTTCCGCAACACAGCACGCACTGGCGATCCTTTCGGCTGGCGCAAGACCAGGTAGCGTGCGAGCTCCAATACTGACAGTTCCGAGAACATTTGCATCTTTCCCCGATATACGCGCCCAAAGGCTAATATGGCGTCCTTGCATTGCTGCTCGGAGTTTTGCGCCTCGCGTCCGGCGAGCACCAGGCTGGCGGCCATGCGTCTCACATCCCACTCCCAGGGTGCGCGTATGGTTTCATCGAAGTCGTTAATGTCGAAGATCAGTTGGCCGTCAGGGCCGCCACCGGATGCGCCGAGGTTCTGCACGTGAGCATCACCGCAGATCTGCACCAGTATGCCGGTGCGGGACATCGTTGCAAGATCGGCGGCCATGAGAGGCGCAGAGCCGCGATAGAAAGAGAAAGGCGTGGCTGCCATGCGGGCATTCTTCAGAGGGAGTAACTCCTCGACGCGGCCCTTATGGGCAGCTTTCAGCAGCCCAACAGCGTCGAATTTGCGAGCGCGTGGGTTGAACTTGCCCTGATCGGCGCGTCCCAACTTGTCGCGAAGCTTGCGGCCCGCGCTGCGGCGCTCATGGCGCGTCGAGTAATCGTGCGGTTTATCTTTCATCGGTGTTACACGCATGATACTCCGTACTTGCAGGCAAGCTATGCAACCTCCGTGCCCCGCCACAAACGTGAGGATCACATCCATCCGAAGTGTTGTCATGTACCATGCTTGCGAGGAACTTCTATGTCCCGGTCTGGTTTGGTTACTGGGCGAAGCTCTCTCTGCTTCGTCCTTGTGTTTGCATGGTGCTCGGTTTTTGCGGCGACTCCTGCTCCCACCACTCCAGTGACGCGATTAGACCTGCGCGCAGACTGGCAACTCCAATCGGATTGCGTCCTGCAGGGCTCAACGACGGGTCCAGCGGGAATTAAGAACGGCTCTGGACCCGCTCTCGATGGTGAAACATGGTCGTCGTCTTTGTACCGGCCCATCGGCTGGATCGCCACAACGGTGCCTAACACGGTCGTGGCGGCGCAGGTGGCGGCAGGACTGATCAAAGATCCGTACTACGGCATGAATCTGCGCAAGCTGCCGGGAATGGACTATCCGCTCGGCAGCATGTTTTCAAACCTGGCCATGGTCGATACCAGCCCCTACAAATGCGGGTGGTGGTTTCGGACACAGTTCCGGCTGCCGGCGAACTTCCTGGGCAAGGCTATCGCGCTGCATCTGGATGGGGTGAATTACCGCGCCGACGTCTGGCTGAATGGCAAACAAATCGCCTCGAAAAACGACGTGGCAGGAACGTGGCGCGTGTTCGACCTCAACCTCTCGAGCGGGCTACTGCCTTATGGGCAGAACGTACTAGCCATCGAGGTGTTTCCGCCCACCCCTGATGATTTGGCGATCACGTGGGTAGATTGGGCTGCCTCGCCGCCGGACAAGAACATGGGTCTGTTTCGCGATGTTTATCTGACAGCAAGTGGCCCGATCCAGCTACGTTTTCCGTTTGTCGGAACCAAGCTCGATGAGTCGTATAACTCAGCACAACTTACACCGGTGGTGGAAGCATGGAACGCCACCGGGCACAGCATTACGGCTGAAATTACATGGGACATCGACGGGAGGAAGGTCCATCGGCAGGTCTCATTGGAGGCAGAACAGAAGAAGACCGTCAGCTTCGATCCAGCGCAGTTTCGCGAGCTGACCATACGAAACCCGAAGCTTTGGTGGCCTTACGAGATGGGCACGCCGGAACTCTATAAGGCTCGCGTGAGCGTTACCGCAGATGGTAAGCCTTCGGACACTCAAGACGTCACCTTCGGGATTCGGCAGGTGACCTCTGAGCTTAACAATGGACACACACTATTCAAAATCAATGGCAAGTCGGTTTTGATCCGGGGGGGTGGATGGGCTCCCGATCTCCTCTTGCGCTCTTCACCGCAACGCATGGAAACCGAGATGCGCTACGTGCGCGACCTCGGGTTGAACACGATTCGGCTGGAAGGCAAGCTGGAAACGCAAGCCTTCTATGACATGGCAGACAAATACGGAATCTTCATCATGGCCGGCTGGTGCTGTTGCGACATGTGGGAACGCTGGAACGAATGGGGCAATGAACAGTACCGCATTGCGCAAGCTTCGCAACGCGACCAGATTCGCCTGCTGCGCAATCATCCGTCGATGCTGGTGTGGCTGAACGGCAGCGACAATCCTCCAATACCTGGCGTTGAATCGAACTATTTGCGAGTGGAGAAAGAAGAGCTTTGGCCGAACCCGACGCTCTCTTCGGCCACCGCGACGCCGACGACCGTTACGGGCCCATCTGGAGTGAAGATGACGGGTCCATATGACTACGTTCCGCCGAACTATTGGCTCGTCGATGCCAAGCTGGGAGGAGCGTGGGGATTCAATACGGAGACGAGTCCCGGGCCTGCCATTCCTCCTCTCGAGAGCTTGCGGAGATTCCTACCGCCCGACAAACTATGGCCACAAAACGAAGTCTGGGGATTCCATGAAGGGGGAGAACGCTTCCAGACGCTGGACTTTTACAACACCTCGATGGAGCACCGGTACGGGCCACCGCTCGATCTGGGGGACTTCATCCGCAAAGCTTACGCGATGGATTACGAAGGCGAGCGCGCCATGTTCGAAGCTTATGCCCGCAACAAGTTCACTTCGACAGGCGTGATCCAGTGGATGCTGAATAACGCCTGGCCTTCCTTGATCTGGCATCTTTATGACTACTATCTCGTGCCCGCCGGAGGGTACTTCGGCACGAAGAAAGCCACTGAGCCGGTCCACGTAATGTACTCGTATAACGATCGCACAGTGGCTGTAGTGAGCACGAATGCCGCTCTGAACGGAGTCAGAGTGAACGCTGCAATTCACAACATCGATGGCGTTGAGAAATGGTCGCAGTCCGGCGCTGTCGATGTCACTCGCGATGCCGCCAGCGTGGCATTTGCGGTTCCGCAGTTTTCCGACGTCTCCATGACGTACTTTTTAAAGCTCACCGCCTCGGATTCCTCCGGCGCGATCCTGAGCGACAACTTCTACTGGCTCTCGACCAAGCCGGACGAAATGAATTGGCAGGGCACTCGCGGCACGGCAACTACGCCGCAGAGTGCTTACGCTGACATGAAGGCTCTGCAAACCATTCCGCCCGTGAGCGTGCGCGTGCAAACGAAACCGGCAGCTTCGCCCTGCGCGGTTCCCTATGCTGTGCATCCCCAGGCGGCCCCGTCGACACCTCCAGTTTCTGCTGCTGAATGCAACGGTGGATTTCTGTATCAGCAGATAACTGTGAGCAATCCAGCAAGGACGCTCGCCTTCATGGTGCGAATCCGCCTAGTGAAGAGCAACGGGGAAGACGTGGTTCCAGCGCTATTCGATGACAATTTTGTTTCACTGCTTCCGGGAGAGTCGCGCACCATCGGGGTGCAGTATCGCGCAGCTGACCTAGGGAAGCTCCCGCCGCATTTTGAGGTGAGCGGATGGAATGTTCCATCCCAGGACGTGGCGGTGCGCTAGGAGGACTCACCTTCACCGCCTTTGATCACACGGGCGGGATTGCCTACAGCGACACAGTCATCGGGCACCGGTTTCGTCACGACCGACCCCGCCCCGACGGTGGTACGCGAACCGACGTCGGCCATTATGGTGGCTGCGGCGCCAATCCAACTGTCAGAACCGATCTTGACCTCGACGAACTCGCCTCCGGAGAAAGCCTCGCCTTCCCCGCTTCGAGTGTGCTGTCGTCCTCCGCTCAGCACCTGTACGCCGGAGGCCAGCAGAGTCCCGTCGCCGATGCTCACCCGCCCGAGGATGCAATAACTGCCAACATACACATCCTTCCCGATCTGGGCCTCAGGGTGGGCAAAAAACGATCCAAACGAAAGGCGGCTGGAAAGATCAAAAGCCTGGAGTGTCATGCGGTAATAGGCTCCGCGAAGGTAGTCGCCGATGCCTCCCGGAGCCGTAGCAAAACCCTGGGCAAAGAAGACAAAAACAGGCTTAATGCGTCCGAACGCTGAGAGCGCTGCTGGAAGGAATGCAATAACCAGGAAGATAGCGTGAACACACGCCTTTAGGAATTTTCGCATTTTCGATTGACGAGCCGTTTGCGAAGCTAACTTCTGCGAAATACAAACTCGTTACAACCGTTTGTTCCACCTGCTGTCCGCAGGCGAGTTAACTCGAAGCCGCGGTCGCGGTAAAAGTTGAAGATCTGTTCTGGCTTGGCGACTTCGAAGGGATACCCTCCGACCCAGTCAATCAGGTCTTCCCAAAACGACATACCTCGCCCGGCTTTTCCGTATTCGCGAATCGACTTCAGGGGCTGAAGACGGAGGGTGTCTTTCACTAACGGCCGCCAATTCAACACCCAAAACGAAGGTGCGACCACGATCCATCGCAAGCCTTTGGGCAGTTTGTTGTAGAGGCGCTTCGCCTTAGTCCAACGGACGCTTGCGGTCCCCTGGTCGTTGTAGATGGCGATAAACAGCTTGCCACGCGAGACGACAGGCAGTGCAGCATTCTCAAGCGCTCTCCACATGTCGCCGGTGTGATGGAGCACTCCCCAGGAATAGACCATATCGAATTTGCCGAGCGACTGAATATAATCACGATCAAGAGCAGAACCCTGCTCGACGATCCAATTTTCGTCGTCACTGAAATACCGACGGCGCAACTCCTGCGTGCAGCCCACCGACTGGGGATCGTAATCCAGCGAGTGTACGTGTGCCCCCAGCTTGCGTGCAGCGAGGCTGAACAGCCCACTACCAGACCCGATGTCGAGGAACGATTTGCCCGCGAGGGTAGCAACTTCTAACAGGTCACGCAGTGACGTTACTGCTTCGTCGATGCGCCGATCGTTGAGGCTCTCGAGAAACCACGCCCAATTTTTACCGAATTCAAATCGCTGGCCGGCTGCGACTTCCGTCGCATGCTGCTGACTCATGCCAGGGGTCCTCCACTGCAGTACTCGGGAAAACGTTACGCTCGGTAATCTCGGCACGCGAGTACCAAGGACGAATGTCATTATCGCATGGAACAGCACAAGTACGGCTTCGGATCACGCCTCTTATATACCTACATTTCGGCGATTTCAACCAAGAGGAAATGGCGCAGTTGAGTGACTCGGAAGCGAGGCACAACCAATGGTACGATTGACGTACCATGTGTGGGATTGCCGGATTTCTGTTGCGGAATGGCCAGGCCACGCCAGAAGCAGTACGGGCCATGACGGATGTCATTCGCCACCGTGGTCCAGACGATGAGGGCATCTACACAGACGGCCGATGCGGCATCGGCATGCGCCGTCTCAGCATTATCGACCTGAGCACAGGTCACCAGCCGATCGGTA
>Ga0126378_10004606_pt1 | contig 10561 bp, 11 predicted proteins | sample PanSoiMetPlot_23_FD_92587 | JGI IMG/M metagenome (GOLD analysis project Ga0126378, IMG submission 92587) | Tropical forest soil microbial communities from Panama - MetaG Plot_23 | ecosystem: Environmental > Terrestrial > Soil > Tropical forest > Bulk soil | place: Panama | collected 2016-02-17
ACCCAAGCCCAATCAGAAACCCGGTAAGTGGCCAGTACCAGGACAAATGTGGACTTTTTTCAACCGCCAACCAGAAGGTAAACATCGCCGCCAGCCAGAAAAAAACCGACAACGCATCAATTGTCATCAGAAACGCACCGATATTGAAGATCGGGGTGACATTCAGCGCGATGACAGCCCACAGCGCTGCGGTGGCATTGAATAATCGCCGCGCGAAGTAGAACAGCAGCAGACTCGTTCCTGCTGCCAGGATCGGACTGAAAAAGCGGACGCCAAACTCGTTCGCGCCGAAAACCGCGGTGCTGGCGCGCATGACAAACGCAATGGCGGGCCCCTTGCTGAAATATGCCGGCGCCAGACGCTCCGACCACATCCAGTAATGCGCCTCGTCGAACTCCAGATCAGTCGTCGCCAGCAATGACAATCGAATCGCTGTCAGCGCGAGGATGAAAAACCAGACCGCGCGCGTGGTACTCATGAAAGGTAGCGCGAGCCGCTGGCTTGCACGCTTGAAGCAGGCAAGTGAGACGCATGCCCCACAATCAAACTCGGATGCCGCGCAAAGAGCCGCGGTATCCATTTGCGGGCTACGCTCCTCCAGATCAATTCAAAGAGGCTGAGCAAAAGGAGTGCTTCTCCAATGCCAAGGAAAAGCGTGGCGATCACATCACTTGGCCAATGCGCGCCGAGATAAATTCGCGAATAACCAACCGCCGCTGCGACAAACCAGTAAAGCCAGCCGCGGCGGCGATAAAACAGCGTACAGTACGTGGCGATAACCGTGTTGGTTAACATATGGCCCGATGGAAATGACGGCCCCGAACGGCTTCGGTCAGATTGATCGGAAGAACGAATGACCGGTTTCTTAAAAAGCGTGAGAAACGCCGGGCGCGTCTTTTGCAGTTGGACCATTCGGACGCTTTCCACCTGCTTGGGCCTGTGGCGATCAAATGTCGTTTTCAATATTCCCGTAATCGGATCCGTTACCGCCAGGGCCAGAAGCAAGCAGACAATGAATGCTCGCCCCCTGAATCCACCAAAGAGAAGCGCAGCGAGCGCGATCCCAATGAACAGCGGCTTCCAAATTTCGCCATTGCTGAGCGCGGCCATGAACAAGTCGAGCACCGGACTCGTCCATTCTTCGTTGATGAGATGAAACAGAGACTGGTCCATGCAAATGGAAATGAAGCGACGCCTAAGCTTTAGTCGCTACATTGTAATTAACAAATGCGGAACAATGGCGAAGCACAAATGTCGAATGAAGCGAATGCCGAATGTAGAAGGAATGACAAAACCCGAAGTCCGAACAAGCAGTTCGTCATTTGACGATTCGAGCTTGTTTCGTCATTCGTCATTCGCTTGCCACGCCGTAGGATTGCGAAGGCGGGTCATTCGTCATTCCGCCATAGCCCTTTGGTTCACTGTTAGCTTCTCCCTTTACGGTCAGTCCGCGCCATCAGCCAAGGAAATCCTCGCTTCGGTCCGGATGGTCGAGTCAAAACAGCAGCTCGATCTGCAAGGCCAGCTTCGGCAAAATGATGTGGTGATCCCATTTCAGCTGGTACAAAACGGGCCGTTGATTCGTTATTCATTCACAAATCCGGATGAGACTTTGCAATTGCGTTTGGGCGAAAATAGTTCGCGGCTGGATGTTGTGACCGACGCCGGAACGGAAAAATTCGCTGGCTCGAAACTCAATCAAAAAATCCGCGGCACCGGTGTGACCTACGAGGATCTGGCCTTCAAATTTCTCTACTGGCCGACTGCGCGCGTGTTGGGCGAGGAAAATGTTCGCACTCGCAAATGCTGGAAACTGCAACTTCGCGCGCCCTCGCGCGAATCGCAGTATTCGAATGTGTTGCTGTGGATCGACAAGGCGAGTGGCGCGTTAATGCGGATGGAAGGCTATGATTGGAACGCGCAGCTCGCGAAACGCTTCGAAGTCGTCTCTGCCCAAAAGATCGAGGATCGCTGGTTCCTGAAACAAATGCGGATAGAAGAATTCCAGCCAGGCACGAGTCACGTGCAGGCAAGAACGTATCTGGAGATTAAGCGGTAGGACGCCGCGCTGCGGCGTCCCACCTCGATTGTTAGCTGCAGAAATGCGCTCAGCGCGCGTGCTGATCGGATTTTGCTCCGCTAACCACCAGCCTGCGGCCGAGGAATTCCTTGTCGTGCAATTCCTCTACGGCACGCTTCGCTTCCTCGATGGTTTGCATTTGCACAAAAGCAAAACCTTTCGAACGCTGGTTGTGCCGGTAGCTTACGACCTCCGCGTTTTGCACGTGCCCCACGCCGTTGAACAACTCGAAGAGATCGCTTTCGGTCGCGTCGAAGGACAAGTTGCCAACGTAAAGACGTGGTGAAGTGACCTCAATCCGCTCGGGCTTGCGCGCCGGTCGCGAAGGCTGCGCACCGTTACGCGGCTGTGTGGTCTTCCTTTTCTCCCCGCCGTTTCCGAAAAATTCGGCAACCCGTTGCCAGAATGTCTTTTTTTGTGTCTTTACCGCTGCCTGCTGGGCCGGAAAGCGTTCGTGATTTCCTCTGCGTCGGCCCCCACCGCGCGGGCGGCGTGAGCGTCTTCCGGATGAATAAGAGTTCATGTTGATTCTTAGGTTTAGTCCAATTGTTAAAAGGGCGGAGCGCCCCGAAAAAGCTCGGGACACCGTCCGCGGCGCGCGAATCATCAAGAGTCCGGTCAAACTTTCTTCTCTGCGACACCGATGGAAACTCCGCCTCTGTGTGTCGGAAATGACCTTGTCTCGAACCGCAAGCCGGCGCACTCAACCAACGAAGCAGCGATGCTACAAATATTTGCCGCATCCCTTCAAGAAATCTGAATCGTCGTAGAAACCGGACGTTCGGAATATCGAAGAAGATTCCCGACATCTCGGCCCGATTATGCCTTAGGTGGCAGCTGATTGCAAGTGGGATTGACCTGCTGTCAAAGGCCCTGAACTTTCTTTGGATGTTCGGGTTGGAACGTGGAGCTTTAGCCGGCGATCCAGTCGTCTCGCAACGAGTACGCACGTGACTTGATGTATTCTCGCGGGCGCTCGCCGCGAATCGGACGCAGAAAATATCGCAGCTCGCGTTGAGTGAGCTTCGGCTCGTAGCCGAACTCCGGCATGAGATCGCGGCAATGCCATTCTATCCACCCGACTTCGTCATCCGAGAGTTCACGTTGCCACCGCGTCACCGGTTCCGTGCTGATTTGTGAGAAGTCAATGCGCGCTGCGGAGTTGCCGCTCCAGAGCTGGCCCACTTTAGTCGGGGTCAGCACCGTGTCCGGATCGAACTCGATCTCCAGGTAGCTGCAGACTTCTTTCATTGTGCTGGCAGGTTCGGAGACCAATTTTTCATACGGCACCACAAGGCCAGGCACTTGACCGTCGCGCACGCGCATGGCTAGCCGCGCGGCTACCCGCCAATGCGCGATCACGTAATAAGTCGAGAACCTTCCTGTTCGCCTCGTTTTCTCCAGGGCGATTTGCGCTCCGAGAATGGCGCGCGGATCGCGCATGGTGACCAGGATCCTGGCATCTGGAAAGCGAGTGAGGATAGCGTCAATGTAATTCCGATTGGCTGGAGTCTTTTCCACCCAGCGCGCGATCGTGTCGAGCGAGCGTCCCAGCGTTGCGGCGTACGCTTTGACCATGAGAACGAGCAAATCCTCCCGGGCTTTCGAGGGATCAAATGTTGCATCCTCAAAAGTTTTCAGAAATTTCTCGCGTGGAAACGTCGAGTAATTGCGCTTTCCCCACTTGCACGGGCCGCCGAACAGGACGTTGGAGAGCGATTCTTTGGTCAGATAATCAAACTGCGCGCGGCGACCGCGTGGCGCATATTTGGTAAGGACTGTCGGAAAATAGGCGGTTTCTTCCGGCAACACGAGCAACTCGGGATGGTTATCGAGTAACGCGACCAGCAGTGTCGTGCCCGATTTCGCCTGGCCGGCGATGAAGCAAGCGCGCTGCTCGAATGGCAGATTCGGAATCACAGTCTTTGCGAACTAAGAAACCACTTTACAAACCGGGGCAGGCCTTCACTGAACTTCGTCGTCGGGTTGTAACCGAGCAATTTTCTTGCTTTCGAAATGTCCGCACAGGTCAGCGGCATATCGCCCGGCTGTTCTGGCAGACGATTGATCTTCGCCTTTTTGCCAAGCGCGTTTTCGATTGCCGAAATTAGTTCTTTGAGCTGGATGGTCTCGCTCTCACCCAGATTAAAAATATCGTAACGCGGGCCTTCATATTTAAGCGCAGCCATTGTTCCCTGGATCACGTCATCAATGTAAGTGTAATCGCGCCGCGTGCTGCCATCGCCAAATTGATCAATGGGTTGGCCGGCACAAATGCGCCGGGTGAATCGATGAATCGCGAGATCGGGCCGCTGCCGCGCACCGTACACAGTGAAATAACGCAGCGCCACTACGCGCATTTGGTATAGGTGCGAATAGGTCGAGCAAAGGAATTCCCCCGCGACTTTTGTCGCGGCGTACGGACTGAGTGTCTGGGTGAGATGCTCGTCCTCGTGAAACGGGACCGTTTTCGAAGCTCCGTAAACCGACGAGCTAGATGCAAAAATGAATCGTTCGACGCCGGTTACGCGCGCGGCCTCAAGGAGATGCAATGTCCCGATGACATTTGTGTCGTAATAGAGTTGCGGAAGTTGAATCGAGGGCCGGACCCCCGCGCGCGCAGCCAGATGCGCAATCGCGTCAACTTTCTCCCGATGAAACAAATTACGCACCGCCGCGCCTTCGCGGAGATCGACGTGGCAGACAGTCACGTCCTTCGCAAAACCGGCAATGTTCGCGCGCTTGATCTGTGGATCGTAGAAATCATTGAAATCGTCGACGATGACCACTTCATGGCCGGCCGCCAGCAGCTTCTCAACGAGATGCGACCCGATAAACCCCGCGCCGCCTGTGACCAAAACTCGCATGGCGGCAAATTAGCCACAGATGCACACAGATGGACACAGATTTTCGGCATGCACGTGCCGTATTTTGTAGCCGTGGGTGTTGACCGGCGGCAATCGCAGCCTGACTCTCCCTGGCCGAGGTCAGCGCCCTCGGCTACAGTCGCGCAGCTAAAAATTGCGCCAGTGTAAAAGCAGATAAATCCAGTTTAAGGCGAGAGCAAAGATCACTGAGATGCGCGCAACCGTTTTCGCCCTCTCTGTGTAAAGATGGATTCGCAAACGCGGCGTCCGCGTTGTGAGCGCCGCGAACGCGTAAAGGTCGAACGCCAGTACGCCGCACAGCGCTGCGAATACGAGTGGATTCCATCTCAAGGCAGCGAGGAAATGGCCGTGAAAAAATTGAATCGCGCATCGCGTCATGCCACAGGTCACACACGGCAGACCGGTAACCTCATGAAACACACAGCGTGGCCATGGCAAACCAAGCACGAACCATGCAACGGCGATACCGAGCGAAGCGAGTGAAGCGCCCAGCCAAACCAGTTCGTAGTCGATTTCTCCTCGTGCCAGGCGGCGCGCCACGATCTGCATGATTCAGTGGCTCCAATTCTGTTGAAGAAGCGCAAAGCCGCCGAAGACAAACAGAAGCAACATTCCACCGCCGCAGCAAACAATGACGGGCAGCAACACGGCAAGCGTGGCCCGTCCTGTATCGATTTCATGAGCACGCGCCACGCCGATGCAATTGGCTACCAAACACCAAACAAGCGCAACCAACCCACCGCAACATGGCACCAACTGAAGCGGGGCGGCGGAACCTTGCGAAAAGGAGATGACACGAAACGTTGTTTCGAATGTTTTGTTCGTGCCACCAACCAGGATCAGGGAGAGATGAACCAAGCCGCCGAAAATGAATGGCGCGATGGCTACAGCGATCAAACGCCACACCAAAACAACAAAGCTCACACTCATCCCCAACATAGGTCCAAACCCCGTCTGGCGCGGGTTGAGAAAGCCGAAGGAATTTAAGACCAGCGAGAAAATGAACCACACGATCACTCCCAGGCCGCCGCCGATGATCGCATAAAGCAGCGGCTCACCCAGGCCGCCTTCAGTCCGCATGATGCCGAACGCAGTGCTCGGCTTGGTCAAGACCATCACCAGCGTCTCGACAAACGCGTTGAAAAATCCGCGCTCCTGCCTGTGCTCCCAAGGCAAACCGCTCCGCGCCGCCGCGGGTTCTGACGTAGAGGCGGCGGCAGCCTGTACGGGCGGTACAGCCGGCACAGCGGCACTTGCCAGCTCTGGCAACTGCGAGAGAGGCTGCCAATTCGCCATTCCTTCGCGCCATCCTATATCGGTAAGAGCAAAGCGGCCTGTGCGCAGACCTTCGCCAACCTCTTCTTCGGAAAACACGCCCAAACTTGTTGCGCCCCGATTAACGTGGATCATGGCCATAATACGCTCGTTCTAATGAAGCGCAGCGCGGAGCGCAAGCTTAATGGTGAGCGAGCTAAGAAGGTTAAAAAGTTAAATGGGCTGATCGTTTTAACGCTTTAACTTTTTAACTTTGTAACTTGTCTGTTTGGTCCAACGCTCGCCAGAAATACCAGGCCGCAATCGAACGGTGTGGTCGCCATTTCTCCCCAAACTTCATAAGCTGTTTCGGTGTCGGCAGTTTTCGACGGCTAAAGGTTTTTGCGAACCCCTTGCGCACGCCATAGTCATCGACGGGCCAGACATCCGGGCGTCCGAGATCAAAAAGAAGAAGCATCTCAACGGTCCACCGACCAATCCCACGGACCTGTGTAAGACGCGTGATGATTTCATCGTCGCTCATTTTCAAAAGTGCGCGACCGGATGGGACGGTTCCGTTCATCGTTTTCGCAGCGAGATCCTTTATCGCGGCGACCTTTGCGCGGGAAAGACCAGCGCCGCGGAGCATTTCATCCGTGGTGGCGAGAACTTTTTCTGGATCGAGCCGTTTTCTCTTGGGATACAATGCGCGGACGCGATTCCAAATCGTGGCAGCGGCCTTGCCGTTTAATTGCTGATAGGCAATCGATTCCGCCAGCGCATCAAATGGGTGAACCGAAGCGGCCGGCTGAATTTCGTAGCGTCGCGAGCGGGCGATCAGCGCAGCCATGCGCGGGTCACTCGCGCTAAGATGTCGATGAGCGTGGTCGTGGTCCATGGCGCAGCGTAACTAAAAGTGACGAAGCACGAATGTCGAATGACGAATTAAAGGCGAATGACGAAACTGTATTTGGGCCGTCGAAATTCCTTCGTCATTTATGTCAGCCATTGGCCTTGCCGAACCAATGCTTTTCAGTTTGGTGACTGCTATGGACACCCAACTCACTTGGTACGGCCAGTCCGCGTTTAAGATCGTTACTCCGGGCGGCAAAGTTCTACTAGTCGATCCGTGGATAACAAATCCGGTTTTCGAAAAAGCGAAGGACGAACTCGCTGCGCTCAAGCATGTCGATCTTATTCTGGTTACGCACGGCCATTCCGATCACGTCGGCGACGCGGTTGAGATCGGGAAACGCACACGAGCAAAACTCGTAGCAACGTTCGATTTAGCTGACGCGATGGTGAAACACCTCGGTTATCCGGCCGAGTTGGCGCAAGCGGAAACGATCGGTCATTTTGGCGGCGAACTAACGCTACTCAATGGAGACGTAAAGGTGCTCTTTGTTCGAGCGCATCACGGCTCTGGCGTCTCGGCCGATGATCAATCCGGCGCGAGACACGGCGGCGCGCCTGGAGGTTTTGTAATTACGATTCGCAGCGGGCCGGCTATTTACCACACCGGCGATACAGATCTGTTTTCCGACATGGCGCTGGTGTCACGTTTTCAAAAAATCGACGTTATGCTGGTTTGCATCGGCGATCATTTCACGATGGGACCCACTCGCGCAGCGGAAGCAGTTAGCCTGGTTAATCCGCGCGAAGTAATTCCCATGCACTACGGGACATTTCCATTGCTGACCGGCACACCCGAAGCGTTCGAAGGCGAACTGAAAAAGCGCAAATCAAAGGCCAAGCTGCGCGTCATGAAAATCGGGGAGACGGTTAGCTTTTCGGAATCGTGATTTGCACTGGAGATGATTCGGCTCTGTGAACAGCTCATACGACCGTAAGAGGCGACGAGGTCGATTAAGAGGGAGAATGCCAACTGGGGAAAATGGGGTAAACCTGGCAGAGCAACTTACAAATCACATACCTCAAGCTCTCAGCGACGCGGCGGCGAGATTTGTCGATTCGCTAAAGATTAGTTCGATCTCCGAAAAAGTCCGTCGTGGACGGCGTGTGGTGATCAAACGGCGCAACGGATACGGGGAACAATTGGCTGATCTGGCGAATTTGTATTTTCGCATGGCCGGCATACCGATTCGTTTCTGGGCCAAAGCCGAAAACTGGCAACGACGGGAAGTGGAGTGTTTCAAAATGCTCAATGGCGATCGCTTCCGCGCCTCGGCATCCGGTGATAAAACGGTCTGCGCCGACAAGCTACCCGGGAAAAACCTGTGGGAGCGCTTAGAACAGGGCACGCTCACACGGCAAATGGTCGAGGCGGCTGGCCACGAATTCCGGCGCGCTCATCAATTCAGGAGCGATGAGTTCCGCGGGCCGTGGTCGCACGGAGACGCAGGCACGAACAACGTGATCTATGACGAGAAGACTGGCCGGGCGCGGTTGATCGACTTTGAAATTATTCATGACAAATCCTTGCCCGCGAAATCGCGACAAGCGGACGATCTGTTGGTTTTTTTGCTGGACTTGATCTCAGTAGCGCCCACCCCGCAGTGGCTTACTCTGGCGTTGTCTTTTCTCAATGCTTATGGAAATACGCCTGTGATTTGCGAATTGGAAGATGAACTCGCTCTTCCAAACGGCATGGAGTGGATATGGTGGGGCGTGCGAACAAACTTCACCAATCCGGCGAAAGTGAAACGACGTCTCGAAAAGCTTCGAGACGTAATCGCCAATCTTGAATTCTACCGCGCGTTTGCAGCTAGACGCGCACGCCACAGGCGGCGACCTTCAATCAGTTGCCAGGTAATCAGGCCGGGGATACCGACCGCGAGTTCGCGTACTCTCGCGATCAAGGAGAGAGCCAAAGCGGTCGGTCCGTCTATTCCAAGAAGACCGCCGATCAGAACGTAGCCGCCTTCCTGCACGCCCAGCCCGCTGGGAACCGCAAACGCGACGTTGCGAACCGTTAACACTGTGCTTTGCAGGATCACGGCGTTCATGATTGTCGCATGCAGATTCAGCGCATGAAGTGCAATCCAAATTTCTCCTGAATTCAAAATCAGGGAAAGCATTGTCGACGCGCAACATCCGATTACTCCGCCGCGCCTGCCGTAGAGTGTGCGAACCGTCTCATCCAGATTCTCGCCACTTTGCACGAGCGATCCCCATTCGGACGAATTCGTGATTTTGGCGATCATTTTGGCGAGGAAGCGAAACATTCCGAGGCGTTGCACAAAATAAAATCCGCCGACTGCCGCTACGCCGATTAGAGTGCCAATCACCGTTGGGCGGACAAAACTTCTTTGCCCGGTTGCCAACACCAAGAGCGTGACGCCGAGCAATGTGAAGGCGGCTTGATTGAACACGCCGAGTGTTAGATCGACAAGCACCGTACCGGCGGCGACTGGCACGCGCGCACCGTGAATCGCAGCGAGGCGGGCGCGGACAATGTCGCCTCCTACAGCAGCAGAAGGCACCAGCGTGCTTACCGATTCGCCGATCCAGCGCATCCAAAGCAGTTGGCGCAGAGGCAAACGGTCCGGTTTCGGAAAGAGCACCCACCATGCGGTCGCGTCCAAGAAAACTGGAACAGCAAAATGATAAATCACCACAGCGGGAATCGCCCAGCCTGCAGATACGAACGCGGCGCCCACTTGTGGTGCACCCTGACGAATAAGCAGAACGGTAAAAAGCCCGGCTCCTGCAAGGCCTAGTAACCAAATGGTGATATGGATTTTCCCGGGCGCTTTCATGCCATGTGAGACCTATTCGGACGCAAGGAACGAAATGCGTCCATCTCAAACTAAAAACCAACTTCGACGGTAGCCGACCGGAATCCGCTCGCAAGACGAGCCACTAGCCGAGCTAACCTGTACGCCTAGGCCGCCTTAGAAATGCTGAGTGGCTGCGGCGTAGATTTCGCCGGCACGAGGACAGCCTCGGCACTGTCGACGAGCGGCACAGCTACTGGCGAAAGCCAGTCTCTCCGCCGCAATGGCTTGCGAAGAACCACACATAGCGCCAGCCAAACGATCCCAAAAAAGATCGCCGCCAGCACATCAGTCAGAAAATGCGCGCCTAGAGCGATACGGCTGAATCCCACGAGAAGGACCAACGATATGGTGCTGAAAATGCAGAGCCGCCGCCAATGCCGGGCTTTAAGGGCGGGCAGGATAAACAGGAGGAGCTGTCCGTAAAGCAGGGTCGCTCCGATCGTGTGGCCACTGGCAAAACTGTAACCAGACCAATCCACGAACGGGCCGTTAACAAAAGGGCGCTGCCGGTGAACAAGAATCTTCACCCACTCATTCAGCAGCATGCCGCCGGGAACGGCAACGACCAAAGTCATCAAAGACAGCCACCATCGCTTCCA